>Ga0334886_1000048_pt1 | contig 185016 bp, 142 predicted proteins | sample GraSluR1_MG_9_FD_207232 | JGI IMG/M metagenome (GOLD analysis project Ga0334886, IMG submission 207232) | Sludge microbial communities from methane-producing bioreactor in Wageningen University, Netherlands - Granular Sludge_27_06-R1 | ecosystem: Engineered > Bioreactor > Anaerobic >...
CACGGAGATAGTTCGCTGTCCCGCCGCCGCTGGAGGGCGCGAGGCCGGCATCTGTCGATGTAACGAGTGGCAGAGTTACGCCGGTGCCGCCGGAGATGCCCAATGCGCGGGTAGAGGCGGTGTATGAGAGGTTTTGGCTGTCTGTGCCGCCGTCATCATTCGCCGGTGCCCATGCTGAGCCGTTCCATTTGAGGACTTGGTTCGAGGCTGGTGCGGTTGAAGTAACCGAACGTCCCTGAATCCCGACAACTGTCAACGCCGACGCGCCGGTGGCGTCACCTGTGTGCGCTGTGTGACTGAGACCTGAAGCATCCTGAGTAAGTCCCGTCCCAGCCGCGACAGAGAAGGTCGTGCCGGAGAGACTAATGCCGTTGCCGGCGGAATAGGTCGTGTTATTATCTGCGGCAGGTGCCCAGCTTGTGCCGTTCCATTTGAGAGCTTGGCCCGAAGAAGCGCCCTGCTGTGCGATGTCGAGAGGGCTTCCGGAGGTGCCGTCGCCAGTAAGACGAGCAGATGTCGATGCAACCTGACTACCCCAGTCATCGCCAGCCGCCGAAGCGTCGATGGTAACAACACCGGTCGCGGGATTAACAGATACTGCCGCGCCGCCGGTGGCTGTCAAGTTCAGAATATCGGTCTGCGAGGCAACTGTATAAGTGTTCGTGCCGTCGGAAACCCTGTTGAAAAGGTTCTGATTGTCGCTTCCGGGGGCGTGAAGATTCGCACGTTCGGCCAAAGTGATTATCGCGCCGCTTCCAGCGCTGGTTACATCGGTATGCTGAGTAACACTTCCCCAAACCACTCCCAGAGGGCTTCCGGCAGATCCATCGCCGGAAAGTGTGGCGTCGCTCTGAACGACCTGAGTGCCCCAATCATCGCCGGCCGCCGAGGCGTCGATGGTAAGCGTGTTGCCGGCAAGTGTTGTTGTAACGCCGCCAGAACTTGCAAATGTTAAAGTCGAAGTTGAAGTTATATTTGTGTTTGTTGTGCCATCGCTTGCACGCCAATATTGATAATGGTCGGATACAGGAATATCGCTTGTCAAAGCGATTGTCCCGCTTGCATTTGGAAATGTCCAGGTTCTTGCGGAAGTTAGAGCCGCTGATGTCATTGTGCCGTCATTTGCACCCCGCTCGAAGATATAATCGCCCATAGAGGAAAGGTCGCCGCGGGTGTTAATCGCGAATCTTAAAGCCTCTGTCCCACCTACATTGCTTGCAAGACCGAAAACATTGTGCGTCAGGCTCGACGGAACATAGCCGTAAATTGCGTAATCACCTCCCACAGCAAAACCAGCCAAAGCGGCATCGATATTAGAGGGGCTAATCGAAGTTGCACCACTTAGACCAGTTACACCGATGCGCGAGGTTCCACCACCGGCATTTGAAGCATCACCAACTACACCGTAGCGGTTTCCTCCCGTTATGCCCGATCTACCATAAACACCATATTTTGTTACACTCGCTGAGGATGTGTTCTCGCCGTAAACACCATATCTTTCGCCGGTGCTTCCGGAGTATTTTCCATAAACACCGGCAATAGCAGGGGTTCCGGTTCCATTGTAACCGAGATAACCCGAAGCAACGGTTGTTCCGGAAGGTTTGTAAACACCGATCACACCGCCTCGATCTCCTGTGGCCGCAGTTGCGGTGGCAAGAGAACCAGCTATGGCGAAGCTTGCGGTTCTATCTACAGTAACCTCGATCTTATCGTTAGGAAAACTGGGTAGAAGAACCGTGCCGTCTCTTCGCCAGTAATTCGCGGGGCTATAGATACTGTCCGGTATGCCATCGATAGAATCCCAATGAACATTTCCAGCCCAATTTGTGCTGTCCGCCCATAACGCTCGAAAAGCAGAGGGCACGGAGCTTAGCGGTTGTCTTGGGGCCATCGTTTCACCATTAACAACAAGCTCGATCCAATATTGCTCGTCGAAAGGCAAAACAATAGGAGATACCGAACCGAGGACGATGTCGAAAAGACCATGTGAAACATCCACAGACAGATGAATTTCACTCCAAAGAAATGTGCCGCCAGTCGGGGAATTATAAATTTTGCATTCGACAGAATGAATTCCTATGATTGCTACGCCATCGGGGTCGGTGAGTTTGCCTTGGTAATTGAAAGTGCGGGGAACTTGAGCAAGGATGGACGAGACAAAAATCAAACAAATCAACGTCACGAAACTTCGCATATTGCCTCCCGGAATTTTCGCCTGTTGCGATAAATTATTTAATACATAATAAACCTTAACAAGAATCAATTGTCAAGAAAAATCTTGATAATGCTAATTATGGGGAAACCCTATTATTAGATATAGTTAGAGGAATATCAGGATAATTATAGCGGAAGCGAACACAATCGATGCGGCTGGGATGAGAAATTTATATATTCCTCCCCAATTCGCGCCAAAATATTCCTTTGTAAGTGCAAGACACAGATGCACCGGTGAAACAAGCACACCAGCGAATCCTGCGGCGTATGCAAAGGCAAAATTTCCGGCATCGAAATTCCCTGTGCTCGATATAAAAAACCCTGTAAGAAGTGGAAATCCGAGGCCGACATATGCGGCGTTCACTCCCGTAAGTAATCCTACTGCGAATGGTATAATAAAAAGAAGCAATACTTTTGGAACAAAGGCAAGCGTTGTTGTGAGTTCTTCGAGAATTCCGGTCAATTCGAGAGTTCCCTTAAATACCATAACTCCGGTAACTAAGGTCAACACTTTCCACGAAATAGCACTTTTTAAAAACTTCAGCTTTTCAGCTTGCTTGAATTTCGCGAAAAGAAGTATCAAAAGTCCGCAAAGCGCAACTATCGGCAAAATATCGAACCCGAAAAACAAAACGAAAACGACAACAACCCAAACATACCATGTCAATCGAAAGAAATCGCCCAACGCTTTGATTTTCGAGCCGCTATTCGAGATGTCCCTTGACGCCTTTCCGAGGCCTCGAAACCCAATTATTCCACCGGTAAGCACCGATACTATCGTCAAAGGCCACATAGGGGCAATCAGCGCCGCCGCGCGAAGGTTCAAAAGGCCTGTAGAAAGGATTATTCCCGGATATAGCGGCCAAACATACTCCCAAAGATGCCTGAACCAATAATTCAGAAATGTCAGCCTTTCGGGTGTGATTTGAAACTTCCGAGAGCCTTCTTCAACCATTGGAGCTGAAAGCATTGCGCCGCCGGGCATCGGCAAAAGTCCTATCAGCGCGGCAGGAACGACCATGCTTACCCGCCGGTCTTTGATAAGCATACTCAGCGATTCAACTGTTCGCGTTAGAACCCCCATCTTAGTGAGAACCACGCCCATCAAATTTAGAATATACACGATTCCCACAAGCCTAAGTGTGCCGTGTGCTACCACCTCTTTTCCAATTGTCATTAAAACACCGACAAAAGGCATTCCGGAAAGAAGACCCAGCAGAAGTGCGATACCGATGAATGTCAAACCCAAAGGTGCATCCAGTTTCACAGCTACGATAAAGATTACCGTAACGATTCCTATTATGAGCAATGGTGCCATCAAACTGCGAATTTCATTATGATTACATCACCGTCCAAAACATAATAGTCTTTGCCTTCTTGGCGGATTTTCCCGAGGCTTTTTGCCTTGTTCCAATTTCCGATTTCAAGAAGTTCATAATAGCCAATAACCTCGGCGCGTATAAACCCTCGTGCCATATCTGTATGAATTTTCCCCGCGCAATCCACAGCTTTGGCTTTACGAGAAACTGTCCATGCGCGCACCTCATTATCGCCGCCGGTGAAGAATGTTTTTACTTCCATTGCCTCGTAGGCGGAATGAACGAATGCATCCACAGCAGTTTCGCATAGTCCGTATTCTTCGCGGAATATGCACGCTTCCCCCTCGCCGAGTTCCTCGAGTTCAATTTCCATCTGCACCATGAGCGGAAGGATTTTTGCCTCGGGGATTATCTTCTCTGCCTCGGCGACGAGTTTCTCGCGCATGCAGAAATGCTCCTCATCGCAATTTAGCACAACTACGGCAGGTTTTGCAGTTAACAGCGCGAAATTGGATAAAAGCTCCATCTGCTCGTCGTCGAGACCCATATCACGAATCGATCCGCCGGCTTCGATATGGTCTTTCTTCTCTTTCATCCATTCGAGACGTTTTTCTATCTGCCTTTTCTCCGAATTTGGGCAGGTTCGAAGCTCTTTTTCGATGTTCTCGACCTTTCTCTCAATAATTCCAAGATCGAAAAGGGCGAACTCGTTTTTTAACGTGGCGAGATCTTCGATGGGACGCGGATTCCCATAACCGCCATCGAAAGCGCGGATACAATATGCGAGGCAGTCGGCACGCTGGAGTTCTGAAAAAGCGGCGCCGCCTTTGCCAATTTGTCCCACAGTGTCTGCGAATTCAATTTCAGCGGGGGTAATTTTATCCGGATGAAAAACCTCGCAAAGCTCCTGAAGACGGGGGTCGGGCACTTTCACAACCGCCAAATCCAGACCTTTGCCCGATCTTCCGCTGGATCCCTTGTTGGTAAGTAATTTGAACAAAGTCGAACGCCCGCTCGATGGCAAGCCAATGATAGCCCAAAGCATATTTCACTCCTTGTAATCTGCGATAATAAATGAATTCTCTCGATAAATCAACCCGCAAATTTGAGAATCGAAAAAAGCAGGGCGTATTTTAGTTGTCATAACTTGACTTTGAACTTTTTTTTCTTATCTTGCAGACACTATGGAAAACAGGATTTTGGATATAATCGTCGAAATCGCTGAGATAGCGAAAAGACAGGGCTCTCTGCCCCGCGATAAACGAATACTCGCAGGGGAGTTCACCGACAAGGGATATTCTTCCGATGAAATAGACAGAGCTATAAAATGGGCGGAGGGCAATCTTAAAAGCCATTCTCGCGCACCCATGCGAATTTTGTCTTCTTTCGAGAAAATTCATCTCACGACCGACGGCTACGGGGCTTTGCTAAAGCTTCGCAACCTCGGATTACTTACTGATGAGCATCTGGAACTCATCATGGCGAGATCGATTCTGCTCGGAGAGGGGCCGATCGATGCAGAGGGAATCCGTGCGATGGCTTCGGTCTTCCTTTTTGATATTCGAGGAGGCGAAAGCAAATTCTCGATCTACCTCGACACCGAATCGGGGCAAATAGAGAACTGATGAGGTGGAGAGGCCGGCAAAACGACTATTACAGTTATGGCCCTCCGCCAATAGGGCCTGGTGTTATGACGATTCTCGTCGTAACAGGGCTGTTTTTTCTTCTCCAGTTAGCCGCGCCGGGACTCGCCGAATCGCTTATTCTTAATCCACGAACAGTTTTCTCAGAACTAAAGCTATATCAATTAATCACTTATCTTTTCCTTCACGGTGGTTTTTTCCATTTGTTCATCAACCTCTTCGTGCTCTATATGTTCGGAAGGGAGCTGGAAGTCCGCTGGGGAAAAGGGAAATTCCTTTTTTACTATTTCTTCTGCGGTATCGGCGCAGGAATTATTACCGCTATTTTCTCGCAATACCCTGTATTAGGCGCAAGCGGAGCTGTTTACGGGCTCCTATTGGCCTATGGCGTTTTATATCCGAACAGGATGATTCTTCTCTGGTTCGTGATTCCAATTAAAGCCAAATACCTTGTCGTGCTTTTCGCAATAATGGAATTCATAGCGACGATGGGCAACCGCGGAGACGGTATTTCGCATATAAGCCATCTCGGCGGAATGGTTTTCGGCGGGATACTCCTCGCGATCTGGCATCTCGGTAAAACCCAGCACCGAAGAACGCAATCGACCATATTAAGCGATCTTACTGGCGGCCCCATGAGCCCGGCCAACATAGACAGAATTCTCGACAAAGTAATGCGTGAAGGAGTAGAGTCGCTTACTCAAGACGAACGAGAAATCCTAATCCGTGCCGGAAAATTTTATTCGAGCAGAAATCATCCGGAGAACAGATGAGCGCAGATGTTCGTTTCATCCGTTGGGCGGAAACTCATGCCCAAACAGCGGCGAAACTCGGCAGTTTTTTGCAGGAAGTTCGTCCCAAATTTCTTTTCGATGGTGCAAAAATTGGGATCAAAGTCCATTGGGGTGAACCCGGGAATATCACTTTTTTGCCACCGGATTATGCCCGCGCTGTGGCTCAGTTTGTGATTTCGCAGGGCGGCAAACCATTCATTTTTGATACGACGACCCTATACCGCGGCGAACGTCGCGATCCAATAGACAACCTTCTAACCGCGCATCGACATGGGTTCGATTACTCCGGAACAGGCGCCCCAGCAGTCGTTGCGGATGGAATGTTGGGTCTGGACATAATCGAAATCACAGTTCCCGGCGAACCGAAAAGGCAAAAAACAGTCAAAGTTGTTTCGCTGGTCGATTATGTTGACGGCATAATCACGATTTCACATTTCAAGGGGCACCTCGCCTCCGGTTTCGGTGGGGTGATAAAGAACCTCTCAATGGGCATGGCGTCGAGAGCGACAAAGCAGATTATGCATGCCGAGGTCAAACCGGAGTTTTCCAAGTCAAAATGCACATCCTGCGGCATTTGCGAGCGTCACTGTCCGGCAGATGCGATCGTAATGGCGAACAATTACCCCATAATCGATTTGAATCTTTGTATCGGTTGTGCGGAATGCATCGCAATTTGCCCCACCGGTGCGTATAGAATTCTCTGGAATTCCTCGCCTAAAGCATTTTTGGAGAAGCTTGTTGAAACTGCGGCGGCTGTAAATTCACGATTAGCCGGGAAAATGTTTCATATAGAAATTCTCGCGAACATTGCCCCTGAATGCGACTGCATGAGTCGCCGGATGGAGCCCTTGGTCGAAGATATCGGCATTCTTCTCGGCGATGACGCTCTCGCGGTCGATATCGCGGCCTGTGATATTTTCAATAATGCGGTTCCATTTCCCGGTTCGGAAATCGAAAGGGGCGACGGCGATAATATTCAGAGACTCTATCCCTCGGTTCCCTATCGCTATCAGTTCGAATACGGCGCGCGATTGGGTCTTGGAACTACAGAATATAAGTTTTCTGAAGAACTTTGATTTTTTCGACACAAAATCAAAAAAATGCTTGACTCCACGGCATTTAGGAATATTTTTAGCCGTTGCTGTTTAGACGGCTCTTTGAAGTTCGATAGATTTGCGCCTGTAGCTCAGTTGGATAGAGCAACGGACTTCTAATCCGTAGGCCACAGGTTCGAATCCTGTCAGGCGCGTAAGAAATCCGTAGGCCATCCTACGGATCAATCGCTTAAAGAATCCATGTTTGGTGGATTTGAGCGTCTGCGATTGTTGTGATACGTGCTATCAAGCTGATGAAAAAGTAACATGTGAGTATCGGACTTGATATTTGTTCGTTGGTATTTTGACTGGGGGAGCGCTTGCGGTTGTTTTTGCATCCCACAAATCCTTTATCAAAAGCGCTTCCCTTTTAATCGCGGTGGGTGTAGCTCAGTTGGTTAGAGCGTCAGATTGTGGTTCTGAATGCCGAGGGTTCGAATCCCTTCACCCACCCATTTGAGTTCTTTTCATTTCGGCCCCATCGTCTAATGGTTAGGATACGGGCTTTTCAAGCCTGCGACACGGGTTCGACTCCCGTTGGGGCTACCATAATCGAGGGACGGCCGTTGACCAAACGGTCGTTCCCTCGAGAATTTCTCTCCATCGATTGGATGGAATCGAGTATTTTGATAGTTTACGGCGGCGTAGCTCAGTCGGTTAGAGCAGCGGAATCATAATCCGCGTGTCCGGGGTTCAAGTCCCTGCGCCGCTACCATCTTTCAGCCCGAGTGTGTTCACTCGGGCTTTTTTACTTCGAAATTCCCATGGTTAGGCTAAATAAACCATGGGCAAACTTGACTTATTGAAAATTCATCTCTATTATTTGTAAGTTAAATTCCATCGGAGGAATAATGATAAACGGAATGTATTCTGAAAGGTTTAAGAAAGTTCTTCAATATGCGCGCGAAGAGGCCGCGAGGCTCGGCCATTCATATATTGGCACCGAACACCTTCTCTTGGGAATAATCCGCGAGGGAACCGGAAACGCTATCGAGATCATGAAACTCGCCTCGGTCGATCCACAAAATGTCCGAAGGACGATCGAGGATATGCTCGACGCCGGTGAAACAACCTATTTTCTTGGGCATATTATCATGACTGCCCGCGCAAATAAGGCAATAGAGCAATCCGCGAACGAGGCGAAGGATCTTGGCCTGCAAAGAATAGGCACCGAACATCTTCTTCTTGCTATGATTCGCGAGGGCAAATCCCTTGCCGCGCAGGTTCTTATGATGTTCGATCTGTCCTACAACGAAGCACTCAGATTGCTTAATCAAGTTGGAAGTTCCTCGAATGTCAAGGATAGGCCTTTGAGCCGTAGGGAAGGCTCTTCGTCCGAAGGCCGAACCCCCGCGCTGGATCAATTCGGACGCGATATTACCCAGCATGCGCGGCGTAACCGTCTCGATCCGGTTATCGGCCGTGCCGCCGAGATCGAAAGAGTGGCGCAGATTCTCTGCAGAAGAAAGAAGAACAACCCTGTGCTTATCGGCGAACCGGGAGTCGGCAAAACGGCTATAGTCGAGGGTCTCGCTCAGAGAATCGTCGCAAAAGACGTTCCATATCTCCTTCAGAATCGTCGTGTCGTTAGCCTCGATTTGACCGGCCTCGTCGCGGGGACGAAATATCGCGGCCAATTCGAAGAACGAATCAAAGCGGTTCTCGACGAAATCGCCGGAGACGGTGAAACTATACTTTTCATCGACGAGCTTCATACTCTTGTTGGAGCGGGCGGCGCGGAAGGAGCGTTGGACGCATCCAACATCCTCAAACCAATGCTCGCAAACGGCGAACTTCAGTGCATCGGTGCAACAACGCTCGAAGAATATCGTAAACATATCGAAAAAGACGGCGCTCTCGAACGCAGATTCCAGACAATAACTGTCGATCCTCCTAATCCCGAGGAGACACTTGACATTCTTCGCGGCCTCAAACGCCATTATGAAGACCATCATAAAGTGAAAATCACGCCAGACGCTCTCGAAGCCTCGGTGCGGTATGCCGACCGTTTTATTCAGGGGCGTTTCCAGCCGGATAAATCGATAGACCTCATCGACGAAGCCGGCGCGATGGTGAACCTTGCTGGTTATGTTAAGCCACGCCATCTAATCGAACTTGAACTCGACATCGCAGAGCTTGAACGTCAGAAAGAAGCCGCAATCTCAGGACAAGAATTCGAAAGAGCGGCAAGGCTTCGCGACAAAATACGCACCGCCAGAATCCGATTCGAGAAAGAGGAGGAGGAATGGCACAAGGCCAGAGAACAGAACCGTCCAGAAGTTACTGTGGACGACATCGCGAGAGTTGCAAGCAAGATGACCGGAATTCCCATCTCGGAAATCGGCAAAGAGGACGCCAAACGCCTTCTTGAAATCGAGAAAGTAATAGGAAGAGAAATTATCGGGCAGGACGAGGCTATCGGGGTTATTTCCGCCGCGATACGGCGTAGCCGTGCAGGCTTGGGAAATCCAAACAGACCTGTAGGAAGCTTCCTCTTTATGGGGCCGAGCGGAGTCGGCAAAACACATCTGGCAAAAGTTCTCACGCAGTTTCTCTTCGGCTCCGAAGACGCCCTTATTCGCGTAGATATGTCCGAATATATGGAAAAATTCTCGATCAGCAGACTTGTCGGGGCACCTCCGGGTTATGTCGGCTACGATGAAGGAGGCGCTCTCACAGAACAGGTGAGACGCCATCCCTATAGCGTCGTTTTATTCGATGAGATAGAAAAGGCTCATCCTGAGGTTTTCGGAATCCTGCTTCAGATTCTTGAAGACGGTGTTCTGACAGATTCTTTCGGCAGAAGGGTCAATTTTAAAAATACGCTCATCATAATGACCTCGAATATCGGCACGAAGCATCTTATAACGAAACAGCTCGGATTCGATTCTGTTGAAGCGAAACCCGATTACGAAGACTCCAAACGCGATATGATTACCGAGCTGAAAAAATCGATGCGTCCTGAACTTCTTAACCGCATCGACCATGTCGTGGTTTTCCGGCCTTTGGAACTTCACGATATCGAGAAGATTGTCGATTTGGAAATAGCTGAAGTGAACAAGCGAGTCAAGCACAAAAACATGAGCCTCGATCTTAGTGCAGAAAGCCGACGTTGGCTTGCCGATAAAGGATTCGATCCGAATATGGGTGCGAGACCGCTAAAAAAGGCAATTCAGAAATATCTCGAAGATCCACTTTCGGCGCAACTCGTTGCCGGTGACATACCATGGGATTCGGTTATTTTCGTAGATCTCGATACCGAATCGGATAGTCTAATTTTCCGGCCTATCATTCCGATGAAACCCTCCGAGGAGGATGAAACACAAACCCCTGAGAGCGTGGGAAGCTGATATTAACCCGAATAGTAAATACAAAAAGGCAGGTGCAACCCTGCCTTTTTTGTTTCAACTGAAACTAAGTTAATGCGGCGAGACCAAATCCTCGTGGACATAACCTACTGTGCCGTCATACTCGACCTGAATCCACTCGCCATGTGTTCCGAGATAGACAACCGACGATCCTGAAGGCATCAGACGCAGAATTTCCGATACTGTGTTCGGTGAGCTTCTAAGATTAGATTTTTTCAGAACCTTCCAATAAACTTTTTCTGTTACCGCACGTGGCGAGGCCGCCTGAGATGTAGTTCCCAACGGTTCGATTAGTCCCGCCATAAGCCATCCGCGGTTTTCCGAGATTTTCACATAAAGCCAGCTTCCTTCGCGCTTTTTTAATGTCAGAAGCCTCCCGGGTTCGAGGACGGCAATATTGGAACTCAGAGTGTTTGGCTGAGCCTTTACCTGAACTTCGCCGAGTGTCCGCACAATCGCCCTCGCGCCGGTGTCCTCGACATCCACATCGAGAACCCATCCGGCGTTTTCTGAAAATCTAATCTGGGCATAAGCTCCGGCGACATCGACAACCTCGATAATCTCGCCGGCTTTAACCGCACCAACCTTGCGAGAACCGGCATCCGCACTTTCATAAAGAGATGTGGCTTCGGTAACTTTGTAGTAACCTGAAGTTAGTTTGTGGGTTACAACAATAGGCTCAATTGTCAACGGCTGATTTGGACCGCGGTATCCGGCGCAACCTAAAAACATCAGAAGAGCAATAATAGCTAACATGAAGCAACGCATATAGATACTCCTTTGACTAACCCACACCGGGGATTTCGGAATCGTCTCTTTTAACTGTTAGTTTAGTCAGGTCTTCGAATTCTTCATAGACCTTAATTGAAAACATCTGCGCGAAACGGCTAAAAGTGTCCACAAGTATTCTGGCTGAGTGTTTATCTATCTCGTCTCCCATTCGGCTCGAACAGAGAATCACAGCGTCATCCTTCAGGAAGAACTTAGCATCCCAAGTCTGCGAGAAGTCGTTACATTCAAGAAGATAGCGGAATAATCGCCCCTTTTGAGTTTCGTCCCATTTCTGGGGCACCATGAACATAATACTATATGCCACAAGAAGATCCAACTTGCCATCGAATCTCATTAGATCGACCCAAAAAGGAACCTCGCCTCGATGAAGCTCCCATCGATACCCTTCGGCATTGTCGCCAAGCTGAAGGTGAGAGACTAAAAGGTCCTCCGTTGCAATATCCGCTAAACCCTTCGATACAGCGTCTCTGACCTCGCTCAACGTTCTAAGTGCTCTTATTTCTTTTGTCATCATATCTCCGATAGAAAGATTCTTTCGTCTCCGATAGTTGTCCGCGGGCCATGACCGGGGAAAAGCACTGTTTCATCGGGAAATGTCAATAACCGCCCTATCGACTCCCTGAGACACCCGTAGTTGCCACCCGGAAGGTCGGTTCTGCCTATCCCACATTTGAAAACCGTATCTCCGGTGAGGATAATCTGATTCGACACAAGCGAAATACTACCTTCACTATGTCCTGGTGTGTGAAGGACTTTGAGATATTCATCGCCGAACGACCATATATCTCCTTCGTGAAGGATTCGGTCTGCCTCGAACTCAACATCCTCCCCAAAAACAGCCGAAAAATTCGAGGTCGATTTTTTGAGATTCTCGGCGTCGTCGGCATGGATAGATATGGGTATCCCGAAGGTTTCCTTCAGTTCGGGTGCGGCGCAGATATGATCGTAATGAGAGTGCGTAAGGACGATTTCAGTGGGTTTAAGCTCTTTTTCCGAGAGGATTTCACAAATTTTCGCCACCTGCGCGCCGGGATCGATAATTAACACTACATCCTTCGAGTCGTCCCAAAGGATGTAGCAATTAGTTTCCAAATCTCCGACGACAACCCTTCGATAATTCAAATCGAACCTCTCCAACCAGCCTCAGCGGGCGATTATGCGATATTGTTATTTCGAGTCGTCGCTTGCAGTCTCGAGGAAGATAATCTCCTCGGGGTTTTTACCCATGTTCTCGAGCATGAACTTTGCGCTAACAACGAGATCGCAATTCGGATACTCGTCAACGACTTTTTGGAAATAGGGGCGCGATTTCTCATAATCGTTGAGATACTCGGAATAGTTGAAGCCGATCATGAAAAGGGGCTTGTAATTCCCCGGATCATTAGGATAAACCTCAAGAAGTTTCTCATAGGCAATGATAGAGCCTTTGAAATCGTTTTTGCTGAGATATACCTGTGCGATACGGTAATAGCCTTCGAGGGTTATTTGCTTGAAAACCTCATTTGCCTTATCGGGATTCTTTTCAGCCTCGGCCAAAGTATTTCTGAAAACAAGCCAATCGCGTAGAGAATCGCCTTCTTCACCAGCCAGTGCGATTGCTTTAGCCATATATCTGTCGCCAATAGGCGTGCCGGCATATTTTTCGGCGGCACGGTTAACCAAATCGAACAATTTTGCCCTGTTCTCTTGGAATTTCTCCGACTCGGGATAATATTTGACAGCGCTCTCTAAGAAAGAAATAGCGTCGTCGATATCCCCGCGCGCCATGCTGTCATTGGCTTTCTGAACATATTCTTCTTCGGAAAGTCTTCCGCCGCTACATCCCGCGAACAGAATCACGCCGATGGTGATTAAAACAAACCAAACTGACGATTTCATAAAACCTCCATTATTTTAAATTCGATTTGCGCTAATATAGATAGCTCTTTCTGCAATGTCAAGGGCATACTCGCACAGAGTATTGTGTTGATTTGAGGTTAGCAATTTCGATACCGGCGCAATCTTCTCTTTAACAAATAGACGACTGATGCGCCTGCAGTTTTTGGGTTACAGAATATGCCTCCCAACTTTTATCAAAAGGGAAAAAATGTCATAAAACTTAGTGAAATCTTGGAAAAAATCGATAGCATTAACTTGATAAAGAGGATTCCGCCGCGGGGTCGCATTTCTTTATCGCAATTAATCGGGAGCGAGAGTTGATTGCGGAAGGAAACCACCGATGCGAAAGGCTTCTAAAGGCTATTTCGGCATTACATTCTTTTTAATTATCTTCGCGGGCGCATTATTTGCGCAGCCCGTTCTCATTTTCGACGTCATCGATGCCGCCGGAAATGAGGGAGGAGATATTTCCGCACCCGGTTTCTATCACCTTTCATCCTGCATCGGACAACCAACCCCAGTTTCCATAGGGCCAATAACAAACCTCACACATCACCTTTATCCCGGTTTTCGCAAGGTCGATCTCGACCTCAGATACCCCTTTAGTTGGTTGAGCATCTCTGTTCGCTATTCCGCGGATACGAGTTTTATAATTTCTTGGAGCGGCGTCGATACTACAATCGAAGACGGCCAAGGTTGGGGTCTTTGGAATTACGATGTCCAATATCGTCTCGAAGGCTCCGGTGTCTGGAACGATTGGCTTATCGGCACTACCGATACTTTCGGTGTTTTTGGCTCGGAGATTCCTGTCGATGTTCAACCCGGTTCACGCTATTATTTTCGGCTTCGAGCGACTGACCTTGCCCGAAATAGCTCCCCATGGGGCGATCAGGATTCGATGATAGTCGATTGGACGGTGCAATTCTGCATTTATACGGTTGCACCCGGTGTCGTAACCGATGCATTGAATTATGCGACGATAGAGTATCAGTCTCAACCGGGAGTTACCGAGACAGCCCAAGTTTGGGAAGGCTCCTGCGTTAATATCTGGTGCTGGCCGAACTCCGACGCCGCGATAACCGGGCTAACTTCAGTTTCGGACGGCACACAGCGATGGTCGGTCGATCATTCCACAACAGATACGAGCTGGGCGATCGACGGCATCACATCGAGCTATAACATTCCCTATTGGCACCAGTTTCGTCCTGTTATCTATCTGGAAGGCACCGACGAAACGCACACTGTCAGAACGCTTCACCACGACCAATTCGGATCAGGGCACCTCGAAAGCGGTCTTTTCGGTAATTGGTCTCAATGGACGGACTACGGCTCACTTCTCGAATTCATAGATTCGACCACCGGAGAACCTGTCCGTCATGCAGAAATAGAAGATTCGGTCCGCTTTCATAATATCCGCGCCTTCTTCGTCGATACGATTCGATACTCGCATATCGGACATAATATAAGGATAATGACCAACCTCGGCGATTCGGTCAGCGCGGACGGTGTCTGGTATTCAAGCCCTTATAACACAAACTGGTTCGCCGGTTCTTCCCACCAGTTCGGAGTTAGAGATACCTATTTCATTCACTCCGGTGAAGCACACATCTTCATGAATTGGAATGACGGCTCTCTCGATACCGCTCGCAATATCGTTGTTGAAACAGATTCAATATTTGTCGCGAACTTCTCGAAAAACTACCGCGTATGGATAGAAAATCCTCTCGGACGTGGAGTTCCCGCACCGCCGGTCGGGGCATATTGGTATGTCGCCGGCGACACTGCAACAGGCACAATGGATACTTCTGGAGTCTCCGGATGGTGGATTGTCGGTTATTACGGCACCGGTTCAGCGCTTTCCGGAGGCGGAAATTCATTCTGGTTTGAGGTAAACGATTCTTCGAGAATAACCTGGCGTTGGGCTGAAGATACCGGCATACTATGCACTCTTCAGGTCTATAGCCGCTACGGCCACCCCGCGCCTATCGGAGAATATATTGTGCCTTATGGAACGCATATATATTGTAGCGTCGAGGACAGCACCTTCGAAGATGGCGATTGGCATCACTGCACTGGCTGGCTCGGTGACGGCGCTGTCGTTCCGGCAACCGGCACAGAAAATATCCTCGATTTTGTTATTACCGGAAGCGGCTGGCTGGTTTGGCAATGGGATGGCTCAACCGATTTGCCGCTTTATATCGCCTCTTCGCCGGGAGTCCACGGTCCGCCTAACCCCGGTGTTGGTGTCCATTGGGTGCCGATTTTCAGTCTCGTTGACGCCTATGTCGAGAATAATCCCGACGATCTCTGGTGGTGCATTGGAAATATCAGCTGGGGAAGCATGGCAAGCTCCAGTGCTGACAGTGTTTATTTCATAATCGAAGAGCCGACCGGAATCGATTGGCAGTGGCTTTGGTGGGACGGCCCATTAGATACACTTTGGATATTCAGCCGGTTTGGCGATCCTTTCCCATCTCGCGGGAGACATATTTATCCCGCCGGAGTAGTGAATATCATAGCGTGGGTCAATACTCCTATTGATGAGCATTACTGCAACGGCTGGCATGGCGACGGAAGCGTGCCTGCCACCGGCGATACAAACTGGGTAACATTCCTGCTCGACACCTTCAGCACACTTACTTGGGATTGGGACGATAGCCTTCTTCATCCCTTCAATGTTGCCAGCGAAGGTGGACTTGGTGACCCCGAGCCTCCTGTGGGCGTCCATTGGTTCGATCCGGGAACTCGTGTAAACGCCTTTGTCGAGAACCCCTATGCCGGTTTCTATTGTGTCGGCTTCAATGGTTTCGGAAACCTTCCACCTTTCGGATATGAAGACAGCGTTTCGTTCGTGATTACACGTGCAACCGGAGTCGAATGGCTTTGGGACGACGATGCATTCTCGCTTCTCGTAACAGCGCCGGCTTATACCTCGCCCATTCCACCCAGAGGTGTTACCTGGCATCCATATGGACGTGTCATCGAGGCATCGATAGAGGATTCGGTTTATCTGGGGGAAGACATCCGGCATTACTGCAGAGGTTGGTCGGGTTTCGGTTCTGTTCCAATAGAAGGCGACAGCAATCATTTCGAGTTTACAGTTTCATCCAATAGCTCTCTATTTTGGAGTTTCCAAGATCAATATAGACTCCAGTTAACACATGCTGGGCTTCCCTTCGGTGTCGAACCTTCAGAACTTCGCGAAGAGGGCTGGTATTCACGTGGCGACACAGCGGTTCTCGTTACTGATTCAATTGTTTGGGATGGCGACGATCCATATGTGTTCACGTCATGGGATATCCCCGGCGCAACAATTCATGGCGAACTCAATGCCGAATCGACATTTGTAATAATGCTCGATGCCTACACCGCGACCGCATATTTCGGCCAGGTTCATTGGGTGCAGATATTCAAAGATCCCCCGGAGGATACTCTCGGTTGGATTGCCGTCGATGGGGATACATTCTTTAATACTTCTGTTTACGAAGCCTATTGGCTTTCCGGCAGGGTTTACGATTTCGAGGTAAGCCCGCTCGATTCTACACTTGGTGTTAAATACGAATTCACCGGATGGCGGGACGATTCCACGGCATCGCGTGTGCGGGCTTTGAATGTCGTCAGCGACACTATTTTCAATGCAGATTACAACACCTATTATCATATCATTGTCGGCAAACAGCCAATCATCGATACTTTGGGGTGGATGATAGTAGATGCGGATACCTTCTTTGGTGATTCTTCAGCATATTTAAACTTGTGGTGGTTAAAGGGCACCGAACATTATCTTGAAGCCAGCGAAACAGATTCCGGCAGTTATTTGAAATTCGAGTTCCAGAATTGGAATGTTTCCACACCAACCCCCGATTTCACATCCGATCCCATAACCTCGCCGGATACCTTTATCGCAGTTTATTCGGTGAGTCACAAATGCCACGCATTTAAGGATCCTCGCCAACCCTACGGCTATTTAGAGGTATTCGGCGACCGATTCGACGGCGTTCATTCGGTCGATTTCTGGGTCGAGGACAGACAGAGGGTTCCGTTGGGTGTTGCGAGTTTCGATATTGGCCCAGACTCGGTCTATATGTTCCAGTTCTGGGATGCTCCCGGCGGAGGCACCGACACCAGCTTCCTTTCCAGCGCGATTATGGGGCCGGATACTTTCAGGGCAGTCTTCTCCGCTCAGCGAATTAACCTTGACATAGAATTCGGCCAGCATGGAATATTCCCCAATGATTCTTTATATTGGTCTATTCCGGAAAGCCTCGACCTGATGGAAAGCGCGATAATGCCTCAAAATGATTCCATCAAGGTTTATAATATGGGCAATGTGCCGGCAGAAATGGGTTTGGGTGTAGCCGTAACTATTAATATTACTGCAGGTTGGATTCTCGATACATTGTGGCAACCCTCATTCTATGCTGGAAACCATCGTTTTGTGCTTTTAGCGAGATTCGACCGTGTTTCTTCCTCTCCGCCGTTGGTTTGGAGCCCGGTCAATGATTATCTTAAGACGACAAACACATGGGCGACAGCAACCCATCTCGGACCATCGGGATTTAATATTAGACCGGCAGGATTGGCATCGAGCACCGATATGCTTTGGTTGAAGTTCACCGCACCATCGAGAGCGGATCACCCTCATCACACAAGGATGATTGTGATACGTGCATTAGCAAGAATTTACCTTCCTTAGGAGAATAGGACTAAGGAGTCGATTATGAGAAAAAAAATCACGATACTGCTGTTAGTCTTCGCGGCATTGGCTTTTGCGCAAGTGCCGAGAATAATCAATTATCAGGGCAAGCTTGTCGATCCGGGAGGAGTCGCGATAGATGAACCGCGAAATATGACCTTCCGCCTCTACGACCGAATTTTGGGCGGAAGCCCTCTTTGGGTCGAGTCGCATATCGGCGTCGATGTTTCGCATGGGCTTTTCGATGTCCGTCTCGGTTCGGTTACGCCCTTTGCCGATTCGGTGGATTTCACCGAACAGTATTGGCTCGAAATCGAGGTGGGCGGAATACTTCTTGCGCCAAGGATTGCACTTCAGGCCGTTCCCTATGCCCTTGCCGCCGCGACTGCGCTCAATGCGACATTTATCGACAGCATTCATTTCGTCGATTACATCACCTATATCGATTCCATTAGCTTCATAGACTCCATCCGCTGGATAGATTCAATTGGCTATATCGCCTATATTTCCTATGTGGATTCGATAGGCTATATCGATTCAATCGGTTGGGTGGGGCACACTGTCTGGGCGGATTCCGCAGGATGGGCGGCCTATGTTCATTGGGATTCTATCGACGGCATCCCTTCGGGGACATGGGTTACAAGCCTAAACACACTCACCGGAGATTTGACCTGTGTTGGCGCGGGTGGAATTGAGGTTACAACCGACGGCTCGAACCTTATTTTCAATTTGGTCCTCGAACCGGGCGATTGTCCGCTTGTAGTCGATATAATCGGTGGAACAATTTCGAATCAATATGTGCCGGTTAATCTTCAGGCATTCTCGCCGACCGTCGGCCAGTTCCTGATTACCGAAGACTACCTCGGATGCACCGGCGGAAGGATTTCCGGTATAACCCTTTATGCGAACGAAACCTCGATAGCCTCGGTTGGAGATGTTGATATTTGGATTCAAACCGTTACTGTCAGTAACCTCGCGGCTGGCTCAATAACTCCGTCCGGCTTACCTATTGTTTCTTCAACAACTTTGAATAGGGGTATCGACGGCACTGTTCATATCGATTTCCCCTCTGGATTCTATTATACCGGTGGGAATATACTTATCACAATCAGGAAAAACAGCTCCTCCGGAACAGCAAACACATGGAAAGGTTACACAACTCCTGCCGTTATGTCTTGGTATAACCCCACAACGAATACTTTCCCGTTGCCTAATAGCGCGAGTTTCCGCCCAAATATCACTTTCTATTTTCTTCCACCCGAGATACCCGATTTAGTTACCGATGTCAATGGCATATCCGGCTCGGTTAGGATTGTCGGCGGCACGGATATTGAAGTTGTAACCCTCGGCGATAGTATTACAATTAACTATGACGGCACTTCCTCGGGCGGAGGCGGCAACGGCTGGGTCGCAGTAACAAGCGGTTCCGACACCACGCGCCTTCGCACTGCTGGAGCGTGGGGATTATCCCGCCACACTAACCTTCACCATGGAGTTCATGATTCTACGCATATCAACCTCGGCGTTTCATCTATCACAGGCGCGGCTGGACAAAACATCAAATATGCAACCGTTAGCGGAGGACGAACCAACGAGGCATCCGGTGTGGGTGCTTCGATTGCCGGCGGATTCGACAACGAAGCAACAGACTCCGGATCGGTTGTCGGCGGTGGTGTTCTAAACAGCTCCCGTGGGAAATATTCGGTTGTCGCCGGAGGAAATGATAACAACGCAACATCGCTGTGGACAACTGTCGCTGGAGGCTATAATAACACGGCATCTTCACAAAATGCTACTGTTAGCGGTGGTTTTATGAACACAGCCAGCGGATTCTGGTCAACAGTCGGTGGCGGACAAAACAACTTCGCGCAATATGATTACGCCACGGTCGGCGGCGGACGGCAGAATTATGCGGCCGGCGAAAGGTCGGTCATTCCTGGTGGAAGTATGCTCAAGGTGGGGGCGAGGTCCTTCGGGTTCCGTGGAGGAATCGGCGGCAACCCCGCTGATATGATCGATCTCTCAACAACCTCGGAGACTTTCCATATCGTCGATGCACATTTCCATTTCAACTGGGCAAATTCGGCGGCATGGTTTAGAGTCGATGGCGACACAAGCGATTATGCCATATATATGAACCCCGCGAACGACTTCATCGGCATCGGAATGAATAACCCCGCCGAAAAGCTCCATGTGAGGGGAAATATTCGAGCCACGGGCACAATCACCAGCGGAAGCTCCATAACTATCGACGGCACACGAAACCCGGGAACGATTACCGAAACTCATGGGCATATTCATTTCGACGACGAGAATCTAACAACCTATGGCAGTGTCGGAATTGGAACAATGGATATGACTCGCAAGCTCGATGTTAACGGAACTGTCGGAATTAGTGATACCCTCGATATGCGCCAGAATCAAGTGAAAAACATGTTGCTCGATCTTCGGCACGGCGAGAATCCGCCATCGCCGCAGGTTGGACAAATATGGATGAGAACCGATTTTTAATGGTCGAAAAATGTCTGTAAACAAAACGACATTGCTGTTGATGCTTTTCGTGGGGATATCGTTGGCTCAGTCTTTCTTTGTCCCAATGACTTGTTATCTTGATACCGGTTCGGTCGATATCGTTTTCTGTATGGATACAAGCCGTTCGATGGAGCCCTATATTGAGGATCTTCAAAACAACATCGTCGAATTCGTGGACAGCATTACGGCGCGAGGCTACGATTTTCGGCTTGGCGCGGTTCCTTTCGATGACTCGACGAATGTTTGGGATTTCGACCCGGCCATTCCGGGAAATCAGATGACCTCGAATGTCGCCCTTTTCCATTCCTGGCTTTCCGGACTAAATGTCAGCCTTATCGCGAGCGATTCTTGGGAAGTTTCTCTCGACGCCATTTACGACGCGCTTATGCTTTACCAATGGCGCGAAGATGCTTTGAAGATAATAGTTATGTTTACTAACGAGGGTTATCACTCATTAGGCGATGGCTCCGGTTTCTCCGATGTTACATTCACGCAGGTTAGGGACACGGTTCTAAGCCATGGTGCGGTTGTTTTTATCGCGGCATCCAGCAGGCCAGCTTGCCCAGCGCCCGGATGCGGATCTCCAATTCCCGCGGCACATAGGGCTAACCTCATACTTCTGGCAAATTCCTCGGGCGGTTATCTCGATTCGCTTACCGCAGATTGGACCTTCATACTTGACAGGGTTGTCGATCTTATCTCGACATTCACCTCGGTTACCGCAAATATTCAGAACCTCACTGGCGCACCAGCAGTAATCAATGCCTATCTCGATCCTATCGAAACATCATGTATGTCCATTCGTTCTGCGAATCCTATCTCTTCTCCGACACCAATTCCAAATGGTAATTATTATAGAGCTTTCTGGAAAGTTATCGTCGATTCCACTTGCGAGTCTGTCGAACGATGTTTCGAGTTACCGGTTTGGGCAGGGAGCGTTTCGGATACTTTCTTTGGATGTATCACCGATGAGCTATGCTATGGTTATACCGATGCCGATTTTAATCATCTCCCACCGACTTTCACGACAAGTTGTATCAATATCTCGCCGAATCCGGCGACTATAAATGTCGAGATTTCCAACGACGGTATTAGGCCGTTGACCGGAGTATCGCTGACTTTCGAACCTATATCCGAACATATTTCAATAACCGGCGGCGACCCAAATCCGATGAGTGTGGGCGAGGTTAGTTATTTCGGCACCGAAGAGGTGAACTGGCTTTTGCATATAGGAGCTTCCGGAGGCGGTGTGAGGCACGATTATAGAATTCGAATGGACTATGCCGAGGGAACTTCAATTGTGCGGAACTACTCTATTAATGTTCCAAACTATCAAACTCCACCGTCTGTAGCCATAACTAGAGGAGATACTTTGCTCTGCCCCGGCGACGAGATTATGCTCGAAGCCTCCGTTACGCCTACGGGGACATGGTCTTACGAATGGTTCCCTTTGGCTGGATTAGATAATCCAAATATTGCAACACCATTAGCATCTCCGCTAACAACAACTCGATATACTGTCAATGTTACAGACGGCTTCGATTGTTTCGGAACGAACAACATTACGGTTGTTGTGTTAGATTCGGTTTTTGCCGAAGCCGGCAGGGATACGACTATTTTCCCCGGAAGAATGCTTCGGCTTGGCGGTTATCCAAGCGGATGGGGTGGTTACGGCTCACTTAGTTACGAATGGAATCCTCCTTTTGGGCTTTCCGATCCGTTCGTGCCAAACCCCATCGTGTATCCATTTTTCCCTGCGGAGTATATTCTCACGGTTACCGATGCAGGAGGATGTATTGCACAGGACACGGTTCAGATTAACATTCAACCGCCTCTCGGTTATATCTTGGTTCAGGACGAAGAGGAGATAATCGAGCTTAGGGTAATCGACACCCTCGAAGCAATGGCCAACGGCAACGGCATGATAATGGTCGCAATGCCGGGAGGATTTATTGGCGCGGCGGACTTGGCGGACTCTACCGATACGTGGGCATCTCCGGTTCTAATCCAAACAAACCGCGGAATTCGATCCTGGCGGCACAAGATATTTGTTCCATAGTTCTCTTTTCTCATTTCATTTCCTTGATAAGACGCCGGTTCGAAGGAATCGGCGTTTCTATTTATATCGCACTTGATTTATAAAGTCATTTCGATTAAATTGCGTATCGAAAGATGAATCGAAATGATTGCAAGACGCCTCGACATATATTCGCCAGAAATCTATTCGGAGTTCATAGATGCGACTCTGAAAAAACACAATGCCTTTGTTCTTTGGAAAGACTCTCAGGAGAAGAACATTCTTCATCATCAGATTTTTATTCCGGCCGACGAATGCGAGTCTATTCTCGATGCAATGGAAGCAAAACTTTCAGGTGTCGATGGCTTTCGAATAATAATAATACCCGTCGAGGCGATTATACCTCGGTTACAGGACAGGGAAGAACGCGAAAAGAAGATAATCCTAAATGATTCTCCGCGTGTTTCGCGAGAGGAGCTTTATTCGGATATTGTAAATACAATCGACCTGAACTGGGTTTATCTTGCGCTTGTAGTTTTATCGACATTTGTCGCCGCGGTTGGATTAATAAAAGACAGTGTGGCGGTTATCATTGGGGCGATGGTTATCGCTCCGCTTCTCGGCCCAAATGTTGGTCTCGCTCTTGCAACTAGTTTAGCCGATTTGAAATTAGGGCTACGAGCCGCGTTAACATTGTCATCCGGTCTTTTTTTAGCGATGTTTTTAGCTATACTGATGGGTGTTTTTCTCGATTTCGACCCAATGACCAATGAAATCGCTATGAGAACAAAAGTAAGCTATGGCGATCTTGTTGTTGCACTGGCATCTGGAAGTGTGGGAGTGTTAGCCTTTACAACGGCTCTTCCGACGATGTTGGTTGGTGTTATGGTAGCTGTTGCGCTTCTTCCCCCGCTTGTAACAACAGGTCTTTTGCTCGGCGCAGGCCATTTTGAAGGGGCTTCAGGTGCGGCATTGCTACTTTTAACAAATTTAATTTGTGTAAACCTTGCTGGTGTGATAACATTTTACATTCAAGGGGTTCGTCCCCTGACTTGGTGGGATGCCGAGAAAGCTAAAAAGGCCACTTGGAAAGCCCTAATAATTTGGTTATTGCTTCTCGTCATCTTGATTGTGCTAATAACTATTTCGAACTGAAAGAAAGTGGAGAAAATGCGCTGGTCAAAAGCTTTTATACCGACACTAAAGGAAGTTCCCTCTGATGCGCAGGTGAATTCCCATATCCTAATGCTCCGCGCTGGGCTGGTCCGCCAGCTTGCGGCTGGAGTTTACACGTTCTTGCCCCTTGGATGGAAATCGATGCTGAAAGCGATGGAGATCATACGTGAGGAGATGAATGCCATCGGTGGGCAGGAGATACTTATGCCCTCACATACTCCTATCGAGATTTGGGAAGAAACCGCCAGAGATGTCGATATGGGCGATATAATGTATCGTTTCAAAGACCGCAAAGGACAGGTTTTCGCCCTTGCCCCTACTCACGAGGAGATAATCACCGATCTCGCACGCGGTAGAATTCGTAGTTATCGCGATATGCCGCAGATTTGGTGGCAGATGCAAACAAAATTCCGTGACGAACCACGTCCGCGTTCCGGCCTTTTGCGTGTTCGTGAGTTCATTATGAAAGACAGCTACTCACTCTGTGCGGACACTGCCCAGCTCGATGAGATGTATGACTATCACGATAATGCTTATCGTAGAATATTCGAGAGATGCGGCTTGAAGTATTATGTGGTTGGTGCTTCCAGCGGGCTTATGGGCGGAACTGGCTCTGAGGAATTCATGGTGCCCTCATCGGCGGGCGAGGATATAATCGCGACCTGCGAGTGCGGGTTCGCGCAGAATCTCGAAGTCGCAAAGTCTATTCCTACGGAAGCGAAATGGGTCGAGATCGATAAGAAAAAAATGCACACCCCAGCACAACGCACAATAGCCGAGGTTTCAGCTTTTCTCGGATTGCCGCCAAGTCAAATGCTGAAATCGTTATTACTGATTACCCAATCTGGGAAGCCTATTATGGCCTGCCTTCGCGGCGATCATGAGCTTTCAGAAGAAAAAATCCAGTCCGCAGTTGGAGAGGCAGTTCGTCCGGCTGAACCGGAGGAAGTCGCAAAGATAACCGGCACGGAAATCGGTTTCCTCGGTCCAATCGGTATGAATCCGAAGGTAAGAGTCATTGTCGATGAGGCAGTCGATTCGGAAATGCTCTTCGCGACCGGTGCAAACGAAGTGGATTACCACATCGTTGGCTACAAGACCTCAGATATTCCAAAATTCGAGACTGCGGATGTCCGTCAGGTTGCAGAGGGCGATTGCTGTGCGGTTTGCGGCAAAAAACTCGAACTTGTGCAGACTATCGAAATCGGCCACATTTTCAAACTCGGAACAAAATATTCCGCCGCTATGGAAGCGACTTTCCTTGACGAAAACGGCGTCGCAAAACCTATAATCATGGGAAGTTACGGAATCGGTGTCGGAAGAATACTCGCTTCAGCTATCGAACTTTATGCCGATGACGACGGTATTTGCTGGCCGATTTCGATTGCGCCCTACGAAGTCGTTATTACCGCGCTTAATGTCAACGATACCGCTGTTGTCGAAGTCGCTGAAAATCTCTATCAAAAGCTCTTGGAGCAAGGTGTCGATGTCCTTTATGACGATCGCGATCTTCGCGCCGGATTCAAGTTCAAAGACGCCGATCTACTCGGTGCACCCATCAGAATTACTGTCGGCAAAGGTGTGCAGGATGGCATTGTCGAAATTTTCCGCAGAAAAGAGAAATTAAAAACGGAAGTTCCTATCGAATCCGCATTGGAAAAAACTCTTGAGATTTGGGAGGAACTTTTCGCGGAGTTAAGCAGATAGCTTCATGAAAATCAAAGGGCGGTTCAACCGCCCTTTTTTAACTACTCGATGAGAGATCCTCTGAATTTCTCGATTTGTTCTCGAAGAGCATCGTCGTATAAGCCTGAAAGCCAATCGAGATATCTTTCCGATCTCTCAGGCGTCGAGCATTGTTTGAGAACTGCAAATGTTTCCAAGAAAAATCCCGGATTGGGTAGATAGAAATGCCTCTTTTCCGGCCCTCCGAACCCCACCCAAAAGAGAGAATCCATCTCGATTGCATCGTTGTTCATGCCTTTGTTCCAAGCCACACTTCGCGCGAGAATAAGCGCGCGCGCGGTCAAAGGCGAGTTTGGGTCGAGGTTCCAACAGAAATGTGCATTTTTGATCGATCTTTCCGGTCTATCTACAAAAAAAGCCACGGCGATTTCTGCGAGCGAATCGAGCAAAACGAGTTGAATCGAATCTGTCTGCTCGATAACCTCGAAACTTATTGTCTCTCGCTTTCCCCATAGAACCATGTGTGTAAGGTTATACTCTCCCGGCGGAAAACATGGTAGCCCCACAGGCTCGCCGTAATCACGTCTGTCTTTGTAGGGATCGAACAGCCAGTTTGAGCCATCCACGAGGGTGAAAATATAGGATGACGACTCACCGGGTGCTAAAGTATCGTAAACATATTTATCCACGAGTTCGACGACGGAATAGGGGATAATACTGTCACCCTTGATTTCACCGGCGCTCAGGGCATAACATATCGCAGTATCTTCAGCGATGTTGGTCGCGACAACATTAAAATGAAGTATTTCACCCATTTTGAAAGGGTCCACTGGCGGAAGCCATCGAACCTCTATAGCCTCGCGAATCGACTGCATCTCCGGAATAATGCCTGCGGAGCAAAACAGCACTATCATAAGGACAATCGGCATAATATACTTCATAATCCGGCCTCCTCGGCGAACTCTTCGAATTTATCCAGTGCCTTTTTCGACAGCTTCTCAGGGAATTTGACATTTACGACGACATAAAGATCGCCACGCGATTTGCCATTGTCGATGCCCTTGCTATTTACCTTCAGTTTCTTTCCGGGGGATGAACACGGTGGAATAGTTACCTCGACTTTGTCTCCAAGAGGTGTGTGTAATCGTATTTTTGTTCCGAGGATAGCTTGCTTTAGATTAATTGTAACTTCGGCTTTAAGGTCTAATCCTATGCGGCTGAAGGTCTTATGAGGTGCTACATTGACCTTGATAATCAAATCGCCGCTGTCTCCGCCTGTGAATGAGGGTTGTCCAAGTCCTTTAAGGCGAATCTGCCCGCCGTCCTCGATTCCGGCCGGAATATTTACGCTGATGGTTTTCGGGGGAGCGCCGGGCTGTTGCACCTGCAGTTGAGTTTTTCCACCCTTGATAGCCGTTTCGAATGTAACCTCAACCGAAGCCAGCAAATTCTCGCCTTTCGACGGCTTTCGCTTCTTCCTACCGCCTGTATTGAAAAACTGGCCGAGGATATCTTCAAAATTTCCACCGCTACCTCCGAAAAGATCCTCGAAATTTGCCGACGAAGTTGAATATCTGAATCCTCCTCCTCCCGGATGAAATCCTCTTCCTGTGGCGGCATATTTGCGAATCTGATCATACTCGACACGCTTTTTTTCATCCGAAAGAATATCGTACGCCTCGTTGATTTCTTTGAACTTAGACTCTGCCGAGGGATCATCGGGATGAAGATCGGGGTGATACTTTTTCGCGAGCTTATGAAAAGCCTTTTTAATTTCCCCGCTCGATGCGGTTTCTGGAATCTCTAATACTTTGTAGTAATCTTTACTCGGGTCCATAACTGCAAATCCTATTTGAAGTTATATTTAACGACAACTTCGGTGAAATCAAGCAAAAACATAAAAAAAAGCAAATCCCATATGTGGGAAGCGCCGCCTAATTTGGCGGCGCTTTGGGGTAGAGGATAGAATTCAGATGAGGGAAGGGTAGTTTCTTCACACCGCCGGAATAGGGGATACCGCTGGGGAAAGGAGGGGAAATGCAACGTTATCCCCCGTTGCTCGGCACTCAAACATCCAAAGAATGTCGTCCCGACGGCCTCACGCAAGGGTTGCGCTGAAGAGAGGGCAAATTCCGTAAAGAACTGTATTGATCGTATCATAATACGCATTTTTTGTTCTTTCGCAAGTGTTTTTCTAAAAAAACTGGACAATTTACGGAAAAATGCTGGAAAAAATACATACGATTGAACAATTATTCCAGATCCTCTGTCCATGGGCGTATCCAAAAACCCGTAACAAGCCCTGTGGATGTCAGAACCACGCGGACTTCAGGGGCATCCTTTTCATATGCCCCCATGAACCGGAACACAAAATTATTTCCGACGACATAGGTTTCTTTGTAAAATAACTGCTTGAACGCGCCATATGCCGGGAAAATCTGATTTTGAAAGAGCGATTTTTGTTTTTCCGGCGACAACGATTCGAAGAAACCCGGCGCGGACTCTTCGCGAGTAATCAGATCGAACCGCTCATTATCCCAACCTCTGCAAACCTTTGTGCCGAAAACAGTCGCCTTCTCCATCAAAGCCCTGTCAACTTTTGATTCTGGCAGTTTTACCCCGGCATTCGACTGTGTCTGTTGCGAGGGGCATCCTACCGTAAAAAGGATAATCGCGGTCATTATCGCGAAAAACAACCACTTAGCCGTGTTTTTCATTTTGCCTTTCATGGAAGGGCGGCCCAAAAAAGGCCGCCCCAGTAATTTTCTGTTATTCAACTACTTCGTAATCTGCATCCTGAATATTTTCATCGCCCGAAGAATCACCATGATGTGTTTCTGTGTCCGGTTGTTGTGCCTGCTGGTTTTGATACAGCTCCTGTGCGGCAGAGTGCCAGATTTGGGTAAGCTTGTCGTGCTTTGCCTTGATCTCGTCGTGATTATCGCCTTTTAGCGCGTTTTGAAGCTCTTTGAGAGCTTCGGTTACACTCTCGCGTGTTTGCGGGGTCATTTTGTCGCCCATATCCTTAAGTTCCTTTTCAGTTTGATAGGCGAGGCTGTCCGCGGAATTACGTGTTTGAATTTGCTCTTGGCGAAGCCGATCCTCTTCTGCGTGGGACTCGGCATCACGAACCATGTTTTCGACCTCGTTGTCGGAAAGACCGCTCGACGCTTCAATTCGAATCGACTGCTCTTTTCCCGTAGCCTTATCCTTCGCCTTGACATTTAGAATGCCGTTAGCATCGATATCGAAAGTAACCTCAATTTGCGGGATTCCGCGCGGCGCGGGGGGGATACCGTCGAGGTAGAATTTTCCGAGTGAGCGGTTATCGCGAGCCATCGGTCTTTCGCCCTGAAGGATATGGATTTCAACCTGAGTCTGGCTGTCACCGGCAGTGGTGAATGTCTCTGTGCGTTTTGTTGGAATGGTTGTATTGCGCTCGATCATCGAAGTTGCCTCGCCGCCGAGGGTTTCAATCTTGAGTGAAAGCGGAGTAACATCGAGCAAAAGAACATCCTTAACCTCGCCACCGAGGACACCCCCCTGAATAGCCGCGCCCATCGCAACAACCTCGTCGGGGTTGATGCCCTTATGCGGTTCTTTGCCGAAGAATCCCCTCACAACCTCCTGAATTTTGGGCATTCGCGTCATGCCGCCAACCAGAATTACCTCATCAATTTGGTCTTTCGAGATTTTCGCATCTCTGATGGCGTTTTCGACCGGTTTACGGGTTCTTTCGACGAGTTGATCGACGAGTTTTTCAAGTTCCGAACGTGTGAGACTGTAATTAAGATGTTTCGGCCCGCTGGCATCTGCAGTGATGAAGGGGAGGTTAATATCAGTCGATGCCGTGCTGGAAAGTTCGATTTTTGCCTTTTCGGCGGCCTCTTTGAGCCTCTGAAGCGCCATCGGGTCCTTAGAGAGGTCGATTCCCTGATCCTGCATGAACTTTTTCACGAGCCAATTCATTATCTCCTGATCGAAATCGTCGCCTCCAAGATGAGTATCGCCATTGGTGGATTTCACCTCGAATACACCGTCGCCTATCTCGAGAATGCTAATGTCGAAAGTTCCGCCACCGAGGTCGAACACCGCTATAGTGGCATTCTCCGATTTTTTATCGAGGCCATAGGCCAAGCTTGCGGCGGTCGGTTCGTTGATTATTCTCTGAACATTCAGTCCTGCAATTTTGCCGGCATCCGCGGTGGCTTTGCGCTGAGCATCGTTGAAATAGGCCGGGACTGTGATCACAGCATCTGTAACCTTCTCGCCGAGATAATTTTCCGCATCGGTTTTGATTTTCTGAAGGATCATAGCCGAGATTTCCGGAGGTGAATAGACCTTATCATCGATTTTAACTCTCGCGCTTCCGTTGTCGCCGGCTATAACTTTGTATGGCACTTCGGAGATTTCGTTTTGAACCTCGTCGAAAAGTCTGCCCATGAACCTTTTAATGCTGTAAATAGTGTGTTCGGGGTTTGTTACAGCCTGTCTTTTAGCCGGAATGCCGACGAGACGTTCGCCCTTTTTTGTGAAAGCGACCACAGAAGGCGTGGTTCTTCCGCCCTCCGAATTCGGGATAACCTTCGGCTCGCCGCCTTCGATTACAGCGACACAGCTATTTGTGGTTCCGAGATCGATTCCTATAATTTTTCCCATGATTTCCTTTCGTATAGATTTTCTTAACTGACTCAAAATACCCGGGACTAGCCCGGGGTGCACATCTCCATGTGAGAGAATGGTTATTTGTCTTTATTCCACCGAGATCGGTATTTCCTTGCGTTTGGCTTCTTCGCGCTTGGGAAGAGTAATAGTAAGAATCCCGTCCTTGTAAGCGGCTTTGATCTTCTTGTCATCGACATCGGTGGGGATGTAGAAGCTCCTCTGGAATCTTCCGAAAACGCGTTCGATACGATGCCAGTTGTCGCCTTCGGTTTTTTCCTCGGAACGCTTTTCGCCGGAGATTGAAAGGACTCCTTCCTTCATATTCACGCAGAAATCTTCCTTCTTCATTCCGGGGACTTCGGCATGGACTACGAGTTCGTTTTCAGTCTCTTTGATATCGACACGAGGCGCCCATACTAAAGTTTCAGATTCGGATTGCTCTTCACCGTAATGCTTACGCATTCTGCGCTCAAGCTCTTCGAAGGATTCCATTAAGTCTCCAAAGGGTTTCCATCTGACGATTGCCATATTTGACCTCCTTGTTATTGTTTGACTACTTTGTCACACAGATAATGATACAGGAGGTATGCCAAAACAGTTTTAAGTCGATAATATATTGATAATCAAAATGATAGAGAAAAACACGCGACAATAATTATAAATAACATAATGACAAAATATGACAATATCGACAGGATAAGACAAAACATGGACAAAAATTGTCAACTATGACAATTCGTTGGCCTCGAAAAAATTCCCATCCTTCTTGTAAAGACGTTTCACTCGCTCCGAAATACCCGTAAGAATCTCATAGTTGAGAGTCCCTGCCCAAATGGCATGATCTTCGGCGGTGATCGAGCCGCCTTTATCCTCGCCGAGAATAATAACCTGATCGTCAAGCTCGACAGGGCTTCCGGTAACATCGGCCATGGTCATATCCATACATACTCGCCCCACTATGGGGTATCTCTTGCCGCGTATAAGCACAAACCCCCTGTTCGATAGCGCTCTGCGGAGACCGTCGCCATAGCCCGCCCGAATAACAGCGATTGTCTCACGGCTTCGTGTAGTATATGTTCTGCCGTAGCTGATACTTGTGCCGGGGGGATAATCGCGAAGCTGGATAACCTTGGTTGTCATCGACATTACCGGCTTGACCTCAACCGAGATGCGTGTATCCTGCGAGGGATAAAGGCCATAGGCAAGAAGCCCCGGACGAACGCCGTTGCCGAAAACGGGATGACTAAGAACTCCGGCTGAATTAGAGAAATGGATAAGCGGAGGTTCGATTCCAAGGCGTTTTAGCTCTTCGATTATTCCCGCAAATCGATTAAGCTGGATTTTTGTGAAATCGACATCTGTTTTGCGACGGGAATCGGCCACGGGGAAGTGCGAAAAGACGCCCTCGATGGTCAATCTCGGCAGGCGTGCAATCTGAACTAAGTCGCCGATAGCATCTTGAAACCAAAATCCGGTTCGACCCATGCCGGTGTCTATCTCGATATGGCAAGCGACCGGCTTGCCCCGTCTTTCGCCTTCACGAGAGAGGGCGTGAGCAAAGGTCTCGCTGACGATATTTGGATGAAGATCGTATTCGACGATTGCCTCAACCTGACCAAGCGTTGCCGGCGTAAGGACAATTATTTCTCCCTGAATACCAGCTCTTCGGATCGCGACGCCCTCAGCTACAGTGGCAACTCCAAAATGATCGATTTCCGCTCTGCTGGCCTCACGGCAAATGGGCACGACACCATGTCCGTAAGCATTAGCTTTCACCGCGAGAATAACCTGCCGATTTTCCACCCATCGGCGGATTTCGATGATATTTTCTCGAAAAATGTCGAGATCAACAATACAGTATGTTTCGAGTTCGTTGCCGGAACGGTCTCTCACTTTGCCTCACAAAAAATAGAGACGACATCTCCCAAAAGGGAATCGTCGATTCCATTGAAATCTTGCAATACTTGCGGGCGGGTTTATCCCCGCCCGGGTTTCATCAGCCTGATGCCGTAATAATGAGGTCCCACGCCAAGAGTTTTCTTTTCGGTTAGGCCGCGCTCTTTCGCGAGGGGAAGCACGATCTCAGAAGAAATCCCGGAAACTTTATTGTGTTCGAGGGAGTTCTTCTTTGGGACTATTAGCCACACAGATCCGCCGGGGGCAAGGATTCTTGCGGATTCGGCGACGATTTCTCTGGCGCGTCTTTCGTCTGGCTCGGTGAACCATGCGAAAATGGTCTCGTAGCTTTCCATAGGTATCATCGGCAATTCGACTCCGCTTCTAAAATCAGCATCTTTGTGTCCTTGAACGATATTGGGGCCGTCAACGGCGAGAAGTTTCCCATCTTTGGTCATGTCGAGCCTTGGGAAAAGCTCCTCTGCAGGTCTAAGTTCGAGCATGGCACCTCCTTAAAAACTGTCGATTGTTTCCTTGGGTCTTCTGACAACAACTTCGTAATAAAACCATCCACCGATATATTCGATTGGGATGTCTTCAGGGTTCCATTCGGCGTCTTTTATTCCGAAAATAGCGGCCTGATCGATAGCGTCATTTCCGCAAGAGGCGAGAAGTTCGACCTCGCGCACCTCACCGAAAGCGTCGATTCTAATCTTTAGTCTCACTCTTCGGCCCTGAAGGCTTGTGCTCCACTCCGCGAGGGGATAACGTAATTCGATTTCGCGTTTGGGTCTTGGTGCACGAGGAAGTGTTTGACCGGTTTCCGGATCGATATACTCGCCTCTTCTTTCGGCTTCTCTCTCCATATCACGCTTTTCCCGGTCTCGTTTTTCCATCTCTTCGTCGGAAATTGGCTCTGCATTTTCGTCGGCGGAAGCATAGTCCGGCGGTTTGTCTTTCTCGAAAACGGGGGCTGTTTTGCCCAGTCTGACATCGGCCAACTGCGAGAATTCAGTCTCGGGGAAGCTGTCTGACATAAATTGGTAAAGCGATTCGGCAAGCGTATAGTTATAAGTATAGTTTTCGTGAATATATGCCATTGCCGCGATGGCTTTCGGTCTAAAACGGCTGTTTTGGTATTCGTCTGAGACAAGGCGGTAATACGCCAGCGCGGAGTCTATTCTGTGATAGGTCAGCAAGAATTCCTCAGCCTTGACGAAATAATAGGCGACCGTTCTGACTCCGAGAGAATCGAGGGCGGCGCCCCTTCCAACAAAATAATCTGCGGCACCCACAGCGTAATCGCTTTCGGGATAACGAACTAACAGATCCGCGAAGGCTTCGTCGGCGCGGTCTCGGTCTCTTTTAGTTATAGCATAGACATACCCAACACCGTATGCCGCTTTGGGTGCGAGTGTATCTTTCGGGTAGTTTTCCAGAACATACCGATACTGTGAAAGGGCCGAGTCCGGCTGACCAAGCTCGAGGATATACATCTCCGCGAGAGCAAGTTCTGTGCTGACAATATCGATTCCTGAGGAGTCGGTGTGCGAGGCGAGAAGATCTATAAATTCCTGCAGACGCGCAATAGAAGAGCTTTTCTGAAGGGCAAGTTCATAAACCTCACCCTCGCGAACCTGCGCCGCCGCAGAGTCGAATTCTATCTTCGCGATACCGATTATCCCATAGTCGAGGTGAAGATCGCCACGTTTGAACCATCCCCATGCGGAGTTTATGGTTTTTGGAAAATCACGGCAAACTTCATACCAAACGTCCAGCGCCGATGTTGTGTCGTCGAGAAGATAATGAACATCGCCAATACGAAGATCGACTTCAGGCCATCTTGTGTAATATGAATCGTTCTTGCGAAGCTCGCCGTAAAATTTCAGTGCTCTTTGAAGGCTATCGAGTTCCGTCCACGCCTCGCCGATTAGCATTCGAGAATTGAAATATTCCGCCGGGGTTACCCTTTTTTCCGCGATTTTGTCGGCTTCTTGAATACATTCGACATATCTTTCGAAATGGAAAGCTATATTTGCAAGGCGGAAATGTGCGAGACTTTCAAACTGACCGTTTGGATATAGTTCGAGATATTTATGGAAAGCCTCTTTCGCCGAGATATAATCCCCCTGCTCGTAGAAAAGCTCAGCCATCATGAAAGTGCTTCTTTCCGCAAAAAGCCCCTGATCCGAAAGTTCTTTTAACTTGTCGAGAGCGAGTTCGAAATCTCCAAGCTCATAAATGCAGAGAGTGCGCCAATATTGAGATTCAGCGGCGTATTGGCTTTTGGGAAAAGCCTCAAGAAGCTCGTCGAATTTACGAACAGCTTTTGAGTATTCGCCGGTTCGATAGAAACACATTCCAAGCAAGAAAAGTGCGTCATCGACATATTTGCTTTCAGGATAATAGGCCAGAACTTTGGACGATTTTGTTATCGCAATATCGTAATGGCTTTTGGCAACTGTCGGCAGAGCATCCGCCGTGCTTCTAAGACGGGCTTTTTCCGCAAGGCGATAATTCTTCTTCGCCAAAAAAAAGGTGTTGTAATAAACACAGCCGCTGGATAAAATAACGGCAAACAGTGCGATTAGAAGTAGGGTTCTTTTCATATATTAAAAGTCCTTAATCTCAGTAATAAATATAATCATTCCTTCGGAGAAATCCAGAGGAAAACGATAGAGATCACCGCAATATCTATGCCACCGGCTTTGGGAAGGCTTTTCAGGAATCTTCGACTGTAGCTTTTAGGAATAATCGTCAATAAAAAAAAATTCTTGCATCATGGGTTTAGATAGGTATATTGAAACAACTTTTTGCCGATTCGACAGAAGTTGTTAGAAAGTTCTAAGCTATAATTTTAAAACAAACAGCCGACTCTAATGTTCGAACAGCTGACGGACAAAATAGATGTTCTTTTCAAGGGATTGACTTCGCGAGGCAAGCTCAACGAAGCCAATATTCGAGATGCGCTCAAAGAGGTTCGTAGAGCGCTTTTGTCGGCTGATGTTAACTTTAAAGTTGCGAAAATTTTTGTTGAACGAGTTCAGGAAAAAGCCCTCGGCGCTGAGGTTCTGGATTCTATTACGCCGGGGCAACAGTTCGTTAAAATAGTCCACGACGAGTTGATCCAGCTTCTTGGCGGCTCTGCGTCGAATCTGGAAATTCCCCATAAGACCCCCACGAATGTTGTGTTGGTGGGGCTTCAAGGTTCCGGAAAGACGACAACGGCTGGGAAACTTGCAAAATTCTTCGCGTCGAGGAAATTTAAGCCTATGCTCGTTGCCTGCGATATTCATAGGCCGGCGGCGGCACGGCAGTTGGAAATTGTGGGTCAAAACGCCGGATTTCCGGTATTGGCCTTCGAAAAGGGTGAAACGCCCGCACAGGTGGCTCATCGTGCGCAGTTTTTCGCAAGGCAGGCGGGGCACGATCTCGTCATTATCGATACCGCTGGTAGGCTTCAGATAGATGAAGCTATGATGACCGAGGCGCGCGATGTTATCGACGAGATAAAGCCGGATATGGTTCTCCTTGTTCTCGATGCTATGACGGGACAGGAGGCGGTAAATGTCGGCGAGGCATTTAATCGTGTCCTCGGTGTCGATGGATTCGTTCTTTCAAAACTTGACGGCGACGCGAGAGGCGGAGCGGCGCTCAGTCTTCGCGAGGTTACAGGCAAGCCGATTTTTTTCATCGGAATCGGGGAGAAACTCGATGCCCTCGAAAGATTCCATCCCGACCGTATGGCCGGAAGGATTCTCGGAATGGGCGATGTCGTTACTCTCGTCGAAAAGGCCGAAATGGCTTTTGACGAAAAAAAGGCACGCGAACTCGAGAAAAAGCTTCGCAAGCAAAAGTTCGATTTGAACGATTTCCGTGATCAGCTGAAACAGCTTAAGAACATGGGGCCACTGGAGGAAATCCTCTCGATGATACCAGGCGTTAAGAAATCGATGTTGAAAGATTTGAAGGTCGATGAAAAAGCGACCTTGCATATCGAGGCAATAATCGATAGTATGACACCGCAAGAAAGAGCTAAACCGACGATAATCGACGGAAGCCGAAGAAAACGAATCGCAATGGGTAGCGGAACCAGTGTCCAAGAGGTCAACCGACTGCTCAAACAGTTTTTTGACATGCAGAAGATGTTTAAGAAGATGGGGAAGGGGCCGAAAATGTCCACCCCATCAGGATTTGGATTTTGAAGTTGTGTTAAAACAAAAACCACTACGGAGGTCAGAAGTTGGCAGTTAGTATCAGACTGAGGCGTGGAGGGAAGAAGAAAAAGCCCTTCTACAGAATCGTTGCCGCGGACTCGAGGGCGTCGAGAGACGGACGTTTTATCGAGGTTTTGGGATTTTACAATCCTATCCGCGAAGAAGAATTCGGAGTTAAAACGGACCGTGTCGTTTATTGGCTCGGTGTCGGCGCGAAACCCAGCGATTCCGTCCGCACTTTGCTTCAACGCAAAGGAATGTGGAAGGACATCGTCGGTTCGACGCAGACTTCGACGCCGGCTACCGGTTCGAATTCGAATATCAAACCGAAATTAACGAAGGCTCCTGATTCGGAAGTTGCCTTGATCGAAGAGACACCGGAACTCGAAGAGCCGGAGGCTGAAGAAAAGGCCGAAGATTTCGAACAAGAATCTCGAACTGACGAATAGAAACAGGAATTTTCGGAAGGAGTAACAATGGATATGTCAGATTTCGTCGAGAGCATCGCGAAAGCTCTGGTCGATAACCCCGAGGAAGTTGATGTCCGCGAGGTTACCGGCGAAAGAACCATCGTTTACGAACTTCGCGTGAATGAAAAAGACCTCGGCAAGGTTATCGGCCGTGGCGGTCAAACCGCTCGTTCGATTCGGACGCTTCTTAGCGCAGTTGCCGCCAAACAAGGAAAACGAGCGGTCTTAGAGATTATCGAGTAGATCGCGAGTAAATTGAAAATCGCAACGCTGACCCTTTTCCCTTTGCTTTTCGAGGCCTTTGGCGGAGAGGGATTGTTCGCGAAAGCGGTGGAATCGGGTATCGTCGAGTTGAAAACCCTCGATATCCGTGATTTTGCAGAAGACAAACATCGCACTGCGGATGATATTCCCTTCGGCGGCGGTGCGGGGATGGTGATGAAACCGGAACCGATTGTCCGTGCGGTCGAATCTCTCGGGGAGGAGTATCTTTCCGCAGAGAAAATAATTGTAAGCCCCAGAGGGCATCAGTTCGACCAGTGCGAAGCTGAGAGGCTCAGCCAGATCGATAGGTTGATTGTTATTTGCGGACGTTACAAGGGCATCGACGGAAGAATCCCTGAAATTCTCGGAGCTAGAGAGGTTTCGATCGGCGATTATGTCCTTAGCTCCGGCGAGATAGCCGCTTTGGCGATTATCGATGCCGTGGTTAGGCTTATACCCGGCTACTTGGGGGATTTGGATTCTGCGGAGACCGATTCGCACAGTGGCCCGAATCGACTGCTCTCGGCCCCCGAATACACGCGGCCGAGGGAGTATATGGGGCATCGAGTTCCGGAAATTTTGCTCTCGGGGAATCATGCCGCAATCGAGCAGTGGAAGCATCGCCAATCGCTAATGCTTACCCTCGAAAGGCGACCCGAGATAATCGAAAGAGCAGAGCTATCGAGAGAAGATATCGCATATATCGAAGCTCTTATAAAAGGTTGGCCAAACGAAGGATGATTTTTTTGATTTAGTTTCATTTAGAGGCTAAAATTGAATCGAAATAAAAATAAACAATATAGGAGTCGAAAATGTCGGACGCAATCATCAGAAAAGTAACAGCGAAATATCTCAAGGACATACCTAAATTCGGTCCGGGAGACACTATCAAGGTGCATGTGAAAATCACCGAGGGTGAGAAGACCAGGATACAGGTGTATCAGGGTGTCGTTATCGGAAGGAAAGGTGGCGGAGTCACCGAGAACATGACCGTTCGTAAAATGTCCTCCGGTATCGGTGTGGAGAGGGTTTTCCCAATTCACTCGCCCAATATCGAGAAGATAGAGGTCGTTAAATACGGCAGAGTCAGAAGATCGAAGCTCTACTATCTTCGCGATAAGATCGGCAAAGCCGCTAATATCAGAGAAAGAAGAGTTCAGAAGAAGAAGTGACGGCCTTCAGAAGGCCATGTGCTGATTTTCCATCCGCGCTCGAAAGGGAACTCCTCGGGCGAGGAACTCTATTTGCCGGCACAGACGAAGTTGGGCGAGGCCCTCTTGCCGGGCCGGTGGTTGCGGCGGCTGTGATATGGGATTATAAATGCCCGCCAAAGGGTATGAACGATTCAAAGCTCCTGTCCGAAGTTGAAAGACGGGAGCTTTTTCATTATATTATAGCCAATGCTCTATCGGTAGGCGTGGCATGCGTCGAGCCGGAAGATATCGACAGAATTAACATTCTGCAGGCTTCGCTTTGGGCTATGGCCTTAGCTGTCGAAGAACTCAAAACCTCACCGGAGGCGGTATTGGTGGACGGAAATCGCAAATCGCCCTATTGCAAAACATCACAGATATGCTGTGTGAAGGGCGATTTCGAACATTTGGCTATCGCCGCCGCAAGCATTGTGGCAAAAACTGTCCGCGACGACATAATGACCTATTTCGAAAGCATTTATCCGGGGTATGGATTCGCTTCAAACTTCGGTTATCCGACTATCGAACACCGCGAGATGCTCCGCAAATTAGGACCTTGTCCGATTCACAGAAAGACCTTCAACGGCGTCAAGCAATTCTTCCAAACCGACCTTTTCGACAAATGAAGACACTCTCCAAATATGTTCTAAAAGAGCATCTAAGCCCTTTTATCGGCGCGATCGTCATCACGATGTTCGTAATGGTGATGGATTTCATCTTGGACATTCTAAATTTAATCATCTCGAAGGGCGTGCCTGTCGATATCGTTTTGAGGCTTTTTGTTTTGAATTTCGCTTGGATGCTTGCATTGGCGGTTCCTATGAGTTGCCTCGTCGCCGGTTTGATGGCTTTTGGGAGGCTCACCGAAGATGGCGAGATAACTGCGGCATCCAGCTCGGGCATACCCCCATTCAGACTTATGATTGCGCCGTTGATTGCGGCATTGGCACTCTCGCTTTTCATGATTTACTTCTCTGATCGCATTCTCCCCGAATCGAACTACCGCGCAAAACTCCTTTTGGGAGACATCAAACGCAAAAAACCGACGTTGGCCATCAAGGAACGTGTCTTCATCGAGGATTTCCCCGATGCAGGGCTTTATATCGAAGAAGTCAACGATAAAACCAACGAGCTTTACGGAATCACTGTCTTCGATGGCCAGAACCGCAAAGTGCCGCGAATCGTCAAGGCGAATTACGGCACTATGGCTTATGACGACGCCACCGACGCCCTTACACTCGAACTTCACGACGGCACTATTCACGAAATCGACGAACGGGACCCGAGCAAATATACACGTGTCGATTTTGATATCCAAACGATACGATTCAAAAACCTCGGCCTAAAAATGGAAACTCGTGAATCGACCAACCGTGGAGATCGGGAATTAACAATTGCCGACATGAAATTCCGTATCGCACAAAAAGATACCGCTGTCGAAAGTTCCCTCGATGCAATTCGCGAAGTTTCCGATAAGACTTTCCGCGCGGCCTTTTCCCCCGGCGGAAAAGACACTCCAGCCGATTCGGTGGTTATCTACAATACCCTCAGCAGGCGGATAAAAGCCACAGTTCAAGCCATCGACAGCCAGCAGAACGCAATCCGCGCGCATATGCGGTTCATTCGAAAATATAGGGTCGAGGTTCACAAAAAGATCACATTGCCCTTCGCGTGTCTGTTCTTCCTCATCGCCGGTGCTCCGGTGGGTGTTTACACAAAGAAAGGGGGAAGCGGAATAGCGATTGGTTTTGGAGTTCTCTTTTTCGTTATGTATTGGGCTTTTCTCATCGGGGGCGAGGGACTGGGCGACAGAGGTTACATACCTGCGTGGCTCGCAATGTGGACTCCGAATTTCGTTATGGCGCTTATCGGCGGATTAGGTTTATACCGCACAACATGGTCGAGCCGTTTTCGCGGTCTTGGCTTGATTACAAAAGGAGCAAACTGGGTTTACGGTCTTTTCAAGAGAAAACGATAGGCCATCATCTTCAATTTTGGAAACTGCGATGGCTTCTCTTATGCGCATAAACATTCTTATCTAAGCCATCTGCCGCGTCTCATCGCCCCGGTGATAAACTCGCCCGAACTTTCCTTCATTCGGATACGATGAATTCCTAAGAAAACTAAGAACCCATAGAATACAACCATAAATCCCATAAACACACTCGCCGGTATAGGATCGTTTGCTGTCATTGCTTGAAAGAAACCGCGAATCTCCAAAGATTCAGGATAATGGAGCCATAGCTTCAGAAACCACGCCACGAGTATCACAGCGAAAATCCAAATATAGTTGCGCATGAAACGTCTTGTGATAGCATCGAGCCAGCTTATCTTAAATGTCGGAGCTACTAAATCTTCCGCCATAACCTTTTTCCAGTCGCCCTGAAGGATATTCTCGCCTTCCATTAGAACCGGCATCAGGAAATGAGCTTCGAGCATTCGCACACGCGACCGGAAAGCATCGTAATATCTGTATCTTCGCCCCTCGATGCAAAGCAGAAGCAAGCATAGCAAATTCGCGATAACAAATACGAGATGCGAGTTATTCGGCGAGCTCAACCCGAAAGTTACGATACCCGTGCTCGCCATTATCGCCCAATTTGTGGTAACATCGAGCCTCTGTCGCCAGGTCATTATTCTTCCGAGTTCGCCACGATAAAAATGAATCATCACGGTGTAATAATCGCGAGATTCTATTCTGGTTGGCATTTTGTCAATATCTTCCATATTGCCCTCGCCTTAATTCCTCGCCCCTCGGCTTTGTTAGAAGAGCTTAACTACAAATATATACGGGATTTCGGCGATGTCAAAGGGGATTACGCCTTTTAAGAATTCTTTCGCGCCTTGCATCCGTTTGCGAGGATCTCAAACGCACTCGAATCTGCGGCCTCGGGTGAAATCGCCACAGTTATTCTCATATGAGCTTGAAGCTTTGTTGTGCCATCTGGAACAATCTCGTGATCGCCATCCGAGCACTTCACAATAATGCATCCGGGTGGAAGGCCGATGAATCGAACCTCGTTGCCATCGAAAGGTGAATTCTTTTCGACAATATGCTCCACAATCACAGGGGTTTTCGGAAGAATGCTGATGCCGCCGCGTCTGAGATCGCGCTCCAAAAGTGCTTCGTAAATGGGCTTATCTTTGAGTAATTCAGCAACTGCATAAGCGCAAAAACAGCTTATTAGAAGCGAAAGCATAAGCGAATAATTGCCCGTCATTTCGACAATCAGAACGATGCCGGTCAGGGGGGCACGCACAATCGCCGTGAAATAGGCCGCCATCCCGACAACAGCATAAACCCCCGGAATAGGCGCAAGCTCAGGAAAAAATTGATTTGCAACCTGACCAAACCCCAACCCGACCAAAGAGCCAATTGTTAGAAGAGGCATAAAAATTCCGCCCGGAGCACCCGTGCTGTAGCATGTTGTCGTTAGCGCAAGCCGAATAACAAAGAAAAGCGGTATTATTGCAAGCAATAGATTACCCTTCAGGGCCGCCTCGGTGAGTTCGTGGCTTCCACCGATGATCATCGGATAGAACCAACCCGCAAGTCCTACAATGCTTCCAACCATTGCGGTAAAAGGCAGGATATATTTCGAGGGCATTCGCGAAACAACATACGAGCCCATCATAAGGCTTTTGTTGAAAAGGACTCCGAGAAATCCCGCAACAACGCCCAAAATAGCGAATAATGGCAGAGAAGCGAGAATGGGTGTGTCATAATGCGGAACGGTGAAAATTGGAAATTGGCCTGAACCTATTCTTGCAACTATACTCGCGATTGTCGAAGAGACCAATGCCGCGCCAAAAATTATAGGCTGAAAATCCCGTCTAACCTCTTCGAGAACAAACAAAAAACCGGCTAATGGTGTATTAAAAGCGGCCGCAAGACCTGCTCCAGCGCCTGCAGAAATAAGAGAATGCCTTTCACGCTCTGAAACCTTGAGCCATTTGGAGACTGCATCGCCCACTGCGCCCCCAATTTGAACGCTCGGGCCTTCTCTTCCAAGCGCCATCCCGCTTCCAAGTGCAAAAATCCCACCGAAAAACTTCACAGGCAGAAGTCGTTTCCAGTTTATATCACGAAATCTGCTTAGAACCGCCTTAAGATGCGGAATTCCACTTCCTGCGGCCTCGGGCGCGAATCGTCTCGTGATTGCGACGGAAATCACAGCTCCAAATATCGAAATAAGGACAGGAAAAAGCCAGCCGAACGACGGAAAATTGTGTGCCCAGACGATGAGTTTGGTGAAATGATTTACCGATTCTGTGAGAGCTACACGGAATAGAAAGACAACGATGCCAGCCAAAAGCCCCACCAAAGCCGCACGAGGATAAACAGAGCGCCGTTCCTGACGCACGAAGAGAAAATCGTGTAGCTCCGATCTCGCCGGATAATCCGACGTGCAATTCGAATCGCTGTCTTTCCGTTCTTCCATATTAATTACGTTCACCTATTCCATTCTTGCAATGCTCTCCGAAGTCGGAACCGCGTCGCCAAAGTTTTTTTGCCGCTCTTCCGGCTCGAAAAGGACAACGGGAGATTATAATCCCCCACTCTGCGATTGTCAAGCCGGAATAGCCGGCTAAATAGTTTTGCCGCCATTCCTTTGCAAGATGCCGACAAATCCTCTAATACCCAAACAAAAACTTCGGGGAATTTTTTTCAAATATATCTATTTTTTCCCTTGACAATATCCAATCAGCTTTATTTATTGACCTTAGGCCTTAAGAATTCCATAGCCGGAAAGGTAGGTTGTTAAGATGTCGAAAGAAGGAATCCCAACCACGCCAGTCGAGCATCTCGCACTACTTGAGCTATGCGTCAAAAAGGACGATTCACCGGACACACCTCCTGAATACAAGTTCCTCGCACCCGAGAAAACCGCTCTCATAAACGCTCTCGCGCTGGTTAACTCCACATTCAAACTCTGGCACACCCGCTCCGACGAATACGGCGAACTCACCGCTAGATGGCAAGACCTCGAAAAACAGGCCAAGGACCTCATCGGAAGAGCGCGCAACCTCTGGAGCATGAGGTTCGAGGAAGGCAACGTTTACGAACGCACCGCGGGCATCGACAACACCCCGACAAAGAAAGAGCGAATCTCGAAAGCCCTCGACCGCATCGTGATAGTCTCCAACGACAACGCCGGCACCCTCGCCGAACTTCCACCAGCGCTAATCGTCGCTCTCCAGAGCCTCTACGCCCAGACATCCGACAACCTCCGCGAAACCGAAATCGCACTCGGCGAAAAGCTCGACAGCTATCAGGAACTCAAAAAGGCGATCCTCGACCACGGCGCACCCGCCCTCCGCGCATGTCGGAAATACCTTTACGCCGTCCTCCCCGATGCGCGCTACGACGAACTCCTTATCCAATGGGGTTTCGAGCCGTTCGAAATGCCCACACACAAGAAACCGAACGACCAGAAACTCGTCGAGACCGCCTACGACCCCGCGACCGACAAAGTAACCATTCGTCTCGAAGAGGACCTCCTCGCGGACGAGTATATTATAGAAACCGGAAAAACGCCATCCCCCGCGCCTCCGGGATGGGTGCCGCAGAAATTCGAAGTCTTCGCCACCTCGGACGAGCCCTTCTTCGAACTCGGTCCGTTACCGGAGGGATTAACCTTCGCCTTCCGCGCCCGCGCCAAAAACTCCGCAGGCTACGGAGGATATTCGGAGGTTTGGGTGGTGGAGGTGGTGTGATTGTTATCGCATTAACTGAGGACTTAACTAAATGAGAATTATATTAAATAAGTGTGATATGCTGGATGTTTTGGACGGGCAAGCTTGAAAACAAGAAACGAGGATAGTGAAACGTAGTTGTGGAATAATTTTGGTATTGGTTGCTTGTGCAGTTTGCCCCGCCCAAGATATCTCTCTATCAATTATCGACACGATATACCTCGAAGTGCCGGAATCATCTCATGCTATCCGTTGTTTATCTTCTCTTGGAGATTTTAACAGAAACGGTTTTGAAGACTTTGGAGTTTCGTTTTTCACGCCCGAATCAACATTTGCTGATATCTATTACGGTAACGCAGGAATGGAATTTTCTCCTTCATGGCGTTTCAAACTTTTAAGAGGAACAACGCCGGATGAGGTTGTAGGTGTCTTTAAATCAATCGAGAACATAGGGGACGTCAACGGAGATGGTTATGAAGACCTGGCTATTGGTGCGCCTTATTATTTTTCGCCTTATGACCCTTTTTATAGAGGTAGAATTTGGGTTTTTTACGGGGGGGCGGTTTTTGACGAAACACCGGATTTTGGATGGTCGGACGGTTATGTTTATTATCATTACTTCGGAACTTATATTGCCGATTTGGGGGATTGGAACGGAGATTCCTGCGACGAATTCGCCGTTAGTGCACCTTTTAACGATACAGATGCAATGGGGCAAGTTTATCTTATATGGGGCAATAACCCATTGGACTCGACCGATTTCGTAGAATGGTCGGGAACAGTTCTGGGTGAATCCTTCGGAAACTGGATGGTTTCAGCGGATTTTCATGGAGATTCTATTAAAGAGCTTCTTATTTGGGGTGTTGTATGGGAAGCAACTTCAGATACAACGGTACACAACATATTCATATATACCAATATCGGAAATGACACGCTGATGTCTCTAAGGGTTTCGGAAAGCATCGGTTCAGATGTTTCATGTGCATTCAGCGTTATAAAGCAAGGTACAAAAGACATTGCTTTCTTCAATATTTCTGCCACTGAGTATAGTGCAGGATACCGTATCGAGAATACGGCAGGGGTATGGGATACATCCGCGCTTGATTACGATGAGATATTCCCAGAAGAAGATACTTCGACAGTAATAAGGCCTGGGATATTTCATGAATTAAAAGACTTAAATAGCGATGGATTATCCGAAATACTGTGTCAACCATATGGAACATCAACTTTTTACATTCTTGACCCTGCCGATAACTACAATGTAATGTTCGATAGCACTTTCTTTGAAACAGGGTATATAACGACACTCGATTATAATAACGATGGTTTCGATGAAGTATTTGCTGTAGAGGGAAATCGAATTATAGTCTTATCAACAAATCCTGAATTAATAATACGTGAGATCGAAAATTCAAACGAAATTAGTTTGGCGACCTTTTCATTTGGTTCAATCTCTATACATGCCAAAAAGGCGGTTAATTGCGACTTAGATGTCTTTGATATTACCGGAAGAATAGTCGAAAGACGGCCTTTATTACTCAATAAAGGCAAAAATAGAATTCAACTCAATGACCATCCAAATGGAGTATATTTTTACAGAGCAATTTTTGAAAACAACCAAATGATCACCGGAAAAACTATAATTATAAAGTGAAGGGGAAAGATAACATGAAAAACATGGTCTTTATTTGTCTGTTCTTTGCCATTATCGTTACTGTGTATGCCGATATGACATGGACAGAATCGTTCAGCGATTACGAAAACTCATTATCGACGTATCAGGATAGCATATTCTACAGGTTTAGTTACCTCGGTGTCGGAGGAAAAACATACGAAATCGGGACGCCTGAGTTGCCCGTTAAGATAACCAATCTCATTATTCGCAGGGACGAACAGGTCGATAGTATTACCATCGATTTTATCGACACGACGCATTATGGGAAATACCTGATATATCCCTGCCAGGATACGACGGATACCTTCGATGTTCCAGATACAAGTATCTATAATAGTAGCAATCTCTTTCCGGATAGCATAGTAAAGCTGGCCGGCACCACATTCTTCGACGGCGCGCTTTCCAATGTTCACGGAGGGCATTACGGGTTCAACGGCGGCCTTTCGCACTCCAACGGCGCAGTTGCGCACTTCACGCAGAGCCTTCCCAACCTCACCGCCCAAAACTCACTCCAATGCCACACTTCCGCCCCTCGTAGCCCAAATCTCCCCCGCGGAGAGCAAGTCTTCGAATGTTCAATGTTCAATGAAGAATGTAGAATGGGGTTATAGTAGGGCGTCTGGGGTGGCCGCCCGCTGGATTCCCGATCGAGTCGGGAATGACAAAAAGGGCAGTAGGGGCGATCCCTTGTGACCTAAGAACCCCCACGGGTGGTCGCCCGCGTGATAGAGCATCCGTGGGATTTCACTTCGGTCAATAGGGGCGCTTCCCTAATCTATCAGCGTTCTTATCTTGCCAAGGAGTTCCGCGAGCACGTTGTCGGGCAAATGGTAAACAAATTCTGCTTCCCGTGAGGCGTAATCGAGGCTCTTAATCTGGTCGGCAAGTATCACCCCTCGCACCTCGCAACCCTCGGGCAGTGCAACCTCGAACGGGTATTCCTTCACCTGCGAGGTAACCGGGCAAAACAGCGCCAGCCCAACCTTCGCGTTATAAGCCTCCGGCGAAATAACCACTGCCGGCCTTCGCCCCGCCTGCCCGTGCCCGGCAGTTGGCGAGAAGGTCAGCCAAACAACATCCCCCCTGCGCGGCGTCCATTTCCTCACCATATCTCCGCCCCAACCGGCGCGCCGGTGGTAAACTCGCCGTGCAAATTGCCGTCGTTCACCCCTTCGAGCAATTCCTCGAGCGAGAATCCGTTTCCATTCACAGGCACAATAACCAATTCGTTATCGCGCGAGAAAAACTCTACCACCGAATCGTCGTGGAGGTTGGTTTCCATCGCAAATGCCATCGGTATGCGTATCGCAAGGCTATTTCCCCATTTTTTAATCTTGACTTTCATAATCGTCGCTCCGTTAAAATGTCTCTACAATGAATATACATGTCGATTTCTCGAAGTCAAGCCCTATTTTCCCATCGCACCAACCCTCCGCCGCTCACTACCGAAGCGTGCCCGCCCGAAGCCTGCAGGGGTAGGTGCTCTTAAGAAGACACTCTACATCTCGTAAATAACTTCTAAACCGGTAAATATCAGCTTATTTAAGTATTCCACTCAAGCCTTCCTCATCCCAGCAAAATTCTTCAACTTAGAAGGAAGAATCCAATCCAAATAGTGCGAATCTCCGAGTTTACAGCACCATTCCAAAGTTTCGCAGGGCAATTCCCGCACTTAGGAGCACAATCCTCGTCGTCAGTAGCACAAATCTCCCCTTCGGAGAGCAAATCTCAGAGTCGGGAGCAAATATCCCACCCATTCCAGGGCAATTCCCATCCATCGGAGCATAATTCTACGTTATATAGCTCGATTCTCGCACTTAGGAGCATAAATCTTCGCCTTCGGAGAGCAAATCTTCGAGTTGGAAGGGCGAATCTTCGGCTTTCCAGACCAATTGACGGTTGTATAGGCCAATTCCTCGCTTTGGGAGGGCGAATAATCGAGTTCGCAGGCCAAATATTTCATTTTGGAGCGCAAAATTTCGACTTCGGAGTCCAATTCTTCAACTTCAGAGCTTAATTGCAAGCGATCTAGGCCAAATCATCGAGTTTACGGGCCAAATCTTCGAGTCTGTAGGCCAATTCTTCGAGTTGGAAGGGCGAATCTTCGGCTTTCCAGACCAATTGCCGGTTGTATAGGCCAATTCCTCGCCTTGGGAGGGCGAATAATCGAGTTCGCAGGCCAAATATTTCATTTTGGAGCGCAAAATTTCGACTTCGGAGTCCAATTCTTCAACTTCAGAGCTTAATTGCAAGCGATCTAGGCCAAATCATCGAGTTTACGGGCCAAATCTTCGAGTCTGTAGGCCAATTCTTCGAGTTGGAAGGGCGAATCTTCGGCTTTCCAGACCAATTGCCGGCCATATAGGCCAATTCCTCGCCTTGGGAGGGCGAATAATCGAGTTCGCAGACCAAATATTCCATTTGGGAGCACAACTATTCGACTTCGGAGGACAAATATTCGACTTCGGAGGGCCAATATTCCCCTTAGGAGTTGACTCAAACGAAACCAGCAACTCATCCATATGGTAGTATTCCCAAATATGCGAGCAATCTTCGTTTTTCTAAAGCGAATCCGCAGAAGCGCATGGCAATTTAAGTTATGCGAAGCGAATCCCGAAGGGTTGAAAACGACAAAAAGCTAATGCGCCGAAGTTGTAGAAAAGTTACAATTGCTGAAGCGAGTCGGTGTAGCCGTCGAGCACGTTGGAAACGGCACTGCCGTCAAAAATCCCAGCCGAAGAAGATGTCGTAGTAGGGGCGGTCGAAGCCGGAGTGGAAATCTGTGCGCCATGACATGTCGAAACGGAGGCAGGTAACGTTGCCGAGGTTCATCCGCAGGCCTTTGCCCACCGAGCCTACCAGCGGCTTGCGTTCCGTCTCCCATGTTTGGCCGACATCGAAGAAGACAGCCCCGCGTATTCCGCGCATGTCGGCGTCGAGGAAGGGGAATTTCAGCCTGAACTGGTCGAGGAGGGGGTAGCGGAGTTCGGTGCTCGAAAACACGAGGTTCCTGCCGTAGAAATAATAGAAGGGGTAGCCGCGGAAATCCCATGTTCCGCCCATCCAGAAGCGTTCCGGCTCGGGTCCGTCCGAGGTGCGTCCAACCATTCGGAAAGCGAGGGCGCTTCGTTTGGTCAGGCGGAGGTAATACCGCAAATCCGCGCTGGCGAGGTAGCTGGAGACCTCGCCGGTGTTCAGCCGCACCGTGCCGCCAATTGTGGCGTTCCCGCGAAATCCCTCGATGGGGCCGGTATGTCCCCATATAGCGTTATCGCGTATCAGCGAAAGTTTGAGGGAGCTGAACCCGCCGTATCGCACCGGCTCGATGTCGGCGAAATAGGATTTTTCCGAATAGAAGAGATAGCCGGTCGCCTCCGCCCGTGTGAAGCGGTTGAAGGGGTAACCCACGGTGCCCATGAATCCGGCGGTTTCCTCGGAGAAGCCGAAATCGTAGGGGTTGAATCCCTCGGCGTAGAAATGATAACCCCCCGCGCCCCATATCGGGCGGTCTTCCATGTTGTAATACACCGCCGCGACATTGAGATTGCGCAGGATATTTTTCCAGTCGTCGAACTGGTTGTAAACCATAAAATATATCTGTTTGTCGCCTATCATGTCCGAGAAAAGCCCCTCGATACCGCCTCCGGACTCCATGGAGGTGTTTGTCGAGATGGCACCCTGGGCGACATCGAAGGAGAGTTTTGTGTCATACCCGATTTTCCCTGCGGCGATATCGCTGGACAACTGGCGCGGTTTCCAGCTCTGCTCCCATTGCCGCCACTCGACCGCGATGCTATCGTAAACGGTATCGCCATCGAGAATCAAAATCTGGTAGCTCGATTTCGTGTAAACAGTTGCGACTATGCTGTCCTCGCCGAAAGCGGAGGGTTCGTTCAGGGCGGTGAGGATGTTCGAGCGTTTGACAATCTGGTTTTCTTCGGGGAGATATTCCCAGATGTTCAGGAAGTTGTCGAGTTCGAGGGAGACGAGAATTCGGCGGTCATCGCGGACGTAGGGTTGGGCGAAGGAGCCTTTCGCGCCCGATAGATGTTCGATTTCACCGGAGTCGAGGGAAATTCGGCATAGGCCGATACGTGCGCCGTTGCCCTCCACGCGGTCGCTGGTGAATATGATATAATCGCCGTCGAAGGTTGGATCGAAATCGCCGTAAATGTCGTCGGTGAGGCGGGCGAAACTGTCTGCCTCGATGTCGTAAATATGCAAGTCGGAAAAGCCATTGAGCCCGATTCCGCTGAAAACTACTCGACGCGATTCGCCGTCGATTTGCGGGCTTCCGATTCCGGGGACATCGGGGCATCGCCTCTGCCGCAGGATTTCGCCGGTGCGGGCATCGACGAGGGTCAGCATATCCCCGCCCTGCACCTTCACGCTGATAGCCATCACGCCTGTATTGGACACGGAAAAGCTGTTGCGGAATAGATGCATTTCTTCCATTTCTTCAGTCATGCCGGCTTTGAGAATCAGCGAGGTTTTGCCCTTGTTCATGCGATAAATCGCGGCGTAACCCATCCGTGTCGATTGGAAGATGATCGACCGCGTGGAATCGCCCTCGAATTGATATGCGACGGGGGAGAGGTTGATGCCGTCTTTGGCTGTGGTCAGCATCTTACCGGCCTCGGCGGGGAGATCGCCCTCGGTAATCATAGGCCAGTATTTTTCTTTGAGATGATTCTCCCATTTTCGCCCCGCCTCGTCGAGGGAGATTCCGAAATGAGCCTCGAAAAGCTCGTCGAAATAGCGGAAATCGTGAATATCCTCGATGACCAGAGCTACGCGCCCCTCGCCGTATTCGCGCGCGAGCCAGTCCATGAAACTCTGCGCCAGTTTATACATTCTGAAACTGCCGCTGATTTCGTAGATTCGGCTCAGGGGGACGAAATCGCCCTCCAATAATGACGACCGGACGACCATCTCCATCTCCGGGGAAGTTCGCTCGGAGAAATGTTCCGCGAGCCCCTCCTCGAACCACAGCGGCAGGAACGACAGGAAAAACAGCTCATGCGCGTCGTGGACGAAGGTGTTTTTGTGCATGATGAAGGCGTGGACAAGTTCATGCTTGAGGGTATGCTGAAAATCTCGGTAACGGCCGTTGTAGGGAAGAACGACGCGGCCTTTGAAATACTCGGTGAATCCGCCGACCCCCTCGGGCAAAATCCACGGGATGGTGTTCGTTTCCTGAAATAGGTTCGACGCCGGGTAAATGATAACCGGCACTCGGGTTTGGGGCACGAAACGGAAATTGCCGACGTGGTCTTCCCAGTATCGCTCGACCTCGTAGGCCGTGATTCGGGCGAGTTGCTCCTCCTCGGCGAAGAAGTAGATATCGAAATGCTCTGTGCGAAGGCGTTTCCAGTCGTAGTCGGCATACTGGATTTTGTTTTTACCGAAATAATACTGCGCCGGTAGTGTCGCAGTGAGCAAAAGCAATATTGCGATTATGCGTTTCATGTCGGCAAGTTGGAAGACAACAAAAAACTGCCCAAATTCCAATCAGCCTGCCGGATAGTTGACAGATATTGGTAAATACCCGGATGGTGAAATTTCAATTCGCCCGACATATCCATATGGGACTTATCGTAATCCATATCGTTCAATCCGTCAAACGTCCTTATCAACTTTCTCTCAGTATTATCAAACTAAAACCCAGCGGAACCAAAGTTCACTTTCTCTAAACTAACCATTATACCACCTCACTGCAAGGCCAATTTGGATTTTGCATAGCATTTGCCAAGAACAAGGAAATAACCCTTCGCCACAATTCTAAAATTCACTTGAAATTGAAACTTAAATCAATACTATAAGCCGGATCGATTTCGACGAGGTGAGATTATGTTCGAAGCTGAATTTTTCGCAACACCGGCTTTCAAATGGGTCATCCTGCCTTTGCTGATTTTCGCGGCAAGGGTTATCGACGTTTCAATCGGCACGATACGTATTATCAGCGTGTCTCGAGGGCGAAAACTTGTCTCCTCGCTACTCGGCTTTTTCGAGGTGATGATCTGGCTTCTCGCGATTGGACAAATTTTCAAAAACCTCACGAACCCCCTTTATTACGTGGCATACGGCGGCGGTTTCGCCACAGGTAACTATGTTGGCATATGGATTGAGGAAAAGTTAGCGATGGGTGTTCTGATTATGCGAACAATAACCAAACGCGACGCTTCCGAACTTATTGCAACCATGCGCGAACGCGGTTATATGGCAACGAGCGTTGTCGCGGAGAGCACCGCCGGCAAAGTAAACATCATTTATACCCTTCTCAAACGAAGCGACCTCGAAGAGGTTATCTGTCTTATCAAAGATTTCCACCCCCACGCGATATGGTCGATAAGCGATGCACGCGAGGCCAGCGACGCAATTCCGCCTTTCCGCAATAAGCGAAGTCTTATGGACGTCTTCCGCCCCAAGATTCGCAAAGGCAAATAATTAACTTTGGATTATTCATAAACTGCTTTTTTTAAAGCAGAGGAAGCCAACCCATATCTCGGCATGTTCTGACTCTGCGCGAGATTAAGGATGTGGCTCCCCTTGGGGGAGAGGAGCCACAGGGGTCGCGTAGGTGGGTTTATGTAAGGAGGGGTATAATTCCGGGGCCGGTAGCCCCGAACTTGTTAAAGCGTCCCCACTCGCTAATCGTCAGTATTTCTACGCTTCCGCATAAAGGCCGGAATCTCATAATCATCCGGCGCGAAAGACTCTATTTTTGGCCTTTGCGGCATATCACGGTTTATTGGCGCCATTGGGCGAGGCTGTTGAGCCTGTGCCTGTTCGTGCTTTGTTTCAGTCATCACATATTCCGGTTCTGGCTCCGGTTCGGCGTCAATATCCGCATCTTCGAATTTCGGGATGAAAGTCGGCGCGACATGCGGTTTGGCCTCTTCCTTGGACCTTGACTCGATACCGGCTGAGAAGATATCGCCTGTCGGTTTGCTAAATTTGGATGTGTCGAATATCTTCGCCTTGCGCTTGCTCCGATTAAAACCTGCGGCGATAACTGTAACACGAAGCTCATCGGTCAGCTCGGGATTCACAACAGACCCGAAGATAACATTCGCTTCGGGGCCGGCGGCCTCGGAAATAAGAGTTGCGGCCTCGTTAACCTCGAATAGCGACATATCTTCGCTACCGGTGATGTTAATAAGCACTCCCTTTGCACCTTCAATGGACATATCTTCGAGAAGGTTGCTGGAGATAGCACCGCGAGCGGCTTCGAGTGCGCGATTTTCACCGGAGGCAATACCGGTGCCCATTAACGCGTCACCGCCCATGCCAGATAGCACCGAGCGAACATCAGCAAAATCGAGGTTTACGATTCCGGTTACGGTTATCAGATCGCTGATTCCGCGCGTCGCATGATGAAGCACTTCGTCGGCGATGCTGAATGCCTCGACCATTGGCGTGTTACGCTCGACAACAGAAAGAAGCCGCTGATTCGGGATGATGATAAGCGTATCGACATAATCCTTCAACGCTTCGATTCCCTTGTCGGCATTCTCGCAACGACGGCGTCCCTCGAAATCGAAGGGTTTAGTAACTACGGCGACTGTCAGCGCGCCGATATCTCTTGCGATCTCGGCAACAACACCCGCCGCACCGGTTCCAGTTCCGCCGCCCATTCCTGCCGTTAGGAAAACCATGTCAGCGCCGTCGAGCACGTCCACAATCTGGTCACGGTCCTCCTCTGCCGCTTTCCGCCCGACCTCCGGATTTCCTCCGGCGCCGAGTCCTTTGGTTTGTCTTGTTCCGACCGCGATTTTCTGCGACGCACTGCTCTTAGTAAGAGCTTGCTGATCCGTGTTGATAGACACGAATTCGACGCCCATCAGGCCGGCCTTAATCATTCTTTCGACGGCATTGCCGCCTCCTCCGCCGATTCCCACGACTTTAATCACTGCGGGTCCGGCAAGATCTACTGGGTTGACCAGTTCAATCTCCACGATGCACCTCCTAAGGCCATAATTTATTGTTTCAAAACTAAACCTTTTTTATGAACCACCGCCTGATCTTCGACCAGAGCGGGTTATTCCTTTCTGTAACATCCGCGCGATGCCTACGTTCGGAAGCCGCCAAAACTGCGCCTACCGCTGTCGCAAAGCGAGGACTCATTGCAATATCCGGAACATCCCCCGGAACATGCGGAGCACCGGTTCGAACTGGAAGATCGAAAATCTTCTCCGCGAGATGCACGATACTCTCTGTCATAGACGAACCGCCGGTTAGGACGAGTCCTGCGGTGAGCTTTCCCAGAAGATCGACCTCCAGAAGGCCATCTTTGCACATAAGGAAAATCTCCTCGATACGCGGTTCCATTATCTGCCCAAGAAAACGGCGTTCTATCGAGCGGGCTTCTCTGCCGCCTATTCCGGGGATGCTTATCATCTCGGTTGGCGGGACAGTCTGTTCCAGCGCAGAACCGAACTCGGTTTTCAATTGCTCCGCAATATCAAAAGGAACGGAAAGCCCCACCGCGATATCCTTTGTGATAGATTCTCCGGCATAGCCTATACTGAAAGCCCACACAAGAGTCCCGCGCCGAAAAACTCCCACGTCCGTGGAACCTGCGCCGATATCGATTATTGCGACGCCAATCTCCGCTTCGTCAGGGGAGAGGACCGCCATTCCGGAAGCTTTGATAGCCGCGGTTTGCCCGTCGGGAACGAGTCCCGCCCTTTCGACCGTCCGTTCGAGATTGCTGAGCGAAGATTTCGGCGAGACTAACAGGCCGACATCTGCTTCCATGCGAATTCCGCTCATCCCGACCGGGTCGGTTATCCCGCCCTGTCCATCGACAAGGAATTCCCTGACAACGGAATCGATAATTGCGGCCTCTGCGGGAATTACCACCGCTCGCGCCGCTTGCAAAACCTCCGAAACGCTTGTCGCGTCAATAGATTCTTTATCTTTTGGGATTGCGGTTACTCCACGGCTTCCTATTGTGCGAAGCCTGTCGCCGCCCACCGCCAAAAAAGCCTCGCGAGCCTCGACATCGGCCATTTTTTCAGCATCAGTTAGTGCGGCATGAAGCGCTTTTTCCGCTTTATCAATATTGAGAATCCCACCACGAGAGATGCCGTCTGTTTTGGCTTCGCCAATACCCTTCAGAACTATCTCGCCACTGAGATTTTCCTCGGCGATAGTTACCTTAGTGGTTTGAGATCCGACATCTATACCAACATAAATCTCTTGCATAATTCACCCCGACCTTTTGTTTTTCGCACTCTTATCGAGGCGGACAACAGCTTGATCGCTATACCTCAAATCTATGTAATTTGCCCTTTTATCCGACCTGTTCATCTCATCGATAACTACCTGAAGCCGCATAACGCGTTTAGTGTAATCACCTTCGCCGACATTTGCCACGACCCCATTTCCGGAAAGAACAAGCCTGATTTCTTTGTCATTTGAGACAATTATCTCGCTTACCTTATCCAGAAACTGCGGCGAGCTTTTCTGTATTTCAATCCAAAAGGCTAATCCGCGTTCGAGTAACCTCGAATCTGGTTTTTTATATGCCTCCGGAGAAAAATCCGCTTCGAAAAGGCTCAGAAAGGGAAGATTTGGAATCTCATAGGGCGATTTAATCGGCAAGATAGTGCCCTTCTCGCTTAGACCCCATATCTTTCCCGAAGAAAGCAACAAAACCGGTGTCATTTCCTCGATAACAACATCGACCTTGTCAGGATAGCGCCTGTGTATCTCGCAGACAGCGATTCTTTCATCGATTGAAAGTATTTTTTTCGAGGTGCTCTTGCGAAGAAAAAGGATATGATCCCCAACCTCGAAAGGCAGAATCCGTGAGACTTCTTCGTCGGTGATCCTGCTATTACCGGCAATAGTTATCTCCTTTATCTCGAAAGTGGGGGAGAGAATTACATATGCCGCTCCGCCGAAAATCGCGATCGCCGCAAGGATTAATACTAGCCTTTTTGCGCTTCTTTTCCTCATATCTCGTAACCCGGTGTTATTACCTCGGTTTCAAGCTCGATTCCAAATTCTTTCAAAACGGACTCACGAATGAGATATATCAGCCCAATCACATCCTTCGCTGTTGCTCCACCTTTGTTCACGATGAAATTAGCATGGATATCGCTAACTTCTGCACCTCCGATTCTTGTGCCCTTGAGACCCGCTTCCTCGATAAGTCTTCCCGCATGGTCGCCGGGAGGGTTCACGAAAATGCATCCCGCGGATCTTTCGCCGATTGGCTGAGTGCTTTTTCTCCGAAGATCGTATTCGCGTGCCTTTTCGATAAGGCTTTCGGTGTCTTTCAAGCTCTTAAATGAGAATTCAGCTTCGGCTATTACCGCTTTCCCGCGCATTACGAAACTTCGGTAACCGAAAGCTTTAGCTACATCGATCTCTATCTCTTCGCCGTTCAAATCGAAAGCTACTACTCCGGCGATTGTATCCGCCGTCCATTTTTCGTATGCGCCGGCGTTCATTGCTATCGCCCCACCGACCGATCCTGGTATTCCCGCGAGTGCTTCACCACCGGCAAGACCATTCCGAAGAGCTTTGTCTATTAGTTCGTTCAACGACAAAGCCGCGCCGGCGATGAAATTCCCTTCCTTCCATGGGTCGCATCTCAGCGAAGATGGCCTCAGCAAAGCGCCGCGAAACCCATCGTCAGAAGGAAGAAGGTTTGTTCCGCGTCCGATAACGAACACCGGCACGCCTTCCTCGGCAAGAATTCTCAAGGACAGAGAAATCTCCTCTGGTGAAATCGGCTTCACAAGTAAATCCGCAGGACCACCAATCCCAAAACTCGTCAACGACGACATCGGAGTGTTCCGCAGAGTCTCGATTCCAGCTTCCGCTAACGCGCTTATTATGTTGTCGTAATCTCTCAATCAACCTCACTGAGCATTCTGAAAAACTCTCTTCCCGCACGGTTGACATCTCCCGCACCGAAAGTAATCACCATATCGCCCGGTTTGGCAATTTCCATCAATCTTGCCGGGACATTATCCAGTTTAGGAATCCAATGAACATCGCGGTGGCCGTAATCTCGCGCCGCCTTTGCAACTAATTCACCCGTAACCCCCGGTATTGGGTTTTCACGTGAGGGGTAAATGTCCGTTACGATAAGTTTATCCGAATGTAAAAATGCCTGCCCGAAATCCCCCGCGAAATCTCGTGTCCTCGTAAACAGATGGGGCTGAAAAACCGCTATAATAGGCCTATCGTAGCCAAGTTTCGCGCCCTGAAGAGTAACTCGAATCTCAGTTGGGTGATGGCCGAAATCGTCGATAACGAGAATTCCGCGCGCCTCGCCTACAAGCTCGAACCTTCGCCGGACACCGTGAAAACGTCTCAAACCTTCGCTAATCGAGTTGAAATCCATCCCAAGCTCAAGGCCTACCGCTATCGCGGCAAGCGTGTTTCTTACGTTGTGCATTCCGAGCAGGTCGATCTCTACCTCACCATAGGAGAAATTCCGCGAATTTACCTCAAAACGAGTTTTGTCCTTTTCAAAGCGAACACGTGTCGCGCGAAGATCGCTCTGTGTCGAAAGACCGTAGGTAATGATTCTGCGCTCGATCTTCGGCATAAGTTCCTGCAATGACATCTCGTCGAGACAAATAACCACCGCGCCAAAAAAGGGCACCTTATTCATAAATTCGACGAAGGCACCGCGAAGGTCGTCCATGTCGGTGTAGCATTCCATATGTTCCGCTTCGAGCGTTGTAACCACAGCGATTGTCGGCACGAGCTTCAGAAAACTCCGGTCGAATTCATCGGCCTCGGCAACAAGAAACTCCGATTTTCCAACTACCGCACCGGTTCCGAGGCTTTTCACAATCCCCCCGACAATAATCGTCGGGTCGAGCCCTCCGGATGAAAGAACTTCGCCGATAATGCTTGTAGTCGTGGATTTGCCATGTGTGCCGGCTATCGCGATACCGAACTTCATCCTCATTAGCTCCGCAAGCATCTCTGCACGCCGAATAATCGGAATTCCACGTTCTTTGGCGGTTTTCACCTCGATATTCTCGTTCTGCACCGCGCTGGAAATAACCACGACATCGGTGTCTCCGATATTTTCTGGGGCATGACCGATGCAGATTTTCGCGCCTAAACCTTCGAGGCGTTTTGTAATATCAGTCTCGCGAAGATCAGAACCTGTGATTCTAAAACCAAGATTAAGCAGAACCTCGGCGATTCCGCACATTCCAGATCCGCCGATGCCTACAAAATGAAGTTGCTTTATTTTGTGAAACATTGTCATTCTTCTTCTAATATTTTTTCAATATTTCGAACTATCTCTTTCAGCGCCGATGGCCGCCCCAATTCTTTAGAAGCCTGCGCCATCTTTTCACGCTTTCTATTGTCTTTAATTATCTCATTTAGAGCATTTGCAAGGCTTGCTCCGTTGATTTCGGTGTCCGAGAGAACTGACGCCGCACCTGCTTTGGCAAAACTCAGCGCGTTTAGTTTCTGATGATCCGCGGCGGCATATGGATAGGGAACGAGTATCGCTGGAAGCCCGAAAATGCTTATTTCGCTCAAGGTCAAAGCGCCGCATCGCGCAATAACAATGTCTGCCGATCGATAAGCTTCCCACATCGGCCGAATAAAGGGCTTAAGCACTATATTCGATGGGATTTCACCAAGCAGATCGACTGTTTCCTGAAACTTCTCCTGACCAGTTTGCCACAGTAATTGTGCGTCTGAGGAAAAATCTCCCCTCTCGATTAATTCGACTAATGCCCTATTGATGCTCGCCGCACCCTGAGAGCCGCCGGTCGCAAGAATCGTCAGCTTTTTCGAATCGAGACCGAGTTTTGCCCTGACAACTTCAATTTCGGGCATCTCTATAGGGATTTCCACTGGGTTTCCGGTTAGCTCCGCACGCGATTTGCGCCACAGATGAGCTTTTGCTCCGGGAAGACCGAGGAATATTTTCGTTGCGAAGAGACTTGCAATTCTTGTTGTTGAACCGGGGAATGAGTTTTGCTCATTAAGGACGATTGGTTTGCGGCACAACCGTCCCGCAATAACCGCCGGCCCAGCAACATAACCCCCCGTGGCAACCACAATATCCGCGCGCATCGACCTGATAAGCCTTGCTGTCTTGATTATTGATTTTAAAAGAGCAATCGGGAACCGAACCCAGCTCCACGAGATACTCCGCGAAAAGGGAACTACCGGCATCAACTCCAGAGCATAGCCCTCTTCGGGGATAATCCTATTTTCAATTCCTCTGACGGTTCCGACGAATCTTATTTCAGCGTCCGGATGACGTGCTGACAACTCCCGGGCGATATTCAGCGCCGGAATAAGATGTCCGCCGGTTCCGCCTCCGGCTATTAAGACCCGCATCGATACCCTCCGAGGTCTCTGTTTCATCTGCTACATCGATATGCTCGAACATCGGTTTGCAGACATGGGTGGATATATTTAAGAGTATCCCGCATGAAATCATTGTAACCATTAGCGCTGAACCTCCATAGCTAATGAACGGCAGTGGGATACCAGTTGTCGGAAGAACTCTTAAAACAACACCTATATTGATAAATGTGTAAACAGAAATCATTGTCGTGATACCAATCGTGAGGTTTTGTCCGAAAGCATCGGGCGCACGCATTGCAATCTTTATCCCGCGCCATGCTAAAAGAACGAACAAAATCAAAACAGCGGTCGATCCCAAAAAACCTATCTCCTCGCCGATTACGGCAAAAATAAAATCTGTATGTATCTCGGGGATGTAAAACAGCTTCTGAATTCCCTTCCCGATACCCTTTCCTAAAAGTCCGCCGGTGCCTATAGCAATTAGCGATTGATTAATTTGGAATCCATCTCCAAGAGGATCTCCGCCCATAATAAAACTAAATATGCGCCTTCTGGCGTGATCGGAATGCATGATTCCAAATCCCAAAGCAAGAACCGCAGGCGCCGCAACGATCCCCATGTGCGAAAGTTTCGCGCCTGCCACGAAAAGCATAATCGCGCTAACCATCGTGATAGACACTGCCATTCCGTAATTCGGTTGCAAGGCGATAATCGAAACAAAACCTCCGACAAGCAACACCGCCGGTATAAAAGTGCGACGGAAATCGCCTATTGTGCTCCTCTTTCTCGCGAGATAATCCGCCAAATAAATAATAATCGCAAGCTTTGCAAGTTCCGAAGGCTGAAGGCTCGCATTTCCCAACTCTATCCAGCGGTTTGCTCCCTTGATTGTTCCCGCCGCGATACGAGGAATAGCCAAACTTCCCAGAAGCAAACCTGCAACGATTAAAAATAAAGTCGAATATTTTTTAAGCTTTCTATAGTCTATCTGTGTAGCCAATGCAAAACCGACAAGTGCAACACCTACACGCATCAGATTCTGCCAGAGATAATAGAATGAGCTTGAATACCGCTCATCCTTCTCACACATAACCGATGTCGCAGAATAGACCATCAGAATGCCAAGCAAAGTCAGCGTGGCGATTATCAGAATCAATGGCTTGTCCATTTTGCCTATCATGATTTCTTCTTCACGAGTTTTTTTACTAACTCTGCGAAAATCTCTCCTCGCATTTCAAAATTATCGAACATATCGTAACTGGCGCATCCGGGAGCCAAAAGGACGACATCCTCAGGCTCCGTCGCCAGAAATGCCTTATCTATAGCCTCTTCTAAACTTGCCGCATGCACCATCGGAACCGCGCCCTGCCAATCACTTTCGATTTTCTTTGCGGTTGCACCGATGAGGACGACGCATCGTGCTTTCTCGGCCACAAGCTCTCTTAGCGGCTTGAAATCCGCACCCTTGTCATACCCTCCGGCGATTAACACGACCTTACCCTCGAAACTTTTTAACGCACATTCCATCGAATCGACATTTGTCGCTTTGCTGTCGTTGATAAATCGAACGCTTCTAAGAACACCAACCTCTTGAAGCCTGTGCGGAAGCCCCTCGAAACCTGCAAAACCGCGTGCGATATCCGCCGGTTCGATTCCAAAGGGCATTGTGCAGGCAATTGCCGCGCAAGCATTCGCGAGATTGTGTGCACCGGGAAGCCGAAGTCCATTCGCTGGAATAATCTCCGTAGTATAACCATCCACGCTTTTCGAGACTATCATCCCATCGCGGACAAAAACTCCCGCCGATTCACCATCTCCTCCGAAACTCAATACCTTTGAATCTATTGTTTTCGCAAATGCCATTACGGAATCGTCGCAGGTATTGACTATCGCGAAATCATCGCAGGTTTGGTTTTCGAATATACGCGCTTTCGCATCGTAATAGCCCTTTGTGCTGTAATGCCGATCAAGATGATCCGGCGTCAAATTCAAAAGACATGCTACCTTAGGCCTAAATGTGTCGATCATCTCGAGCTGGAATGAAGACAACTCGACACAGAGCACAGATTTCTCAGAGGCTTCGAGGACAACCTCACAAACCGCCTTGCCGATATTGCCCACGACATATGTCTCGTATCCGGCGGCTTTGAAAAGCGCACCTGCCATACTTACGACCGTCGATTTGCCATTGCTACCTGTGATACCCACAATCGTGCCGCGTGTGAAATGATAAGCCAATTCGATTTCGGAAATTATTGGCATCTCAGGGCGGTTCGATTTATACCAAAGCAAAACCGGAATATCCGTTGGAACGCCGGGGGAGAGCACGAGCGCGTCGAATCTATCCTTCAGCCGACCATTATGGCCGCCAAGCTCGACCTCGATTCCAAATTTGCGAAGATACTTCGCCCTTTCGCGAAGTGTCGGGGTATCCGCGGTGTCGCTGACATAAACCTCCGCGCCAACCTTATATAAAAGCTCTGCGGCGGCTAATCCACTTCTTGCGAGACCTAACACCGCAACCTTTTTTCCGCGATAATCTTTCATCTCACCTTAAATGTTGCAAATCCCAGCAGGGCGCATAAAATCCCTATTATCCAGAAACGCGAAACTACGCGCGTCTCCGGCCAACCAAGCAATTCAAAATGATGGTGCAGGGGAGACATTAGAAAAACCCGTTTGCGCGTCAATTTGTAGCTGATTACCTGTATTATCACACTCAAAGTTTCCGCGACGAAAACCCCCCCAACAATCAGCAAGAGAAACTCTTTCTTAAGTAGAATAGCCATAGTCCCAAAAGCTGTGCCCAAAGCTAACGCGCCGGTATCGCCCATTATTATGTCCGCTGGATGGGCATTAAACCACAAGAATCCAAGGCACGCCCCACCGATAGCCGCCCCGAAAATGGCCAGCTCTCCAGCTCCGGGGAGATAAAGAAACTGAAGATAATCGCTGAAATCGATACGGCCGATAACATAGGCTGTTATTGTCAAGACAGCCGCTACGATCGCCGAAAGGCCTACCGCAAGGCCATCTAAACCATCTGTAAGGTTGATTGCATTTGTGCTCGATGTTATCACAAAAGCGATCCAGATAACATAAAACCAGCCGAAATTCACAAGGATATTCTTTATGAAAGGAAGCTCGGTTATTGTGCGGTATTCATTCAACGGAGGGTATAGATAAAACATAACTCCGATAGCAAGACCCATTAAAAATTGACCTGCAAGCTTCTCTTTTGCAAGCATTCCCTTCGGATTTTTCTTGACAATCTTTAAATAGTCATCTCGAAAGCCCATAACCCCGCTCGCGAGCGTCCCAACCACGGCAAGCCATACGTAGATATTCGTCAAATCGGCCCACAGCAAGGTCGCTACGGTGAATGACAGAACAATGATTATTCCGCCCATCGACGGAGTGCCTTTTTTGACCTTGTGATGTTCGGGGCTGTCCTCACGCACGGGGTCGCCGAGATGCTTTTTGTGTAGAAATTTAATGATTATCGGCCCAACTACAAAACAGATGACAAGGCTCGTTACAGCCGAGGCCCCCACTCTAAAGGTGATATATCTCAGCAGGTTGAAAATGCTGAATTTCGATGCAAGCGGATATAATAGGTTATAGATCATTTTTTCTTCTCATACTCTCTTGCTGTCGGTAGCCCTCCGCTGAGCGGCCCGGAATCTTCGACTACCCGCACCGAAAGCTCCGGATGCCTCTGCGAGATGAACCCCGGATGTATCGGTCTTCGATAGAACTTGCCATCGACGAAACGCGAATCATAATGCGCCGCAACCAACTTGAATTTAATCTTGATTGCCAACCCGGTCGCGAATGCAACCCCCGAAAGCAAAAGAAGGAAACAAATTTTTACGAACTTACTTCTCATAATTATTCAAAATTGCTCCACTTAAACGTTCGAGCCTCATCGCGCGGCTTCCCTTAACTAAAATCACGTCACCTGCGTCTATTTTCGTCATTACTTCATGCTTCAATTCGTCAAAATCGCAGGATGCGAAAACAACCGCGCCATAATCGCGTATCCCGCTCGACTCTTCCAATGCTTTCAAAAAAAGCTCGCCATAGAGATATAACCTTTGAACCCCGCTTTCGAGAGCTTTTACAATCGCTTTCTTATGAAACTCGACAGCTTCGTTGCCAAGTTCGAGCATATCGCCTAATACAGCTATTTTCCTCTCTGCTTTGACCGCCGAAAGGGTTTCGAGTGCGGATTCGACAGCCATTGGACTCGAATTGTAAACGTCACAGATTAAAACTAAATCCCCGATATGCCTTACACAAAGCCTGTCGGGCAGTCCTTCAAAATTCGTTAGCGCTTCGGCTATCTCCGACTCTTTTATCCCATGCTCGATTCCAACCGCAAAGGCACAACAAATCGCATAGGCCGCCCCTCGGCCGAAAAGCCTTGTTTCGATACGTGTTTTGCCGATTGTTACAGCCGTTCCATGTCCTTCGAGTAATGCGATGTCAGTAATCCGAAAATCCGCACTATTTCTAAAACCAAACCCCACAACCCTTTCGCGGGGCACAATCCTTTGATTCGCCAGCCTCTCATCATCGATATTCAAAAAAGCCTTGCCTTTGGGGCGAAGACTTTTTAAAAGTTGAAGTTTTTCACGGGCGATATCGTCAAGGCTCCTTAAACCTTCGAGATGCACCGGTGCGATATTTAAAACCACCGCATAATCCGGTTCGAGGATTTCTGCGAGACGCGTCATTTCGCCGGGAGTATTTATCCCGACCTCCATAACTGCGGCCTCGTGGCGGTCTTCGACTTCGAGTATCGACACCGGAAGTCCGATAAGATTATTAAAATTCCCCTTCGATTCCGAAGTTTCGAATTTCGAGGATAAAACCTTTGAGACAACGCGTCTGCAGGTTGTTTTCCCAAGGCTTCCAGTGATACCCGTCATCTTGGCCGAAAGGCTTCCACGATAACCCTTTGCAAGCTCACCAAAAGCCAAAAGAGTATCGTCCACGCGAATTATTGGGATTTCGCACTTTGTATCTTTCGAGACAACCGCCGCAACTGCACCATTATCTATGGCATCACGGATGAAATCGTGACCATCGCGATCGCCGACAAGTGCAAAAAATAAGCCGCCCTTTGAAATCTTGCGAGAATCGAAAGCGACACTATCGACCACTAAATTCTCAGCCTCTGCCGGAATTAGCCTGCCGACGGTCATTTCCTCAATAACTTTAAGAGTGGTCGCTCTCAAGACTTCTCCCTGTAACCTTTTTCTTCGAGCCATTCTGTAGCGATTTTACGGTCGTCGAAGGGGCGAATCTCCGTGCCGATAATTTGATAATCTTCGTGCCCCTTCCCCGCAATCAGGACGACATCGCCAGATTTAGCAAGACCCAGCGCAAATTCGATTGCCTCTCTGCGCTCATCGATTCTGTATTTGCATGATCCACCGGGAACACCGCTTTCTATCTCGTCGATAATCTCGGAAGGCAATTCCATGCGTGGATTATCGCTCGTCAGAACGACAATATCCGCATTTTCTCCGGCAACACGCCCCATCTTCGGGCGTTTGCCGCGATCTCTGTTCCCACCGCACCCAAAAACGACTATCACACGACCTTCTGCAATTTTTCTACACGAGCGAATTGCATTCGCGAGAGCATCGGGAGTATGCGAGTAATCGACATACACCGCGAAAGGCTGACCGCGATCGACAGATTCCAAACGTCCGGGCACACCGCGAAAACTCTCGAGTCCCACAATGATTGAATCGAGGCTCCATCCAAGAGCGATAGCAATCCCGGCCGCATTAAGTGCGTTGTAAACATTAAATTCGCCGGGGATACCAAGCGTGACTTGTCTATTTCCGATTGGAGAATAAAAATCAAAATTTGTAAATTGAGTCCCATGCTCGATATTCAATGCCCTCAAACACGCATCTTGTCTTAATCCATAGGTCAAAACACTCTCACTGGCCGAGATTTCGACAAGCCGCTTTCCGTATTCATCATCGATATTAATTACAGATGAAGCGGATGGCTTAACCTGCTCGAATAGCTCTGATTTGATCGCGAAATAGTTCTCCATGTTCCCATGGAAATCGAGATGATCCTGAGTCAGGTTTGTGAATGCGACAACATCGTAATCTATGCCCCAGCTTCTGCGCTGAGCGAGTCCATGGCTCGAGACCTCCATTGACGCGCCGGCAAGCCCCTCAGAGACCATCTCTGCCATTATCCCGAAAAGAGCAGTCGGGTCGGGGGTAGTGAAATCGAGTTTATGTTTCGTTCCACCGATGTAATATCCAAGCGTGCCAATCGCGCCGAAAACCAACCCATTGGCCTCTGCGATGGATTTCACCATATATGTCGATGTAGTTTTCCCATTGGTTCCAGTTATACCTGCGAGTTTAAGAGCTTCATCCGGCTTGCCATAAAACTCCTTTGCCATTTCGGCCAGAGCGATCCGCGTATCGGGCACTACGATGAGCTTCGCTTCCGGATCCGCTTCCCTTTCGACAACAGCGGCGACAGCGCCACGTTCCAACGCTTCCGGAACGAAAACATGACCATTAACTGTTCCGCCGTCCACAGCCACGAAGAGATCCCCCGGAACTACCTTTCGCGAATCGGATATAATCCTATTCACAACCTCGCCTTCGACAGGGAAGGTTGCATCGCCGCCGGATACCTCTATCAGGCGTATTAGGGGGAAACCATTTCGCATGTCAGAAGACATACACCCTCTCTATCTATCAACTCGCCAGCAGGCGGATTTTGCGATTTCACGATTCCATTCCCAATAACAACAAATTCGATATTCGATTCGGCAAAAAGCATAGCCGCTTCGCGAAGCGTCATACCTTTAACATTCGGGATTTCGACCTTGCCGCGTTCAATCGGCAAATTCGGTTTCGAGGCGAGGTTCACTTTGGTATGCCGTGGCACCATTACTCCGGGTTGTGGCGATTGATTAACCACATACCCCTCGCCGACAGTATCAACCTGCAAATCTCTGAATCTTAGGACTTCCGAAGCTTGGCCGGTTCTCATCCTTCGGACATCGGGCACGATAACTCTGTCGTCGAGATTGTTCTCAGCAATAGTTTCCCTCTGTCGAGGTCCGACACTAATTATTCCCGTGGCAAAAGCCTTTCCGACAATACTCTTCCATGTCGGCGCGGCTGTCCAACCGCCCCAGTGCGGGAATTTTCCGGGATCGTCGATTACAACAACACCGACAATCTGCGGATTGTCCACCGGCGCGAATCCGACAAATGAGCTTACATATCTGTTTTGATGATACCCTCTGCCGTTCTCTTTGACCTTTTGAGCTGTTCCGGTTTTTCCCGCGGCTCTTATCCCATCGATTCGCGCACGAACACCCGTGCCCGAATCAACAACCGAAGTCATCATCGAAATAAGCGTTTCTGCCGCCGCCTCGCTGAAAACACGCCGAACGACAACAGTTTCGCTTTGTTCTTCTTCGCCCTTTTCTGTATCCTTTATTCTTGATACTAATCGGGGCTGAACGAGGATACCTTTGTTAGCTACAGCACCTGCCGCGGCGGTCATCTGAAGTGCCGTAACCGCGACTTCGTGCCCCATTGGCACAGAACCCATCGTCCGAGGTGTCCAATTATGAGGTTTATGCAAAATTCCGCCTACCTCACCCTTAAGCTCGATATTTGTCGGATTCCCGAATCCAAAAGCGCGAGCATAAGCATAGAGAGAATCCTGTCCAAGCCTTTGCGCGAGTTTGATTGTCCCGATATTTGAACTATGTATGAATACTCTGCGCGCGGAGAGCTTCCCATGCGGTTCGGCATCTCGGATACTGTCTCCGCAGAACATCCAACGACCGTTCTCGCAATCGACAGTTTCCGCAAGCGATATTGCATTGTTTTCAAGGAGACCGGCGAAGGGAACAATTTTAAAAGTCGAGCCCGGCTCATAAATGTCTGTAATCGCTTTGTTCTTCCTATGTTCAGGCTTTGATTTCGAATATTCGGATGGATCGAAGCTTGGATATGTCGCCATTGCGAGGATCTCACCGGTCGATGGATTCATAAATACAGCCATTCCGCCGGCGGCGTTGTAAAGCTCAGTAACAGCTTTGGCCAGCTCCGCTTCGACAAGTTCTTGCAAGCGCGAATCGATTGTTAGATATATATCTTTTCCCGGAATCGCAGGATTGCACCCGTATTGAAAAATCTTATAGTCCTTGCCGCGAGCATCCGAGAGCACAATAACCTCGCCCTTTGACCCCGCAAGACTTCTGTCGAAACTGAACTCGATCCCCTCGATACCTTTGCTGTCTGTATCCACAAAGCCTATGACCTGTGCGGCGGTCTTTCCAAGAGGATATACGCGATGTCGAACCTCGTCGAACACAAGACTGTCCGCTCTTAGCGGGAAAAGCATCTCGGCGCGCGGAAGATCGACGTCCCTCGCCAAAAAGACGAATTTGTTAGCGCCCTTTCCCCTTAACACACGTCTAATAGAATCCTGCGGGAATCCCATAACTTCATGGAAAGCCGAATCGACACGATCGATGTTCATTATCATTCCCGGGCGCGTCCAAATGTCATATGCAATGTTGCTTTTAGCCAGCACAATGCCGTTTCGGTCGAGTATCTCGCCGCGCATAGCCGGAATAACATGCTTCTTTTGATGTTGACTATTCGCCTTTGCGCGATATTCCTTCGCATAAAGAACCTGCACCATGAACAGCCTGCTAATAAGAATAGCCCAAACTGCCACCCCAATCAGGCCGACCACGATAATTCTGTCTATGTTCTTACGTGCTATCACTTACTTTTTCATAGCGAAAGCGGCTCTATATCGAGCCGCTGATTTCAAGTGTTTCGTCCTTTGAGATTCCCGCCACGATTGTTTCCCAGCTGTTGCTAAGCGCGACGAGAACCTTTTCCCATGGCCCATTTCCGGGTGAACCAACCTCTTTGACAGGTTCTTCCAGAACAACAATCTCGTTGAACTTCGCGGAACGCAGCCCGAAATCCTCAAAAGCCACAACCGCAAGCTTATCTGTGTCGAGCATACGTCCAATTTCATACTGAAGCTCGCTATTTACACTCGCAGTCGTGCGAATTTCATTTTGAAGATAGGCTATTCTGTCACCGATCCGTATCAAGCTGACTCTTTGAGCCACGAGAACCAGAGAAAAGAGAAAGAAGACAACCAGCATGATTGGGACGCGCATCCGAACCACAAAATCAGTTACTTTTTGTTTCATTCTTTCTCCTTAAATTATAGCTTCCTTGCCGCGCGAAGTTTCGCCGACCTTGCCCGTGGGTTATCAACTGTCTCGCCGTCGGAGGGCGTAATCGGCTTCTTCGTGATGCGCTCGATTCGTGGTTTGTTCCCGCAACGGCACACCGGAAGATCGGGCGGACAGATACAAGCCTTTTCCTGAGATACGAAAAACCGTTTCACGATTCTGTCTTCGAGCGAGTGATAGCTTATCACGGCCAATATTCCGCCGGGGATTAGAACATCCAAAGCGCTCTCCAACCCCCGCGAAATCTCCTCGAGTTCATCGTTTACGACAATTCGAATAGCCTGAAACACCCTCGACAAATCCGCCGCAGTAGCACCCGAAAGAGATTTTCGGACGATTTCGGCAAGCTCGACCGTTGTTTCGATAGGCTTTTTGCGCCTTTCGATTTCTATCGCCCTCGCGATTCTTCCAGCACCCGGCTGTTCGCCATAGACAGCGATAATCCTCGCCAATTCGCCACGCGATGCCTCATTCACAATATCGTAGGCCGATTTCTCCAAATCCGGATCCATACGCATATCGAGCGCACCGTCGCGAATATAGCTAAACCCCCGCACCGGATCGTCGATCTGTTCCGACCGCAAACCTAAGTCAAAGAGCACTCCGCCGATTCCAGGAGAACCGCAATCAGAAACGATTTTCGCGATATCTCCAAACTTCCCGCGGATATAAATCATCCTGTCATTGAATTCAACGAGCCTTTCAGACGCGTTTTTTAGACCCTTCGGATCTCTGTCGATCCCGATAATCTCCGAATCCGGAATCCGAGTCAAAATCTGATGAGAGTGGCCACCGTCCCCTAAAGTAGCGTCGATAAAGAATTCAATAGGAGCATCGAAAAAAAGCCCGATGACCTCCTCGATAAGAACCGGCTTATGAAATTCATTCGTTGCCGACATTCTCGCTCCGGTCTGGCTTAACTCTGCCCAGTGTTGCGAAGAAATGTCTCGCGATATCGTCATACGAATTCGCACTGCTCTTCGAATGCTCTTCGTAACGGTCCCTATCCCAGATTTCAATCCATTCGCCGGCACCGAGGAAAAGAACAGTCTCGCCGATCCCCACCTCTTCGCGCTGAAGCCTCGGCAAAAGTAGCCTTCCCTGATTGTCGAGTTCGACTTCAACCATACGCGAATAAAAATCGCGCTGGAACTTGACCACCTCGTCTTGGCCGGAAAGTCCGGACATATAAGCGTCTCTGAATCGTTCAAAATGGGTGTGGGTGAAAAGCGAAAGGCATCCGTCGATTCCGCGAACAAGCATGAAACGCGTGTAGATCGAATTGTCGTCTGCACGGCGAAGCGCTACGGGGAGTTGAACTCTCCCTTTGGAATCCACTTTATGTTCATACTTTCCGAAAAACACGATCTTCTCACCACTTTTTGCTAAAAAAAACCAATTTTATCCACTTCGCACCACTATATTAAATACCGTTAAAATCATTGTCAAGCGATAAATAAAAAAAATATCTTATTATCACTTAATGAGTTACTAACGAATGTTCGCCTTTATAGAGGTGAAACATCGAATAACTATTTATCGATTAATGAATTAGGGGATTGAAATGAAAAAATTAGAGAGGATTTTCGATTTTTATTTTTTTTTGCCGCGTCTGCTGGCTTGAGTAATCAGTGAAATAATCGATGTAATCTATTGATTTACAATCGCTTTGCTTGAGGTAATTCCGCGAACGACCTCAGGAAAGCTCTTGCGGCGCTTTTTGTGGTAACTTTGCCGGTAAGCTCTGCTTCGCGAAGGAGAAGAAGAGCTTTCCCAACATTGTCGCCCGGAATACCTTCCAAGGCGGATTTGAGGTCATCTCCGCTTAGAGTGCATTTCCGTCCTAAGTCCGGGAAAGTCCTTCTTAGATGGGTCTCGAAATCATTGTCTGGCTGAAGATTGGCCAAAATTTCTCGAACGGAATCTAAATTCGGGAAATCTGCAGTCTCGATTTTTTGTTCGACCGGTAACTTGTCGAACATGAAAGCGTAATCGGTTATCTTGCATAAAGTTAGAATCGCCTTAGATTCTCGCGTCGAGAAACCGAGAAGTTCGACTTCCTCGGTAAGCTTTTCCATCTCATTCTGTTCAATGGGGATTTCCGGCATTAGCAGAATGGCCCATAGAACCTCCGACGGAAAGCCTGATATCTGCATTCTGTCCAGTGCGGCGAGCTTTCTCGGCCAAAGCGAGCTTTCAGGATACTCCTGCAATTTCGAGAAAATGTGGGGCCAAATCCCTAATTCTGCAAAAAGGGAAATTGCTTTCGCGGGATTTCGATTTGTCCAAACTGAAGAAATTTCCGAGCGTAATCTATCATTAGATAATAAGATAAGATTTTTTGCCTCATGCTCTATCGCAAGTTTTGTCTCTCTATCGATTTCAAATTCGAGCTTTGCGGCAAATCGAATTCCGCGAAGAATTCTTAGCCTGTCCTCTGCAAAACGATTAAAAGGATCACCTATCGTTCGAAGCCGTCTCGCAGAAATATCAGCTACTCCGCCGAAATCATCAATAATCTCAAAATTAGACGGCGAAACTGCGAGAGCATTCACCGTAAAATCCCGCCGAATAAGGTCTTTGTGCAGATCGTCAACAAGTTCCACTTCACAATGCCTGCCATCGCATGCTTTCTCCATGCGAAAATGCGCGATTTCGATCTCGCCGGACTCGGTCGAAATGCGAAATACCGAGTATCGTTTCGGGCCATGCGCCCGCGCCTCTGGAAAAAGCGATGTAATAGCATCCGAGTTTGCAGATGTGCATATATCGACGTCGTAGTTGGGAATCCCGAGAAGAGAATCTCGAACCGCACCACCGACAAGATAGGCCGAAAAGCCCGAATCGACTATTTTCGTGGCGATTTGCATCGCGAGGTTAACCTGCATAGCAGATTTCGGGTCTTCTGGGAAAGGCCAAATCATCGTCCGCCTTCCAGCGCAATGACCGCTTTCGCAGAATTTCCCTCTGAATCTTTGGCAAAAAGGATGAACATCCCCGAAGGCAGAATCTGCCCAGAATCGTCCCGTCCGTCCCATTCTACCTGCATGCCTACCGGTCGGTTTGGTTCGACGAGAGTCGCGACACGTCGCCCGAGGCGGTCATAAACATAAACCCCAATTCCCGCCGAGGGAAGCTCGAAACTCACAGTTGTGCGTTCTTTTGTTGGATCGAAGGGGTTAGGATCAGCAGAAATACTCTTTCTGCCGGGGGTAATGAACCATATTGCATTCGCGCAACCGGCTGTCCGGCCAGCAGGGCAACAGGCAAGCTGAGAACTTCCGGCCTCGATTACCTCAGCGGAAACCCCATTTGTCATGCACGAGCCGAATTGCCCACTCGAATATGGAATGCTCTGGCGAAGAAGACCGTCCGAATCGACAATTCTGACGACATCCGAAGTGTTGTTTAAAATCGCCCAACGAGAAGGTCCGAGTAAAATTGCACCCTCACAAAGAGTATCGGAAAAATTAGCCAAATTTTCAACAAGCACCGCAAAGCCGCCCGGTTCTAAAGTGCATGGTGGAATTTCATACAGAGTCAGCTCGTCACCGAAACTCCATCCGGTAAGGTCGATAGGAATTTCGCCCCAATTGTGAATCTCGATCCACTCGGGTTCGCCAGTTATAGGCATAAACATAAACTCAGAGACACATACCGGCCAGCCAGAAGGCCCAATGAAAATCCTTAGCGAACCGGAATTATTCGATAGATTATCGTCATCAGACAGGCTTGCGAAGAGATTATACGCACCTTCGCTCAAATCAGCAGTCAGCTCAATAACTCGGTTTTCACTAATCTCGATATTAGTAATTGTTTCCGAATCGAGAAGGTTAAAAGCCGAAGTGTCCGAACTTTCGAAAAGTCTAATAGTCACAGTCCCAACAAAGCTCTCGCCAACATTTGAGATATAAACATAAACACTAATGGGCGAACTTGCCACCGGGTTTTCCGGTGTGGAAACCGAATCGATGGAAAGGTCCCTTCCGAAAGGCCAACGAGAGTTTCTTGCGCCGGCAGTATGCCCCGAAGGCGCAATACAAGCCGACCAAGAATCACCATCGATAGATACACGCTCCGCGCTTATGCCGTCGCCTGGGTCGAAGGGAACAGGAAAAGAATCCACTTCGGTGCCATGCTCATTGAAGAGTGTGATTGGATCATTTGTCGCAAGACGTGAACCGCCGAGGTCGGTTGTGGTTTGAATAGAAAGTATCAAAGTGTTTGATGGCCAATTATATGGCTGGTTGTTAGCCGGATCTACATATTCTGGGTCGAGAATAAGCGCGAAAGCGCCCGGCGCGAGGATCATCGAATTATAAATCCCCTCTATCAGCGGTAATGGCGAGAGCCGAAACTCACCGGTGGAAAGAAAATCGACATCATCGCCATCGCTAAAAGACCAACCTGTCAGATCTACGCTGTCTTCGCCGGCGTTAAAAATCTCAATATATTCGTTCGAATCGCCGCCGGGGATAGCGGTTTCTGATCCGGTTGGGTTATTCATTACTTCTGTAAGAATTATCTGCCCAAGCAACTGGCTGAAGAATGCGAGATTGAAAAACACAAAACCGCCTATTAGGGCGGTCTGGAAAGAATGTCGATTTAATCTTCTCAAGGGTTGCTTTGAAGTTTTCTCAGCGCTTCTTCGCTTGCCATAAATTCCTGGAACGATAACTCGTTATACCAACTGCCCTCAACATATTTTAACATTGGCAGAAGATTATTCGGTGCAATATACCCCGGAACAGAGCCGACAATCTTGCCGGTTGTATCGACAAAAGCAGTAACAGGAACTCCTCTGACTGCAAATTGGCGCGACAAATCGTGTTCGGTAATCGTTTGCCCTTTCCACTCGACCTTCCGGCTCGAACCGATATTCACTTTCGCACCGATAAAACCTTCTTCGAGGCGTTTTATCACGGTCGTATCTTCGAAAGTGTCCTTGTCCATTTTTCGGCACCAGTAACAGCCTGTCGAATAGAAATTGACAATAAGATGTTTATGTTGGGTTATTGCAAGAGGATAGGCATCTGCGAAATCCAGCCATTTCCATTCGGAAACCGGCTCCGCGAAAATCGCGCCAGCAACAACGAGTAAGATGATATATTTCTTCATAACTCTAAGCATATCGAACATATATAATAATCACACCCTTTCAAGTCAAACAAAAAAAAGGGCCGCGTCGAAACGCGACCCACTGAAATCGAGCTAATGCCGGTTATCTAATGAGCGTAATACGTTGTGTTTTTACGCTTTCGGAGACGATTATTCTGCAGTTGTAAACGCCACTGGGCATTTCTCTGCCGGAATCATCCTTTCCGTTCCAAACAGCTTCATGAAGACCCGCAGACATACGCGAACTAACTAATGTCGTGACATGGCGACCGAGCATATCTGAGATATCAAGCCTGACCATATCTTCCGAAGGCAATGCAAATGGGATTGTGGTCGCGGCGTTGAAAGGATCCGGTCTATTCGGCAGTAGTTCGACAACTGTCGGCAATTTGCCTCTTTGTTCTTCGATGCTTGTGCTGTATAGGTTCAAAGTCCTCGTCGCCCAAGAACCGGCGCTAAAGGCGCATATAGATACCGCAGAGATTTGCACCTCATAAGTGAGACCGCTGTCGAGGACAATTCCTGCATCTGCGGCGCTGAAAACGACTGCCGTATCGTAAACGGTAAGTCCCGGGCCGGGGAAAATAGAGTCGCCGTTAACGATAACGACCACGCTGTCGATCTCGCCATCGCCCCAATAGAAGTGGATAGTAAGGAACGAATCCAGCATGTCGTAACTCGAACCGCCAGTGGAAACATGCGATTCAAGGATGGTTTCAGACCAGACGATGCCATCGAGGTCAACAGTCCATATTCCCGAAACCGGAGCGTCGAGGTCATAGCCGAAAAGGTCGGAAGCCTCATCGAGACTTGCTGTAACAACATCGCCATCAGCCCAAGGAACAGCAGGTGTGTAGCTGAGCAAATGGGAGGCCGCGTTATAACCCAACTGCGGCGATGTGATGTCGTAAACAGAGCCATCTGCGGTAACCTGTATCGAGGATTCATCGATGCCGTCGGAATCGTAGAGATACCAAACAATAGGTCCAGTCGCGCTACAGATATAGCCCGTGCCGGAGTATTGGAAATGCGCTCTTGGACCTTCCATCGAAATATGAATCACGAAGGTAGTATCCAACCAATTTGCCGGTCCGACATCGATCATATCGCATATGCGCAACCGGATAACAACTGAGTCGCCTGTCGCCACGACGCCAAAGCTAACCTCGTCAGGTGAAGTCCAGGACAACAGAGTTACCATAACGCCGTCAACCCAAGCCATAACACTATCTCTTTCGATACCGGCGCAGACATCGTCAAGACAAAGCTCGATATCGAAAGCATCAGTGCCGACAGTATCGCCATGACCCAAAGATCCGCCGCAGATAAAAGGCGCAGAAACATCAACTGTGTATGACCAAGATGTCATACTGGTCATATCCAACGGTGTGCCGAGGCTGTCGTTGCAGTTAACAATTTCCACATTCACGACATGGCAGTCCGCGAAGGGGGTTGTTACATCGATTGTCCTTATGCTGTCGCGTCTTCCGCCGGCGATAGGCATAGTAACGCCGTCGATACTAATCTGCGCCGTTGACATATCGATAGAGTTGCCATCGTAGAGATAATAAACGACATCTCTGTCTGCGATGCTTACATAGTCGCCATTATAAGGAACGACCGAACGTGCACGAGGGCCGTGCGAGTTCATTATATATGTCCATCCATAGGGCGTGTCGAGACATGGATTAGGTATGCCGTAATCCGGGTCATCGGTGAGATTGTCCAAAGAAACGTTGACATAGCCGTCCGCGATTCTTCCTGCCCCTGATGTCCATTCCGCTGGTTTCCAATAAACCGTGTCTGATTCTCCGGGGACGGAATTCAAACCAATACTGACTCCGCTTCCAGCAACTCCGCCGGTAACCGAGGTTCCCAAAGGATAGTCATCGAGCAGAAAATCATACTCGACACTCTGAATACGAAGACTGCCATAAACATCGTAGGCAAGAACGTAGTTCTTCACCAAAGAGTCGGTTTGTATCGAACCGGTTGGCGGGAAATGCCCCGTAATAACCGGTCCTTCCAAATCGACAAGGAATCTCGAAAGCCCCATCGGAACTGTCGGACAGCCATAGAGGTCCTCGGCACGAGTGAGCTGAAAATTGATGAATCTCCCGTTTCCGAGAGCTGTCGAAGGCCTATACATTAGGGTATCCAACCCATAACTGAGCCGAGGATCCGTTATATCGACCCCTATAGTATCGAAAGGAGTCGGATAGAAATAGAAGAATATACGATTCGGATTGACTCCGATGTCCTCATCGTAGAGATGGATTTTGATAGGCTGTAGCGAATCGCTTGTTATTGTGTTGTTTAGTGGCAGAACAAGATCCGCAACCGGCCCCATGTAATCCGCACCACGGATATTGATAGGCATCGGGGGCGATGAGGTGAATGTGTCCGGATCGTCTGTTCGTGCGGTAACCTGAAAATAGTCGATAACATTCATAGATGGAAGCGGATTCACAAGAACGCTCCAGCTGACAAATCCCACTTCGCCGGGGGACAAATTCGAAGGGCTTACTAACTTAACCGCACTGTCTCCAGGGGCAAGTGTCAGATAGGAAGAACCTGAGAAATCCACCACGCCCTGCATATCGATAACGGTGCTGTCTGAATTGTTTGTAACACCGACAATCAGGTTAAAGGGATTAGGACGAAGCTGGCATCCGGCTACGATGAGGTCGCGCGGATAAGATATAGAAAGACCGTAGATACCCCCGATACTTTCCGAGCTGTCGGAAAGCCCGTAGGTAGTGGTAATTGTTTTCAGCGAACCCGGCTGAACTGTAACGGGAAACCACCAAAGCATCGCCCCGGAATCGTTATATCTGCTTAATTCATCGAAATCCGTATCCCAGTATCTTCCGAGGATATCCCTCCAGTCGGCCATAGCGATTCTATCGGGGAGAGTGTTAGGCGGTGTTGCGAGAATTCCTCTTGCTACCAATCCCATCGTGTCATGGGGAGGATCGTATTCATATGCTTCCCAGAAAGGCGGCAAAGGCCAATCATGAACATAGTCCGGAAGCACACGAACGGTGTCTGAATAGGGAATACCCGGTGCCCAAATCTTCGCAGAGTCGCTGTCGCCGATTTTTGTGTCCATCGCCAAAACCATGCCGATTGTGTGTGGCCTATCGTCGTTATTACGAACGAGCCAACGGCAAACAACAGTTCCGCTACCACCGCTTTCCTGCGGCTGAAGAACCTGCTGGATGTAAACTCCACTTATGTCACGTGCGGCATCTTCGATTTCCCATTCGGTCATGATCCATTTGTTGATGATATCAACAGTCGAAGGAGAAATCTGATGATCGGAAAGATTTACGGCACTGTCCGGATAGATCATGTTAATCATTGCGTTTGTTGAATACATGATGCTGTCTATCAGGAATCCGGCATAGGCTCCCGCAGGGCTGGAAAGCCTGTAATTGGAGTTCAGTAATAGCCGGACATAGGCATGTTCGGCATCCGGCGGGACACCGATGCTGAACATGCCCGAAATATCGGCACCAACACCGATAAGTTCGTTATCGCTATCGATGTATCTCGGCTGTGCCATCGATGTTAGAGCGATAATTACGAAGAGAAGCAGGGCCAGTCTCTTCATCTTGCCTCCATTTTAATAGGATTATTTTTGAAATTTAATATCGACATTCTAATTTACCTTTGTTGTAACGAGAATTCGAATAAAGGCCGGTTGAGAGTTTTTCGTTTCAATCATCAATATTTCTTCGAAACGCCGAATCTGTTCGCCTTTTGGGATTTTAAGGGTAATCGGGAAAGGCCCGCCGGGTTCATTAGTTCCGGGAATAACAGTCTCGGTGGGATATTCGAGCCAGCTGGGGTCCTGAAGCCGTTGGAATCCCGGTGTGCCGAGAATTGTCAGCTGTGCCACGGGTGATGACGGATCGAGAGGATAAACCTTCGCCATCTGCGAGGAACTATAACCGGAGAATAACTCGACAACCTTCGTGATTTCCTCGCCGGGATTTGCATCTTCAAAAACCAGCATGCTTGGCGCGGATACTACTTCCCTTTCTGCACAAATAGGGACAACACCAGCCTTGGCTTCCGTCTCGATACGAAAGAGAAGATATGCGCCAACCTGAATTTGCTCGCGGGAACCGGGCGGAGTAATTGGATTGAGCGCAATACCCAATAACCAATGGTGATTGTAATATCCGTCGTTCAGAGGGATATCCATCCACATGCGGACATTCTCCTCGGTTTCACTCGCGACGAATACAGTGTCCTTTTCGAGCTGAAACCAAGAGCCATCGGGAAAATCGACGAAACCGGTTGCCTGACTTCCCCCATGGCTCGCAGGTTCTGCGATAAGCTCGTATGTCCTATTTCCCTCGATCGGCCCTATGGTGATATACTGCCCGCGCAGAAGCTCGAAATCATATAACTCACCGACGGGTGCTTCCTGAAGCAGAATAGTGGGTGGACGAACGCGTATCCGCGCGCCGAAAACCGCTACCGCCAGTATCATTATGGAAAAGAGGATTATCAATCTCGATCTCGTCATAATCTCATACCTATAGCTTAATCTAATTGAACTAATATTACAATTTACAGTAGTATTCAATCGAAATCAAGTATAAACCTGAATTGATTTCTAAAAAAACTCGAACGACAAAAGATTCTCACAAACCCCACCGCTGTTCAAAGTCGTTGACATAGAGCAAGAATATAATTACTTTAATAAAATGCCGAAGAAGGGCCATATGCGAGATGTATCGTTAAAAACTTCAGTCATCCTTATCCTAATCCTGTTCGTTGCCGGGGTTGGGGTGAGCGCGTTTTTATACGATATGCGTTTCTCGATTCCCGAGCTGTTCATCCCGTGGGAGATTAAGGTTGCCTTTGCCGCGGCTGTGTTTATCCTCGCGATGTTTCTCTACTCGGGCCACAAATTCGAGCCTTTTATTTGGTTCAAAGCTTTCATTGTGATTCTATTCTGTTGGGGATTTCTAGCCTTGGCAAACGGCCTCGTTTTCCACTTTTTTCTAAACGATTCGAAACTTCTAATGCTCGAATCTTTCCGAAACGCTCTTTTTGATTTTACTCCGACTTTCGTTTTTCAAGCGATTCTCTCGCCTTTCCTCGCTTATCCGATTCTCGCCCATTCGACTTCAAAACAAATAACCGACGAAGATTCCGAAGCTGATATTGAATCGGATGAAGAGCCTGGAGAATTCGATGAATGGACTCCCTCAGAAGATTGGGCAATCCCGGATAAAGATGCCCTCGCCGATAATGATATTCACCCCGATCTTCTCTTCGACGAACCTTCCATTGAAGAGCTTGGATTACTCGATTCAATTAAACCGAAAACCGGGACAGACATCTTCGAAAACGAGCCGGAGATCGATCTTGCTGAGCTGGCTCGCCTCGATATCGATATCGAGCCTGAATCTGAGTTTACCGAATCCTATCCCGACGCAGATGTCTATGAGCCAAAAGAGGTTTTCGAGAAGGAGATTCCCGAGAAAAAAGAGGATGAACCGGAGTTGATTTTCCCCGAATTGGAAACCGGCGAAGAACAGAATATCGATGAGGAAATCTCCAAACTTTTCGAGCCTCAAGATTCTTTTATCGAAGAACTGGCAGTCGAACCGGAATTTCCGGAGGAGATAATCGAACCTCCTCGAGAACAGATTCCGGATGTGGTTTCAGCACCGACTATCGAACCTGAACCGGAAATCTTAGCCGAAGAAGAACCTGAACCGAAACAGCAAGAACCGATGGTCGAAACGATTTCCGAAATCGAGGAAGAGCCGGAAGATCTGCCTATTGCTGAAATCGACGCCGAACTCGAGCGGATCGCGGTCGAGGAAATAGGCGTGGAACTCGATATTTCGGAGATAGCACCGAGTGCCGAGGAAAAGAATGTTATCTCCGAGCCGGAACTGGGGCAGGAAATTTCCATTGATTCCCCCCCTGAAGAAGCCTCAATGCTGGAAATTCATCCGGAACCCGAACCGGAAACTACCCCGCAAATTCAGGAAAAACAATCGCCGACCTCCGAAATAGAAACTGTCATCGAAGATGTAACAATCGCCGAGGAAGATTTAGATATTGTGGGACTTGATCTGGAGGAAATCGAATTGACCGAAATCGATAATATCGAGCCGGAATTAATTCCGATTTCTGAGCCTGAGGATGCTAAAGTGGAGAACCCTAAACCGGAAACAATTCCCGAAATCCCCTCCGATTCGAGACAATTGCCGGAATCCATTTCAGAACCCTTAGATATACTCGAAGAAATCGAGGCCGAGAGTGCAATAGCCCCGGAAACTGAATCTCAGATTGACATCGGCGAATTGCATGATCTGCTCGATGAGACAACAGCCAAAACGCCCGAGTCTGAACCTGAGTCCAAACCGAAGACAGAACCTGAACCCGAGCCAGAACCTCAATCCAAGCCCTCGCGCAAAAAAGAACCGAAAATCGAAACCATTTCAGATTTTGCGGATGATCTTGTCGAAGACGACCCTATCGAGGATCTCGACCCTGATCTCGGAGAACTTCTCGAGACTCTCGGTGTCGATTTGGATGAAGATAAACCCAAAAAACAGGAGACCACGAAAGGGAAACCCCAACCGGGCAAAGGTGGGCTGTCAACCCCCGGTTTCGGGCAGAAGCCGAAAAGGGAAAGCGAGACAGAGAAACGCAAGGTTGACGAAGAAGGTCTTGCGCATATTCTCAATGAACTCGACGGCTTCGGCGAGCCGGAGTTCGGCAAAAAGCCTTCGAAAGCAGATTTCACCGAAAGCGATCTCAAAACGGCGATGGAAGAGTCCGAAAAGAAGGGCACAGGCAAAAAAGCCCCTCAGTTCCAAGCCGGAAGCGGAAATCTTGCGAAAGACCCAAGCGATAAAATCGAAATCTCGGTGCGGAAGATAATCAAATATAATTCCATTTCAGAAAGCGGTGCGGTTCTCGATAAGCTTATCCGCAAAGGTTCCGATCATCTTTTGAAAATACCGTTGCGAATGATTATCGACCAGTTGCCCTCCGGAAATGTAGAATTGACTGTAGATTATATTTATAATATGGTTCCTATCGAGCTTGTGAACTTTATCGCCGCTCAGCAAGGTTCGGACATTATGGAGCTAACTGTCAAAATCCCAATGGAGGATATCGTTGCACAGATCGATCCTTCGCTCATGGAATCTGAAGGCGAGCTGAATTCGGACTCGACATGGATAGGAGGGGGAGATGGCAACCTTCCTTCCTTTGGATAGAAAAATTATTGCAGAAGAAACATTTTAATAAAAATAGTAAAATATGGCACAAGTAAATGTTATCGATAAGGAAATTCTGATAAAGATTGTCTATTACGGACCCGCGTTGTCCGGAAAGACCACGAATCTCGAATATATCAATCAGAAAATCTCTTGCGCGAAATCCTCCGAGTTGGTTTCAATCTCCACCGAGGGCGACAGAACCCTGTTTTTCGATTTCCTTCCAATCCAATCGAATGTGATACCGGGGTTTAGGACGAAATTCCAGCTATACACAGTTCCCGGACAGGTTTATTACAACGCGACGAGACGTTTGGTGCTTCAGGGGGTCGATGGCATCGTCTTCGTTGCAGATTCCCAATGGAACCGTCAGCAGGCCAACGCCGAGTCCCTTGCTAACATGAAAGAGAATCTCGCCGATCTTGGAATTGCCCATAAAGATATCCCTTTCGCTCTTCAATATAATAAACGCGATCTCGATCAAATAAGCACCCGCGAATCGATGGACCAAATCTTGAATCATGGCAAATACAAAGCGCCTGTTTTCGAATCGATAGCCCTGCGCGGGGTGGCGGTGTTCGATACTTTGAACGCGGTTAGCAAAATGTGTGTTGTGAAATTACTTAAGGATATTAAACCGAGGGAGTAAACGATGAACATAATAATAGAACCTCACGACGGCCGACGTCTGAAAGAGCTACTGGAAATTTTTATTGCCGACAGCGGTGTCAGAGCGGCATTGTTAGTCAGCCGAAGTGGATTCGCACTTTGTCGTGCAGGTGATTTTTCTGATGTCGATGTCAGCACTTTGGGAGTTCTCTCCTCAGCGGCGGCATCCAGCACTCAGGCTCTGGCGAATATCCTTCGTGAGAAGGAATTTGCCGCAACCACTTATCAAGGCACACACACCAATATGCATATACAGGTAATTTCGGAGAAAAGCTTTCTTGTGGCTCTTGCCGACCCAAGTGTAACATCGACTGTCGTGCGCCTCTATGCCAGAGAACTCACAAAAGAGCTTCTCCCGATAGTTCATCGACTTTTCGAGAAATAAAAAAATCCCCCAATGGGGGGATTTACAGGAATTCGAGTATTCGCGAATCGATTAAACGAGATCCTTGTCTGTTCGCTCGATTACTTGTTGTTCGCGAAGATTGGAGATTCTCTCAATAAGCTCCTTATTATCGGATTTGGCGCGCTTAAGCTCTTCATTAAGCTGTTCAAAACGCCCAGCGCGAATCTTCATCAAAGTCCGAACGAGAATTCCAAGTGCCGCAATCGCGATTCCGATGCAGAAATAGATGGAACAATCCCAACCGCGCCCGTTCGAAACCATGCTCGCATACAGAAGCGCGTCGAGAACCAAAATTATTATCGCCCATATAACCATCTGCTCTCCCTTTTGATACAAATATAAATTATTCTATAACTTACCGCAAGGGTAAATTATTTTAGGAAAGCCCCTTATCGCGTTGCCAATTTTCTGTGTATCCGCGAACCATTTTCGGAATATCGTCGATTGCGACTCGAACCTGAGCCATCGTGTCGCGCTCACGGATTGTTACTGTTTTATCTTCGAGTGTTTGGCCGTCAACAGTAACACAAAAAGGCGTTCCGGCCTCGTCCTGACGGCGATATCTTCTGCCGATAGAGCCGCCGTCATCGTAAAAGACCATGAAATGCCTGCGAAGTTCGGTCTCGATCTCCCGTGCGATTTCGGGCATGCCGTCGCGTTTGACAAGCGGGAAAATCCCAACCTTTACCGGCGCGACTTTAGGATGGAATTTTAAAACGATACGGTTGTTTTTCGGATCTTCGAGGTCTGGCTCTTCCTCATAGGCGTCGATTAGCAGAGCGAGAATACATCTGTCAACGCCGCCGGAGGTCTCGATAATATAGGGAATGAACCTCTCCTCGGTAACCGGATCGAAATACTCCATACTCTTTCCGGAGTGTTCCTGATGCCTCGTGAGGTCGAAATCGCCGCGATTATGAATGCCCTCAAGCTCGGAGCGTCCGAAAGGGAAATCATATTCGATATCGACCGCCGCACGGGCGTAATGCGCGAGTTTTTCGTGAACGTGGAAATTGAGATTTTCCGTCTTGAAACCAAGTGACATATACCATGCGCGCCGCTGTTCCATCCAATGGTCGAACCATTTGTCAGCCTCGTTCGGATGAACGAAGAACTGCATCTCCATCTGCTCGAACTCGCGTGTGCGGAATGTGAAGTTGCCGGGCGTAATCTCGTTGCGGAATGCCTTGCCTATCTGCGCAATTCCGAAAGGAACTTTCTGTCGCGCCGGAGTCCGGACATTCTCGAAATTTACATAGATGCCCTGCGCGGTTTCAGGTCTTAGGTATGCGATATTCTCCTCCGACTGAATCGGCCCCATAAAAGTTTGAAACATCAGATGGAAAAGCCTCGGCTCGGTGAAACTTCCGCGTGTGCCGCAATCCGGGCATTGTTCGAGATTACTAAGGTCGTCGGCCTTGAATCTGTGATGGCAAATTTTACACTCTATAAGCGGATCGACGAATTCATCGACATGGCCGCTGGCGATCCAAACCTGTGGATGCATAATAATCGCCGAGTCGATGCCCTCGATATCGGGGCGAAGCTGAACCATCTCGCGCCACCATAGCTCTTTGACATTGCGCTTAAGCTCGATTCCAAGCGGACCGTAATCATAGGTCGAAGCAACTCCGCCGTAGATTTCGCTCGATTGGAAAATAAATCCGCGACGCTTACAAAGTGCGGTGATCTCTTTCATAAGCTCATTTTTCTTTGCCATAGGGGGAACCTTTTTTCGGATGTTTGCATTGCGGTTTGAGAAACAGGGCATTCGAGAATGCCCAAAATAAAATCGGGGCGATAGGATTTGAACCTACGACTTCCTGCTCCCAAAGCAGGCGCGCTACCAGGCTGCGCCACGCCCCGTTGACAACCGCCTAAGTTATTCAAAAGAACATCAAATGTCAAGAACGGAATGCAATCGTGTGCAAAATGAAGCTCGATGCCGCTAAAACAACTCGCCGACAGAGTTATCGATTGCTTGCACCGCCGCACTTGCCCTCTCGCGAACCAGATTATTCGGGTCTGTATCACGGATTGTGCGAAGCAAAGGAAGTGCAACACGACAATCCGCGACACCGTTCTTCGCCAAATTATAGAAATAGCCTGCCGCCTCGGCTCGAACATTCGCATCCGAATCCGTCAAAAGTTTATAAATCGCGCTTAAAGCATCCGAAACCCTCTCGGGCGTCGAGTCGCAAATATTGCACCATGCGCTAACCGCCGCTAATCGAACCTCAGACTCGTGGGAAACCAGAAACCGGAGCAGTTTATTGACCGTGGTGTCGTCGAGTTCGGAAGGGTTTAAAATGTAAATAGCGCTAAAAAGGCGAATCGACACAGCCTCGATTCGCGGAGAGGGATGTTTGAAAAGTTCGATACAACTGTCCGTCAGCGGAATAAGATTCTCCGCCTGCGAAACACTTTTCGACAGAAAAAGAAGGCTTTCCAAAACATGCGAAAGCGCGCCGCGTTTCTCCGGGTCGGATTCCTCGGCAAGATTTGGGATTATCTCCACTCGAATTATCCCCACAAAATCCGCCAACATCGCAACAGCAAAGGAATCGCCCTCCGCGAGAAGCCGAATCATCGCATCGAACGCGGTCAGACGAATTTCGATCGCCTCGTCGCGAAGCAACCGATAAAGCAAATCCATGTCGTTGTCAAATTCGCCGTAAAATAGCTCCGAATCCATTTCTCTCCGCATCGCGAAAGGTTCGTCTTAAAAAAAGCTTGACTTAAAGAACCCAAGCAGTAAATTCTCAAACTGTCGAATTGAAAAGAATAATAACGGAATCGAATATAATGCCTAAACAAACATTTTTCAACCTTCCCGATGAAAAACGCGCGAAAATTATCGACGCCGCCATCGAGGAATTTGCCGCAAATGGTTACGCGCAAACCAGCATCAACTCGATCGTCGAGCGCGCCGAAATCGCCAAAGGCAGTATCTATCAATATTTCGAGGACAAAAAAGATTTCTATCTCTTCCTCGTATCCTTCGTCAAAGAATTCTACATGACCCACCGCGCGGAATTTGTCGGAGATGTCGCCGCACAGCCATTCCGCGAAATCCTTTTGCGCACAATGCTGTTCTTCCGCGAGTTTCAGGAGAAATACCCCGCGCAGGTGCGCTTCTATTTCGCCATGGTGGGCGACACAAGCATCCCCTTCGACGAGGAGATAAGCCGCATCATGACCGAGCCTTCGCTGGACTACATGCGCGGCATAATCAAAATCGCCCAAAAACGCGGGGAAATCCGTCCAGAAATCGATATGGATATGCTCGTTTTCGATTTGGTCGTGCTGATTACCGGATTCCAGCAGGCGACAGTCAGCCCGGCGATGGGCGATTATTACGGCATCGACGGCGAGAGGGAAAAAGTTCTTCGCGAAAACGCCGAATCCCTATTGGATATCGTCTTCTACGGCATCGCCACGAGATAGAGACTTTTCATTGTTGTTGTTTTTAACCGACGGATAATTGTTGCTCTCAAATCAAAAAGTGCGGTTCCCACAGCCGCTCCAACAAAATCCCCCCCTAAGAGGGGTGTCCCTATGGCGGGGTGTTTAATATAAAAAAAAAGGCGGCCACCACAGCCGCCTTTAATATATTCCGAAAACCGCCTTGTCCGGTTTTCGGCAACCTCACGCCGTAGGCCGTTGCCTACTCAAACCACCTCGATAAGCGCGAAACTCGCAACACCCTTCTCGACACCGCGCATCGGAATGAAACGATATTCCCACATTCCGATCGGGACATGCATCTCGCGGAATGGCAGAATATCCTCCGCGTTCATCGGCAGATGTTTGTTAACCTCGATCCAATCCTCGGCGCCCGGAACACTTCGATGAAGCCATCCGATTGTCGATTCCTGAACCCCGTCGTAAACTATCTCGACAACACCGTCGCCCCAATATTTTAACGTAAACTTCCCTGTCGGCCCCGGCCATGGCGGCCAGTCAAGCCCCGGCTCCGGTTGCCCCGGCGTCCAGATCTGCGATTTCGGCACGAAACCGAATTCGAGAAGAATATTCGCGTCCTCGCCGTAAAGCGCGACGAGCCATTTGAAGGTGTTCGATAACAACCTGTTCCCGCGCGCACGAACATCGACCTTGGCCTCGCCAATCGTGAGACGCTCGCCCTTCTCCCTCACATGTTCCGAAATAGCCGTCTGGAGTGCGAGAGTTTTCGTCCCCAGTTCGAGGAAAAAATCCTCCGGCAAAGCATAGGGCGAACCCAAAGAAACATACCGGGCGTTGGTCTCCGCCATCTTCTTGCCCAGCGCGATCATTCCGGCACGGTTACGCGGCTTGGAACCCTCGATGCCGAAATCCCTGCGAAGTTCGTGAGCCTTCACCGGCGCGATTTCCTCCTCCTCGATCATCGCCTCGATCATGTAGCGCGCGGAAGACAGCATCGAGGAAAGCTCGTTCTCGCAATGGTTGGTGTATGCCGTCGCGGCCTGCTCTTCGCCCCATTCGGAGGCATGCTGGTTTTCCAACGCCTCGAACTCGTCGCGATGCTCGGTCATCTTGTCCACGAGATCGCCCCGGAACGCCACCTCCGGGTGCGCGGCCATCCCCGTAACACACATATTCACACGCAACATATGCTCCGCGATGGTGTCGTTGGTTATTTGATTGTTCTTAAACTGTGCCATTTCGGCCTCCTATGTTAATTGTTCCGTAGGGGAGCACCTATGTGTGCTCCCGATTTGCGAGAGGGCACGCAGGCCCTCCCCTACACCCAGTTCCGCGAATTCTTTATCGACGGGTCGCTCGCCAACGACCCGGAAGGAGATACTTTACTGTGCTTTCCAATATCTACATTCCGATACATATTGCTCTCCGTTTTTTAAGATTGAAAATGATACTCGTCCTTCTTCCAATTCGACGGATTTTCGCGAATGTATTTGCGAATTTCGTTCAAATCTTCAACTGATCGGATTACGTGTTCGTAATAATTTCGTTGCCACACGGGCGTTTTAACCCCGGTTAACTTCCAAATACGTTTCGTAACTACAGATTTATATTGCCCTATTATTGCCCCCAATGAACCCGAAACCAACGTAGGGGTCAACCGGCGGTTGACCCGTTTTCCGGATAAACGAACATTTACGTTTTCCACGCACGGGTGATCCGCCGGGTCGTGATCGTTGGACGACGGGCGACCCACCGGGTCGCCCCTACGGGCATTGGCATTATCGACATGGGGTTCCATTGTGAGCGCACGGCAATCATCATCCGGCATTATCATAATTATTCCGTGAATATGATTTGGCATAACAACAAATTCGTCGATTGCGACATTCGGGCGAACATCGCCGGTGCGGAACCATTCGTCGCGTGCAATCTCGCCGTATTCATTTAGAATCGTCCTGTCCATAGACACCTCACCGAACAACGGTTTGCGATTCGCGGTGCAAATCGTTACATAATATCCGCCGCACGACGAATAATCGAAATTATCCATTCGAACCGAACGCCGAACCGGTCTATCGTTTAAATTCGTCATAATTTCCAAATTACCGTTTCTCCGTAGGGGTCAACCGGTGGTTGACCCGTTTGTCGGATAAACGAACATTTACGTTTTCCACGCACGGGCGACCCGTCGGGACGTGATCGTTTTTCCCTACGTTGGACGACGGGCGACCCACCGGGTCGCCCCTACTTCTCCCTCTTTATTTTTGATCCATTTACGCCGTTTAAGAAATAAATGTCCATTATTAACGCTGGCTCTCTTTTCTCTATCCTTTCGCAAACCGATTACAATTGTCGTTATTATTTTAATAACGAAAAGTACCAATTCGCTATTCTCTTGTGCGACTTGAATCAATGGAATAAAAATTTCTGGTCCGCTCTCATGTGTCTCTATCACGACACCATTATCCAATAAAGCACTTTTTTCATCATGCCGACCGATTGACATGTCGGTTACATCCGGTTTTGGGTTTAATTCTTTCTGAAAATATTCCCAGGTTTCTATAGCACAACATAAACCCATACAACCAATTGACCCTCTCTCCAATTTAAATGAGATATAACCGATTTTATCTTCTTGCTTTTTAAATATCCCAGTAATGAATGACATTTTCTCTTCTCTCTCCGCCGCTGGCGGTGTTTGTTTTCAAATTCAGTTCAAAATAGCGATAAATCGGTCAAAATCCGCAAACCCGCTTTCCCGTATGTGCACAGCCACGTCCGAGGCCTGCACTGCCACGTCCGAGGCCTGCATTGCCTTCTCCGAGGCCTGCATTGCCTCCTCCGAGGTCTGCGCTGTCATCTCCGAGGCCTACATTGCCTCCTCCGAGGGATGCACTGTCTTCTCCGAGGGATGCATAGCCTTCTCCGAAGCCTGCGCTGTTATCTCCGAGGCCTCGGAAACGACGGTGCGGGGCTCGGATGGCACGATGCGGGTCTCGAATTTCACTGTGCAATCGTAGAATATGGCGTTGCGGGTCTCGGATTTCACGATGCAACGCTCGGCGACGACGGCGCGGGTCTCGAATTTCATTTCGCAATCGCAGAATGAGGCGGTGCGGGTCTCGGACGGCACGGTGCGGGCCTATGATTCCTCGATGTTGCAATACATCGCCGCAAAACCGCCCGGAAATTTCGCGGTGCAACCCTTCGATTTCGCGGTGCGCGGTAAATGTTTGAAAGAACGGGGGTTTTCATTTTTCCGTAGGGGTCAGCCGGTGACCGATTAGGAAACCCCACGGGTGGTTGACCCGTTTTCCGGATACACGAACATCGCCGTTTTTCTCGCACGGGCGACCCGCCGGGACGCCCCTACGGAAATTTATTTCAAATACACAATTCGTTTTGTCGAATTAAAACTCGGTTTCCTCAATCCTATTCCTCTTTCGGTAATTCTCTGATTCCCGTATCGATTTGCGGGGGTTCGGTAATGTTCTCCCGCGTGGCCGGGCATGAGAGGTCTTTCAGCCTTATTGCGCTCGGCATCACACGCGAGGTAAAAGAGCCGACCCCCTCGTTGTAATAATTTACAGCCTTATTAAGTCGCTTTCCGATCTCCACGAAAAACTGGGAGAACTTGCATATCCGCTCGTAAAGCTCCGCGCCCATCGCGGCAATCGTTTTCGCGTTCTCCGATATGTCGTGTTGTTGCCATCCCATCGCCACCGTTCGCAGGAGGGCTATCAGCGTCGCAGGTGTAACGATAATCACATTATCCTCGATAGCTTTCTCGACAAGCTCCGGCTCCTGCCGCACGGCCTCGAAGTAGAACGATTCCCCCGGCAAGAACATCACAACGAACTCCGGGCTTTGGGCGAATTGCTTCCAATATTCCTTGCCCGCGAGGTTTCTCACATGCGCCTTCACCGCTTTTTTGTATTCGCCGATAAGCGCGGTTTTCCTGTCGATGTCATGCTCTTCGTATGCGTCCAAAAGCGGCTTCAGCGTAACTTTGGAGTCGATGACTATCTTGCCGTGGTTTGGCAGTTCGATAATCATGTCCGGCCTAAGCCTCGACTCGCCCTCGACCGAAGATTGCTCCGCGAACGAAAAATGTTTTTCGAGGCCGGATAATTCCACCACACGGCGAAGTGTGATTTCGCCGAGGTGGCCGCGTGCCTCGGGGCGTTTGAGCGTGTTTACCAGCGCGACGGTTTCCTTGTCGAGTTGGTTGGTCGTTTTCACGAGGCTCTCGACCTGCGACTTGATCCCGCCATACTGCTGGTTCCGCTGTTCCTCGATGCGCTTAATCTCTTTGTCGTAGGTCTCGATTTTATCCTGTAACGGTTTAAGTGTTTCGGCGATTGCCTGTTTTCCGAACTCGTTTTTCGTTTTTTCGAGCACGGTTTCGAGGTTCGTCTTTGCGAGTTTGATAAATTCCTCGTTGTTTGTGCGAAGGGCTTCGGTTGCGAGGTTTCTTATCGCGTTATCGAGATTTATGTCCGACTCGCCTTTTTTCTTAGTAAGTAAAAGGGTTAGGACAACGCCGATAACTATTCCGATAACAAGTGATATGATAATTTCAGTCATAGTCAGGTATTCCTTCGATTTTATTTCAGTTTCCTTGTTTTATTTATATCCAGCCAGCCGTGGCGTTTTTCTGCTATATATGGTTTGCGGACGAGGGAAAATTCGCCCTCGTCCGAAATGAACATTGTGCGTATGTCGCCGAAAAGGTTTTCGCGGAACCGGCGTGCCTCGGCAGAGCGGATTATCGCGTCGGCGGTGAGGGTTACAGGAATTGCATTTCCGCCGGGGGGCGGGTCTCGGAGGATTAGGGTCGAGATGCCGTTGCGGTTGAGATGGGCTCCGCAGGCGCATCGCACCGAGACATGGCCGCTTTTCGGGACTATGGTTTGGGTCTGCTTCTTGCCGTCGGCGGTCTGGGATTTGGCCGTGCCGAGGGTGGTGGTCGTGCCCTTCGCCTCGAACACGCCGAAGGAGCCGTCTTTGAAGAGGCACACGAAATCGGGCAGGCGCGTGCCGACCTGCTCGACCTCCCAAAGTTTGAGGGCGTCGGAGGTGTCGCACCATGCCTCGCAGTTGAAAATTTCCTCCATCGCCCATGCGGTGAATCCCATTCCGAATTCGTCGGCGAGGTTGGCCTTTTTGTGCGGGTCGATCTCGGTGAATTCGAGTTTGAGGTCGGCATCGTCGGAGAAGCAGAAGCCGAACTTCCAGAAGGGATAGAGGGACAGGAGGTCGAGGGGGCCTGCCTGTTCGACCGCGCATGCCTCGCCGATTGTTCGGCATAGGTGCATGGGGAGAATTGTGCCTCGGTATTTGTTGCTGAATGTTGATCCGGGGGGCCAGTCGAGGCCTTCGATAATGAGGTTGTGATTTGTTTCGAGATTGGCGAACATGCCCTCGAACGCCTGAAACTCCGATGGAGTTAATTCGATTACAACTCGGCCTTGCTCTAAATGGATTTGCATAGTAAGAGAAATAAGTTCAAAGAAATGGGAGTTGTCAATAGGAAAATAGCTATTTTTAGAAATATATGTGGGGGAGGTAGGAATACTTCTAAATCCTCGCTTGGCAAAGGGCACTTCGCCCCGGAATTCCTAATTGTCAATAGGCATCATTATTGACTTGATTTGAATGGGGGATATGCCTATTTTCTTCTGAAATAGCGATTTGGAGGCTAAATGAAATATCGGATTATTGGAGTTTTAGTTCTTATTGCAATGTTGACATCCTTCGGGCAATGGAGCGCAGACCCGCGCTACCACCGCGTCGATGAGGTTGTCGAAATCACGGTCGCCCTCGCGGACACCTACTCCGCCTACTGCCATGTCGAGACGCTCGCGATTTCCCCATGGTTCGCAAAACCCATTCTCGCCATGCGAATCTCGAATAATCCCTCTGTCGATGAGGACGAGACGACACTAATGTTCGTGGGCGGCCAGCATGCAGACGAGCCGAACGGTGTCGAGGTTTGCATATGGATGATGCGCGATTTGCTCCATCGCATAGATGCCGGCGACAGCGCCGCAACCCTTTGGTGGGAGACCTACGAGATTTGGATTGTCCCTCAGATGAACGTTGACGGCAGGGTGATGTGTCTCGATTCCGGTTATTATGAGTGGCGCAAAACCTGCCACGACCTCGATTCTAACGGCGTTCTCGAAGCCTACACCGATGGTGTCGATCCCAACCGAAACTGGGATTATCAGTGGGACGAATACGAGCCAGAGGATTACGACAACACCAAAGGGCCGCACCCTTGGAGCGAGGTTTGCGTGGTTGCTATGCGGGATTTCTTCCTTCGCGAACGGCCGCTTTTCATGGTCGATCTTCATTCGCCGGACTACACCGGTGGGAACAAGCTCTGGACATGCTGGTTCTTCGAGGGCGGGCCTTGGGACGCCAGCTATACACCCGAAGGAAGCGAGGCCTATGACGAGGTGCGATACTACCTCTCCCAGCGAATTAAGGACGAAAACGGCAGTTCATATGGCGGTCTCTGGGCGAATCAGAACAAGCCGAAATTACAGAATTGGTTCTACTATAATATCGGTAATTGCCCGATAATCCTCGAAATCACAAATCAGTGTTTCTGGCATGGCGATACTATCGACACAATCGCGACGCGGGTTGGCAGGGGACTTTACTATCTGATGGAGCGCCCTCTGCAGAGGCTTTTGACCGTTTATGTGGTCGATACTCTCGGAAATCCGGTTTTGGATGCTGGTGTCGATGTTGTTCAGCTCAAGCATGATTATCTTCCCGTGCGGACGGTGGATCCTGTTTTCGGTTCGAGCCGTAAGTTGTTGCGCGGCAATAAGTATTACACTCTTGAAATCACCGCGCCGGGGATGCCATCCGAGATTCACGATTCGGTTTATATCCCCAACGGCCCGCCGGTTAGCAGAACTATCATTCTTGGCGATGCCTCGATCGCGGAGGTCGAATTACCGGATAGAGCGGTTTTGCGGGCGTCGCCGAATCCTTTCAACTCAGCGGTGCGAATCGAGCATTTGGACAATATTGCCGGCGAGATTGAGATTTTCGATATTCACGGCAAACTCGTCCATCGAACCGAGCTAAGCGCATCCGGCACAACGAGATGGCAACCGAAACCGGAGATAACTTCGGGACTATATTTCGCGAGAATAACAGACTCAAACTCACCTTCGGTCAAATTAATTTATCTAAAATAATATACGTGAGATATTAAGCAAAGTGGGAGAGTTTCGGCTCTCCCATATTTTTTAGTCGATACGTCGTGCACCGAGGAAGCGAGCTTTGTAATATGGGTCGTCGAGGGAGCTGATCGTAACGCCCTGAGTCGAGCTGGCGTGGGCAAATTTCTTGTTTCCGAGAGAAATCCCCACATGATCGACCTCTTTCCCCCGCATTCGGAAAAAGACCAAATCGCCGAATTCTGGTCTCGAAACGGACTGTCCGACTTTGAATTGCTCACGGCTGGTTCGGGGAAGCTGGACACCAGCCTGCCCGAAGGCATCGTGGACGAATCCTGAACAATCGACGCCTGTGAAACCGGTGCCGCCGTATTTATAAGGCGTTCCAATATATAGATTTATCGCACCTAACAGCGCTTCGGAATCGAAAACAGCTCCGGTGGGCGCGGTGGTGGTTCGCACGGTTGTTGGTTTTTGTGTCGATGGTTTTGCTGTGGATGGTTTGGCGACCCTTGTTGTGTCCGATACCGCAGAATGTCTTGTCGGTCTCATCTCCGGCTTTGCTTGGCCGATATATCTCGGCGAAGGGGTGCATCCGAAGAAAATCGATGCCCCGAAAACAAAAAGGAATAGCAGGGTTTTGTAATGCGAAATCTCTTCCAACAATTTCGTGGCGAGTTCGAGGGGAATATTACCCGCCTTTGCGACAACCTCCGGACTGGAATTGGCGATTTCTTCGAGGGACTCGAACTCGGTGAGTAATTTTTTCTGCCGTTTTGGACCGATTCCTGGCACAGTGGCAAGTTCCGAAGCCTGAAAGGCTTTTGTTCGGCGTTTGCGTTGGTATTCAACAGCGAATCGATGCGCTTCGTCACGAATTCTCATAAGCAATCGCAAAGCCGCAGAATCCTTGGGCAACATCAGCGACCGCTCGAATTGAGGCCGAAAAATCTCTTCGAGCCTTTTTGCAATCGAAGCCAGCTCGACCTCGCCCTCCGCACCAACCTCGATAACGGCTTTCTCGGCGAAGGCTAATTGACCTTTGCCGCCATCGATTAGAAGCAGGTCGGGGAAGCCCTTTTCCTCGTCACTAAGCCTCTGAAGCCTTCGGGAAACGACCTCGTATATCGAAGCGTAGTCGTCGCCACCCTCAGCTGTTTTAATTTTATAACGGCGATACCCTCTGCCGAACTTCTTACCGTCGCGGAAAGTTACCAAAGAAGCCACAGCGTTCGTTCCACCGAGATGCGAAATATCGACTGCCTCGATTGTGCGTGGAGGCTTTTTTAGTTTTAGCTCTTTTTCCAGTTCGATAATCGCGAAGGGCAGATTCACCTTGCTCTTCTCGTGGACTATCTCCGCCAGAAGCAGTTCGGCATTTCGCTCGACAAGCTCGATAAGCTCCCGCTTTTGTCCGCGCTGTGGTTTGCGAAGGTCAACCTTCGCGCCGCGCTGGACCGAAACGAAATCGGCAATTTCTTCGGCATCCTGAGGCTCGACCGACACGAGTATTTCGTTTGGCGGATTGGGATTATCGCTGTAATACTGTGTCAAATAGCCCGACATGGCTTCCTGTTTCGATGTCCCCAACGCGACAGCCATATGGAATTCCTGCCTCGCAATCACACGCCCTTCGCGAACCTGCATCGTTACCGCAACAGCATCTTTCGGACCGATAGCTATAGCTTGAAGATCGCGATCAGCAAGATCTGTGTCGATTTTTTGTTTGAGCCAAAGCCTTTCGATCGCCGCTATTTGGTCGCGAAGTTTTGCGGCATGTTCGAAATCCATTTCTGTGGAAGCAACATTCATTCGATTGGTGAGTCTTTTGAGAAGTTCGCTGTGTTTACCCTTCAGAAGCAGAATAACCTCCTCGATCCTCTCGCGGTAGTTTTCCACGGTGATATATTCTTGGCAGGGGGCATCGCACCTGCCGATGTCATAGTTCAAGCAGGCTCGAACAGGTTTGCGTTGAGGTAATGGGTGTTTGCAGGAGCGGAGGTGGAAATATTCTTTTATTAGATCCATAACCATTCGGCGCGCAAGGCCGTCAACATACGGTCCGAAATATTGTCCGCTGGTTGTTCGGCGACGTTCGATTTCGATTCGCGGATATGGCTCGTCGGTTATGTGGATATATGGGAATCTTTTGTCGTCTTTTAAGCGGACATTGTAATGCGGTTTATGTTGGCGGATTAGTGTTGCTTCGAGAACCAACGCCTCGACCTCATTATCGACAATGTAAAATTCAAGGTCTGCGATATTTGCAACCAACCGAGCGGTTTTTGGGTCGGCGTGATGGCCGGAAAAATAGTTCGAAACCCTTTCACGAAGGCATTTCGCTTTACCGATATAGATTATTTTCGCCGAGGTATCTTTGAAAAGATACACCCCCGGTTTTTTCGGTAGGTTGCGTATTTTTTCGCGAAGTTCCATCAGAGATCGACAGATATACCGCCCCAAAAGCGGATTTCCCGCGATAACATAAGGGCGTTTTCGTCCCAAATATCGTTTCGGAGAATATTGGATATGCCGAGTAGAAATTGATATTTATCGTAGTTATAGCGTGCTCCTATTCCTATGTCGTTTATTACCTTAGGAGCAATCTGCGGCAAATGTTGCCGGACACCGGATGCCTGAATCGAAAAGCCGGAACCCAATTCAACCACAAAAGTGTCCGCGACAATCTGAAGTGGTTCGGTCGGAATTTGAATGCCTTTATGCTCGTCGCTTTTCAGGGTCAGACTTAGCGAGTTTGAGAACGTGCCGAAATCGTTAAGAAGCCGAATTGTGAATGCCTGATGCGAAATATCGAGGCATTGAACCTGAGGAGCTTCATCGAGGGGGGAGAGGAGCACAGGCCTACCGCGAATTGTCCTATAATCGAGATGCCCCATCAAGAATTGATCCGGTTTAAGCTCTAATCTTCCGAGAATATCAACGAGAGTTGGGGTGATTATATTACGTGCATTTGTGGGGTAATCGACTCGCGGAGATAACTTCCAAGCAGTTCGTGTAGGAAGATTGGCTTCGGAGCCGAGAATGGCTCGAATATAGAAACTTTGCCCAGTTAGATGAAAATCGAGATGCGGCGCGATAATAGTTTCTTCCCAAGTCTTATGTCCCTCGCCGCCTACCTCGATTCGTAAAGGCTCAGAATCGAAAACCATTGTTCCGAGAGCCGAGATAATCTGATTCTGCCGTTCCCACACACCTTCACGATAACGGGTCGATCTTTTCGCCGATGCCTCAGCCCGAAAACCGGTGTATTCGCTTATAGTGGCTTTTAGAATGAGGCCTCCGCCATATGCATTTGTTATAATTTGCCTGTGCGGATCGTAGGGCTGGTTCCGTATGAGAAGACCCGGGCGTTGATTCCACGAGTTTCGTTCCGTTTGGGCGTAGGGCGATGCGAGGAAATTTGCCAAAGGAATATGTGCTTCGCCAATCGCTTTAAATGTATATTGTGACGGCTCATAAACCCCGCGGAAATACCCGTAATCGGCTTCCGTTATTACCCCGACAGGGATCTTATCGAGCAGAATATCGGCATAGCCCGCGCGAAAATCCACCCATCGGAGCATCTGTCGAGGATTGTCATCGCCGAAATAAAACTGTCTTCCCCGAAATCTCCCGAAAAAATTCACATACTGAAAATCGATTCCGCCAAGCGCTTCGCTTTCTGAGCTTGCATCGAGAAAGGGATTGATCTTACGAGAGTTGGTGGTCATCCGCAAGTATTCAACAAAAGGCTGGCTGAAAAAGTCGATTAGATCCCCCGGTGTTGTGATTCTGTCCTCCTCGACCGAAAAATCGGGGGGGATAAACCGCGGAGTCGGGTCGTGCCCCTCTATCGCAAAAAGCGCGGGCACACAAAGCAGAATATATATGGCAAAGCGATTCATCGCCTAAATATAATTACTATAATTTTTGAGTCAAGCCGGGTTATTTAAACCTTCATATTTTCTTCGATACCTGCGTAGAATTATTTCAACCGCTTCGATCAGTTCCATTTTCGATAAATCGATTTCGCAATAATCGGGCCGATGTCGGAACCATGTTAGTTGGCGCTTGGCATAATTTCGGGTTGCCTGCTTTATTTTCGATTTTACATCGGCGATGTCTATTTCGCCAGAAAGAAAACCGGATATCTCGCGATATCCAATAGCCTCCATTCCGGGAGCATCCGATGCAATCCCCGAAGATAGAAGCTCTCTCACTTCGTCAATCCATCCGGCTTCGAACATGTCCTCGGTTCGTCGCTCGATTTTCTCGTAAAGAAGCTCGCGCGGTAATACAAGATGGAATTTTAGAAATTCCCAGCCTTTGGCCTTTGATTCGGTCTGCCCGAAAAGCTCTGTCAGCGTTTTTCCGGTCGAGTAATAGACCTCGAGTGCACGGATTATTCTCGGCTTATTGTTCGGATGGATTCGCACAGCCGATTCGGGGTCGATTCGCTCCAGCTCGGCGTGAAGATCGTCGCCGGTTTCAATCCGTTTTTTTAGACTCGTTCTAATGACGGCATCTCCAGAAGGGCTTTCGAACAAACCCTCGACCAAAGCGCGTATATAAAGCCCTGTTCCGCCGGCGATAATTGGCACGGACTCTTTTTCCCATAGGCTTTCGAGGATTCGGGCGCACTCATCCGCCCACCATTTCGCAGTCGGTTGCTCATTCGGGTCGAGCACCCCTACAAGATGATGCGGGACATCCTCATTCGACGGCGCCGCTGTGCCGATGACCATGCCTTTGTAAACCTGCCTTGCGTCGGCAGATATAATCTCGCCGCCAATACGCCTCGCAACAGCACAAGCGACCGACGTCTTCCCGACTCCGGTCGCTCCAGCTATTATTATCATTATTTTTGGAATATTACTCAATCGAATAGTCGATTAGTTCCTCGTAATAAACATTCGATGTTCCGGTGGTGGTATGGTCGTGCCGTTTGACCGCTCCGATACTGTCAGCGAACCATATTGTGCTCAAAGTTGTGTTCATCCCAAGTAGCGAAGAGTCGCTCAGGAAGGTCTCCACACGGACACAATCAAAGAATGTTCCCATCTCGGTTTCTATGTCTTCGAGGCTGTCAATAACATTGACCGCGAATACAATCTTAACTCGAAAAACACCAGAGCCTTTATATACAACTGTAGCGAATGAATCATAGTCTTCATAATGAATAGGAAGCACTCTTAACGGAACAAATCCATTGTATCCGAAACTTGCTAAATCGTCAGAGATTTGCCCCATCCAAATGAATGTGCCGTCGTTCTGGTAATAACTCGAGTCGCTGTCGCTCTGCCGAAACCATGGCACTGCCGGATTAAATGGCGGCTCGTAGGTAGTTGCCGAGTCCAAAGATACGAAGAGCCTGTTTGTAATCGTTTTTACGAGAGTATAGATTGAGTCATCGCCGACAGAATTAGGCTCGACACACCGATATGTCCAATTTGTGCCCTCTTTAAGGGGAAAATATAGACCGGGACCTTCAGGTTCCGGGTCCGGGGGTGGGTCGCCGCCAAAACTGCATCCATGAATCAGCAAGGCCATCGAAAGAAGCGAGATAAGCATAAGAAGCCTTATAGCCATATTCCCTCCATTATTTTCGTTCGAATCGCTTTTCAAGTTCGTCCAATGTAATTTTTATAATTGTAGGTCTGCCGTGAGGGCAGGTATAAGGCTTTTCGGTCGAGAAAAGCCTGTCAAAAAGAAAGCTCATCTCCTCGCTCGAAAGCGGATCGCCCGCTTTGATTGCCATCCTACATGCAACCATTTTAGCGAATTCTTCCAGTGCAGTCAACTCCGATTTTCCCTCGGCGAGGTCGTCGAGAATTTCCACAAGAACATCCCCCTTGCCGAAATGCTTTATCTCGGCAGGAATTGCCTCGACCAAAATATGCCCCGCCGCAATAGGACCAAATTCGAAGCCGATTCTTTCGAGCATAGGCTTATTCTCGGCAAAATATGACTCCTGCATTGCCGTGAGTTTCACTGCAATCGGGAATAACAGGCGTTGCCCCGTAATTTTTTTCCGTTTGATTTTCGTGCGAAGTTCCTCGAACAGGATTCTTTCGTGCGCGGCATGCTGATCGATAATGATTATTCCACCCTTAGTCTCGGCGAGGATATAGCTATCGTGGATTTGCCAAAATGTCGGGAAAACCTTTTCGACAATGTCCTGAGTGTTCGAAAAGGAGGGAGTCGAGTATATTTCGCTTTCCGTAATTCTTGCAGAAGGGCTTTCGATAGGATATTCGCTCTTCTTTTCGGCGTAACCAAAATCGAAACCGCTCTGAATACCCGTTCCGCCGCGAAACTCGAAATTTTCGACACGAGATTTTTTGGATATTGGCGCGAATTTGTCCGAGTTATCTCGACTCGCAAGCCCACCCTGAATAGCCCTTACAACCGTGCGGAAAACCTCACTCGATCTGCGAAGACGGACTTCCAGCTTCATTGGATGGACATTAACGTCCACAAGCTCGGGATCTATCTCAAGAAAAAGGACTATCTGAGGATATCTTCCGGGTGGTAAGGTGCCTTCATATGCCCTTTTTACTGCGGCCAGAAGAGAGGAGTTCTTCACCGGCCGGCCATTCAGAATGAATTGAACCATCCGTGCGCTGGCTTGAGTAACAGTTGGCGGCGCGGCGAATCCAAATACAGCTATTCCCGGATCGCCGGCTTCGACCTCGACCATCTCCTCGACTCGATCCTCACCCCAAACCGAGATAATACGGTCTTTGTAGGTGTTAGCCTGAGGTAAAGAGTAATGAACCTTATCGCCGTGCTTTAGCTCGAATTTGATGCGCGGATAGGCTATGGCAATCCGTTCGACAACATCCGCGACATGTCCGAATTCAGTAACCGCGGCTTTGAGGAATTTCCTTCGCGCCGGAGTGTTGAAGAACAGCTCTTTGACGGTCATGCAAGTTCCATATGGAGCGCCCGCTTCCAAAGACTCTAAAATACGCCCCTGATCGATAACCAATCTTGCGCCGAGATCCTCGTCGGAAAGGCGCGAGACTATCTCCATACGGCTTACTGATGCAATCGACGGCAGGGCTTCTCCGCGAAACCCCAGCGTGTTGATATGATGAAGGTCTTCGGCTCTGGAAATCTTGCTGGTGGCATGTCTTCGAAGAGCTAGCTCGATCTCCTCGCGGCTCATTCCTATGCCGTTGTCGCAAACCTGAATCGAATCGTTTCCGCCGGCATCGACAGCGATTGAAATTTCAGAAGCATCGGCGTCTATCGAATTTTCGACAAGCTCTTTGACCACGCTTGCCGGACGTTCGACAACCTCGCCGGCCGCAATTCTATTGGCAATGCTCTCATCCAGTATTTTAATACGGGATTCGTTCACTCTGTTTCCCACGGCCTCGGATAGGGCTTTATTCTATGGTAAAATCCAACGAAAAGCCGTTTCTTGGATTCAGTGATGCCCTCTTTCATCTCCTGCCAATTCCACGTGGCGCTTTTGTGTGAGGCTTTAAGATTGTTGATTATCGCCCAAAGCATCACATTTTTTCTGCTTTGGTATCCGCGCTCGATGTCCTCGTAGGCTTCTTTGTCGAAGCTATCCTTCGCGTCTTCGAGAATGATTCTCGAAGCGCCGTCAACGATTTGAAAAGCGGCCAAAGCTTCCTGGGGGGTAGTTACGCTGTCCCAAATTGATTTCGCTTTGCAGAATTCCATTGCGCTTTCGCCGGAAGCCGCGCCAAGGGTTATCGCACTCAAATAGCGGAAATACTCCTCGATTGCGGAGTTATCCCTGTCAACTGTCGGGAGGATTCGGCGTTTTTGGAATGCTTTTAGCGCGAAAAGGGAGATAAGGGCTATGAAAGCAACAACGATAATTATAGCAATAAAGGCGATATACACTATTAAGCCCCCTTCAAAGGGTGCATTTTGTGAGTCGATATGAAAAAAAAATTTCCGATGACGGCCTAATAGGCCTTTAGCTCGGAAGACAGCAACTGCGCGGTCATAGTCTTTGGTGACTCCGGATTTTCCTGAATGAACTTATCGAAAAGCTCGATGGCTTTATCCCTGTTGCCACTCGCCTGAAAATTTACAGCCGCGAGCCACAGCATGTTCGATCTGTCGAAATAATTTGGGAAATCGGTATAGACCTTTTCAAATTTCTCAGCCGCCGCCAGAAATTCTCTGTTGTTCGAGAAAATCCCTGCAAGACCGGCTTCCGAAGCCGCTTTGATATCAGGGTCGCATTTTTTGTTCGCAAGCGTTTTATCCCAATAGAACTTCGCGCTATCCATCCGACCGAAGGCGAAATAGAGATGCCCGAGAAGATAATTGCCGGTTCTCGCGGCCTCAGATTTGGGATATTCATTAACGAGTGAAACAAGAAGATCCTTCGACTCGTTATAATTTTCCAGCTTATACTCGATCTGAGCAAGTCCAAGCTGAGTGGCCGAGGCTTCTTTCTTGTTCATCCTCGAATAATTCAGGAAAATGCCGCCGGCGATTATTGCCACGACAATTAGCACGACGATTATTACCGACTGGGTATTTTCACGGGCATAGAGTGCACCGCTCATTACCGAGGATACAAATTTGTCCTCTTTCATCTCGTGTTTCGTCGTTTTGTGTTTCTGTTGTTTTGCCATCTTTCCTCCAAATACCCCCGACAGGACTCGAACCTGTGACCTACGGTTTAGGAAACCGTCGCTCTATCCACCTGAGCTACGGGGGCTAATAGCCTTCGATAAAAGGGAAGCCCATTTAAGGCTTCCATGAATCTCCTAAACTACATTCAAGAGCCGTCTATGTCAAGAATAAAACGATTCGATTTTGTAGGGCATAATAAAAACCGCCCGATAAAAGGCGGTTTTTCAAGCCCTAGAATAAAAATCAAAGGCTCATAACCTCTTCTTCTTTTTTCTTCCGAAGCTCTTCGATTCTCACTGTTGCTTCATCTGTGAGTTCCTGAATCTTCTCGCTAGTCTTTTTTGCGAGGTCTTCTGGAATATCGCCGTCATTTTGAGCGCTCTTAATATTTTCCATTGCATCCCTACGGATGTTGCGAATCGAAACTTTGCCCTCTTCGGCGATTTTGCCCACAATCTTTGAAAGGTCTTTGCGGCGTTCCTGAGTAAGCGCGGGTATCGCGATACGGATAACATTACCATCCGACTGCGGTGGTAACCCAAGATCCGAAGAATTTATCGCACGGACAATTGGGTCGATCGCATTTTTATCCCATGGCTGAATAACTATCAGCCGCGCTTCCGGAACCGCTACCGAGGCTACCTGGTTAATCGGAAGCTCTGTGCCGTAATAATCGACCTTGATTCCGTCAAGTAAAGTAGGGGTAGCCTTGCCGGTTCTCAATCTGGCCATTTCTTTTGCTATGGCCTCGATTGCCTTATCCATGCGGTCTTTGGCTTCATTGACTATCATCTTATCCATATCTTACCTCCCTACCGGATTATCGATCCGAGCTTTTCGCCGGCAAGAGCCTTTGCGAGGTTGCCCTTTTTGAACAGATTAAAAACGAGTATCGGTATTTTGTTCTCGGAGCAGAGGGTAACAGCGGTCATGTCCATCACGCGAAGGTTGTTTTCGAGCACTTCGCCATAGGAAATTTCCTCGATTAGCTTTGCGGAAGGATCCTTCACCGGATCCGCCGTATATACTCCATCGACTTTAGTTCCCTTGAACACAATTTCCGCACCGATTTCGACCGCACGAAGCGCCGCCGCAGTATCTGTTGTGAAATATGGGTTCCCTGTTCCCGCGGCCAGAATTATAACTCTGCCCTTTTCGAGATGACGCATCGCACGCCTGCGAATATAGGTTTCTGCAAGCTGGTTCATCTCGATAGCCGAAAGAACCCGCGTCTGAAGCCCCTTTTTTTCGAGGATAACCTGCAAGGCAAGTGCGTTGATGACCGTGGCGAGCATGCCCATATAGTCGCCGGAAGCCCTATCGAACCCGATTTTTGCTCCCGAAAGCCCGCGGAATATATTCCCGCCGCCGACAACAAGCCCGATTTCTGCGCCGGCTTGTTTAGCAAGCACAATCTCGTCGGCAATTTCGCCGATTCGCTCGGAGCTAATCCCGTAACTGTTGTCGCCCTGAAGACCTTCACCGGAGATCTTAAGGAGCACACGTTTGTATTTCAGTTCGCCGGACATAAAAAAGGGGGTATTACCCCCCGATTTTAAACCTCACGAAACGAGCTATCTGAATATTCTCGCCGAGTTTGGCGATAAGCGCTTTCAGAACGTCTTCGACGGTTTTATCGTTATCCTTGATGAACTTCTGGCGAAGCAGAACTGTGTCGTCGAGGAATTTGTCAACTTTGCCCTCGATTATTTTGTCGAGGATATTTTCCGGCTTGCCCGACTGACGAGCCTGTTCCTTATAAATTTCCCTCTCTTTTTCGAGGAGATTCTGGTCGATTTCATCAGTGGTAACCGCAAGAGGATCTTCCGCGGCGATATGCATAGCCACATCGTTGCAGAACTCGATAAACTCTTCGGTTCTCGCGACGAAATCGGTCTCGCAATCGACCTCGAGAAGAACACCAAGCTTTGCGCCTGCATGAATATAAGAATGAATCTTGCCGTCCTTCACCTCGCGGTCGGCCTTTTTGGCGGCTTTCGACAAGCCGGTCTTCCTAAGGTGTTCGATAGCCTTTTCGACATCGCCGTCGCACTCGATGAGAGCTTTTTTGCAATCCATCATACCGGCACCGGTCATTTTACGGAGATCCATTACTATTTTCGCTTCTATTTCCGCCATTCTAATACCCCTTTTTCCTTGTGTTAATGGCTTTTCTATTCTTCGATGTTGTCGTTGACATCGCCCTCGACAACTTCCGCCTCTTCGCGGGCGGCTTTGCTTTCTTTTTCGATCCTTCTGAGAAGTTGTCCGCCGCTACGGCCGTCGATAACTGCATCGGCGATTGTATGGGAAATCAACTTGATCGATTTCAGCGCGTCATCATTAGCCGGAATAACATAATCGACGATATCGGGATCGGTATTCGTATCGCACATTCCGACGATGGGAATGTTGAGTTTGCGGGCTTCGCGAACAGCGATTATCTCCTTCTTCGCATCGATAATGAACAACACAGACGGCAGACGGTTCATGTCTTTTATGCCGGAGAGAACCTTCTGAAGTCTTTCATAGTCCTTCTCCATTTCGAGAATCTCTTTTTTCGTGATTTTCTCGAAAGTGCCGTCTTCACGGGCTCTTTCTATCTCACGCATTTTATCTACGGATTCCCTAATCGTGCGGAAGTTTGTGAGCATTCCACCCGGCCATCTTTCGGCAACATAGAACATCTCGGCACGCTCGGCCTCTTCTCTGATGATCGCCTTCGCCTGCTTTTTTGTTCCGATGAACAGCACGGTTCCGCCGTCAGCGACCGTCTTTCTGATCACCTCGTAGGCTTTCAGAAGCGAATAAAGCGTTTGCTTGAGGTCGATTAAGTGAATACCCGCACGTTCGCCGAAGATATATTTCTTCATCTTCGGGTGCCATCTGTGGGTTTGATGACCGAAATGAGCGCCTGCTTCGAGCAGGTCTTCGAGTGTTACGGTCGGCATCATGATTTTTTCTCCTCTTCGGGGTTGAACGTTCGCCGTGAGCCTTTTAGCCGGTCTGCCCCATATAGGGGACCCCCGCCGGAGGCCCGCGACGTATTACTAAACAGCAATTATTATCTCTTAGAGAATTGGAAGCGTTTGCGAGCCTTAGGCTTACCGTATTTTTTACGCTCGACTTCTCTCGGGTCGCGAGTCAGATATCCTGCTTTTTTAAGAGGAACACGAAGCTCAGGATCATGTTTGGCCAATGCACGAGCTATTCCCAGCCGTAATGCACCAGCCTGTCCGCGCACTCCGCCGCCTTTGACGGTTGCAAAAATCGTAACAGTGTCCTCTAATTCGACCTTTTTGAGCGGCTCGAGAAGGTGGATTACGAGGTCTTCGCGGCAGAAATACTCCATGGGACTTTTGCCGTTTATCTTCTTGTCGCCCTTAGACTTGGGCGTAATCCAGACCCTTGCCACAGATTCTTTACGTCTTCCAGTAGCGTAAACTCTTTCCTTCATAATTATCCTTCGCTATTTGACTTCCAGAATTTCCGGTTTTTGCGCGCTGTGCGGATGCTCCGCGGAGGCGTAAACATGAAGCTTCTTATAAAGCTTTCTTCCGAGGCGGTTTTTGGGAAGCATGCCCTTGACCGCATGTTCGATAAGCCTTTCCGGGTATTTCTCCATCACAATCGCCCACGAGGTAGTCCGCTGTCCTCCCGGATAACCGGAAAACCTTTTGTGGACGTTATCGAGCATCTTGTTGCCGGTAACTTTGATCTTATCGGCGTTAATCACGATAACATTGTCCCCTGTGTCGAGATGAGGGGTGTAATAGGGCTTCTCTTTGCCGCGAATTATGCGGGCGATCTTAGTCGCGAGCCTGCCTAAAATCTGTCCTTTGGCGTCAATAACCCACCACTTGGACTCGATTTGATCCAGTTTTGGTATTGGAGATTTCACTTTGAACCTTCCTTAAATTCGATTACAATCCAAGACATACTTTCTTCGCGGGAAGATCGGGGGTTCCCGAGAATCAAGCTGTAAAACTAATGAATAAAGCGCTATTGTCAAGAAAAAAATTATTTTTGCGCGAAATAACAATATGAAGTTTGAAAAAACCGCATAGATGGGCTTTCCATGAGGACTGTTCCCGACCTTAGAGATTCCCGCTCCATTTCTTTTTCCAGCGGACAATCGCGTCGAGTGCCTCCAACGGAGTCATTCGTTCGGGGTCTAAATCCCTCAACTGCTGAACAATTGGGTGGTTTTCCGGCTCGAACAGCGATATCTGAACCCCTTCGCGTCGAATCGCTTTTCCCTTGTGCCGACCGATACGTGTAACCGTTTCCTCGTTGAGAGTTTCACCCGCCTCCAAAGCGGATAATACACCTTTCGCCCTTCCAACGACGCTATCCGGCACACCCGCCATTTTCGCGACATAAATGCCGTAGGAATCGTCGCACCCACCCGGCACAATCCTATGCAGAAACTGAACAGAATCGCCTCTTTCGCGGACCGCAACCTGATAGTTCTTTACTCGGACATAAATATTCTCGAGTTCCGTAAGTTCGTGATAATGCGTTGCAAAAATAGTCTTTGCGCGATGGTAGTTGTTCTCGTGAAGATATTCCGTGACCGCCCATGCGATAGAAAGGCCGTCGTAGGTGCTGGTGCCGCGGCCTATCTCGTCCAAAAGGACAAGGCTTCGCGAGGTCGAATTGTTGAGGATGTTCGCGGTTTCAATCATTTCGACGAGGAATGTCGATTGCCCTCTCGATATATTGTCCATCGCGCCAACGCGAGTGAATATTCTATCGACAGGGCTTAGACGGCATTTTTCCGCTGGCACGAAGCTCCCGATTTGAGCCAAAAGCACAATATGCGCCACCTGTCTAAGATATGTCGATTTACCCGACATATTCGGACCGGTAACGATAATTATCTGCTTTTCAACATTGTCAAGCTTAGTATCGTTCGGAACGAAGGCTTTTTTCCCAAGAATATCCTCGACCACCGGATGACGCCCCTCGACAATTTCGATGACATCTTCATCTGTGAATTCGGGGCGAGTCCAACCTCTTCGCCTCGCGGTTTCCGCAAGAGCGCATAGAGCATCGAGTTCCGCCGCCGCACGAGCAACCTCAAGAATCTCGGGCGCAAATCCCGCCAGATGCGCTCTTATGGTCATAAACAACTCGCGTTCGATCTCAAAAATCCGCTCCTCGGCGGAGAGAACCTTTTGCTCGTAGTCCTTAAGTTCTTGTGTGATATATCGTTCGCAGTTTACGAGTGTCTGTTTGCGGTCGAAACTTTCCGGCACCCTGTCCGAATTAATTCTCGAAACTTCGATATAATAGCCGAATACCTTATTATATCCTATCTTCAGTTTCGGAATGTCCAGTTCTTCGCGAAGACGTTCTTGAAGCGAGTCGAGGTATTTTTTTCCGCCGTAGCGTATAGTGCGAAGCTCGTCGAGTTCCCCAGACACCCCTTTTGCGATTATCCCGCCTTCGTTGAAATGGAAAGGCGGTTCGGGCAGGATATTCTTGCCGATAATCCCGCGGACTTCATCCATAGGGTCTAATTTGCCGAGAATGCCCTTCAGATAAGGCACGTCGATATGCCCAAGCTCTTCGATAACCGCAGGGATCTCATCGAGACTTTGCTTGAGTGCCATAATATCGCGTGGATTAGCCTTCTCGTTGCCTAATCTCCCGACGAGCCGCTCTGTATCTCCCATTCCAGCGAGTTTTTCACGAATCTTCGCCAATGATGTTGGGTCTTTTATTAGAGAATCCACAGCTATGTTTCGATCTTCAATGTTCGCACGGCAAATCAGTGGCGCGAGAATCCAATTCCGCAAGACACGATGCCCCATCGGTGTGCAAGAAGTGTCGATTATCGATAGCAAAGTGCCTTCTTTACTGCCGTCGGCGATGGATCGGACAAGTTCGAGATTCCTGACAGTTGCGGCGTCGAGGTGCATGGAATCGCCCTCTCTTCCGATTGTCAAACTTCGAATATGCGCCATATCGCCCTTTTTAAGATCCCGAAAATATGCGATTAACGCGCCAGCCGCCGAAATCTCACCCGCCGAAAGAGTGCCGAAACCATCTAACGTAGTTACTCCAAAATGCTCTTCGAGCCTTTCCGTGGCGAATTCCACCCCGTATTTCCACGGCTCGGAATAGCTTATACGAATATTTCTGGCGGATTCTTTCAGCCCTGTGAGGATTTCCTCGGGAACATCCTCAGAAAGCAGAATTTCTTTCGGTGATAATAGCTCTATCTCCTCAGGGAGCCTTTCCGCGGACGTCCTTATCGTTTCAAAATGGCCGCTTAAAAGGTCCGCTACCGCGATCGAGACCGAGTTTTCTTCAACGAAAACACTCAGTATAAAATTAGGCTCGGGGGATTCTTCGGCGTCGATGGTCGCGGTTCCGGGAGTCATTATCTCCAAAATGTCCCTTTCCACGATGCCTTTGGCCTTTTTAGGATCTTCGACCTGTTCGCAAATAGCAACTTTGAAACCCGCTGTAAGAAGCCGTGACAAATATTTCTCAAGCGCATGATAGGGGACTCCGGCCAGCGGTGTCGGTTCCGGCATGCCGTGCGAGCGTTGCGTTAGCGTTATTCCAAGAACCTCCGAAGCGATTTTTGCGTCATCGTCAAAAAGCTCGAAAAAATCGCCCATGCGAAATAGCAGAAGAGAATCCGGCACCTGCTCTTTGATGCGGTAATACTGCTCCATAAGGGGCGTGGTCTTGGTTTTTCGTTCTGGGAATTCCATCTTTGCCATTTTGATATTCTCGATTAGTGAAATATTCTCATTCAAAATATAAGCGCGTGAGATTACAGTCAAGTTCAATCGATTAAATAACTGTTGTCAAAATTGATTTTGTGTATTAAATTTGAAAGATGAAAAAAACAAGGGGGCTATATGGCATCGAAGGCTGAAGACCTAACAATCGAATACGAAGAAGACGGCATCCTGCTTACGAGGGTTCTCGAGAGTGAGGTTTTGTCTGCAGGGGCATGGGCTACAGTAATTTTCAAATATGAGACTTGGGACAAAAAAAGTAACTGCTATAGCCCGCCAAAATACACTATCAGACGCTATCGGAAGATAAACGACGAGTATCGTCAGCAGTCCAAATTCAATATTTCCAGCGACCGCCAGGCCGAGAAATTAGTCGAAATATTGAATAATTGGATAACTAAAGAATAAATAAAAGAAATTATCTGTCAATAAAAATGCCTCCGCAAACTCAATGCCGAAGCAGAGCGGGAGCTTTTGTCCTGAATATACTCAATTAGCTATAACGATATGAAAGCACAGATTTTCGCGCTGATAACAGCCATCGCATGGGGCGTGGGCGGGTATTTCGAGAAAAAAGGTCTCCACATGGGGAACATCGCGCCGCAGATGGGCATTACCATACGCACCGCAGTGGCGTTGATTATTCTCGGCACCGCCAGCTATCCCTACTGGAAAAGCGTTCCGCAGGCCGGCACGAAAGCCCTCCTTTATATGGTTATCGGCGGCGGAGTTGTCGCCGGCGCGGTTGGAATGCTCTGCTTTTATTTCGCGATAAAAAATGCTCCGCTGTCGAAAGTGATGCCGATAGCCTTTACTTCACCGCTCTTCGGCGCTCTTCTGGGGGTTATTTACGGCGGCGAAAAACTCACACCGCAAACCTTTATAGGCATGCTTCTGACGATCGGCGGGATTGTCCTCTTAACGACGGCTTGATTGGACAAATATATAATTTGAGCTAACACATTATGTTGATTATATTTATGTATATTGCGCTCGGTCTTGGATTAGCTCTAATGCTGATACTTTTCGGATTCAGATTTCTCCGAAAGCGGCGTATCAAGGCGGTTAGAGATTTCGAGATAAGTAATCGTGAATATTTACGCCTCCAAGAGGAGAACGATAGAATAATGCGCGAAAGAGCGTCTATAGAAAACGAACACCCCTATCAAAAACTGATTGCCGCCAAACTCAAGCTTAAAAGGGCTTTGCAAGAAAATAACTCCTTCGCGGAAGAACGAAACCGCACGATTATCGAGAACATTCTTGCCGAATACGAAACCGACGAAGACAAACTCTCCGAAGCCTACTCCGCACAAATCGAGGCGATGAATCTTCGGCTGTCGGAAATCGAACTAAAACAACGGCAAATGAGGTTGCACGCAAGAAGAAATGCATTCAGCCTAAAAAATCTATTCGATAATGAAACAGGTTAACCCAATACTCGGCGCGCATAAATCAGTTGCGGGAGGTTTGTATAAAGCTTTTGCACGTGGCGAGGCTTCTGGATGCGAGGCGATTCAGATATTCACGAAAAATCAGAGCCAATGGGATGCAAAACCACTCGAGTTTGACGAAATAGAAAAATTTCACCAAGAGCGCGATCGAACCGAAATGCCTGTTGTCGCGCACGCCGCTTATCTGCAGAATTTAGCCTCACCCGATTCTTTGCTTTGGGAGAGATCTTTCGATGCGATGTTAATCGAACTCCAGCGTTGCGATTTTTTGAGCATCCCGAATCTAATCTTTCATCCCGGAAGCTATACATCCGACACCCGCGACAACGGCCTTCGCAGGATGGGCGAGTCGATAGCGAAAATCTATGGCAAGAAGAATTTCACGGCCAAACTCACTATCGAAAACACATCGGGGCAGGGGACGAACCTTGGGCGAAGTTTCGAGGAGATTGCCGAAATAATCGAAATTAGCGGTTGCCGCGAGAAAATCGCTGTATGTTTCGATACTTGCCATGGGTTCGCCGCCGGTTATGATATTCGCACAAGGCCAGAATATGAGAGCGTTTGGGCGAGTTTCGATCGCACTGTCGGATTAGACATCCTCGCGGCTGTTCATCTTAACGATAGCAAAACAGGCTTTATGGCGCGGAAAGACCGCCACGAGCATATCGGTAAGGGGGAGATAGGCATCGAAGGGTTCCGAAATCTCCTAAACGACCGAAGATTTGCCGGTATTCCGATGCTCCTGGAAACCCCGAAAGGTCTTAAAACGCGTGATGGAAGCGATATCGACATGGACGCCGTGAATCTCGAACTATTAAGAAATTTGATTTCGGAGGAAAAATGAGCCATTGGACAGAAACCTTTTTCACAGAGCATTTCAAGGAGTTTGGGTTTGATGCCAGGGACCCTGAGCATACGGAAATGGAAGCGCGTTTCATCGCTGGAGCGCTCGATTTGAAGGAGGGCGACAGGATTCTCGATCTTTGTTGTGGCATCGGCAGGCACTCCCTCGAATTGTCCGCGATGGGCTACGATGTATTGGGGATCGATCTTACAAAGGCATATATCGAGTGTGCACAATCTCAGTCTGCCGAAGAAAACCTCGACTGCGAATTCATCGTGGCTGATATGCGGGACATACCTTTCCAAAATGAATTCGATGCCGCATTCAATTTCTTCACAAGCTGGGGATACTACACGGACGAGGAGAATCTCGAGGTTCTTCGGCAGGTGCGAAAAGCCCTCAAGAATGGCGGAAGATTCCTCATCGAGGTCATGAACCGAGATTGGATTATTAGAGAATTCCTCCCTCTCGATGTAAATGTCATCGAGGACAAAAAGCTTATCCAATATCGAAATTTCGATCCGGAAAAAAGCATGCTCGAAGCCGAATACATTTATTTCGAGGGTAGAAAGATTGTCAAACACGACACAGTGGATTTGCGGATATATTCCCTTCATGAAATATTCGACATGTTCCGAAAAGCCGGTCTTCGTCCTATCACAAAATGGGGCAATAATTTAGGGCGGCCATTCGATTTCGAAAAATCCAACAGATGCGTGGTTCTCGGCGAAGCGATATAAAAAAAATGATTCCTCCGAATCTTGATTTGTGAGTTTTCAAAGAGAAAAATCTGCATTATCCGTGATTTTTCGGAAATTATGCCGAAAACGGTGCGCAATCTGCTATAAATACATTGACTTATTCGATTTCACGAATATATTACTCCATTTGTCAAATCGGTAATAATATCCAATTTGGAGGAAAAGATGTATGCAATAGTCGAAATTCAAGGCGAACAGGTCAAAGTCGAACCGGGCGTGAACGTTGTTGTTCCTTTCATGTCCGACAAAGACTCCGGTGACCAGCTTACCTTCGACCGCGTTCTGCTTATCTCCGGCGAAAATGAACCCATCGTCGGACAGCCCACAATCGAGGGCGCTCAGGTCAAGGCGAAGGTCGTCGATCATTTCAAAGACGACAAAGTCCTCGTTTTCAAGAAGAAACGCAGAACCGGATACCACAAAATGCAGGGACACAGGCAGAACTACACCCGTCTGATGGTCGAAGAGATTATCGCCGGCTGAAGGTGAATCCAAATCCCCAAAGAAAGATCCTAATAACGGTAGCGCTTATTCTACTTGCGCTTGCCGTAACGGCCTATTCCCAAACTGTCGGAAAAGTCCGCGTTATCGGGTTGAATAACGCCTCAGAAACGGTGGTCATAAACGCCTCCGGAATTCGCGAAGGTATGCCCTTTACTTCGGCAACGGTCGAAGACGCCATCCGCAAAATTTACGCCCTCGGCTATTTCGACGATGTCGTTGTCCGAGGTGTGCAAACTGGAGATTACATCGAAGTCGAAATCGAAGTCGAGGAACTTCCGCAGGTTTCGCAGATTTCTTTCGAGGGCAATAAAAAAATCTCGGCAAAAGACCTGCTCAAAACCATCGATTTTTCACTCAATGATTTCCTCTCACCGGCAGACGCCTTCTACGCAGTCCGAAATATCAAAGCCTCCTACGCCGATAAGGGCTACCCAAATGTCGAAATTGAAACAGAGGTTCTCGAAAAAATTCCGGGCAGAATCGATGTTACATTCAAAATCGAAGAGGGCAAGGTTACTAAAGTCGGTAAAATAGATTTCCACGGCAATGAGGCATTCAGCGATAAAAAACTTCGCCGCCAAATACAGACCAAACGCAAGTCGATGTTCCGTTCTGGTAATTTCAGCGAAATCAAGTTCTATGAGGATTTGGAAAAAATAGAAGACTTCTATAAAAACAACGGCTACATAATGGCTTCCGTCGAGGATGACTCCGTTTGGACCGACACATTATCCTCCCGCCTAATGATCGATATCTGGCTCCATGAGGGCAACAAATACTATTTCGGCGATACTGAGATAAAGGGATATTCGATATACGATTCCAGCGATGTTTATGCCAAACTCAAATACAAACAGGGAGATGTTTTCAGCGAAGAAGCTCTTAGCAACTCGCTTGCAGAGATATATTTTCTATATCAGGAGAAAGGCTACATTTTCGCAAGAGTCGAGGATGCGAGAAGAATCGACGACGAATCGGTCTCGCTCTGGATATACATCGACGAAGGCATACAGTCGAACGTCCGAAAAATAGAGATCGCCGGCAACACAAGAACGCACGACAAAGTTATCCGCCGTGAATTGGCCATCCATCCCGGTGAAACTTTTGTTCGAAGCAGACTTCTGCGCTCCGTCCGTAATGTCTATTACCTAAACTATTTTAACGATGTTGTTCCCGATTTTAAGGTGCTCCCCAATGGCGACGTGGATTTGATTATGAACGTCGAAGAGAAGCCGGTGGGGCGTTTTCAAATAGGCGTAACCTATAACTCGCGCGACAAACTCGTCGGCAATGTCTCTGTCGGCTGGCCGAACATGCTCGGAAGAGGCTGGGAATCCGAATTTATGTGGGAGTTCGGCGCAAGCAGGAAAAATTTCTCGCTAAGTTTCACAGAACCTTGGTTTTTGGATACACCCACCAGCGTCGGAATCGACCTGTATAATACCAAATGGACATGGAGCGGTTATTATACCGAAACTCGCACTGGCGGCTCGATGCGCCTCGGCCGAAGACTTCGCTGGCCAGACGATTATTTCAGCGTTTATTGGCGCTATAAACTCGAATGGCTTAGCTATCAGGACTTCTCGACAAGCTATTCGCCAACACCCACATATGATCTTCGAAATAGAGATTGGCCAGAGATAGAATCTTCAACGCGACTGACGATCCAGCGAGATTCGAGGGATTCGCGGATGTTCGCCACAAAGGGAAGCCGTAATGTCTATTCCGTCGATTTAGCCGGAGAATTTCTCGGCGGCGATGTCGTCTATCAAAAACAGGATGTCCGAAGCGAATGGTATTTCGCTCTCCATAAGTATCTAACCTTCGTTGTCAAAGGCCGCGCAGGCTACCTAATCAACGCTTTTAGCGACGATCCGAACAATGTCCCCTTCGGCGAGCGCTATTTCCTCGGTGGAGTATCTTATGACGGCCAAATTCGCGGATACACAGACAGATCCATTTCCCCTGTCGATACATCTCAAGCGGTTTATGATTCAACCTCCGCACCGGACATCGGCGGCGTTTATCCCCTTCTCACACCGGAAAGCCGCTTCCGCTCAGGCGGACGGTTGATGACAATTTTCTCTTCAGAGCTTCGTGTTCCAATTCAACGCGATCAGCTCTATTTCTCGATTTTCGGCGATGCCGGAAACACATGGCGCGACTTCGATCAGGCCAGTTTTAGCGAGATGAAAAAGAGCCTCGGATTTGGAATGCGCTTAGTTATCCCGATGATAGGGATTATGGGCATCGACGCCGCCTATGGTTTCGACAAAGATCCCCTCAATAACAAGCAATCCGGCTGGCAGTGGCATTTCCAAATCGGTCCGGAATAGAATTATCTTTATATATTCCTCGAAAATGCACATGATTCACCGCTCCAATCGAGTCAAATCGAATAAAACGAAGGTGAATGTGTATTGAATTGTGATTAGGGTTGCTTGAAAGCGCATTCTTCCTTATATTATATACGATGAAACAAATCACTTTCATATCGATTGCTCTGGTTGCCTTAATCGGTGCGGTTTTCGCGCAGGCGGTCCCTGTGATTACTGTCGATGGCGCGATTAATCCGGTCAGCTCGGATTATATCATGCGTTGTCTGAAAGACGCCGTGGCTGAGAGCGCTCCTTGTATTGTCCTTCGTTTGGACACTCCGGGCGGCCTTATGTCCACTACCGAGGATATCACGAGAGCTTTCATGGCGTCGGAAATTCCGGTCATTACCTATGTATGGCCGACCGGAGGACGTGCGGCCAGCGCTGGCGTTTTCATCGCATATGCTTCTCATATCGTCGCGATGGCTCCCGGGACGCGTATCGGCGCGGCTCATCCGGTCGATATGATGGGCGGTTCCGGCACTGATTCCGCCGCGGTCATGATGGAGAAAGTAACCAACGATGCAATTGCGAATCTCCGCGCAATCGCCGCCGAACGCGGAAGGAATCCCGGATGGGCCGAGCGCGCTGTTCGCCACTCCGAGAGCCTCACAAATGAAGAAGCTGTTACATGGGGTGTCTCAGATTTCACCGCAAACGATATTAATGAGTTATTAGCGAAACTCGATGGCTATGTCTTCGGTCAACACAACGGCGACACACTTCGCCTTCCGAATCCGGTCCCTGTAGAAAAACCGATGACAAGCGTTGAGCGATTTCTCTTCACAATTCTCAATCCGAATATAACCTATTTGCTACTGATGCTGGGCATCGTCGGAGTTTACCTCGAACTTCAGAACCCCGGAACAATCGTCCCGGGGGTTGTCGGCGGGATATCGCTTCTTTTAGCTTTCTACGCCTTCCAGATGTTGCCGGTCAATTATGTCGGTGTCGCGCTTATCTTGCTGGCGGTGGTGCTTTTCATCGCCGAAACCCAAACCTCGACCTTCGGGTTATTAACCACAGGAGGTGTAATAGCAATGTTAGCTGGAAGTTTTTTGTTGACAAGCGGCAATGCCGATTTGTTCGTTATTTCATGGAAAGTCATCATTCCCACCGTTATCGTTGCGGCCTTATTGATAGCTTTTGCGGTGTATAAAGCCGCGCAAGCCAGATTTTCAAAGCCTGTTACTGGAAACGAAGGCCTCGTCGGCGAAGAGGGGGTCGTAACAAAACGGCGTCTGTCGAATTCAAGAGCCACTTTCGTGCAAGTTCACGGCGAATTATGGATTGCTGTGGGCGATGATCTTCAGCCAGGCGATCATGTCGTCGTCGAAAAGGTGATAGGAAACAAAGTTATTGTCAGAAAGAAGTAACCTGCAGGCGATAGCCTCCCAGATATTATCGTTCGGCAAAACCGAGCGATTTTTTTCGCTATGAAAAAACACATTGAACGTCTCGAAAAACTACTACCCTTTGTCGATAAACCCTCGCGCTATATCGGCGGCGAGATCGGAGAAATCCGAAAAGAATACCGCGAAGGCATGCTACGGTTTGCCCTCGCTTTTCCCGAGGTTTATGAAATCGGCACCAGCCACCACGGCGGCGAAATCCTCTATCAAATCGTAAATGCCCACGAAAGGCTCATCTGTGAAAGAGTTTTCTGCCCATGGCGCGATATGGCGGAGCTTCTTCGTGAAAATGAAATCCCTCTTTTGAGCATCGAAAGCGGAACACCGCTTGCCAATTTCGATGTCGTAGGTTTTTCCCTCGAATACGAGCTTTCTTACACTAATGTCCTCGAAATGTTCGATTTAGCCGGAATTCCGCTCAAATGGCGCGACAGAGGAGAGGAGCACCCGATTATAATCGCAGGAGGGCCGTCGGTTTTTAACCCGGAGCCTGTTGCAGAATTTTTCGATCTTTTCGTAATCGGCGACGGCGAAGAATCTTTGCCGACTCTTCTCGAAAACATTCTTGACAGCAAATTGTCGCGTGAGGAGCTTCTTCGCGAGTTGGCGAATTTAGGAGGTGTATATGTTCCTCGATTTTATACGCCAACTTTTTGCGATGGTTTCCAAGATGGTTTTATCACAGAAACCGACATGCCTAAAACCGTCAAATCCATTCAGTTAGAGCGTTTGCCAGACCGAAATTATCTCACACAGCCGATAATTCCATGGGTCGAATCGGTTCATGACCGGCTTTCGATAGAAATAATGCGTGGGTGCGGCCAAGGGTGCCGATTCTGTCCCGCCGGATGGATTTATCGCCCTGTTCGAGAGCGTGACTGCGCAACTGTTTTCGACGAAGCACAAACCCTCGCCCAAAGCGGCGGCTGGGAAGAAATCGGGTTTCTATCACTTTCTTCAACCGATTATTCGGCACTCGCAAATTTACTCGCAAAATCCGGCGATCTTGCTGAAAAAAACACTATCAGCATATCTTTGCCATCGCTCAGACCGGAAGGTCTCGACGCGCCAGCGATTTCAGTCCTCGCAAAAACGCGAAAAACATCGATGACATTTGCTCCGGAAGCCGGAACAGAGCGGCTTCGCGCCGTCATCAACAAAACCTATGACGAGGAAGCCCTTCTTCAAACAATAGAAAGGGTTTACTCCGCTGGATGGCGCACAACAAAGCTCTATTTTATGGTCGGCTTACCCACCGAAACCGACGACGATATCCGCGGCATCGCCAAGCTTTGCGAAAAAGTGTGGGCAATTGCTAAACGCCGACGCGGCAATCTAAACGTCTCAATTTCGCCATTTGTGCCAAAGGGACACACACCTTTCGCATGGGAAAGGCAGGCCTCCGCGGAGGAAATAGACGCGAAATACCGCATTCTACGCGCGGAAATGCCGAAAGGCATCAAACTCCACGCTCGCGACCCGCGACTCGCCCGAATCGAGGTCGCTCTTTCGCGCGGGGATAGGCGTTTGGGTGATGCACTTATCGACATTTGGCGAAGCGGCGGCGGTTTCGACGCGTGGAAAGAAAGTTTCGAACCAAAGATATGGGAACACACATTCTCCGAGCACGGCATTCCTTTGGAAAATTTCGCTCGAGAGCATGATCCGCAATTTGTTTCCCCATGGGAAATAGTCAGTAAACCTATTTCGAGAGAAGTCCTGCTCGCAGAGAGAAAAAAAGCACTCGATGAAAAGCCCTCACCGAGCTGTTATGAGAGGGGCGGTTGTGACAATTGCGGTGTCTGCGGCTATACTGCAAACGAAGTCCAAAAACAACCTCCTCAATCCCAACGCGGAAATTACGGCAGAAGGACGAAAAAAATTTCTAAACCGGGTGTTTTGGCGAATAATAAAATTCGCTTAAGATTGTCCAGAGAAAACCATCTGCGATGGCTCGGACATCTCGACATAACAAGAGCTATTGCGAGGGCGATTCGCCGAAGCGGCCTAAATGTCGCATATTCCGAAGGACACCATCGTCACCAGAAGGTCTCTTTCGGGCCGCCACTGCCGGTAGGTTATGTGAGCAAAGCCGAATATTTGGACATCGAGTTCGAGACGCAAATAACATCTTCCGAAATCGAAGCCTTTGGCCAAGAATTGCCTCACGGCATAAACTTGATGGATTTCAAACCAATGCTAAAACGCTCGTCGAGCATCTTTTCCTCGATGGATAGCGCGCTTTTCTCGGTCGATATTCTAAAAGAAATCGCACCGAACTTACCAAATGCCTTTGAAGAGCTTGTTTCGCGCGATTCGATTCCCTTTGCTCGTTTTAAAAAGACTGTCGAGTTAAAAAGTTACCTGAAGTTCTACGAAATAAAAAATTATGGCGACCGGTGGCATCTTCGCATTATGCTTCAGTGCGACCCAAACGGCTCGGGAAGACCATCTGAATATCTTCTCGCCGTCGGCATTCCGGAAGTCGAAGTTCTCGGGTTGCCCTATCTTCGGGAAGAATTGCTAATCCAAAGCGGCGAGGAATTCTTCGATCCATTCGGAACACGATGGGGCACTTGGGGAGAAAATATATCAACCGAGGTAAAATGAAAACGGAAGGCATAAAACCGAGACTGGCTTCACTGGAGGCTTTGAGGGCAATATGGCGCGGAGAGGACAGCTCAGCCGCATTATCGCAGACATGCAATAAACACAACCTCGAAAGACAAGACCTCGCACTGGCATGGATGATTACAATGACAATCCTCCGAAACAGGGAACTAATCGATTCTGCTATGGCGGGACATCTCGAAGGCAAACATCTCGACTCAGCCGTGCGGGACATCCTCAGAATCGGCGCGGTGCAGATAATCTTTCTCGATAAAGTTCCCACCTTCGCGGCCGTTTCTACATCGGTCGATTTGGCCAAACAAACCGGCAACGATAGAGCCTCCGGCCTTATCAACGCGGTTCTGCGCAAACTCGATGGAATCGGAGAACACGAAATCCCCCTACCAGAAGGCAAAATCGCAAATATAGCGACGAGGTTTTCACATCCTGAGTGGCTGATCAAGAAATGGGCGGATCGTGAGGGGATAGAATTCGCGATGGCGCTGGCCGCCGCGAACAATGTCGAAGCGCCGATAACATATCGCATCAACATCCGCAAAACTACACCACGCAAAGCTATGGAATTTTTGCTTGGACAGGGTGTCGATGCCCGCCAGATTCCCCATTTCCCCGACTATCTAAAAATCGAAGCCGCGGGACATCCAACACAACTTCCGGGTTTTACCGAAGGCCTTTTTACTCCGCAAGATCCGGCTTTCAGCGTGCCGGTAGATCTACTCGATCCGCTACCCGGCGACCGTATTCTCGAAATCGGATGCGCTCCCGGTGGCAAACTAAGCCAGCTTGCCGAGCGCTACGGTGGCGATATCGATATTCATGGGGTCGATGTTTCAGAGGATCGCATGAAAATGGTGAAGGAGAATCTCACACGGCTTGGGCTATCCGAATTTGTGAAACTTCACACAGCCGATGCCCGTAAATTCGAGGATTCACAGGGTTTCGACGCGGTTCTCATCGATGCGCCATGCACTTCGCTGGGAGTTATCCGACGCCATCCCGAAATCCGATACCGGCGCACCCAATCCGATGTTATCAAACTTGCTAAAACACAATCGGAATTGATATCTGCAGGATTTCGACTACTTAAGCCAAAGGGAAAATTGGTCTATTGCGCATGCTCGACGGAACCGGAAGAGGGCGAAGACCATCTTCGCGATATTCCGCCCGGCGCAAGAATCGAACTGCCGAAAGATTTTCAACCCACCTCGTTTATTCAGAAAGAAGTCCTCAGGACTTGGCCGCATATCCACAATCTCGACGGAATGGTCGTTTTCACGATACGCGCCCCGAAATAATTCCCTTAAGCAAAAAGAGAAAAAGCCCCCTCGACAGTCCGTCGGGAGGGCTTTCTCTTGGTGCGTAGAATGAGAACTACTTCATCAGGATCGCGCGATTTCTTGCGGTGAAATCATTAGCGCGAATTGTGTAGAAATAAACTCCGCTGGGAACTTCTTTGCCCGCATCGTCGAGGCCGTTCCAAACGACGCGCTTGTAACCGGCGGTTTCCCTGCCATCGACAAGCGTTCTAACCTTGTTGCCGAGAATGTTCGTAATCTCGATCTTAACGGTCGCGTCCTCGGGAAGAGCATAGCGAATCTGGGTAACAGAGTTGAAAGGATTCGGCTGGTTCTGTTCGAGTGAGTATGCCTGAGGAACCTGCGGCTTCTCTTCGACACCGACAGCACAATTTTGGTATCTGTTAAGATAAACCGTATTGTTTCCAAATCCTAAAGCTTCACCGTTCGGGAAGGTCTTGTAAACAACGCCGAATTCGCCGGCTGTTCCCGCGATGTCCGCATTGTCGCAATCCCAAACATAGAGAATGAGCGTATCGACATTGCAATCGAAACCCATCGCGTCGCTAAGGTCTCTCTTTTTAAAGTTGTCGAGAGAAAGCTGAAGAACAAGGCCGAACCCTGGAACATAATTCACCAGGAACTGGTCGGTTGTGTTGATGTCCACCCAAGGCGAATACTGGCCAGAGGCATTGTCGAACATACGGGCTTTTGCATAAATTCCCTCTTTACAGCAATTGGGATTATACGCAGGCGGAATCTGAATCGGGTCTGTGCCGGATACCGAATTGTAATAGGCTTGTCCGGGAACAGTCGTGCTACAGGGTGTGCCGTCAGCCATATCGCCCGATTCTTGCCACTTAGCAATTATTGTGTCTGCCCAAACAAGAGTGTCAGGATAATGGATTTGGGGCATTGTATCATAAGGCGGCATATAGAGGTCTCCGGGACAACCAGACATCACTGTTACGCCTGATGGCGCAGTTAATTCTGTGGTGTGAAGTGTATCGTTCCAAACCAAGAATATCGCGAGTCCGTCGCAAGCGTCACTTGTTCCACCGACGCCCGCATAAGCGGCACCAATGGCGATAACTGCCAAGGTTAATATCATCGATGTCTTCAATTTCATATTCTTCTCCTTATCATCTTTTGTCGATTATAATTAAGATCCGTATGGCCAGATTACCGGAGCAGGTGTTGATACGAAAACTCTATATGGGAGTCCGGGACGGATACGGCCATTCGGAAGCCACATAGGACCAACTTTCGAACCGACGATACTCCATGTCATTGTGGCATTATTCCAGCGATCCACACGGTAAACGTTGGTAGCGCCGACAGAGACAATAGAAGCCTCTAAACTTGCACAGTTGTTGATTCCATCGAAATAGGAAACCTTAAATGGCACCATTACGATGTTGCGGTCGCCCAAAGTTGAGTTTGAATAGAGAATATAAGTCGTATCTTCCTCTGGAACAATGCCCGGCTCAAAGGTTGAGAACAAGCCAGTTGTTGGGATGCTGTTTCCTGTAATCCTATATGTGTGCGAAACCCTAACTGCATTATTGGGTGCCCAAACACCGGGAACCAATTGCGATCCGACAACACCCCAAGTTTGAGTGGCGGCATTCCATTCTTGCACAGCAGTAGCTCCCCAAGTAGCAAAGTTGGATGCTATAACTATATCATCGTCGTAGCAAGGTATGGAAACTATATTCGCTGAGCCAACTGTTGGATTTCTCTTTATCCCTTGGTCATATTCGGCGAGGCACCAGCTGGGATATGGCGATTCAACCATTCCGCCGGGAACACCCGGGCCGGTGTCAACGCTTGTGAAAACGTAGAACAGGTTCACGATTGTGTCGCAAACGCCCTTACTGCTTGCCATATACAACGCCCAAAGGGTGTCGTTGAAGTTGTCGTTGAAATAAAGGCTTGTGGTTCTATCGGGAAGTAGGTTGTTCGAGTCCAGCTGAGCCATATAGAATAGCGCAGTGGTGTCTCTATAGACATTATACCAGTCAGCGCCATAAGCGAACGGCGCGGCATTAGCTTTGAACCTGATCTGCTCGGCACCGGGTGTGCAATTAACCAGAGTAATAATTACCGATTCAGGCGGCGGCGGACCCGGAGGAGCCATCAGGGTAACGTAAATGTATATATCTTCGGATTCCGTGTCCATCACATGGCCGGGTTCGACAGGCGGAAGCCCGCCACCATCCAAAGATCTCTCCATAATTGTAGCCGCCGGGGGAATAACCGGCGTTTCTCCGCGGGAATCCAGAGGGGCTACATCCCTTCTGCCCGAATCAATCGAAGGACGCCCTTCTCTTTCCAAAGCCCCGACTTCGCGAGTCTGGGCGAAAGACGAAAAAGCGAATGCAAGAAGCGCCATAACGGCGACAGGCAATATCCAAATCGCTCTCTTGCTTTTCATTCCTTACGCACCTCCTTAAAAACTATCTTTCATTTCTTAAAAAACCTACAAAACCCCCAAAGTGTAAACTAAAGATAATGGCCTGAAAATCGATAGTCAAGTCTTTTTTTAATATTATAGAACTTTATTTTTTCCCGCCTTATCTGCTGGCCGCAGGCTCAGCTGTGATATGCACGATAATTCTGTCCCGAGGGTCTCTCGGAATCGTATCCCTAAGATCGAGCAAATCCGAAGGCGCTTGAAAAAGAAGCGAAACCCAAAAACTATCCGCAGGATATAAATTCATTCCCGTGCTCGTCATATGAGAATATGCCGGAGATAACAACGAATTGAAAAACCTATTTGTAGTTACATAGTCATTGTCATCAGCGACGACATCCAGAACACAGACCGATTTATTTCCTAATGGCCAGAAACCAGATGCCCAGAGTGGAATATGCCTTCTAAACATAACTACTGCCCAGAGAAGGAATTTGTTCCGAGCAACTTCGACTGGCGGGGTCGCGTTAGTAAACCAAGGGACTTCCGAGTCGTCAACGTGCAACAAGATGTTCGAAATTACGCATCCGGAGTTATAGAATCCGCAAATCCTGAGCCATTTTGACGTGTCTCCCAATTCAAGGCTTTCGATATACCAGGCCGTGTCGATTGGGTCGCCATAATCGAGGCCGATAGGGCAAAGTTCGAATTTTGCGTAAATAGCCGCGGGGCTTGCAGTGTCGCCAATCGTGTCGGTAACGAAGTCCAAAAAAGGGCTTGGGTCGGTGCTCGATTCTAATACCTGTGTCGAGGCCATAAGGACGAAGACAATCCCCGGAATGCCGAGCAACATGCAGATTAATTTAAGATAAGTCCTCATAAGATAGCCTGTTCGATAGCTAATGACCTCGTGGTTCTAATTTGCAGAAAGAACTCGTATTCTTTCCGAGAATAATAATATATCCTTCTGAGCCGAAGTAATCAAAGGGTTTTTTAAAATAAATTGTCTCTTTCTCGCCCGAGTCGAGGAGAAAAGACTTCGCAGGAATCCGCCACAATAGCACTTTTCTGAATAGAACGATCTCCGAAGAAGACTCCGTCGAGCGATTTAGATTCTGCGACCAGAAAATCGAGAGAGTGTCTTTCTCTTTTGTGTTGTTGAAAATGACGATAGAATCCCATTCCGTCGAAAGATAAGCCCGCGTGGGAGCGACCTGAAGCCTTTTACTTTCGTTGGAAACAAACCTTCGGCTTTCGGTTTCTATGAAAACTTTAAGATTGATATTCATCGCCATAATACCGGCGGATGCACGACTCACCTTAATAGTTGTGCCAAAACGCCTATTGTAAAGGCTCGAATCGGCGGGGAATTTGGTCATCAGCTCCAAAAAAGAGGTTTCGGACAAAGGCCCGGCACAAAGCGTATCTCGCAAAACTTCCACCCAGTTTATTTTTGGAAGAGGTTCGTAAAATTCGGTTCGGTTGTCGGGGGAGATGTCGAACAGAAAACAGACCGCGTGAATCGAATCGCTGTTTACCGCACGAATGCTTGTAGTATAGACCGAATCACGGCCAATCGGAACAGAAACCAAATATCCCGCACCTGTGGCGGAAACAGATTTTCCATGTGCCGAATCGGCGCCAAACAATAGTAAAGTGAGCCAGAGGAAATTCCCCGCAAAAGAAATCCCTCGCCCCAAAACCGATGTTACGAATAATTTGCGCAAATCTCTATAACTCTCCTGTTTCAACACAAGATATAAAGAGCAAGGCGGTTATTCAACATTAAAATAACCGCCCCGAAGTTACATATGAGTAGAAATGTTAGTTTTACATACCGGAAAGACCTATTCGAAATCCGATTCGAGGTATTGATCAGTTTTCGCGCGTCTTTCCATTATCTCGTTCAGCCTCGCGATAAATTCTCTTGCCGGATGATGGCCGTAAACCTTGAGCATGTGGTTCATCGCCACAACTTCGCTTATCGCCGTGATATTTTTCCCCGGCGAGACCGGAATAGTTATCTTAGGTATCTCGACACCAAGTATCGTAACATTCGTCTCGTCGATTCCGAGACGGTCATAATCGCGAAGATTGTCCCACATCTCGAGATGAACCTGAATCTCGACACGCTTCTGAATTCTTACAGACGGTATCCCGAAAAGCCTTTCGATGTCGATAATCCCCAGCCCGCGTATCTCCAAATGGAATCCGGCCTCGGGTTCTCCCGAAGCTATGAGAATTCTCCCTGACCTTTTGCTTATATTCACGACATCGTCGGCAACGAGCCGGTGGCCTTTCTCTATAAGGCTCAGCGCGCATTCTGATTTGCCGATTCCCGCCGATCCGGTGTAGAGAATACCAACGCCGTAAACATCCACCATAGTGCCGTGAACACCCACCTTTGGCGCAAAAATCGCATCGAGATAAGCCCCTGCCCGCGTGAAAACCTCTTCGGTTTCAAGATAGGAGACGAAAAGCGGGACCTTCGCCTTTTCAGCGCTTTCGATAAGCCCCGCTTTTGGTGCGATTCCCTTCGAGATAATAATAGCAGGTATCTGGAAACTAAAGAGATTTGCCATTGCAGTAGCAAAAGCCTCTTTATCAAGATCGTCGAGATAATCCATCTCGGTTTTGCCAAGAACCTGAACCCGCTTCTCCGCGAAGTTCTCGCGATATCCTGTGAGAAGAAGTGATGGCCGTTGCATGACAGGCTTTATAATAGGTCTGCTCAGACCCTCCTCGCCGGCAAGAAGCTGTAAGTTTAGCTCTATCTTCTTGTCCTCGAAGAATTTCGCGACAGTTAATTTGGTTATCGGCAAAACTCCACCTCGAGAATCCTAATGATAATCCGTCATTTTGCCGTGCAATTTGCGAAGCTGGCGCTCGATTTTGTCCGAGGTCTCGTCGATGCTGGCATACATGTCGTCCGTAACTGTATGCGCGATAAGTGATTGCCCGTTGACCGAAAGTGTGATTTCCGCAATCTGCCGATGTTTCTCGACATCGAGAATCAAATGTGCAGACTGAATTAGGCTTTCGTATCTGTCGAGAACTTCAAATTTGCCGTTCGCGTAGTCTTTGATGTCCTGAGTCAGGTCGAAATGCCTTGCGGTGATTCTTAACTCCATCGAAAACCTCCTTTTCCGCGAAACCGCGGGTTAGCGTTGTGCTTAAAAAATCTCTTTCAAAACAGCGCCTGCTCTATATGAACTGCGGACGAGCGGACTCGCAATTACCTTGCCGATTCCGGCCGATTCGCCAAAAAGCGAAAGCTCATCGAATTCTGACGGCTCGAGATACCTTGCGACCGGATGATGTTTCTCCGATGGCGCTGAATATTGGCCAATAGTCAAAATATCCAGTTCGATTTCGGCAAGCTTGCTGATAGTTTCTTCGAGCTGAAAGCGGTTTTCCCCAAGCCCTACAATCAAACCGCTCTTAGTGACAAAATCCCTTTTTTTCGAAAATCTAAGAACATCCAAAGAACGCTCGAAATCGGCTTCCGGTCGAACCGCCGAATATAGCTCCGGCACAGTTTCGACATTGTGGTTGAGCACATCGGGAGAAGCCGCAAGGACGATTTCAAGCGAACTCTCATCCCCCTGTAAATCGGGGATAAGCACTTCGATAGTCGCCTCAGGAACCATTTCACGAACCGCTTTCACAGTTTCAGCAAAATGCCCCGCGCCACCATCGGGCAAATCATCACGCGTTACGGAAGTAATCACGACATGCTTCAAATCCATGCCAAGCGCGGCCTTCGCGACACGAGTCGGTTCATCGCTCTCCAACTCGCGCGGCTTTCCACCGGAGATATTGCAAAATCTGCAATTCCGTGTGCAAACGTCCCCCATAATAAGGAAAGTAGCTGTGCCCTCCGAAAAGCATAGGCCGCGGTTCGGACAATTTGCCTCTCTGCAAACTGTGTTAAGTCTCAGTTCCTTGAGCAAACGCCGCACCTCTTTGCCCGCAAAGGTTGCCGGAAGTTCCTGTTTCATCCATCTCGGTTTAGAAAGGCTCATTTTCGCTTCTTTTTCCTCATTCTGGCGGTTGGAAGCCCCAATTCCTCGCGGTATTTCGCCACCGTCCGTCTCGCGATATTTATTCCCTGCTCATTCAGAAGTTCGGTGATTTTCTGGTCCGCGAAGGGGGTCGCGGGGTCTTCATCGTCGATAATCGCTTTAATCCTGCGTTTGACATTTGTCGTGGCAATATCCTCGCCGCTCTCCGTTGAAAGCCCCCCGCCGAAGAAATGTCGAAGTTGGAAGACTCCATAGGGTGTCTGAACATACTTATCGCGGACAACCCTGCTAATCGTCGCCGGATGGACATCCACCTCGCGGGCGATTTCCTCCATCTTTAGCGGGATAAGATTGCCCGGACCGTTTTCAAAAAAAGGAAACTGGTGATGAAGAATCGCACGCATTGTGCGAACCATCGTGTCTTTGCGCTGTTGGAGCGATTGAATCCACCATTGCGCGGAATTTAGCTTTTTCGAGAGGAATTTTTTCGCTTCACGGTCGAGACTCGTTCGCTGTTTAAGCATGCCCCTGTATTGTTTGTTTATCTGAAGTTCAGGTATTCCAGCGCCGTTGTATCGCACAACCCATCTGCCGTGGACTTTTTCGACAATAAGATCAGGGTCGATACTTCCGCCAGCCTGCCCAGTGTAATCGGCCGCAGGGGCGAAACTTAGCGATCCGAGCGTGACCATTGCCAATTCTATGTCCTCGATTGAAACGCCAAGAATATCGGCTAACTGAGGAATATTTTTGCTCTTCAATTCCTCGAAAAACTCGTCGATAAGCTTCCATGCGACCGTGCCGGTTTCGTTGCGGTCATAAAGCTGTATCAAAAAGCATTCGCGAAGATTGCGCGCCGCAATCCCCGAGGGATTAAAGCCTTGAATTATCCTTACCGCATCGGATATTTCTTGCATAGATGGAGGGGAATCAATAAGACCCAGTCGCTCGGCATCGCAGAGAAGTTCCTCGTCGGACATGCCTAAAAAACCCTTCTCGTCGAGATTCCCGATGATAAACTCCCCGATAATCGCGATTCGCTTGTCCTTTGTCGCAAGTGCAAGCTGGTCGAGAAGATGCTCGATGAGCGTTTTTCCGCTACTTACACCAAAAAATGGATCGATATCCTCAGCGTCGGGGTCATTTTCCGGAAGCTGGCTTCCGCATATTCGCAAACCGTCGGCGAGGGTGTTCCAGCTGTCGAGTTCGCTGTCGATATTGCCTTCGATTTCGCTCAGGTCGTCGAGTTCCGGCTCGATAATCTCGAGCATCGGATTTTGCTCAAGCTCTGCGCGAAGCTCTGTTGCAAGCTCGAGTTTGGGTATCTGGAGCAGTTGAAGACTCTGTATCAACTGCGGCGTCAGAACCTGTTTAAGCGATAATTTCTGTTCTAACCTGAGTTCGGACATATGACTATCAATTACCCTTTGAAATTTTCGCCCAGATATATCTCCCGCGCCTTAGGGTCGGCGATCAATTCATCCGCGTTGCCCGAAATAAGCACCTTCCCTTCAAACACAATATACGCCCTATCGACGATTCTCAGAACCTCGCTGACATTATGATCGGTTATTAGAATGCCCAACCCCTTTTTCTTCGCAAGTTCGCGGACAATCTCCTGCAAATCACCCACGACAATGGGATCTATCCCCGCGAAAGGTTCGTCCAGCAGAAGAAATTTCGGATTCGTTACAAGCGACCTCGCTATTTCGACCCTTCGACGTTCTCCGCCGGAAAGGGTATAAGCCTTCTGTTTCCGCAGATGTGTGATTTTTAAGTCTTCGAGAAGCTCTTCGAGACGCTCTTTTTGTTCGCTCTTGCTCGAGGGTGTGAATTCGAGGATCGCCTTCAAATTCTGTTCGACCGTTAGTTTACGGAATACAGAAGGCTCCTGCGCAAGATATCCAATCCCCATTCGTGCGCGCTTAAACATCGGCAGGCCGTGAAGCCTTTTACCATCCAGCTCGACCTTCCCGCCATCCTGACGAATGAGCCCGACAATCATATAGAATGTTGTCGTTTTACCAGCTCCGTTCGGACCGAGAAGCCCTACAATCTCGCCCTGATGGACTTCCAGCGAAAAGCCGTCAACAACGCGGCGTTTCCCGTAAATTTTAACCAGACTATCCGCGCTGAGGACGCTAACGATGCCGTCTTCACCGGGGTTATACAATCCACTGTAGCTTTCCATTTCGACGCTCATTGGGTTCTGAGCCTTCCGCTGACATTTCCGCTGATTTTAATATCCTCAAAATTCATATCCGAATCGAGGCTATTGCCGGAGATGAACTCTCCGCGCCTTTCGATTTGGACATCGCTCTCGGTTTTTATTCGATTAATATCGGGGTAATAGCTCAGTGAATCCGCCCAAAGCCGCGTGCCGTCTTCCATATCGACTTTTACACGGCCATAAACGGTAATCTGACGTGTTTCGCTTTTAACCCAACCGGAATCCGCGGTGAGAACGCCGGCAGGTTCGCCCATTTTATCGAAGAAATCGACATTAATGTTGAAACCCCAGATTATGTGCTGATCATCGAAAAAAAGAAGTTTTTCGGAGTTGAGTTTCGCCGTGAGAAGACCCTCTTCGGAGAATTCCATGGCGGCGTTGTGCATGATTCGGTCGGCTTGGTCTTCGAGGGAGCCTTGCGCGGGTTTGTATTCAGGGCGCGAACATCCGCAGAATAGGATTATGATCAGCGTCAACGGAACCAGCAAACCGCTTAAATATGAAGGTTTAAACGCTGTCTTCTCTCTTCTCACGCATATAGGATATGCAAAATATATGCCGATTTCAAGTATAAAATGTAACTTATTGATATACAATTAGATAGCAAATTTATCATTAACTATGAAAGGACGTGATAATCTTAATGCTATGATAATCAATTAATTAGATTGCGAATAAAAATTTACCACATCGCGGAATTTTGGATGGAACCAAATCCATTCTTCGGGACAATCGAGGATCATACTCTCGATTGCTTCATTTGCGGAGCGAAGGCCATTTTCGAGATCGCTGTCTTTATCGCCGCTTTTTTCCAATTTCAACGGCGGATATATTTTTAGAACAAAACGATTTCCATCTTCACGATGAATAGCCATCGGTAGCGGCGGCGTTTCCAGAAGCATCGCCAAGCCTATCGGCCCTGAAATAGTGCGTGTTTGCAGGCCGAAAAACTCTGCAGGCTTTCCATCGACACTTTTTGTGTTCGTATCCATAAGGATTCCAATAAAATAGCCGTCGCGGATAAGCCGTATAAGCTTTCTCGGCGATGCATCGGACGGCACGACCACCATACCGAGGCTCTCGCGCTGGCGCACAAGAATCTCATCTACCCTCGAATCGTATAACTGCCGCCCGACAACCCCAACCTTATAACCGATCTTTGCGCATATCCCCGGTATCAGCTCGAAACAGCCGATATGACCTGTTATTACAACTCCACCGCCGATAGAATCTCGGTATTCTCGCAGATACTCCTCGCCCTCGACCCGCCAAATCCGAGGCTCCGAATCGATGATTTTTCTCGCTAACACAGTATCGGCAAGGTTCATCGATGCGTTTTGGAAAATCCTCTTTGCGAAAGTATTAATCTCGGCGGGTGATTTATCGGGGAAGACATGCGATAGATTTGCGATTGCGATTTTTCTATCGCGTCGAAGGACGAAAAAAGCGAAGGAACCCAGCAAACTCATGAACCAAAGACTTATCTCTCGGGGAAAAAGGCGGATTTTCCATATTCCGATTTTGATTATCGCCAGTCCGACCGTATGTTTGACAGGCCGAATATATTTCCTATAGAATAAACCTTTTTTCACGATTTAATTATTAATTCGTCAACCCAATCTGCGAAGAATTCATCCGGTGGATAAAGGCCTGTCTTAGCAGATACGATAATCTCGACAATTTCCCGCAAAGCCCCTTTCCCGCCGGTGTATCTCGAAACCCAATCCGCGTTTCTCCGAACAGCGAAAGCCGCATCCGAAGGGCAGGCCGAAAATCCACAGGCGTTCATCACCGGAATATCGATAACATCGTCCCCGACAAAGCCAATTTCAGACATTTCGAGGCCGTGTTTTTCCGCAAATTCAATAAGGACGGGCATTTTATAGGGGCGATTTTGGTAAAGGTCTGTAACTCGAAGCTCGCCGGCGCGCTTATCGAGTAATGCGGATTGTTTGCCGGTAATTATCGCCGTGAGGATGCCCAATCGTCCAAGCGCGACAATCCCCAAACCGTCTTTGACGTCGAAAGGCTTGAACTGGTCGCCCGAGTCGGAATACCAAATGCCGCCGGGCGTCAGCACACCATCGACATCGAGAACAAGGGCCTTTAGCGGAACGATTTTTTTCGCGAGGTTATAACTTACCATACCCTAAAACTAACCCTTTACGGGATTTTGTCAATGGAAATCGCGCTGTGTGAGTTCCCCAAACAGCTACTTTCTAAAAGCGTCAAATTTAACTGTCCCCGTGTGGCCGTCGGAATTCATGGCTGTGAGAGTATGCGACCCGACGCTCAAATCCAGTGGAATCTCGTGTTTATCAAAGGTCGAACCGATGAAATTGCCATCGAGGAACCACATCAACGAACCTTTTGCAACTGAATACGCCCCCTTCGCTACGATTTTCTGATGTTCCCCCCCAAAGCCCCGCGGAACAAGAATTCGCGCGCCGTGAACCGGATAGATAATCCCCACAGGATTATCGAAACCGCGCACCGGGCATTCCGGGTTATGAGGCGGAACCGCAAGGTAGGAATGCCCTTTTCGCGAAAGAAATTGTATCACTTCCGGCGGATAAACGAGACGCGACACGATTTTTACCTTACCGGTTTCCCAACATCTCGAACATACCTGATACTTTTCGTCCTCATCGAGAAATAGAGTGCGATGGTAGGGGCATTTTTGGAGCATCATGCTGTTTGGCGGCGCAAAAACTGAATCCACAAATTCGCAATTTTCATTGGCGATGAAGCCCGTTTCACGGCAGATTTCGAGCCTAATCATGCTTTCCGGCCGCTCGAATCGGACTAATCTTTGGTCGATATCGAGCGAATTAAAGATCTTGAAAAGCAATCCGCCGGCGGCCTGCGAGCCGATGAGCGCCGGATTTCCCTCACCGGTAAAATTCCCGGCCCAAACGCCGATTGTCCATTGCGGTGTTACTCCGACAGCCCAAGCATCGCGGTGGCCGTAGCTCGTGCCGGTTTTCCAAGAAATTGGCCTTCGGTTAGAATATTGATGCCAGTAGTATTCCGCGCCCGGTCTGTCAACATTTTCAAGAATACTTAGCACCGCCCAGCAGGCCTCCGGCGAGATGAGCGTGTCCGATTCGCCGAGAGTATCGCTCATTATTGCGGTTAGTCCCGGAAAAACACCACCGTTGCCAAGTCCACGGAACATCGCAACCATCTCCCAAAGGCTACCCTCGCATCCGCCGAGGATAATTGGAAGGCCGTATTCATCGGGGCTTCGGAAAAGCGATCTCATTCCCGCTCTCTGCAAAAAGCGATAGAAATCATGAATCCCATATGTGTAAAGCAGACGGACTGCGGGAACGTTCAAAGACCTCGTCAGAGCAACTCTCGCGGGAACGAGTCCCGAGAAGGACATGTCGGCGTTATGCGGCGAGAAAGCCCCGTAATAAGTCGGAATATCCTTGATACGAGATTCGGGGATTATAATCGCATCGTCCATCGCGAGGGCGTAAAGAAAGGGTTTGAGCAATGAACCAGTCGAGCGGGGCGCAATAACACCGTCAACCTTGCCCTTGCGGGCGTCGTCGTGATAATCGTCGGAGCCTACATAGGCCACAATCCGCCCTGTTCGAGTTTCCGCGACGAGTATCGCAACATTTTTCACACCGAAGGACTGAAGCCATTCCGCGTGGTGTGAGGCAAGCCTCTCCATTTCACGCTGAATATTCCGGTCGATTGTCGAATGGATATACTTCCCCGGAAATCTTGCGGCAAGCCGCCTTGTCAGATGAGGCGCGGTGAACTCATAAGGTATCTGTCCCGCTGGAATCGGCTCTAAAAGCGATAATTCGAGGGTCTCGTCGTCGATATGCCCCTTATCGTGGAGTTTCCGAAGAAGCTTATCGCGTTTCGCTTTCAATTTACCGGGATCGGTGTCGGGGTTTATTAGGGCGGGACTATTCGGCAATACCGCAAGAGTGGCGGCTTCGCCCCATGTTATGTGTTCCGCTTCGATTCCCCAATAGCGCAGACATGCCGCACGATATCCTCTGATATTTCCGCCATATGGCGCGTGCTCGAAATACAGTCGCAGAATCTCTTCTTTGCTATATCTCAGCTCGATTTTAAGGGAGTGATAGGCTTCGATGAATTTATTGAATATCGAGCGCTGTTTTGGATTCGCAATGCGCGCGACCTGCATTGTTATTGTGCTTGCGCCGCTTACAACCCTTCGGGCACGAAGATTCTGCCCTGTTGCGCGGAAAAAAGCGATCGGATCTATCCCGAAATGCCGAAAGAACCGCTTGTCCTCATAAGTCAACGCCGAGATAACCAGTTTCTCCGGCACTTCGGCGGTATCGGGCGGGAAACACCATTGCTCCGCGGAGTTCAAAAAAACCCGTAGCCGCCGACCTTCTCGATCGACGACTACGGTGCTGTAATCCTCAGGAAAAATAGGACGCGAAAGCGGCGTCGCGATCCATCCTGCGATGAAAAGCGCGGCTATTGCAACCAGAATCCATAACAGCCGCTTCATCGCTCGCGAACCGAGACATCCCTTCCGGCAACTCGCGCCTTGAAACGATCATTATACATCGCGGAAACCTCGGCGGCGGAAAGATGGAAATCGCCGACAGTTACCGCATTAAGCTTGAGAAGGAAGTCCAATTGCTGTCCGCGGCGAAGCTCCATGAACCAATTCGCACGATCGTCACGAAGATCGACATATTCCTCTCTGCCGAGCTTATAATCCCGCGCCCAAGCCGGATAGCCCTCTTCGGCCAGCCGAGTGTTTTCGATTTCCCAGCCGGAAGGAAGAATCTGCGAGAGCGCAACCTCTTGGATGTGATATTCCGTGAGGTTCTTAACCGAGAAAAGGCAATAGAAACTTTCGCCCTGACGAACCGATGAAATCTGCAGATTCATCCCGTCCTCCGAAAGGAATGTCCTTGTCAGGCTCAAATTCGACGACATCGCGGAAAAAGTATCGGCAATAGGCACACCGACCCAATCCAATGTAACAAAGCCTGATCCCTTTGTCGCAAGCTCGATTGTTACATTCTCACCGAAATTCTCCGTGATGGGAAGCGTATAAGTCGGTTTCTGTGTCTCGAATTTTACCTTCGTGCCCTTCGGAAGGGTGATTTCGCCCTTAAGCGGACCCTCCGAGCTTACAAACTCCTTCACGAATTTGCCCATCGAAAGAAGACAATAAGCGGTTGTCTGCGTCGAAAGCCATTGATCCGTTGCAATTTCATTAGCGATGCTTCTAAATAGCGGATATGCGCGGTCTTTGTCCTTGCGCAGGATAAGAATTTCAAGGATTATCGCCTGATCGCGCAAAGACGACCCATAGGTGCCGGAGAACTCCTTATATTGGCTGACATCGATCGAAAGCCCATCTACGAGCTGATTCGCGATATTCTGCGAACCGGCTATCTGATAAGCCGCCGCGAGAAGCCATTTATCCGTTGTGGAAAGTTTATCGTAGAAATTCTGCCGAAGGAGATTCATCGAGCCTATGGGAGCTTGTCCGGCCTTCGCGAGGACATAGACCTGATATGCACGTGCTCTAAATCGCCACTCATCCCTGTTGTCGAAGTTCTGACGCGCCGAGGCAAGCTCATACTGCAACCAACGCGAATAAACATCATCGGGGACATGATAGCCCTTAGCGCGAGCTTCGATCATAAAATGGCCGGCGTATGTTGTCGCCCAGTCGCTCACTCTGTCGCCGTTTGGCCAATATGAGAATCCGCCCTGCGAGGTCTGATACCGACGAAGCCTATTTATTGTGGCGTTGATGTTATCGTCGATTTTCCTCGCGGTGCGATCCTGCATTTCGACAACATCTCGCAAATACAACTGCGGGAAGGCCGACGAAACCGTCTGCTCGATGCACCCGTAGGGATATCGGATAAGCCAAGCAATGCGGTCATTTAGCTCGAGTTTCTCGATATGCGATACTGTGATGTTCGCGGAATTCGTCCCCAGTATGCCCTCGCCGGGAATTCTTAACGTAACCTTTTCGCCGGAAGAAATCGGGTTTGTTTCGGAGGACGATACCCAGAAACTTTGCGGACGCACCGCGATATCAGTTGTCGTCTCGAAAGACCCTTTGGGAGCTTTCGCATATATCTTGATTTTACATTCGCCGACCGCATTTTTCGCGCGTATTCTGAAATAGACGTCCGTTTCGTCCTTTTTCGAGAAGTTCAATGTAACTTTTTTGTCGCTGACGATTTCCAGCACGCCCTCAACCTCGATACCAACCTCGGCTTTGCCGATTCCATCTTCCATCGCGAAAACTGTAACCGGCACGACAATTTCGTCGCCCGGCCCGAGAACGCGGGGGAGAGTGGGCATAGCCATAAGCGGGGCTTTTACCGGAACTGCCTGTTCCGCACTGCCGTAACGTTTTTCTTTGGTCGCGATAACCATTATCCGAACCGAGCCGACATACTCCGGCATAGTGAATTCGACCTTGCCGGTGCCCTTCGGACTCGTAAGATGCGGCCCGGAGAACAAACAAACCGGCTTGAACCGCCGTGTCTTGACCGGCGAGGTTCTGTCCAATTCGCCCTCTTCAGCGTAATCGCCGCCGATAGAGAATTTCTTATAAATATCCCCCCAATTCGCCCCGATTATCTGATCGAAGATATCGTAGCTGTTTACCATAAGGGCTTCTTTCCTATAATAATAGCCCCATGGGTCGGGTGTTTTGAATTTTGTAAGGTCGAGCAGACCCTCATCGACAATGGCAATAGTGTATTGAACCTGAGAGTTATCCGATGTTTGCACCGAGACCTCGAATTTCTGATGAGGTGCAAGCTCCTTCGGCGCTTCGATTTTTATATCGAGTCTCGTCGCGCTTTCTTCGACCATCAAAGGAATCGCACCGAACATTCGAATCGGCCGATCATTTGTGGTTTGCGAATGGGGTTGAATAACCGAAATCGTTACATAGGCGTTCGGCACCATGTCAGCCGTGATTGGGACATCGATAACCGTTTCTTTGCCCTTTAGCTCGACCCAATGTGTTTTTATCACACGGTTCGCCTTCTCGATAGAAACCAGCGCGCGCCCTTTATCGGGGGTTTCCGCGACTATCTTTGCCACATCCCCTGGAGCGTATTTTTCCTTGTCCGATTTAATCAGAAGAATATCGGCGTCTCGGCTTGCCGGCTGTCTTCCCCAGTCGCGAGCGAACATAAAGACCCCTGCGGTGTGTCCTGTCTCGCCGTCCTGAACCTCGACAAGAAGCTGGCCGTAATCGGTGGGTGTGAATTTGAAAATCGCAGGCTTTAGATCCGAACTGACAGTTCCAGATTTGATCAGCTCTGTTGCGAAATCGGATTTGAAACGGCTTCGGAAATCATCTTGCGAATCGTAATCATACCACCAATAACCGCGGTTTCTATAGATTCTGTATTTGAGTGTCCTTCCAGAGATTGGCTTTCCATCGGTGTCGATCAGCATAACCTGAACAGGAAGCTCCTCACCGACTCTCGAAAAGCGGCTCTCCGGTAAACGTATTCCCACATAGGATGAATAGGGATCGAGATCGATACGTGTCGAGTTCGGAACCTGCCGCCCGCCCTTCTCGAAGACTGTTGCTCTCACATTCACTCTTAATGCCGACGGCGCATCATCGACAACCGGAAGGGTCCATGAGTGGCTTAGCTCGCCTTTGTCATCGAGGCTAAGAGAGAACTCGGTGCTTTCGATGGGCTTGAAAAGTATGCCTTCGTGGTCGAAAACGAAGCCGCTGTATTTCGAAAAGCTTTTCGGTGCAGAATAAATCGAGTAAACCAATTCGCAATCGAGATTTTTCGCCGGATTTCCAAATAGATATTTCGAGGAAACCGTTACCGGACAAACTTTGTCGGTGGATGTGAGCTTCTCGACATCGCTCTTAATATCGACCTTGATTCGATAGGGCACAACCTCCTCGATATTGAGACGGTGTGTGAAAACCCTGTCGCCGATATGAACTTCAGCGCGCCATTGGCCGGTTGGAGCGTTAAGCTCGGTCGAAATCTCGAAATTATAAAACCCTTCGACCGCTTTTTTCTGAGATTTCTCGATAACAAGGCGATTCCGGGGATTATACACCTTCAACGAGGCGGGGAAATCGTCGGGGAAGGTGTTTTTCTGGTTTCTCGCGATGACGCTCAGATTTATCGTATCCCCCGGGCGATACACGCCGCGTTCCGTGTAGATAAAGGCTCTGACATCATCCACGACATCCGTCGCGCCGCCGACATTGAAAAGGGACATGTTCATCTGAGATTCGCCGAAAACGAGTATCGACCTGCTTCCGCGGAAATCCGCCTCGATGAAATAACCCGAAGTGCTGTCGAAACGAGCGATACCCTCCGTATTAGTCGTCGCTCTGCCGATTATTTGGTTTGTATATGACCTCAACCGCAACTCGACACCGGAGAGAGGTTTCGTCGAAATAACATCGTTCGCGAAGACCATCATGCCGTCTTTTGTCTGTTTGGCAGTAAGCGCAACATCCGAAAGAACGACCGGTTTGAAAATCCTTCCGGCGCTCCAATAATAATCCCATCTGCGCCACGAATGCCAATCCTCCGGCAGAGGCACAAGAATATCCTCCTCGCCGAAACTAAGCTCTATGAGATACAGTCCTTTGTCGAACTTTTCAAGAAGCTTGCTAAGGTCGATCTGCGACTGAAGCCATTTATTCGTCTCTTTGCCGACATATAGGGTCTCCGAGGCTACTTCGATACCCACTCTATAGGCGTTCCAGAAATCGTCGCGGCGATTTTTCGCAGATGCTATGGAATTATCTTGCAGGAAAAAGCAAAGATTATTCTCGTAAACTTTACGCACTGTAATGGGTATTCTCTCGACGTTAACCGAGCGAAAACTCACCATTTTTTTGTTCGACGATGGCAAAATATATCCCTGCGAGGTGAATTCTATCTGCGGAAGAATGTCAGGGAAGCTTACAACATGTTCCTTTACTGCGAGGGTTTTCGTCCCCCAAAGGCTAACCATTCCCTCGCGAACAGTAATTACATATGTTTCTCCAAAGGCAAAGGGGCCGCGAAGGAAAAGACTTTTACCGATGGCTCGAACAGAGAAATCGACCTTAGGTTCCGAAGCGAAAAATCCGCGATAATCCACCGCAGGATCGAGATCGTCAGAGAAAATAATCTCGACATAAGCCTCTTGGCCGGAGGTGTTGTCATGCGCTTCGGTAGCCTCAAAAACGCGAAGCGGCGGAAGTGTGAATGTCCGGTCGAAAGGCTTCCCAAGCTCGAGCGGAGTGTCTTTGATAAAGACCTCGATTTGTTTGCGATTATCTGTTCTTGTGAATATCTCGGTCGTGAATTTGAAAGAGTTTTCCGTAACCTGCTCGATGTCGAAAATCAGCTTTGCGCCGTTGATTTTCATCGTCATCGCTTTGCGAAGGTCGTCGATGTTGGTTTTTGTGTTGAAATTGATAGTGCCGTTTAATCGGAATCTTATTGGATCATTTTTATCGACCAAATCGAGTTTGCCATCGAAAGTCGTTATCGTGCGACCCTCGATCTGAAAAATCAGATTCACTCTTTCCATCGGAAGGCTCTCGGCAGGGAAAAGTTTACGCAAATCGAGCCAGCCCTCGAAAACCTTCGTCATCGGAAGGGGAGCATTCGGTTTGAAAACGATAGTCTGTTTGTCCTGCCATTTCGTTTCGCCGTCGATTTCCGGAAAGAAAAAGAAAACCTTCTCCTTCAACGGAACACCGACCTGCGCCGCGGTGGCTTTATCACTGAGGAACCGGACGATGATAACCCCATCGGCGGAGATAACGCCCTCGGTTTTATGAGTTATGAAAGATGCTTCTTCGCCGGTGAGAAGGACTTTGTCGGCAGGTTTTTTCTCGCATCCGGCAATAATTAATAGCGCGATGATGGAAAGTAACGCGATTTTGCGCATAAGAATCCCCTTGGTCAGAGTGGCGGTCAGGTTAGACCCTATTAATGTTTATAATATTCATAATAGAATGCAATTTCCTTTTTCACAAGTAAAAACGACAATTCTTTCGAATTTCCGAAAACGACGTTACTATCAAGTGTGTAAAAAGGGTTAATCGCTTATGATTCATCATATTAAAACAAAGCCCATCGTAAAAAACAAATCTTTGTTGACGCCGCCGAGATGGTGCTTTATATTTCAAGGTTAATTGTGAACGATCTCACGGAGGTTCTAAATGGCCTATCAATACCGAGTCCTCGTTATCAACCCCGGCTCGACTTCTACAAAAGTCGCCCTTTTCGAAGATGACGCACAAATCCTTTCCGAAACCATCCGACATAGCGACGACGACCTTTCCGGCTTCCCGAATATAACATCGCAATACGAGTTCCGCGAAAAAATCATACTCGGAATGCTCGAACGAAACGGCATTCCGGTGGAAAGCATCGGCGCGGTGGTCGGCAGGGGCGGATTGCTATATCCCCTCGAAGGCGGAACCTACGAAGTCAACGATCTGATGAAAGAACATTTGCTCGAAGGCGTAATGGGAGAGCACGCGAGCAATCTCGGCGGCCTTATAGCTTCGGCAATAGCCTCGGAAATCGACGTTCCGGCCTTCATCGTCGATCCGGTTGTAGTCGATGAAATGGAGGATATCGCAAGAATATCGGGGCATCCTCTGCTGAAACGCAAAAGCATCTTCCACGCGCTTAACCACAAAGCCTGCGCGAGAGTCGCCGCAAGCCGGATGAACAAAAAATACTCGGATGTCAACCTTATCGTCGCGCACATGGGCGGCGGGATTTCGATTGGCGCGCACAAAAAAGGCCGCGTCGTCGATGTCAACAACGCCCTAAACGGCGATGGCCCCTTCACGCCCGAAAGAACCGGAGGCCTTCCCGTGGCCGATCTCGTCAAATTATGTTTCTCCGGCAAGTTTTCCGAGGCCGAAATTCAGAAGATGATCAAGGGCAAGGGCGGTATTGTGGCCTATCTCGGGACAAACGATGTCCGCGAGGTTCTCGCGAAAATCGAAACCGGTAACCCCGAAGCGAAACTCATCCTCGATGCGATGTGCTACCAGATTGCCAAGGAAATCGGCCTTCTCGCCGCAGTTCTCGAAGGAGATGTCGATGCCATAGTCCTTTCTGGCGGTGTCGCTTATTCGGATTATGTTGTTCGTGAAATTTCAAGACGCGTCGAATGGATAGCAAATGTCGTAATTATCCCCGGAGAGGCCGAAATGGAGGCTCTCGCGGGTGGAGCACTTCGAGTTCTGAGAAATGAAGAATCAGCGAATATATACACAGGTCTAAATCGATAGGAGTGATATGAAAAATCTTCAGGAGATAATCGAGCGGGCGAAATCATTGCCGGGCAAGAAGATAGCTCTTGCCGGCGCTCATGAGGCGGATTCACTTCTCGCGGTGGAAATGGCTCGCAAAGAGGGAATCGCAGATTCGATACTCATCGGCCCGACAGATGATATTCGAAAAACTGCCGAATCTATCGGCGTTTCGATCGATGACTACGAAATTGTCCACGAGCCTGAAGCCTCAAAAATGACTTCCACCGCCGTGAAAATCATCAAAGCCGGACGCGCGGACGCCCTGATGAAGGGCCTCGTCTCAACCGCAGACTATATGCGCGCAATTCTCGGAACCGAGGGCGGATTGCTCGAAACCAAACTTCTTAGCCATATCGCCCTTTTCCAAGTGCCGCTGTATCCGAAATTGCTTGGAGTTACTGATGCCGCAATCAACATCGCGCCAAACCTCGAGGAAAAGGCGACGATAATCCAAAACGCCGTCGAGGTTTATCACAAACTCGGAATCGAAACCCCAAAAGTCGCCTGTGTCTGCGCGGTCGAGAAGGTTAACCCCGGCAAAATGCCCTGCACCGAGGACGCCGCAGTGCTTTCCGGAATGAGCAAAGCTGGGCAGATTCGCGGTGCTGTTGTCGATGGCCCCTTCGGCCTCGATAACGCCGTCAATCTCGATGCCGCAAAGCTCAAAAAAATCTCGGGCGAGGTGGCCGGAAACGCGGACATAATCCTTTGCCCCAATATCGAAAGCGCGAATATCCTCTATAAAACAATGGCCTATCTCGGTGGGTGCGATTGCGCCGCCATCGTGGTCGGAACTTCCGCGCCGGTGATTCTAACCAGCCGTGCGGACACCGACGCTTCGAAATTTGCATCGATAGCCCTCGCAATAGCTGTTTCATAAGATATTAAAATTGCATAAACGATAATAATAAGATGAAATAAGGAGCTATAATGATTAAGAGTTTTGCAGAGATAAGAGAAAAAGCCCTTCGGCGCGACCGTCGCAAACTCGTCGTAGCCGACGCCGCGGGGAAATCGGTTATCGAGGCGATAACAGAGGCTACAAAAATGGGGATTATCGAGCCGATTCTCGTCGGCGAAGAAGCCAAAATAAAGCCCTTGGCCGAAGAAGCGGGTCTCGAAAACGCGGTCATTGTCGATGTCAAAGACCCAGAGGAAATCGGCGCAAAGAGCGTTTCGCTTATCCGTGAGGGCAAAGGGGATATGCTCATGAAGGGCAAAGTCCCCACTCCACAGCTTATGAAAGCAGTCCTCGATAAATACAACGGCCTTCGCAAGGGCAAAGTCCTCTCACATGTCGCGGTTATGCAAGTTGCCGGCTATCCGAAGCTTATGGCGATGACCGACGGCGGAATCGTAATAATGCCCGATCTTTCCGAAAAGGCCGCGCTTATCGAAAATGCTGTCGAGGTGGTTCGCGCTTTCGATATCGAAGTCCCCAAAGTCGCCTGTCTTGCGGCTATCGAGCAGATTACTGAAAAACAACCGGAGACGCTTCACGCTGTCCAGCTTGCGAAAATGGCCGAACGCGGCCAGCTGGGCAAGGTCAAGGTCGAAGGCCCAATTGCGATGGATGTCCTTCTCTCGCACGAAGCCGCTAAAATAAAGGGCATCGAGTCCGAGATGACTTTGGACGCCGATGTTGTATTAGTGCCCCATATCGCTGTCTGCAACGCTATGATTAAAGCGCTGATTCACCTTGCCGAAGCCAAGGTCGCCGGTGTGGTAATGGGCGCGGCATGTCCGATAGTCCTTCTCTCGCGTTCCGACACTGCCGAGGTGAAGCTGGACAGTATCGCACTCGCTTCTATCATCTAAGAAAAAAGCTCTTTCTTTTTCGCCGCTCTGCAGATTTTCTGTCGAGCGGTTTTTTTTACGCAAGCCAATTTTGTTTAGGGATACTTGAAGATTCGAATAGAGCACGAATATAAATGCAAACATATGCGTAAATATGCATGCTAATGAATGCAAATTTACACAAATAGTGTAAATTTTATTCAAAATCAATGCTCGAATTTAGAACTTGAATATATTGCGAAGGGTCGTATATTTATTGCGTTGAAACTTTTGTTCTGTTAACAAGGGAGCAATATGAATAGACTATCGATTTGTTTTGTCATGCTGATTATCGCGGTTACCTCTTTCGCTCAACTCGACCTCGGGTTCAGCCTCGCTTTTCCACGCGAGATAGTTAATCAATGCAATTCCGCCGCAGTTGCAAGCGGGGTTACCTGGTTCAATGCCGATTTCATCGACACGCTTAACGACGCGCCGGTTCTTCCCGTGAATTCCGCCAGAGTCATCGCCTCCACCGACGCCGGAAGCACATGGCTGTCGGCGATTAATATGACAAACATCGGCGGAACGCATTATGCGGACACATGGCAGGCAAGCAGAACCAACGCCGGCTCCGGCTCGGTCGAGTATTACTTCGACTGCACGACAGAATCCACTTTCGCCACCCAATGCCCGGACAACGTGCCGACAAGTAATCCATTAGCAGAGAACAGAAGGGTTTTTCTCGGGTCGGGAGACTTCAACAATCTCGTCGCCGATGGCCGTTCATGGAATACATATGATATTCAGAATTTCTACGGCGGCTATGACGACACATATTTCTATTTCCATGTTACGCTCGCAGGTGGATGGCAGGACAGGCACAACAGCCTTTTCCCATATTATAATTACTACCATATAATGGCTATTCCTATTCTTAATAATGAGTCTGAATTCCGCGACAGTCTGTTCTATGCAGTTGTAATCGCAGATATGAATCTGCTTGTTGTCAACATACAAGACGGACTTTATAAATTCTGGAAGCCCGGCCCCGACGACGACGATCCTTTGGATAATTACACAAGATTAGGCGCTGTTACTTTCTCGTCGGGACCTAATGGGTCGAGTAGTTTTACTGTTAGGGTTCCAATCAGTCTTCTGACGAATGACGACTGGGGCGTTTGGCCGAACCAGAGCAGGGCGATAGGCACCGGTTGCGCTACTGTTACGGCTTGGTTGAGCGGGTTGACCGATTTCCAATACCAAATCATGGACGTTACCCGTGCGGCGGGGATGTATTGCTACACCAATAACTACACAATCGGCACGAACACCGCGCCGACCTTAGCTCCAGCCGTAAGCTCCTCTTTCAACCGCGATTCCGTTTGGGTCGATTTTTCATGCAACTATACCGATGCCAACAATAATCTTCCAACTGTCAAACAGCTCGAGGTGAATAACGGCTCTGTTACTACCTATTACCCCGGCTCTTCCGACCACCGCTATGTTGACGGATCGAATTTCACCCAAAGTGTGCTTTACCGTTGCGCATGGGTCGATACGATTCAATATCGCTGGACATTCAACGACGGCGCGGGTGCGGTCAACACCGGATGGCTCAAACACGCCATGCCCGACGAGATCGACCTCATCCTCTCGCGCAGTTCTTGGACTGTTCCGGATACTCTCATGCCGCTCGAAACGGTTATGATGACAGCCTCGGATTATATCTCCATAACGAACGCCGGCACAGTGCCGGTAGATTTGGGCTTGGTTGTAAGCGATGTTCCTCCCGGATGGATTCTCGACGACCATGTCGCTTGGGATACGACTACTGTTTTCGGCCAGTTCAATACGTCAACCACGCCTCCTGCTTTCGACGATAATCACCTTCTATCGAACACTTTAACTTGGGCGACCGGCCCTATCCTCGGAATGGGGGAGGGTGTCTCCTATTGCGTCGATGGCGCGAACAGCCAGAATCTTTGGTTCAAATTCGTTGTGCCGCGATATTATACGGGCATTGGCGCGCAGTCGATTCGGGTTCAGCTTTGGGCGCGGACTGATCTGCCCTAAGTCAAAACATCGATAGGCTTCTCTAATCCCGGCCTTTGGTCGGGATTTTTTTATACGAAAAAAATTCCTCAAAAAAAAAAAGCGATTTCGATAAAAAAAAAGCTTGACGAAAGGATATTCATAAATTACTTTGCTTTTGTTATTCAAACTGAACGACAAAAAAAGGATTTTTATGAAAGCCAGTTTGCTGAAATTCGGATTCACGGAAAACGAGGCGGAGCTTTATACAGCGCTATTAAAACTCAGCGAGGCGACTATCGATGAATGTGTCGAAATATCGAACGTCAAAAGAACTACAGCCTATTCGATTGCGAAAAGCCTAATCGAAAAGGGTGTTATCTTCGAAATCCAATCGAAGCCGGTTCGTTATAGGGCTTTGTCCCCAAACGACTTTCTGAAACCGATATTGAAAAAGAGAATCATGGAGACGAAACGGCTGGGCGAAGAGATGGAAGAGCTTGCCGAGAAGACTACTATGGAGGCTCAAGCGAGTTTCGACGAACATAGCGCGCGATCCGATTCGAGTCAGGAGCTAATAGTTCTTCACGGCGCGAACATCACGAAAGAGCTCACACGTCCCTTTGTTCTTGAAAACGCGGTTATGCGGATAATGTCGAAACCGCCTTTACTTGTCCCACAACTTAGAGCTTCCGGCAAAGAACCTGCAAAGATACAGCCCCCACCCCAAACACCGCCACCAGTCAAATGCAGGCTGATACTTGTCGAGACGGAAATGCTCCGATCCTCCGATTTCAGAGAGATGGTGCGGAATTCGATCGAGAGCGGAAACCAATTTGTAAGGCATCTACCGTCTTTGCCTTTGAAGATAATTATTTTCGGCGAAGTCGGCTCGATCACCACAATGGCAAAAAACAAATCCCCCGAGGAGATGCTTGCGATAGTAACACAGAACAGACAGCTTGTGGCAATGCAGATTAATGCGTTCGATTACCTCTGGGAGAAAGCAACCCCGCTCAAAGTCGAGGATTTAGAAAATTTCAAATAGTTTGATAAGAGAAGTTGAAATGTTTACAAAGACCCATTTCATTTCAGTCCTATTGGCTTTAGTATTATGCTTATATGCTCAAAGTGAGCTTAAGCCGGATGAATCGATGGTTGCTCGCCCGGTTGAAAGTGTTATGAGCTTTATCGATGAAGAGATGCTCTCGGATAGTGCCGACATACGCGAAAGGCCAATGTCGCCAATGGCTGTGGGGCTCGAAATTGGCCAATCCGGCGAAGACGCGTATATAGCCTCGGATAAGGTAGGAATAGGAATCCCGCTTCCAAGCTCGAAACTCGATATAGATGGCGATGTCAGGGTAAGAACCATCAATAATGCCCCTGGCGACATACTCACAGTTTCTGGAACGGGAGTAGTTCAGAAAAGAACACCTGAAGAGATAAGAACAGACATTGGAGCCGCCCAAGATTTAAATAGCGTTTATTATGTTGAAGGTAACACATCAGGTTCATCTGGAACATGGACCGGAAGTATTACCGGCTTAACCGCGTATTATGACGGCCTTAAAATCGCTTACAAAATAGGTGTCGCAGGGATTTCTACCGGCACAACTTTAAATCTAAATGGTTTAGGTGCGATAGCTTGCCGAAGAAATAACGGCAACTTGACCACTCATCTGCCTGTTGGAACTGTTGTTTATCTAACTTACACGACTATTTCAGGAACTGGCTATTGGGTTTGGGCGGATTATGACTCGACTGAATCCTACACTGTCAGATGGAACAGTAGTCTCCAGGCGGGAGCCGAGATTACCAGATATAAAATAGTCATGGCTGGAACAGACGGCAGATGGTATCCCTTGACCATAGGAAATACGACAGCCGCGACAAAGACCGTTGCCTCAACAGAGTTCAGAATTGAATCGCCGATAGTGTCTTATTATTACAATGGGACAGTTGCGGCAGGCGCGACGTCAAGTAGTTATTGGTATGAAGGCTATACCATGGCGAATCTTGATTACACCTTAAACCAATCGACTGGGTTTTCTGCTTATATGCCGCTATATCTTAAGGGCACCATTAACTCAAATGGAAACTTTGTTCTGGACGGAGCCGGTGGAGTTAATAATGACTTCTGGACACAGACCTTGCCTTCAACTGAAGATGGCAAAGTGTATATTATGATCGGTATTATGCATAGCACTACTGACACAATGCGACTGATGGTCAATAAGCCCATTTATGAATTCAAAGACGGAAACCTGAGGGTTTATACACCAGAGCATGTCCACGACAGCGATTACGACAATTACAACTATTGGACAGCCAGCGACGGCTCGAATTCCTCGAATATCGGTTCTGCCACAACACTAACATATGCGGGTTCGGGCGGTGTTACTACAACCCTCGCCGGCAACACGCTAACAATAGATGCCGCCGGAGCAACTCCCTCCCCCGGCGGTAATGACGGAAATGTCCAGTATAAGCTGGGCACATCGTTCGCGGGTTCAAACAATCTCCACTGGGACAACACAAACGCAAGGCTCGGAATTGGGACGGCAAGCCCGGCTGTTAAACTGGATGTGATTGGCGCTGTAAAAACAAGCAGGCTCGGATCTTATGGAACATACAACTCTTCTCAAGTGCAGGGCATATGGTCTATTTCCGAAGGTTATCCAATTAGCACGGCTTCAAATGATTTTGGAACCCAATATGGAATTGTCTATGCACACACCAACGCCGGAACGGGAACGAGTAAACTGCCTATTGCCGGATGGGGACATCAAATTCTATTTACTTCAGCCGGAACACGAAACGCATCGATAAGTCTTACGAATGGGCATGCATATTTTGCAGGCAATCTCGGTGTTGGGACGACAAGCCCTTCATACAAACTCGATGTGTCCGGCACGGGTCGTTTCACAGAGCAGGTTGTTATCCCTGTTACGCCTACTGCAAATGCACATGCGGCATCGAAGCAGTATGTCGATGGATTAGTTGGCGGCGGCGTAGGTTCGGGCACAGCAAACCAGACTCTTCGCCACAACGGAACAACCTGGATCGCGACAAGTAATCTATATAACAACGGAACTAATATCGGAATCGGGACGACAAGCCCCACTGCGAATCTTCATGTCAACGGTTCGGTGAGAATCGACAACCATCTCGAAGCGCGTGCGACATGGGGGGAAAATGCCAGAACACAAGGTATCCTCATAATTCCAGAGGGCACCGCGATAATCGACAACGGAACCGGGAGTCTCACTATTCCGCAATTAATTGTAATGAATCCTGCCGCCGGTTCATGGATGAGGGTCGCCGCAGGGACTTATTCATTAGGTTCATGGGGTTATCTTTATGTTGATATTCCTCCCACGGGAACCAGCCGTTCAGTTGTTACCCCAAGTATAGCCGCATGGTCGGATACCGACAGACTCTACGACTCGCGCGACAGAATCATTCTTGCGCAACGGCGTGGAGGCGGAGCGATTTACACCCGTTTCGCACAACCGGCGAATTTCGGCGACAATTGGGGCGCTCAGGTTGTTCAAAGCGATGCGAGCCTCGAAGGCAACGGAACTTCGGTAAACAACTTAAAAGTGGCGAATTGTTCGGCAAAATCACAATCGACAAATTATAAACTTCATCGACCCTATCATGGGTGGTAAATACAAGGAGCGAGAATGAGAAGCATCGACATGAAACTCGTAATAATCATCATGCTGATTACTGTTGTGGGGCTTTTTGCCCAAGTCCCTCGGACATTGTCATATCAGGGCAAGCTGACAAACCCCGGCGGCAATGTTATCACAACCCCTGTTAATATCACTTTCAGGATATTCAATGTTGTTTCCGGAGGGACAGCACTTTGGACAGAAACTCATAGCTCTGTTCCGGTTACAAACGGTTTTTTCGACGTTACCCTCGGTGAGAGCACACCTATTACTCTGGATTTCGATACACAATACTGGATCGAGGTTCAGGTGGGTTCGGAGACTTTGACTCCGCGCGAGAAAATGACCTCGATGCCCTATGCCCATCGCGCCACATATACCGATACTGCAGGATATGTAATCGATGGAGTCGATATCACCGGAATCGACCAAGGTCATCACATTTACAAAGGCGCCGGAACATCGGATATCGAGCAAAGCGTAATTTACGAGGAAGGGGGTCAGATAGCTATTGGAGATAACGAGATTCCTACTGGCTCTGTTACCGCATCGGTTGTAAATCAATATACTGCAAATTTCGCATCATTTCAGTTGTTATCTTATTATGGCGGCACTTCCACTCCTACCGGACAGATTCTTTCGAAGATTGCCAGGGGCACAAAGGCTTCGCCGTCAGCGTTGTTGGCCGATGATATTATGGTCGGTTTTGCCGCGAGAGGCCACGACGGCACGGATTGGACGTCGGCGCAAATAACAATGCTCGGGAGGGCCGAGGAAAATTGGGAACCCGGTAAGTATGGAACTTATTGGGCATTTGGAACAACAGAAAGTGGAACCGCAATTCGGAACGAGAAGTTGCGTATCACAGGTAGCGGCAATGTAGGTATCGGAACGGATTCACCTCAAGCAAATTTACATGTAACAAACCATTCAGGTTCTCAAGTTACAGAAATTTTAGAAAGTTATTCCACGACATCGGCGCAACTTAAGTTTAGAAGAGCTGGGGGGACAGTATTATTGCCCGAACCGTTGGATTCAGGTGTTATTATATCAAACATAGGGTCAGCCGGTTGGAATGGAGTTTCTTTCGCAAATTCAGCGAATATTAGAGTTCTTGCAGATGAAAACCTCACATCCACCGCTTATGGAACAAGAATGGATTTCAGAGTAACGAAACGCGGGACAAGTTCATTGATTTATCCTCTCACTCTCACATCCGACGAAAGAGTGGGTATCTTCAATCAAGAACCGGAGAAAGTTTTGGATGTTTATTCAAACAACACCAGCGATTATATTCGTTTATCGGTGGCGGGCGATGCCACGACCGGTATCGACGCGACAGGCATACTTCTCTTAGAAAGAAGAGATAATGCCATGGGATATATAGGTTTCAGAAACAACCACACTCTCTCCAACCAAGACATGGTCTTATCTGTTCGAACGGGCGCATCCGCCCCTTTTACGTGGCATCAGTATCTCAGATATATTGTCGATGACGGTTATCTAATTCTCAACCAAAACGGCGGCAATGTGGGTATAGGAACATTCACCCCTTCGGCGGAACTCGAGGTTGCCGGTCAGGTGAAGATCACCGGCGGAACCCCCGGAACCGGCAAAGTCCTGACCTCGGATGCTGACGGTCTCGCTACATGGGAAACTCCCTCCGGCGGCGGAATTCCCTCCGGCGCTTATGTGGCCTTTCCCGATTCCTCCGCGCGAACGGGGTGGACCTACACAGGTTATTACGGTTCGAGCGGTTCAGGGGATAGTTGGTTGATAAGAGCCTCGATGCCAACCGCGAGAAGAAGTATTGCCGCCGCGGCTGTGGGCGGTAAAGTCTATGTTTTAGGCGGATATGGCCCTCTTTCTCTTAATGAGGAGTATGACCCCGCAACAAACTCGTGGACGACGAAAACATCGATGCCAACGGCAAGATACGATTTAGTGGCTGTCGCCATAAATAATAAAATTTATGCCATAGGTGGCTATCCCGCAACTACCACGAATGAAGAATACGATCCCGCAACGGACACATGGACTACAAAGGCTTCTGGTAGTTTTGCCATGAGAGCTTCTGCCGGAGCCGCCGCAAACGGAAGAATATATGTGATGGGCGGTGATATAGCTCCGGTCTCTTTTTATAATCAAGAGTATAACCCCGCCACAAACTCGTGGGCATTGAAGACAATTTTACCGACAGCGAGAACTCGTTTAGCTTCCGCAACTGTTGATAATAAGGTTTACTTAATCGGTGGCGCTCTCGACATTGTCGGCAGTGCAACAAATTTGACTCTCAACCAGCAGTATGATCCTGTTACGGATTCCTGGACGACCAAAGCGTCTATGCCCACAGCAAGAAGGTATCTAACTGCAACTACCGTGAACAATAAAATTTACGCGATAGGCGGTTACGACCAGAATGGCGTCGGTTATATTTCCAGCAACGAGGAATACAATCCCGCCACGAACACATGGGCTACAAAGAGCTCAATGCCTTTGGCCAGACAACAGCATGCGGCCGCCGAGACAGGGGGAAAGATCTATGCTATGGGAGGAACGGCGAGTAGCGGAGTTACTGCGATTAATTACCAATACACTCCTCCCGGGCTGGATTTTTACTGGTTCCAAAAAGACTAAACGGCGTAGTTGCTCAATTCATGACACACACCAGTAATAAAATATGGCGCAAAGGAATCAGTTCAATCACTATTGTTATGGCGATTGTTGCCGGGGTGTTTTTGCTTTGTTGCGAGAGAAAAGGGCCTGCAATTATAGCCATGGTCGGTGAAATACCGATTTACCAAGATGACATCGAATATAGAATTAGAACTTACGGAAAGTGTTATGGCAGAGAGAATATCGATGAACTATCCGTTCTGGCCGAGTGCATTCGTGACGGACTCGAACTGGCTGTTTTGGAAAGCTATTTCAATATGGAGCCAACGGAATCGCTTTGCGCGCTCAAAGTCAAATGGATTGACGAGAACACGAAAGATCCGCCGACATGGGATTGTATCAAGGAAACATATTCCAAACATCAGGATGCCCTTTTTCGCAATGTCGTAAGGCCCATTATTGTCAATCAGCAACTTCACGGATTATTTTCTATGGATACGCTTATCCACAAAAGTGAGAGAGACAGTATTCGGAGTATAATGCGGGAAGTTGTCGGCAAACGGGTCGATTTTGAATCGATAAACGGCTACGACACTTTTTTCACATGGCGAAGAGATAGGGACGATAGCTTAATAAACGTCGAACTTCAGGAATTCGGGGAAAACCTATTCGTGGAGGAAGTTCTAAAAAAACTTTCTTCAGGCGAACTATGGCAAGATATTGTCGAAGGTGATTATACATATAGTATAGTTAAGTCAATAGAAGTCAATGATACTGGTTATCTTTGGTGCGGTGTTGTGTTGCAAAAAGGAAGTTTCGACGAATGGTTCATAAACTTTGCTCGTCAAAATATCAAAATAGAGATCCGCAATTCGAAGCTTTTAGAAGAGTTCAAAGCACAATACGAAGATATTTGGTGGAGGGATTGTTTTGTTGTCTGCAAAGGGGGATAAACCGCTATAATATGATGATATATTACTGAAACGGAATAAAAAATTTCATTGATGATTAATAGGGGGGAGGGTTGTCGGCCTATGGGTTTCTGCCTCCCGGAAAGGCTTAGACGAAGCCCTCCTCCCTGAATTTTGAAGAAGATTGACAAGAGATTAAGTTAGAAAAATGTGAAAAATGAAATACTGATGCAAAATTCATTTGTTTTTTTACAGGAGACGAATTATACTGAAATGTTAATCCCATAGACAGGAGGAAAAATGGGGAAGAAAACGTTAGTAGTGTTGTTGTTGGCGGCAATTATCGGAAGCGCTTTTGCGCAGGGATTGCCACGTTTGATAAACTATCAGGGGAAATTAACTGACCCTTCAGGCGTGGCTGTTACCGGCCCTGTCAATATCACCTTTAGGATTTTCGCTGTCGAAACCGGCGGAACGGCAATCTGGACGGAAGCCCACACCGGCGGAAGTGCAATCGTCGTTACAAATGGATTGTTCGACGTTCAACTGGGCGCGATTACCGATTTGGACATCGCTTTCGATAGAGAGTATTGGGTCGAATTACAGATTGGCTCCGAGGTTCTGACCCCACGCGAAAAGCTTACTACTGTGCCCTATTCATTTCGAGCTATATACGCCGATACTGCATATATTATAGGTAGCGGAGCAGTTCAAACCGACGCCACAATCGACGGCGACGGCACGACTGCGGATCCGCTTTCGGTAAACTGGGGAAGTGTTACACAGCACACAGATGTTACATCTGCCGGCTCGGGCGCGATCATCACCACTGCGGAACGCGCGAATCTTCACGCTCCCGGAAGCGACAATCAGAACCTTTTCAATAGGGTTTCCGACGGCACGAATACCTATACTGTCGCAAGCCAGACCGATATTTTGAATTTTACGGCTACTGGCGGCGCGGCGGTTGCTGTCAATCCCGCGACCGGACAGGTTACAATCGATGCTTCGAGTGCCGGAGACGACTGGGGCTCGCAGGTTGTCCAATCGGACGCCACACTTGCGGGAACCGGTGTTGTCGGCAACTTGCTCAGAATCGCCGCCGATGGCGTCAACGATACTCATATCGACTGGGGTCTCGGTGCGAACCAAGTTTCCGCGGTCGATGTTCCCTATAGCAACACAGTATCCGGTCTTACGGCCACCGATGTGCAATCAGCTCTCGATGAAATCGCCGGCGGCGGATCGGCTATTACTCATAGCCTACAGGACGCCTACGACGACGGCGCTTCAATCACTGTAGCCACCGGAACCCCCGTTTCGATAACATCATCCGGTGCGACTAATGCAATTAATGCGGTCAGCGGTTCCGGCAGGGCGATAAACGCCTCGAATAATTCGGGCACAAATGCTGCAGTTTACGCCACTAATGCTGGCACCGGTCCCGCAATTTACTCTTCCGGTCATCTGAGAATGAGCGGAACTGCCGGCGTAAAGATTTACTCGACTGCCGATCTCAATATTCAGCTCGACGAGGGCGGCGGTGCGGGAACTACTAACACTTTCTTCATCTACGACGATGCTATGACAGCGGCTTTCACAGTAAATGAACTTGGTGAAACCTGGGCTCGCGGCAATATCACAGCGACGAATAATCTTCTCGGTGCCAATTTGAGCCTCGGCGGTGTTCTTCTTTCATCTTCTGCGGCGGCAAGTGGAGCCGGTTTGGTGGGTTATAGCAACGCCACCTCCGGACTTCTCGCTACAAATGTGCAGTCTGCGATCGACGAGTTGGACGCCGCAATAGCCGCCTCGGGCGATAACTGGGGTTCGCAGGTTGCGCAAACCACAGCTCGTCTCACGGGCAACGGGACAGCCGGCAGTCCGCTCGATATTGCGCAACAGGCCGCGACAAACGGTCAAGTTCTCAAATGGAACGGCACAAGCTGGGCACCGGATAACGACAACAACACGACCTATTCTGCGGGCAACGGCATCAGTCTTTCTGGCACGACTTTCTCTGTTGCGGCAGGAACCGGACTAACTCAGGACGCTTCGGGACTCAGCCATGCCGCCCACACTGGTGATGCCACCGGCGCTTCGGCGCTTACTGTTGTCGGAATTCAGGGACGTGCGGTCGCGAGTACCGCTCCGACCTCGAACCAAGTCCTCAAATGGAACGGCACAAACTGGGCGCCAGCGGCGGATGACGGCGGCACCGATAGCCAGAACCTGTCCTATACGCCCGCAACTCGCGCGCTCGGAATATCGGGCGGCACCGGTGTTACATTGCCCTTGTTTAACTCAACTACCGCCGGTTTAACCCCTGCTAGCGGTGGTGGAACGGTGAATTACCTTCGCGCAGACGGAACATGGGCTACCCCTCCCGATGAGAATACGACCTATTCTGCGGGCAACGGCATCAGCCTCGCAACCACAACCTTCTCGGTTGCCGGCGGAACAGGACTGACTCAGGAAGCCAGCGGATTAGCCCTTACCGAGATTTATGCCGGTCAGACGACCGAAGGCGCACTTTGGTATCACGGCACTACGAGAGAGTCTGGACGTCTTTATGGCGGAACTACGAACCCATCGAGCACGACCAGATTGAACTACGACGGCTATTTCTATGCAACGAGGTTGTATAGCAACGGCGTGCAAGTTTTAACTGGAAACGAGAATATTACTCTAACTGGTGATGTTACCGGTTCGGGCACAACCTCGATTACCACTACAATTGCCGACAATGCTGTAACTTCGGCCAAAATTCTCGATGGCTCGATAATGAACGCCGACATTTCGGCATCGGCGGCTATTGCTTGGTCGAAACTCGCGAGTGGAACCGCGAACCGTATTCTTATGACAAACGGTTCCGGAGTCGTTACGGTAGCGGCCGCACCTACCGCCAACTACTATCTCAAATGGAACGGCTCGGCATATACATGGGCCGCGGCTTCGACCGATTTGGCGAACCTTACAGCCGGCGCGGGTCTTTCAGGAACCGATTATAATGGAAGCACTGCAAGAACTTTCGCTGTAAATGCCGGAAACGGTTTGGGAATTAGCGGCGACGATGTTGTCGTGAATGCCGGAAACGGTATCGAAATCATCTCGGATGCAGTTACAGTGAAACCTGCCGATGGAACAATCAATGTTTCGGCGGGCGGCGTCCGTGTGGGTCTCGGCGCACCGCAATCGACCTCTACGAGTTATCAACTCCATAGAAATTACTAAACTCGAATAAAAAAAAGGGGGGGAACTTAAGTTCCCCCCCCTTTTTTTTTACTCGTTATACGACAAGCATTGCGTCGCCGTAGCTGTAGAACCTGTATCCACTTGCGATTGCGTGGCGATAGGCCGCCATTATAGATTCTCTTCCGGCAAATGCGCTTACCATAACTATTAGCGAGCTTCTCGGCAGGTGGAAATTCGTAATCATGCCATCCGCGACTTTGAACTCGTATCCGGGAGAGATAAACAACTCGGTTCGGGCTGAATGAGGCTGAAGCGGCAAACCTTTTCCAGCCGCGGATTCTATCGCCCTAACAGAGGTCGTGCCGACACAAATGACACGCCGATTTTCGCTTTTTGCATGATTCACTTCCAAAGCGGTCGATTCGGGGATTTCGTAATATTCCGAATGCATTTTGTGGTTGCGGATATCCTGCGCCTCTATTCCTTTGAAAGTTCCCCAACCGACATGCAGTGTAACATTCACGAATTTTACCCCCATTTGCTCGATTCTCTTTATAAGATTCTCCGTGAAATGGAATCCGGCGGTTGGAGCCGCAACGGCACCGATTTTCTCGGCATAGACTGTTTGGTATCTGTCGATATCGTCGGGACGGTCTTTGCGGTCGATATAAACGGGTAAGGGTGTGTGCCCGTGTCTTTCGAGAAGGCTCCAGATGTCGCTTTCGCCGAGAAGGCTTACCCTTCTGCGCCTATCGGATAGTTTTTCACGGATAATCGCAGAAAAATCCTCGCCGATATTTACGATAGCTCCATCGCCGAGACGTTTGCCGGGTTTCACAAGAGCTGTCCAATCGCCGTTCTCGAGCCGTTCGAGGAGGAAAATCTCGGCATTGCCACCGGAAACTTTTTTCCCAAGCAGTCTTGCGGGAAAAACCTTTGTATCGTTCACCACGATGACATCACCTTCACGGAGAAAATCCGGCAAATCGCGGAAGATTTTATCCTGTATCGCGCCGATTTTTCTATCCAAAACGAGCAACTTTGAAGAGTCGCGAGGTTGTGCCGGTTCCGAAGCGATGAACTCTTTTGGGAGATCGTAGTTGTAAAGCCCTATTTCATAGCCTTCTTTCATAAGGGCGAAATATGGGGAGTGAGGTTCAATTTGTCAACGCAAATAGAACGAAAAAATATGCTGATCGTTAGAAAAGATTGTATTTATAGGCTCTGAAGAAAAATTGTTGAAAAAAACATTGACAGAAGCCCATTTTAGATTTATTTTCTCTTACTGTTTGAAAAACTCAATCATGGAGGTTCGGAAAAGAGAGAGCGACCGTTTTATAGTCCACCAGCGCAAAGGAAGCGACGATGAGCAGGGGAGTAAAAATTTGCTTCCGGAACATAGGACGGCTGGCGTTAATCACGGTCGTGTTAATTTCCCTTTCCGGGACGGCTTTGTCATCGGACAAAGTCAGACCTATGTGTGGTGCCTCCACGCTTTATCCCGCTTCTCCCGTATCCCTTTATGATCAAGTAGTTGCTCTCTCCAAGTCGAATTACCGACTTCCTTCGGGCTCGACCGTTGCCCTCATACTCCCCAATGAGGCATATATTTACGTTGGTTCGCTCCTCGGAGAGGCCTATTCCGCTATTTCATCCCACAAATACGACCGAATAGTTATCTTTGGCTACGATGAGTCTGCAAATCCGGCCAATATCTATATCGGAGCCTCCTTGAACACACCGATTGGACGAAGCCCTGTCGATGAGGATTTCTGCGGGCAATTGATCGATGCCGGGTCTATAGGGTTTCGTGAGATAGTTTCAGAGACATGTTTGCCTCGGTCTATCGAGCTTCAAATGCCATTTATACAGCATTTCTTCCCGCAAACACCCATTGTTCCAATCGGGTTAAACGGCATTGAAGCCGCGGAAGCGGAAGAACTCGGCGCGAAGGTTCAGGAACTTTCCGACGGAATAGCGACGCTCTTCATTGCCGCCACAAATCTCTCGAAATCTTTCGATATAAAAAGTTGCGAAACCTCGGACAACCGGCTTGTCAATCTGCTTCAGGACGCTAAGATTGCAACGGTCATCGACGAACTTCGGACTCGCAAAATCAATGCCGAAAGCTCTGGCGCTCTTATCGCGGTTCTCACTGCCGCAGTAAATTCCGGCGGAGTTGCGGGAAAGATAATCCGATATAAAAATACCGGAAGGATAACCGGCGATCATCAGCATGTATGCGGCTATCTTGCCGCCGTGATTCTCAGCGAGAAGGAAAGCGCTAATGAGGCTTCATCCCTTTCTGACAGAGACGGCGCGAGGCTTCTTCGGCACGCAAGAAGCTCGATCGAAGAGGCTACAGGATATGGTGAAAATACCGTTCTTCGCTCCGAAATACCGGACAATATTCAGTTCGACGGCGTTCATATCGACATAATTGCCGAAAATCGCGAATCCGGAATTGGGATTATGCGCACTGGAACCGGCCTTTTCGATGCTGTTCGGAATGTCGCTTTGGCGTCGGCTTTCAATGATCCTCGCTTCAAGCCTATCGACAAATACCAGTTGGATGAGATTCGGCTCAGGTTGTATATTTTCTATAATCTTAAGAGGATCAATAGAATAGACGACTTTGTCCCCGGTCGTCACGGCATTTGGTTAATCCGTGGAAATATTTCGGCGAAGGTCTTTCCTTCCGAAATGGACTTGTCCTTGAAGAAAGAGGATATCATCGGGCGTGTTTGCCTTAGCGCCGGCCTTTTTTCTGATGCTTGGAAAGCTCGCGACACCGAGCTTTGGGTTTTTGACATTGTTGTTTTTGAGGAAAACAGGTGAGTCACAGACGAGTAGTTAAATATCGCGCAACTCGAAGCCGGACGGCGAACTCCGGGTTATTTGCGAAGCTCTCCGGCCTTAAGACCTATCTTAAATGGCCCAGCATAATACTGGGCGGAGGTCTTGTCGTATTTATAGCGATTCAACTTATTGTCCCTCGCGCCGAGGCAATGCCTGTCAGCTCTCTCGACGGTAATTTCGCTTTCGATCCGGTTTGCAGATGGAACGGTTCGATAAAGCGCAACGAATCGCTTTATATCGCTCTCACAGAGGCCGGAATTAGCCCGCGAGTGGTTCACGATATTAATCTCGGACTCGGAGATGTTTTTGATGTTCGCAAGGTTCAGCCGGGGGATATTATCACCGTCGATCTCGATTGTGCCGGCAAACTTAAATGTTTCAATCTCGAAAGATCGCCATGGGAGCACTATGTTGTCCGCCGCGTGGACGATTCTCTTACCGCCACGAAGGATACAATCCCGTTGGCTTATACGCTTCGAGCTGTCAAAGGCGAGGTCAAATCGACGCTTTGGGAGTCGATGGCCTCGCTGGGCGTGCCTGCAGAGGCAATTTTGAGATTCACGGACATTCTTTCCTTCGATGTGGACTTCCTCACCGAAACCCGCGACGGCCAGCGTTTCGCGATTATGTTCGAAGAATACCGTTTTGGTGATGAGGTAATCCGTGTCGGAAGAGTCAGAGCGGCACAATATATGATGGGGGAGAAGACCTTCGGCGGTATCTATTATATGGACCCTGAAAGCACGCATGGATACTATACCCTCGCCGGCAAAAACACGAAAAAGGCCTTGTTGCGAACTCCTCTGACCTATCGCCGGATTTCGAGCCATTTTACGCATAACAGATACCACCCGATTTTGAAAGTCTCGCGTCCACATCTCGGCGTCGATTATGCCGCACCGGCTGGAACGCCGGTTTCCGCTTCCGGTGACGGCACGGTTATCTTCGCCGGATGGAAGGGCGGTTTCGGTAATTATATCGAGATAAGCCATACCGGCGGAAAAATTGTAACTTGCTATGGACACCTCAAAGGTTATGCGAAGGGCATCCGCAAAGGAAGCCGTGTCAAACAGGGGCAGTTGATTGGATATGTCGGAAGCACCGGTCTTTCGACCGGACCGCATTTGGATTATCGAGTGCGTGTTAACGGGCAATATGTGAACCCGCTTAATTACGCTTTCCCCGACGGCCCGCCGGTCAAATCTAAATACATGGCCGAGTTTAACGCTTTGGCCGGAGATTATATGGCGCTTTTGAGAGTTCTTACACCGCCGGTTGCGGCAGTTAAAACCGACGAATATTCGGCAGAAATTGACCCTGAAATGGAGAATATGCCTTGACATTTATTGAATGGACTTTTAATTAAAAGGTTTATCATGATGATAGAAACAAAAAGCAAAATATATATGAGGGCCGAAAGGCCGGAGGAAGGGGGCTTGAATGAGCCGATATCATAGAACGATCGGATTGGCGCTCCTGGTTTTGTCGTTGCTGACAGCAGGCGCGGCCATGTCCCAGCCCTTAAGTGCGGAGCTTATTCGCACCGGTTATGGATTGGTCGGAGACACTCTTTATGGCGGGTCGGTTATCCTTCAGGGTTTCGTGAAGGGTGATTCCGCGCCGTTAAGGATGCTCGCTCCGACATCGGGCGCTGTTTACAAATTCTATCGGACACCGCTCGGCGAGACATCGCCCGATGTCGCAACCGGATGGCTTTCCGCAGACAGCGTTTCGATAGACGGTGGCGGAGACGGTCAAATTTTCGCCTACACCGCCGCCGCAAAGGCTGGTTCCGATAGCGTTGAATCACGCGAAACACTTTGGCTTATGCACGACTTATATCGCCCTAACAGGGTAGCTGTCGAGTATATGGCCTATGGTGCCAGTGTGCCGACGCCATATATCGACGTAAAGTGGACGAGGGGCACGGACAGCGGATCGGGAGTCTATTATTATCTCGTTTACCGCGCACTGAACGAATGGGAACTCAACTACATCACCGACGATATGGTGCCTCGTGCAACAGTTTGGGAAACAGGCGCTCCGGGATACACTTACCGCGATTACGCCGTTACTGTCGGTGTCCGCTATTTCTACAAAATCGTTCCCGTGGATAAAGCCGGATGGATTCGCAGATCCGAGAATAATACCATCATCGGAAAAGCTCAGTCGATGCCCACTACCCCGCCATGTTCCTATCTTCAGGTGCTACCGCGCTATCATACCGGAAGCGGAATTACGGTTAGAATCGACAACACGCTTTGCGCGGGAAGGTCCGATCTCGAATATCAATACCGCAAGACAATTGTAGATATTGTCGAGGGCGTTCCCACAATCGATACCACCCTTTCCGATTTTTCCGAATGGACAACGAATTCCTATTATTTCTGGAATACGGATACCTGCCAGACCTACGCTTTTAGCGCGAGAGTCCGCGAAATAGGAAGAGATACTCATGGATGGACGGATTTGACATCCTTCAGAGTGATGTCCACGAACGACAACCGCCCGCCCGGTTGCCCGGAATCGATTACGGCAACCTCGCTCGGTGAATTCGGCATTCTCGTGAATTTTACACATTATCCTGAGAATGACTGTGGTTCCGGCACAAAAGGCTACTATCTATTCCGCGTTCCCGATACCGAATGGGGAGCTGTTATCGATGCCGGCACAGACCCGACTATCGGCTGGGCGGCGGCTTTCGAAGATTACATACTCTGGACTTATCCTCTGAATACAACCTCGTCGCCTCATTATCAGTTCCAAGATGACGGCCCGACCGATTCGATTATCGATCTCGAGGATAGGGCATGCTATTATTATATCGTTTGCCCCTTCGATTCGGCGGGAAATGTCAGCTGGTTCACATGCCCCTATATCGGCGGCCAGATAGATACCGCATGTGTCGATAAAGGTGTCGGTGCACCGTGGCCAATCGCTCTCGATTTTCCTGAATATGTTACCGACAGCATCGTCGTGATGTTCATCGACACAACACATTGCGATGCCGAATCGGTTATAATCGAGTGGGCGAGAAGCGCCGATTTCAGCATCGGATATAACTCGACCGGCCCGATGGCAATTATGGAGCCTGCGCTTGGATTGCCGGTTTGGCGTTACGAAAACACGGGACTTGCTTCCTGCGCAGGATTCGATACGCTCAAATTCACATTCTACAGCGGCCACGAGAATACATATTATTTCCGTGCAAGATTCATCGACGGCAATCTTAACTATTCCGATTGGGGAGTTCCAACTCTGAGCACCACTTTCGACAACACACCGCCGAATGCCGCCGGAGTTGTTAATATGCATTCGATGGCAACCGGTGTCGATCAGGTTAAAATCAGAATTACGTGGTTCGCCGATTCGATTTCCGACGCCGGAATCGGTTTTCAGGGCGTCAAGGTCTATCGCTCGGACGCAGTCGGCACTCTTGGAACCCCAATAGCCGATCTTGCCCCGCACACAGGCGAATACACCGATCTTTCGCCCACAACCGGCGATAACTGGCATAACAATGTCTATACAATCGTCCCCTACGATGCCCTCGGGCATCACAACTTCACCGGCGCGCAGGGCTTCTTCCCGACGCTTCCCGGTCCTGAGGGATTGAATTTCCATCCGCCGCTTGCGCCGGAAATCGACACGGTTATTGTCAGCCCCTATCTCGATTCCTTCACAATCTATTGGGCGGATCCGGGGCCGGGGCATATCACCAACCGCTACACTCTTCGCCATTCGGCAAGTTTGACAGGTCTATGGTCGCCCGACCCGCTTCTTCGTGTCGAGGTCAATGTCGGCACAGGCACGAGATCGACCTTCCCGATCGAAGACCTTATCGGCGGTGTTCGCCATTATTTCACAATGTATTCCCGCGACACGAGATCGCCGAACAACCACAGCGGCTGGTCAACAGTCTTCGAATATAGAATTCCCGAAATTATAATGACGAGCTTCACGGTGCACTGTCTTGGTGGATGGAACCTCGTCAGCTTGCCGGTTATTCCGGGCAATACGAATCGCCATGTCCTCTTCCCCGGCAACGAGGGAGTATTCCAATGGAACCATTACACAGGTTCCTATGAGGATGTTACCAACCTCATTCCCGGAAAGGCATACTGGGTTGTTCTTCGCGACCCGGCAGATTTTATAATCACCGGTATTCCGATTACTCGAATCGATGAAAGCTTCGACGAGTGGGGCTGGTGGACTGTCGGCGCGGCTTACGACACAGTTCCGATGGGATACACATTCACAACCGATGGTTTACTTTGGGGCTGGAATCCAGCAGTTCAGAGCTATTTTGCCAGCGATGCACTCGAAAGTGGTCATGGCTACTGGCTTCTCGCTCATGGTGCCGGCGACTTCTACAGCGAACCCGGAATGGCCGCCACAAAATTCGCTCCGGATGATATTTTCATCGATTGGGAGCTTCAACTTGCGGCTAATGACAAAATTCTTACCATCGGCCATTCAAATTACGCGAAAATAGGTTTGGATAGATTCGATATGCCAGAGCCGCCGGCATCGCCCTATGGCGAAATCGCGCCGGCTCTCATCGAGGATCGTTTCTTGACCTACTCGCGCAGTATCCGTCCCGATGGCGAATGGGAGATTGTTCTTCCGAGACAAACTGTGCTCAGCTGGAACCCGGAAGCGGTTCCTCAGGCCGGACTTACCCTAATTGCAAATGGAAAAACAATCGATATGCGTTCAATCGGATACGCCGAAGTTATAGGAACAGCGAAAATAATCTCCGGCGGCGCGCTTCCGAGCAGTTACGCTCTCGATCCGGTTTTCCCGAACCCCTTCAACCCGACTTGCGAGGTGCCTTTCTCGATACCCGAGGCCTCGAATGTCAGAATCGAGGTGTTCGATATTACCGGAAGGTCTGTAGCAAGGCTCGCAGATGGCGAATATGAAGCCGGCAGACACAGTGTTAGATGGCACGGGGTCGATGATTATGGTCGGGAAATGCCCGGCGGCCTCTATCTATGTAGAATGACAGCGGGAAGCTTCGTCGAGACTCGACGCATGCTTCTCTTAAAGTAATACGAGGTTCGAAGAAATGACTATTTCAAATAAGGAGCGAGCCTTGAGATTAAATATTGCATCAAAAACCGTGTGGTTACTCATGATAGTAATCGCAGGGGCGGCATTGGCTCAAGCACCGCCTATACTCACGCCCGAACCGGCTTTCACTGCCGGATATACCAACACACTGAAGTGGAGCCCGCCGCCATCGGTGCCGGGAATCACTACTGCGTGGGAAATATGGGTTATGCAAACCGAATCGGGAATGCCTGACTGGCCGGATATTCCGGATACTCTCGGCCCGGCGCATATCTCCATTTTTATGATGGAAGATGTCGCCGAAGACTGGGGGGATACCTTCGGAGTGCCCTATGCATATCCGGTGGGCTCCGGTGACCTCGGTCCCGCCGATGACCCGCTGGTCTCCGGTGTCCGTTACTGCTACAAAGTTCGTTATCGCTGGTTGGATGGCCCCTCCTACGGGTTCTCCCCTTGGTCGATAACCTATTGTAGCACTCAGGATGCCGCTCCACCCTCAGCATGGATTAACACAATCCCCACATGGACGAGCACAAGCATTTGTTCGTTGAATTATCGTGTGCAGGATTATGTCTGCTTGGGTATCGACAGCGCGGTTCTTTATTACAAAGCCAATATCGGTGACGACTGGGTGCGGTATGGCCGGAATGTTCCGGCATTGGCCGCAGATACTATAGTTTACTACGAGGGAAGATTCATTTTCGATTCGGATGTCGCATGGGGCGATGGCGAATACTATTTCTACGTCGCCGGATGGGACAGCCTCGGCAACGGGATAGTGCCCGGAGTCGGAACCCATTATCACATGGCTTGGACGCGCATCGACGACGAAGACCCCTCCAGCATGATAGACACCATTCCTCTTCCTTTATATTATAATGGCTGGCCCGGCGGAATCGATATTCGCTTCACCGGAAGCGATACTTACAGCGGAGTTTACGCCGCTTATCTCGATACCGACCACGGCACGGGGCATTCGCACTTTATCGACACGCTGTTCTTCTACGGCAGAATGGATGTCGATAGCTTCTTCTCCTTTACTCCGACAGTGAATGGTGTTTACAATCTTCGTTCGACACTTCAGGATTCTGCCGGTAATATCGAGAGAAAAACCGGCTGGGATTGGGTTATCAATGTCGATACCGAGATTCCGACCTTTAACGGTGTTGTTGTTGTAGATACAACGACAATTTCGCATCGTTACGATGTCCCCGCGATGACCGGATGGACTAATGAGACAGTCGTTCGAGTTCAGGCTCTATCGCCTAACGATCCTCCTCGCGATAGTTACGCCAGCGGCATCGCCACGCTTGAAGCGGCTTCGAATAGCTCTTTCACTGCGGACCTCGACGATTTCACTTTCGGTGCCGAACCATACTTCTGGACTTCAGCTCCCGGCCCCGATGGAATTCGCGACGCCTATCTCCGACTTATCGATCGTGCGGGAAATGTCTCGAATCAGCGTCAGGGACAGATAAAACTCGACACTCAAGCGCCGATGCTTTTCTCGCCCATCGAGCTTCGCAATAGACTTACACCGGGTATGTCTTCAGATACTACGACTTCTTTGACGGTCGATGTTATTGCGAATGTCGATCCCGCCGGCGGAACAGTCAGCGGAATCTATTTCACTCAGAACATCGCGAATCTGAACTCGATAGGCGAGGCGGATTGGTTGCCAATTAGCGGAAGCTATACATACACATTCACAGGCTTCTCGAATCTCGATTGGATGACCCTCTACGCCGTTGTTCGCGACAGTGCGGGCAATGTTAGCGTCGATGCCCGCGATTCCATTAGGTATGTTACAGGGAATAAATTCGTTGAAATCCTCCGCATGAAGGACATCGACGGCCCGGACACAACCGGAAGATATACCGATACTACTTTAGTCGAGATAACTATCCGCTATGGCGATGGCATCGACTCGATTCTTGTTTGGGACGGAAGTTCTATGCTGACACCGCCGGATACCTTCTTCTGGGTTCCGGATCCCCCCGGCGCTGATACTGTGGTAACCATCTACGGCGTTCTCGACAGAATCGACGGTTGGCACACTATCACTGTTCGCGGTGCGGCCGAATATGGCGGTGGCATTTATACAGCCCCCGATACTGCGGCAATCGAACTCGATATTCAACCGCCGAGAATCGGAATTTTCAATGTCGTGGACATCTCAACCGCTCTCGAACCGAGTATTCCGGCTGATGTCGCGGATACAGGTTGGACTAATAATCGTTTGGTCAAAGCCAGTTTCCTAAACCCGACCGATTCCGGTGGCGACCCCTTACATCCCGGAACTGGAATCTACCATTATAAGCTCACTCTCGGCGACACATTGATGCTCGATACCGGCGGATTCCCCACTCCTCATATAGTTAATTTCAATCTGCCGGAGCCTCAGGGAACATACGAAGTTTGGGGTTCGATTCAGGACTCGGCGGGCAACTGGTCATCCGAAATTATTCCCGATGCCTTTGGAGTTACTCTCGATACACATATTCCGGTGTTGGATTCTATTCAGCTTTGGGATAACGAGATGTCGTCGATGTCATACACCGACGACCCTGAGATCGTAGTCAAGTCCTTCGGGCATGACGGCGTCAGAGAACCTTATTATATTGCAATCTTCGAGAATCTCGGAGCATACCCCGGCGAAATTCGCGTTAGACGTATGAGATATCACGAGGTAGGAAACTCATATACACTAACCGATACGAGCACCGGCGGTATCAAGACGGTTTACGCCGCCTTTATGGACCGCGCGGGAAATATCTCCTCTGTCGCGCAGAATCAGATTGTTTACAATAAGAGGATGGATCTTCAGCTCACCCTCTATGATACCGACAGCGATCCTCGGAACACCGAATGCACGAACGAGCGCAATGTCAGCGCTATTCTCCATGTTCCGAGCGGAAGCACACCCGCGGCGAAATATATTCTTACCGAGACACTCGGAGTAGATCCGCTTCCCACCGATCCTCTTTGGCTCGATTATTCGGAAACGGTTTCTTATACTCTCAGTGAGGGTGAAGGCGAAAAGATAGTCTATGGCTGGCTCCTTTCGGTTAGTCTTATTGTTAGTCCGATGGATGTCGATACTATCTATCTCGATCAGACCGCACCGGAGATGGTGGAAGGATTCGAGATTTGGGACACAACCTCGGCGGACAACTTCCCGACAGTCTTCCAAGCCGCTTTGGGTTGGTCGAACGAGCCTTATGTCTTCGCCCAGATTCCCGACGCTTGGGATGCAGGTTGCGGAACTGACAGTATGCGTTTCTCCGGCGGTATCGACCTTAGCCTTTGGCAGGCGATGGATTACAACATCGATGCCGACGAGGGCGCGGTTAGCCTCGCTTTCAGAACCGATAGCATTCCGCTGATTATGGATACCGACAGCGAAGGCAGGAAAGATATCACCGCAAAGCTTCGCGATAGCGCGGGAAATTGGGGCAATCCCTTCGACCCGAACAGTATGATCACGATAAACGGTGGCTATGATACACAGCCCCCCGATTTCCATTTCCTCGACTTTTACGACACAACCATGACCGACAGCATAACCACGCCGAGACCCAGCTATCTGCCGATCCACTTTGTGGACGACCCGGCTCCGGGATTCCTCTGGAAGGTTTGCTGGCAGGTTCTCGGAAATACTCACTGCACGGTTTACGACGACAGCTGGGATACGGACAATCCGGAGATTTTCTTTGCGGCATTCCCCACGGAACTCGCAGAAATTCTCATCCCCGATGTCCACTATGCGCTCAATGTCGTGGCGATAGACTCTGCCGGAAACCCCAGCGAGATGAAAACCGCCGACCTTCTGGTTATTCCGGACACCATCTCCTTCGGGTTCACCGTTGTCGATTCCAATGACACGGACGACGCCGAATACTGCGGCGAACTTACGGTGATGACAAAGATCGACATCGCAAATCCGCCCACCGAGATGAGATTCGGCGAGTCTCCCACAGGCCTCGGAAGCTGGATGCCCTACACTCAGGAAGGCTATTTCAGGCTTGGGTCGAGCGTTAACGGAATGAAATTTGTTTACGCTCAGGTTCGTTTCGGCACGAGCACATCGAAAATAGAGGTCGATTCTATCATTCTCGATACACAGCCGCCTACAGTGGGCAATATCATCGCCTTCGACCTCGAAACCGGCGATCCGAACTATACCGAGAACTTCATAATTGGCCTGAAAGCCACCGGTTGTAGCGATAACTACACAATCGGCTCGATATTCATCGCAGAAGACCCCGCTTTCACAGTAAACGCGGTTCGTTGCGATTTCGATTCGATAACGGCTGGCGGTTCTATCGGATGGACGACCTATGAAGTCAGCCGCGAACCCTATATTCCGGAAGGTTTGGAACCGTCCGGAGCAATCCGTCAGGATGCACGCAGATTTTGGGCGAAACTTCTGGACAGAGCCGAAAATGCCGCTGTTCAGATAAAACAGCCCTCGATAGTGATCGATCTCGATGAATTGACAATCTCGAACTTCCCGAACCCCTTCAATCCGGATATCGAACCGACATTCATTAGGGTGAAGGGAATTGGCGCGGGAGAATCGGTCGAAGTTAGCGTTTACGATAACTACGGCAACCTCGTCTGGAGAACGACCAAAGCCGCGGAACCGAATAGCAAAGCCCTCGATATCCTCTGGGACGGCAAAAACGGACAGGGGGATAAGATCGCAAGCGGTGTTTATATCGCGGTGGTCGAGTCGGGAGGAGAGATCTTCAAACGCAAGATAGCAGTCTGGAAAGGGGGTGAGTAAGATGAGAGAAGCCATGAATAGAATAGCTCTTGCAACTCTGATACTTACCCTAATGGCTTGCGCGGCTTTCGCGCAGGATGGCAGTGCCGGACAGGCCGGAGAGCTTCTCCGTAGCGGTATCGGCGCGAGAAGTTTCGCCATGGGGCGCGCATACACAGTTATGCCCACCGGCGGCGACGGCCTCGCGTGGAACCCCGCCGGACTCGGAAAACTCGGAAGATGGGAATTGCACCTCATGCACGCTCAGGGCTATGTCGATAGTCGTCTCGAGTATGGCAGTTTCGCCATTCCCATCAAGAATCTCGGCGGATTCGGCATCGGTTTCGCCAACGAGGGCGTCAATAAAATCGACGGACGCGACGAGTTCAACCGCACGACCGAAGAATTCTCGTGGGGCGAATCAGCCGTTATCCTTGGTTGGGGACGTGCTTTTGCCCAGAATAAATTCTATGCCGGTCTCAGCGGCAAATATGTGATGAAGAACATGGGCGACGAATCAGCCGCTGGTTTGGGCGGATTCGATGTCGGTATTATCTCGAAGGATATCATGTTCAAATACCGCGCGGCGCTTGTGGTGCAGAACCTCGGTGCCGGCGAAATCGCCGGAGAACCCTATCCTATGACGATTCGCGCGGGTCTTGGTTACCGTCTTCTTCGCGATTTGTATGTTACCGCCGACGGCGAGATGGTCTCTGGAAGAGGAATATCGCCCCGTATCGGCGCAGAATATACATATAGCTGGCTACTTTTCCGTGCCGGTTTCGATGTTATGAAACCGGAGGTTACTTTCGGCCTCGGATTCATGATTGACAACATCGCCGGAAAGGTCGCGGGAACCTACCCGAGACTCGATTACGCCGGCGGCGCGATGAACCCGCTCGGGATGAACTACGCCAGAGTCTCGCTCACTGTTCTCGGCGAAGAAATGACCAAGCTCGATGACATCGATGGCGACCCCTGTGCGCAGTTGTCCTCTATCGAGCCGCATATGTCCAAACGTGGATTCACAGGCGCAAAAGCCAATCTTATCTACGGCATGTGCCGTTTCCGCGACGAGACTTATGGAACGATGGAGACGGATCCGAGATTAGGCGATATTTACCCGTTCTTCAATGAAGCCTACTACGGCAAATATGGTTCGGATTGGCCTATCGTTGTTGTTACGGACACGCTTGCACGGACGATATTCAACCAGAAAACCCACTATATGTATGCTGAAACCCGCATGGCTCGCAGTTTCGATAACGAAACCAAACGGCTTATCGAGAACTTAATCTCGGCGGGTGGAGACAGCGTCCAATATGATGTCCGTCTTCAGTTCGACCTTGCCAGAACTCAGGAAGAACTGGGCGAGACCGAAGAAGCTCTCACGGCGTATAAGAACATAGCGGGAAGAAGCGGAGATTCACCTGTTAAGGTTCTCGCACTTTATCGTAGCGCGCTTCTTATGAGAGACTCGAATAAGGCGGAAGCCATAAATAATCTCGAGAATCTCGTCAATAATTATGCCGCAGGATTCTATGATGAGGCCGGAAACAGGTTGTCCTATCCTATGTTCCCGAAATACAAAGACAACAATGTCGCCGACGACGCGACTATTCTTCTTGCCGACCTTATCTTCAATACCGCAGGCGGCGACGCGGCGAAAATCCGCAGAGCTTTGGGGCTTTATCTTGATGTCTTGATTTTCTACCCCGATGTTGAAGTTTCGAGACGCAAAGAGGCCGCCGAGAAAGCCGCAATCTGCTACGAAGAACTTGGCGACACTGAAAACGCACAGAGAATGCGTGTGAGAAGAGATAATATCTAATTATAATGGTAAACCTAATTAATAAAAGGATCAAGGAGGAGCAAATGAACATCAGGTGCATCGCAACATCAACGATGCTCACTGCATTGCTCGCGATTATCGCGATTTTCACGCCTGTTCAAACTCAGGCGGCTATCGGAGAGCTGGACTCGCTCTGGCTTCATACTTCGACAGCTGAGTTTGAAAAGACGGAAGAGGGTTTCGGCCTTAATATGCAATGGGAGCTCTACCAGAAAAAGGCCAGAGACCGCAGAGGAACCACCTATGGTGATTGGGAACCGGTCGATGCCGCAACAGTAGATTTTACCTATCGCATCGAAGTTTCAACCGATTCCTCATTTAATAACATCTTCAAATCAGAAGAAACCTCGGACTTGAGCGGCTCGATTCGCGGATTGAATTTCGAGCAGTTCTATGTTGCAAGGGTTAGGCTTGTGAATGCGCCCATGAACTACCGCGACGATTTCGCCGCCGGAACGGTTTATAGGCATGAAAAACCTACTAAAGGCGCTGGCCAACAGGAAGAAAACCTGTTCTATTGGGTGAAATTCTTCCTCAAATACGGAGGATGGCAAACCTATTTCATCATCGCCTTCGGTATCGTCGGAATATTTATTCTATGGCCGATTACATGGTGGAAGCTTCGCTTAGCGAATGTTTTCCCGCCGAACAAGCCCGGTTTCCTTTATTCCGCGCTTCCCTTTGATACGGTTGGTAAAACCGACCATCTTTCGGAGAAGGGAAATGTCTATGCTCGCGAGGTTGCCAAATACTGGTCTCGCGCCATGGCCTCCATGGTTCAGGATGCGAGCCAGTGGGAGTCAACCGAGGCTTTCATAAAAGCTTCCATGCAGGAGCAAGAGGAAGTTAAGAAGCGCATGTGGATCGAGGAAGGGCTTCCCGCGATCGAACAGGCTATCGATGTCTGCAAAAACGGTGTTCCCGGAATCAAGCTGAAGAAAAAGCCGCTCGAGTATCCTTTCCCAAGAGTTCTTCTTGCGGCACTCGAAAATCAGCGTGCTAACCGGAATAACTGGTGGGCAAGCCAGGAAATGGACCGTGCGACTGAAAATACAGCCTATAAAGAGATCGATGAGGTCAAAGGCTGGACTATTAATGCTTTCTGGGCGCTTGGTTCTATCGAGCCTATGCTTGGTCTATTCGGAACAGTGCAGGGTATCCAGAACGCATTCATGGGTATTCAGGCTCAGCTGAGGGAAAATCCCGATGCCCAGATGGCAGAAACAGTGGAGAAACTCGCCGGCGGTATTCAGCAGGCGCTCATCACCACAATTTTAGGACTTATGTTCGGTATCCCGTTCATGCTCATGTATTACTACTACCGCGGAAAAGCAGACATGATCTACTCGAAGTGGGAAGAAGTATTAATCGAGATTCTAAATAGGGCATAGTTCAAGGAGGACTACCATGGCAAAGCCAAGAGGGGATTCGATCCCGAGTGCCGACTGGACCTCCATGATCGATATCATCTTCCAATTGCTGATCTTCTTCATGGTCACCATGGCCTTGGGGACGGTTCAACAGCAGTCCTCTGCGGCTCAGGAAGGTGAAGAGCAGGAGAACCTGCCCGATTTGCCCGGTATGACAGACCTTGGCGAAGCGCTCAGCATTTCTGAGGGTATATTGCTCATTCATGTGACGGATGATGCTGATGATCAGGTAAAAGGCGATTTAGCCGTTTATCTGCTCACAAACCAAATTCCGACCGTCGAAGATGCAAAAAAGGACTCCTCGCGTTCTGCAGGTCCTTTCTCCTGGGATGTTGCATATTCGAGACTCGAAAAAAGAATGAGCGATAGCCGTATGTTCGGCGAACCTCTTCCCAGAGTAGAAATGCGCGCTACGAAAAATATGCCTTATGGTTACGTGCTCGATGTTATGAACCTGTGTTACCACGATGAAGAAGAGCTGAGAATCAATCAGGTGTTCTTCAGATTCGCTAAACTTGCAAGAGAGACGAGAGGAGGGTAAGATATGAGAGTCCAGGAAGATCTAGAAAAACAAGACCTTACCCCGATGATCGATATCATCTTCCAATTGATGATATTCTTCATCGTTACTATGAGTATTCTGCCCTCGGTCAAATCTGCTCCGCAGGTCGAAGGTAACATGTCGTTAGCTACACCGAGCCAAGGAAGTTCCGAAGTTTCGCATCTTGTTCAGATAATCAAAATCCCCTTTAAGGGCGATCAATACGGCTATCTTCTTCTCGATGGAACCCCCGCCGCGGCGGAGTTCTATAAGAACGACATCGAGAAAAGCCGCCGTTTCTTGAACGACCCTTACGCCCTCGAGAGCATTATCACGGTGGCGAACAATAAGGGATTGTGGCTTACCGAAGCCAATCTTAAGACGAAATTCCAGGAGGCTTTCAACCAGCAGGATGTCAAGGTCATTCTTAGAGCGTCGAGGGAAACTCCCTACGGCGAGGTTGTTAAGGTTCATTCCGTCCTTTATAATCTGGGCATTTCGAAAATAGCATGGCTCGACGGCCCATTGGGAACTCTTCGTGCCGACATCAGGGAGGTGAGGTAGGTGACAGGGCGTAGATTGATAGGCATAATGCTATGCTCGATACTCATCCTGCCCCTTATTATCTCATCCACCGGATGTAAGACGGGTGCAGAGGGCGAAAGCTTTATCGAGACAGCAGAAGGTCCGAAGATCATCTTCCGCGGCGGCTACGGTAACATCGTTATCAAATATCAGCCACCGCCCGAGCCGATCTTCAAAGTCGGTAATGCGACTCAATATATCGATTTCAACCAATTACAGCAGAAATACGGCGTTGTGGAACAACCACTCGTCGTGTCATTCAATGTTAAAAGCTCTGTTATCGGCGTTACAATCGAGTCGAACACACTCGATCCCGCTTTCGACAACGAAGTGATCGCCATTATCAAGAGCTGGACCTATACTCGATGGGGCTTTGGAAGAGTCAAAGTCAAGGTCGAGATGGCGAGAAGCAGAATCTCGGTCGATCTGACCGGTGCTTCACTCGCTGACCGCGTTCCAAATCAAAGCATGCCCCGTTTCGGGGAAGCCAGAGACATGGTCGCGGCCTATGGGTTCAACAGAATCGTAATGGATGAAATAAGATAACCACAAGCGCCCGTCTTAATGGGCGGGCGCATTTTGAAGAAGTTATTTTACAAAAAAGTAAACGAAATATAACGAAAGAGGCAAAGATGAGAGACATTTTCAAAATCGCACTGATATTCCTTATTCTTATCGGTGCTGTTCTCATCGCTCAGGAGACCGATGAACCTGAGGCTCCGGCTGAGACGGTAGATGATGTTGAGATGACCGAAGAACCCGCTGTTGCAACCTCTGCACCTGTTTCGAGTTTCGGTTCGGCACAGGCAAATATCGGGTCGATAAATGCCGCCTATGAAGCCGGTGCGGACGCGATTAAGGCCGGAAATAAGGATCAGGCTATCAGGTATTTTCAAGATGCCGCAAGACTCGCCGATGAATTTCTCTCCGGAATCGTTCCGCCCAGCGAAGAGGCGCAGGCAAAATATTTCCGCGGACTTGCAAAATACTATTGGGGCAAGCTTGCCGAAGATTCCGATATTCTCCAGCAAGCCTCCGAAGCTTTCGCCGAAGCCGCTAATGCCTTCGTTAGCACCGAAAGACTCGGAAGATTTTATCTCGACTGCAAATACCGCAGAGGATTGTCTTCTTTTAGGCAATACCAGTTCGCCAAGGCTGAGAACATTAAGGTTCGTAAGCTTAGCGAAGCTTTTGGCGATTTCCGTGATTTCCTTGAAGACCCCGCTCTCGCCGATGCTAAATCCGAGATGGCTCCCGAAATCGAACAGGCAAGATACCTTTCCGCATATTCGCTGTTTATGCGCGGTGTTATAAAGCTTTTCGATGTTTCCGAGCAGAAATCGTCGAAGAGCGATCTCACTTCTGCCGCGGAATATTTCGCAGAGCTTAACGACGCGAAAAACGAATATATCGCTGTCATGTCGAGGTTGATGGAGGGTGAAGCACATTACTACCTCGCCCGCCTCTATATGCAGGTGCATCCCGAAGAATGGGACGAGAAAAAGCTCTCTAATCAGTCCCGTGACGATGTTATCAGCAGTGAATTGAAAACGGCTGTGGCGAGGATAAAAGCCGCACAAAGCTCTATTGGCGCTTGGGCGGATGTCAAACCCTACGTTACATTCAGCCTTTATAATACTATGATAGCCCAAGGCGCCGCCGGCGAGACAAGCGAACTTATTGCAGTGCAAGGTGGTATCGCGGATCTTTCGGCATCGGGACAGTGGGCTACCGAACGCGATATTATTGCGGCGAACACGATTCTTCTGCAGTATTTCTCCGGCAGAATCGACCTTAGCGCCGCCGCCGTCAGAAACTGGCAACCTCTTGCTAATCAATCGCTTATGGCGAACTACTGGATTGGGTGGATTAGATATATCGAGGCTCTCGAACAAGCCAATAACTACCCCCAAGCCTCTGCCCAGTTCGCCAATGTGCTCAGCAAAGCCGGAAGCTCCACTCGTGATGCTATCATTCGCGCCGATGCAAAATTCCGCGAGGCGGAATGTATATTCTGGGAAGCCACATTGAAAGAACTTGCCCCGATGCTTCAAGAAGCGAAAGCGTCATATCAGGCTTTGACTTCCAGCTCGGGCGCATATTTCAAATATCTTCCTCAGGAGATTGTTGACCAAGCGCAGGTGAGAATTCAGATTATCGAGGTGCAGGAAGGTCTCACAAGCGGAACAAGCGATATCAATAGAGTCATTACCCGTTTAAGAATGACCGATCTTGAACTTCCGAAGGATGCCAAGGCCTATCTTAACTTCGGACGATATTTCCTCGAAAAGGCAAACCGCGAGGCAGGCCAGGCAAGGCTTCGCGATGTGGGACTTGCGCATGGTTTGTTCAAATATGTCGGCGATAACGGCAGTGTCGCGCAGAATATGCGCAACGAAGCAAAATTCCTCGCCGGTGTTGCATTGATTAAGCAAGCCACCGCCCTCGAATCGCGCAGTGATGCTACAAAAACTATGAACGACGCCAAGGCGGTCCTCAATGGTGTCGAGTCCCCGTTGAATGTCGAAGCGAGCTATGCTGTCGGTATCGGATATTACAATATCGAAGAACGCGACCTCGCCCAGAGCGCTCTTAACGCCTTGAAGGACAGATATGTCAGACCGGCCTACGTTTACGGTATGGCCAACTCCAACTGTGTTACCAGAGGCACTTATCTGAAGAAAGTTACTGCGAGCACGCCCAGAAGCGACACATGGCATCTCAAAGCGCAGGCGGTGTTCGACAGGCTCGATTGCGCCGGTAATGTTCCCCCGCAATCCGGCGGTTTGGTTCCCATCGGCTCGCCGATTACCTACGAATCTCTCGCAGACGCCAAGGCACAGATGGACGAGCTTAGAACCGAAGCCATGCTTATGTGGCAGAAGATTTCCGACGGCAAGACACTCTTCCCAGTCGATAATCTTATCCCGGACGGCCCCCCAAAAACCACGATTTCGATCGAATTCGTTATCCTCGGAACCGATGGCAAACCAATCAGCGGCGACCACAAACTCGTTATCGACGGCGATGAAAATCTTGCGGAAAAGGTCGGCTCGGATAGATATAAGGCGACTTTGAGCCGTGCGAGTCATGATATTGTCGTCGATATGAAAGGGTATTATAAGTTCTCCGAATCGCTTTCGATCACCGAAGAGCAGGATGTTCATATCACGTTGAAAAAGGCCGTGCGCTACGTCAGAAGCTCCTCGCTTAGCGATTCGCAGGAACCGATGGCGGTTGCAACAACCGATAATCAGGTGGTTTTAGCGAACAATCAAAAACGCGCTATTTTCAGACGCGAACCGGGCGGCGGGCTTATTGGTTCGATCCCCTACGAGAAAATCAAAGTAGCCGCGGTTACCGGTATGGCGATCGACGGCGATTATTTGCTCGTCGTCGATGGCAGGCGCGGTCAGGTCAAACTGACCACTACCGATGGCAACGATGTCCAACCTATCGCGGTCGATGGCGAATCCTACGGCGGCGCAAGGCTGGTCAGACCCGCCGGCGCGGTTTCCCACGAGGGAAAATACTTTATCGTCGATTCCGGAAACAAGCGCGTTGTCTATTTCGAGGGCGTGAACTACCGTAATAATTTCGGCACCGATGTCCTCGAACACCCTATGGGAATCGCATATCGCTCATCGGACAACAATCTTCTTGTTACCGATCTCGTTCTCGGCAAGGTTTTCGTGTTCACAATGACCGGTTCGCTGGTCGGTGAAATCGAGCTACCCGAGCAGAGAAGCCCGACAGCAATCTACCTCGATAAAGACGGCTTCATATACGTTGCGGATTACGTCTCCAACTTCGTTTACAAATACACAAACGATTTCAAGCCGATTGGTCTTGTTTCGAGGGAAGTCGAAGCTCCGGTCGCGATGGGACAGGTCGGAAGCGGCCCGGACGCTACTGTCTATGTCGCCGGAAAGAGTGCGGTCGAAATCCTCAAGGGCGCATGGGATAATGCCTATACCCCAAAATAAATCGACCTTACTTACAATCCTTATGGGGGGGCTGTTATTTATAGCCCCCCTTTTTGCACAGCCGCTAATCGATGTTACCGATGGGATATGTTCTCATCGGTTTCTTATTTCCGCTGAAGCCGCCGCAAAGTATTACTACGACGATCTTGGCGTTCCGGCGGATCTGTCCGAACTCATCGGCTCGACCTACGAGAATCGTGACCAGATTACCTCGATTTTGTATGTTTATATCGCTCATTTCGATAAGGGCATGGAGGAAACCTTCAACGCCGATTTGGCGAGAATTCTGAGTCTGTCGACATGCTTTCATATTCCAGAATCGCTCTTCAACCACCATCTGAAAATCAACCCAAGGGATTATCGTGCGATGGGGGATTATGCCCTGCTTTTAGCGCGAAGAGGCGCTTTCGATCAAGCCTCGACAATGCTTAGAAAAGCACTTCCCGACGCCGACGCCGATAGCAGAAAGTCTATTTATGAGGATTTGGGGATTGTCCTCACAATGGAATACATAAAAACCGGAAGAGCGAGAACTCGCGATAGAGCCTTCGAAGCCTTCAGATATTCCCGATATGGCAAAAGTGCCGCGCCGAGCGCTATGAACGCCGCAGTTCTGAACTTCAATGTCGGAAACGCACACTCCGAGGGGGGATGGCGACATAACTACACCATTAAGGTCGGTCACAGCTATGGTTCCGATGCGATAATCCTTTCAATTGGCGCGAATGTTGCTTTTGGGCGCGAGATTCAGACAGGTGTTGCATTGGATAATCCAGAAGAACTCCGAAAACTTTTCGGAAGCATTTACATCGCACCGGGGGATTCACTTGTCTCTAAATACGGAGCTTTCGAACTTTCAGCAGAAATGGGGCAATTTTCACCCTTTTATCATGGCGAGGCAGATTTTGACATCAAAGTTCTCTTTCCTGAAGGTTCGATTGGGACTTTTTCAGGCGGTTCGCCAATCAAATTGACAACCGAACGAACTCTTTTACCCTATTATGATGCCCTCGCCTATGGTGAATATGTTTACGCCGAGTCCGTTCTGACATCCATCGCACAAAGCTTCGGACGCATCGACGCACTTCCCCCTCGATGGCAATCCTCTGTGAAGTTATCCCAAATACTGGAGAATCCCGAATTATGGGAATACGGCCTCGAGTTCGTCGATTCGCTTATAAACGAGGAAGTTGACCCCAATTTATATGTTTACAAAGGCGCATTATTGTATCTTCTGAATAGACCGCAAGAGGCAAAGGAGCAATTTGAAATTGCACTTTTTGCCGATCCGAGAAATTTCTGGGCGGTTTATAATCTTGCCCTCGCCGAATACGATCTCGGCAATAAAGAGCTTGCGGCGGAACTTTTCATCAAAACCCGTCAGATTAACCAGCGCATGTTCCTTGCGGATCTTCTCGCCGGGGTGATTTATGAGGAATTGGGCAGAATAGATAAAGCGTTGGATCTCTACGAAATCGCTCTACGCAACATTGCCTTCCGAAATGATGAAGTCAGAAAATGGATCGATGAGTTAAAGGAAGAATAGCTTCGGCTAATCGACAACGACATCCGGATAGATGTATTGCATCGGATCCACCGGCCGCCCCGAAACTAAGACCTCATAATGAAGATGGACACCGGTTGTGTAGCCTGTTTTTCCGCAGGTGCCGATTAAATCGCCGCGTTTGACCTTCTGGCCGTGTTGGACTTTAATATCTTCCAAATGGCCATATTTGGTTTCGTAATAGGTATGATCGATTCGCACCGTTTTGCCATAACCATGATACCATCCGGCGAATTTCACCCTGCCGTCGGCGGTGGCGTAAACCGGTGTGCCCTTCGGTGCGCAAATATCGATGCCCTCGTGCATTTTCCAAACGCCTGTGAAAGGATCGAGCCGCTTCCCAAAACCTGAGCTGATATATCCGCGCATCGGGCGAATAGAAGGGGTTTGCGCGAATCGCTTTTTGTTCTTCTCGAACTCTTTCTGGGTTTCGAGAAGTGCGCGGTGTTCGATCTCTGCCGCATGAATAAGCGAATCGAGCTTGTAGGTGATAAATCTCGACCTCGCCACCAGAAGAGGCTCATGATCGTTATGGGGAAGCTGAGGGCCGCCGATACCGTATGCGAGCTGTGTTTGGCAAACCGGCGGAAGATCGGCGTAATCCCTAACCTCACGTGAAAGGCCGGAATATCGAGTTAGGGTTTTTTCGAGGGAATCTACGAGGGTTGCGGTGTATTCGAGTTGATTGGCGAGTTTGTCGTTTTCGACTTTAGAAATGGCTTCATCGCTGTATTTGAACCAGAAAAACATGCTGAATCCAAAGAAGAGGATGTTCAGCAATAAAAAGGCGCCGACCCCGCCTATCAGCCACTTAAGATGCTTATCATTGAGCGAAAACCGCTTAACATTGCCTGAGTGGGGCGGGATTATTTGAAAATTGTATTTATCCATATTTAACAACTAATAATAATTATCAAATCTGCACAGGTCAAGCGAAAAAAATCGCAAGATACTTTTTGTCTTGAAAATAGAAGCGAAATTTATGCCGAAGTCGATTTTTTAGGAAAAAAATGAAAAATCCACTTGCGAGAATTCGTTTTGTGAATATATTGTCGCTTGTTTTGGCACTCGAAATGCATGAGTGCTAAAAAGAACATAATCGATTAATAATCAACAACTAACAACAAATAAAAACCAAGGAGGAAAGATGAAAATCAAGCCGCTCGCAGATCGAGTGCTCGTGAAACCCGCCGAAGAACAGGAGAAAACAAAAGGCGGAATCTTCATTCCGGACACTGCCGCGAAGGAAAGGCCCCAGGAGGGCGAAATCATCGCTGTAGGAAAGGGAAAAGTCAACGATAACGGCGAAACCATCGCCCTCGTCGTCAAAACCGGAGATAAGGTTCTTTTCCGCAAATACGCCGGAACCGAAATCGAAATCGACGACCAAAAATACCTCATAATGGGCGAGTCCGATATTCTCGCGATAATCGAGTAGTGAAGGAGAAACGAAATGGCAAAGCAGTTAGAATACTCATCCAATGCCCGTGATCTTCTAAAAACGGGAGTTAGCAAATTAGCCCGCGCCGTAAAAGCCACTCTCGGCCCACGCGGAAGAAACGTCGTCATCGACAAAAAATGGGGCGCACCGAATATCACCAAAGACGGTGTTACGGTCGCAAAAGAGATCGAGCTGGAGAATCCATTCGAGAATATGGGCGCACAGCTCGTCAAAGAAGTAGCCTCGAAAACCAGCGACATAGCGGGTGACGGAACCACTACCGCAACGGTTCTCGCCGAAGCTATATTCCTCGAAGGCATCAAGAATGTTACGGCCGGCGTGAACCCCATGGCACTCCGCCGTGGTCTCGAAGCCGCCACAGGCGCAGTTGTGGACAGACTTCAGGAACTTTCCGTCGAGGTGAAAAGCTCCTCGGAGATCGCTCAGGTCGGCACAATCTCGGCAAATAACGACAAAGTTATCGGCGACCTCATCGCAGACGCGATGGACAAAGTCGGCAAAGATGGCGTCATCACAATCGAAGAAGCCAAAGGCACCGAAACGACCCTCGAAATCGTCGAGGGAATGCAGTTCGACCGCGGCTATCTTTCGCCCTATTTCATCACCGATTCCGAGTCGATGGAAGCCGATCTCGAAGACGCGCTTATCCTCATCCACGACAAAAAGGTCTCGAATATGAAGGACATCCTTCCAATTCTCGAGAAGGTCGCGCAGAGAGGACAGCCCCTGCTCATCATCGCCGAGGATATCGAGGGCGAGGCCCTTGCAATGCTCGTTGTCAATAAGCTTCGCGGAACTGTCAGATGCGCCGCCGTCAAAGCCCCCGGTTATGGCGATCGCAGAAAGCAAATGCTTCAGGACATCGCCGTTCTAACCGGCGGAAAGGTCATCTCCGAAGAGCTTGGGTTCAAACTCGAAAACACAAGAGTCGAAGACCTCGGAAAGGCCAAACGCGTTACTATCGACAAAGATAATACTATCATAGTCGAAGGTGCCGGCGCGAAAGATGAGATTCAGGGCAGAATCAAAGAAATCAAGGCCGCGATCGACAAATCGACCTCCGATTATGACCGCGAGAAGCTTCAGGAAAGGCTTGCGAAACTTGCCGGCGGAGTCGCTGTTATCAAGGTCGGAGCGGCCACCGAAACCGAAATGAAAGAAAGAAAAGCCAGAGTCGAGGACGCGCTTCATGCCACCAGAGCGGCTGTCGAGGAAGGTATAGTTCCCGGCGGCGGCGTAGCGCTTATCCGCGCTTCTGCGGTGCTCGATCAGCTCGCCTTCGAGGGCGATGCAGGTGTCGCGATTCGTATCCTCAAAAAGGCCATGGACGAACCCCTTCGCCAGATCGCCACAAATGCGGGCCATGACGGCGGCGTGGTTGTAAACAAAGTCAGAGAGGGCGAAGGTCCCTTCGGGTTTAATGCCGAGTCCCTCGAATACGGCGATCTCTTTGCCGACGGCGTTATCGACCCAACCAAGGTTGTCAGAATCGCACTTCAGAACGCTGTGTCTATTTCAGCATTGTTGCTCACGACGGAATGTCTCATTACCGAGATTCCCGAAGAGAAACCTGAACCGCAGATGCCCGGCGGCGGCGGAATGGGCGGAATGTATTAATCTCCCAAGGGGGCGAAAGCCCCCTTTTTGACCATTTATGCAAATCGAACTGTCAAATAGGCAAAAGCTCGTTCTGAAAGCACTGCTCGACGAGCATATTCGAACCGCCGCACCGGTCGGAAGCGGCAGAATCACCGAGATGATTCCCGTTAAGCTGTCCTCGGCGAGTGTTCGGAACACTCTCGCGGAGTTGGAGGAGGCAGGTCTTATCGCCAAGCCGCACACCAGCGCCGGAAGAGTCCCCACCGACAGCGGTTATCGATACTATGTTGATTACCTTATGGAGATTTCGACACTCAGCGAGGCCGAAATCCACGCCATTAATTCGATTGTTGAAAAAGGCGGCCGCGATTTTTTCGAGATGCTCGAGAGCATGGCGAGAGTGCTGGCGCAATTAACACATCAGCTTGGAATAATTGTTTCGCCGGCCGGAGGAGAACTTAGACTACACAGCATCGCCCCACATTACCTCGGCGGCGGAAGGGTCGCACTGATAATCACAATGATTAACGGTGTCTCCCGCTCGGTCGTCCTCGATATAGACAGGGAAATCGATCGCGGAAGGCTCTCCTATGTCGTGTCGATTATAAACCGGCGCCTTTTCGGCCTGCCGCTAGACGAAATACGAAAAACAATCCGCGAGCGCCTCGAGGACGTGCTTTCGCTGAGAGATACTTTCATCACAACTATCGTTGATATGGCCGACGCCGTCTTTAGCTACGGCCTTACTGGACGCCTTCATTACCATGGCGCAACCGAACTGCTCGAACAGCCTGAATTTCAGGACTTCTCACGCCTTCGCTCAGTGATGAAACTTATAGAATATCCCGCAGAGCTTGTAAGTGTTGTATCCGTGCAGGAGCCGAACGCGATTTCCGGAGTTCGCATAAGCAGAGCGATAGATGGCGTTGCGATTGTTTGCGGAAGATACGATATCGGTGGCGATGTGGGCGTTGCGAGCATTATCGGACCGCCGCGAATGGACTATTCCCGGACAATTGGAATTCTGACTTGCGCGTGCAAATCGCTCAGCAAGGCCTTTGGATAATAGGGAGGAAGATATGGATTCGGAAGATAGACTGAATGAAATCGAAATAGAAATCCCGGACGACGAAAATTCAGAGGGCGATTCGACAATCGAAAACCTTATCGCGCAGATTGAAGAATATCGCGCCGAAGCCGAAGACTACAAAGACAAATATCTGCGGCTCGCGGCGGAGTTCGATAACTACAAAAAGCGGCAGAATAGAGTCTTCGATGAGATGGTCAGCCTCGCTCAGGATGCCCTTCTTCACCGCATTCTCTTGATTTTGGACAATTTCGAGCGCGCTCTCGAATCCACCAAAGACGATGTGGATAGAGATACCGTCATAGAGGGGATCGAGTTGATCCACAAACAGCTTCTGGACATGCTCGAAGCTGAAAAGATAACCGAAATATGCCCTCTCGGCGAATGTTTCGACCCCAATGTTCACGAAGCGGTTAGTGTGATACCCTGCGACGACGACGACAAAGTAGTCGAAGTCCTGCAAAAGGGCTACAAACGCGGCGAACGGCTTGTCCGTCCGGCGAGAGTAATTGTCGGCAAAGCGAAAGATAGCGATTCCTAAATGAACCCCTACGAGATACTCGGTGTCGCGCGGGATGCTTCCGCGGAGGAGATTAAACGCGCATATCGAACGAAAGCCAAACAATTCCATCCGGATGCCAACCCGAACAACCCCGACGCAGAAGTTCGTTTCAAAGAGCTTTCGGAGGCCTATGCTGTCCTCTCTGACCCGGAGAAACGTCAGCGTTATGACATGTTCGGCTCGATGAATGGTAGCGGCGTCGGTGGTATGGGTTTCGATTTCATGGATTTCGGTCTATCCGAAGCGATGCGGCTGTTCACAGAAGTCATAACCGGCAATAGCTCGGGCGCGAACCGCCGCACAAAGGGCAAAAACCTGCATTACGAGCTTGAGCTTAGTCTCGAAGAGCTTTATGAAGGCGTTTCACGTGTTGTCGAATACAGAAGAATGGCACACTGCGAAGAATGCGGCGGGACAGGCATCCCTCCTGATGCCGAAATCCGCAATTGCCCGGCCTGCCATGGTAGAGGAGTTCGTCATGTCCTACGCTCGACATTGCTTGGAAGCTTCACTCAAGTAGCGCAATGTCCCGATTGTGGCGGCACAGGCAAAATAGCGAGCCGACATTGCCCCAAGTGCCGCGGCGAAGGCCGTTCCCAAACTTCCGAAAGGATAGTTGTCGAAATCCCAGCCGGCGCCGACCATGGCAACTACCGCGTGATTCAGGGAATGGGCAACGCGGGGCTATTCGGCGGTCCGTCGGGGGATTTGGTCGTCTATGTCAAGGTCAAACCCCACGAGAAATTCCGCCGACCCGTGGAGTCTGTAGGAAAGAACGCGGATTTACTATTCAACCTTCCAATCAGTTTCTCGACAGCCGCACTCGGCGACGATATCGAAGTGCCGACAATCGACGGTGCAACCGCAAAGGTTAAAATTCCCGCTGGAACCCAGTTCGGAACCTCTTTCAGATTGAAAGGAAAAGGGATGCCATATCTCGACGGCGGCTATGGCGATTTGATAGTTACAGTTTACATCCAAACTCCGAAAAAGCTCTCCAAAGAAGAAAAAAAGCTGTTCGAGCAACTCCGCAAATTCGATTCCGAACACGCCACCGAGAGCGAGCATGAAGGCTTTTTCGATAGGCTGAGGGAGCTATTCGAATGACCGCCAAGCATATCCGCAAAATTCATATCTATTGGTTACAATTTATTATTGCGGCCTTTTGGGTAGGGGTAATCGAGGTGCTTATCGCCGGCAAAGTCCCACCTAAAGTGCGTTTATTCGTCGTCGATCTGCTCGTAATGCTCACAGGAATTCTCGCCTTCGAACCGATAGGAAGACACATTTTCAAGTATCTTGCGATATGTTTCGTCGCATCTTTCCTAATACAGGGGTTCCGTGAGCTTGGGCATTGGTATATGGCGCACGGCGGCGGATTTTGGCGACTCGGAGGGCCCGTTGTGGTCCTATTGGCGATAACGATTATTCTTTATGTTATCGGCATTTTCACAAACAAAGACAAAGTTCGAGTCTAATCCGAAGTTTCGACTTTCGTTGGACGGGCGAGGGAAACATCGCCGCGCAACAAAATGTAGAGCGTGAAAACATAGAATATATAGATGAAGAAAGTTATATAGAAGGGGATCATGTAGCCCCTGTTTTTTATTATAAACCCCGAAACCGCAACAGAACTCGCCCATGCGATATTCCACGAAAGACTCATAAGATTCTGTATCAGTGGACGTTTCTCCTCTTTCGACTGCTCCATCACAATCTGATTCATCACCGGATTAGCGGCGTTCATTAGCGAACCTCTAATCCAAAAGGCCGCGACCGCCAGCCATGCCGCTTTCGAGTGAGCAAGTAATAGTATAAATGGCAATGAGATAGTCTGAGGAATTATCATCGCTCTGAGTTTGCCGAATTTTTTCACGAGTAAAGGCGACGCGAAAGTCGCAAAGCCGGTTATCGCCGCCGCACCGGAAAAAATATAACCGATAATGGTAGGCTTCAATCCGAATTCGCTCGAAAAATAGATATTCATAAAGGGCACGCTAAAACCCGCACCAAGGCCGATTATCAAGTTCAAAATCACAAATTTCGAGAAAATCCGCACACTCTCTTTGTCGCTGAAATCTAAGCCCCACTTTGGAAACTTCGGCGGCTCACATCTTATGCCCTCATCGAGGCGAAGCAAAGGAATGAACCCCGAAAAGGCCAAAATCCCGGCGGAAAACAACGTTACACGAAGCGAAACAAACTCGCTGAAACCAAACCAATCTCCCAGCAAATCGGGCACAAAACCGCCAGCAAGTGCGCCAACAACGCCAGAGAGATTTAGAAGTCCCCATGAAAGCGAAAAAACATAATGACGGTTTTCAGGCAAGGAATTCGCCGTAAGGCAGGGGTTGAACGCCGCATTGAACATCATATTCGCGCCGCCGGAAAGGACGGCCAGCGTAATTAGAATCGCCGGTATCAATGTCAAACTCGATATCGCCGAAGACGCGATAATTATCGGCAGTGCGTATAATATTGCCTTTTTCGGGCCGATTTTCGAGACGTAAATACCCGCAGGAATCGCCACCAGCACAGTGGTGAATGTCCCGATAGACGATAGCACCCCGATGAAATCCTCCTGAAACCCGCCCTTCTTGAGATAGACATTGAAGAAAACCCCGAATACGCCTATCGCAGTCGAATAGAGAATGTGGCTCAGAATGAGCAATTTGACATTCCGGCGGAAATTCTTGATATGACGGAGATAATCGCCAAATATCTCTATGATATGTCCGGCAACTTTCGACATAGAGCGAATTCTAACCTTTTTTGCGGAAATATCAAGATGTATTAGCGCGATTCCAAATATGCGGGCTATTTTTCGGGAATACCTCGAAAACCAAAACTTTCGAGCCGCGAAAAGACCTTATCGGCCACTATATAACACAAAAATCCCAGCGGCGCGGCATAGATCACAAAAAAAGGCGGCCCCGAAAGGCCGCCCTTTTCACTTATATTGCGATGTTAGTTTGTGCGAACCGTTTCAAGCTCCAAAAGCACTCGACGGTTAACCGTCCTGCCTTCCGGAGTGGCGTTTTCGCCCAAAAGAACACGCTCGACCGTGCTTCCTGTCCACCTGAGTATTTCGTATGGCTTGCCTTCACCGTGGCCTTTGGCCTTAAGCGAGACATTATGATCGGTAAGCCATTTATCGAGCTGTGCCTGATCCGTCATATCGAGTAGATACATCATATAACGGCGCAGATTGTTCAGCTCGCGGTTCGCTCTGGCATTTGAAAGCTGAATATTCGCGTATTCCGGGCCGATCGAGTCGGTGTGCGCCGAAACGACCGCAGTAATCTGCTGGTTTGCTTTTCCGGCTTCGGCACGGGCGATAAACCTGCTCGCGACATACTCCACGCGGCTTTCGAGGAACTTCGACGCCGGCACTTCCTCATTGAACCTAAAGAGCACGATTACGAGGCTCTCGATGCGCTTCGACTGGCGCGAAACCTGAATCTCCATCGTATCGGAGTAGGTCAGGAAACTTTCGCCCATCTTATCGCGCACATCGAGGCGCGCGAAATATTTATGATCGAAGTCCAACAGTTCGCCGGAATTATTGCGCCAATCCCAGGCGAGTCCCGAGGGAATATCGCCCTTTCCGGCGGCAAGCATTCTCACAACATCGCCCTTATCGTTGACGATGACGATTCCGAAGCTGTCCACGCCGGCATCGACCGTTGCATTCACCTGCACGAGGTTCTCTTCCCTGCCCTCGACAAGATAATCCGTAAACACCCTGTCGCCGATTTTCGGTCTCCAGATAACACCCTCAGAGTTCGGGAAAACCAACACGACATCGGGGTCGGTGTCCGGCTGGAAGTTAGCATGAATCCGAATGCGCTCTTCATAATCTTCGCCAAGCTGGGCTTTGAGATACTTGCCGATTGCGGCGGCCTTCATAAAGGCAACATCGCCCTGTTTGACATCATCGACATTATGATAGGATTCGATGAGTATCACAAGCTCGGGGTTCGAGTTCAGAAGGCTTTGCATAGCCGCGATATAACCGCTAAGCACCGATTTCGCTTCCGCAGACAAAGTAGTGGAAGTCATCGGAACCTCGGCGATAAAATCGCGTCCGGAGGGGAACCACGCCGAAAGCTCTGCGCGCCTATTCTCGGCCATCATAAGCTTCTGGTCCTTCGCAATAACCTGTTCCGAAGGATTCCCGACACGAGACCTGCTCATATTGTAGCCGGTTTCGATTATCGCAACCCTATCCCTCGGAGCGCCGAGAGCGATAAGCTTGTTCCCGACCGCTCTTCCGCGGGCAGTAGCGAGCTGTTCGGCGTTATCGCCCGGCTCTTTTAGCTCGTCGAAATAGCCGCGGATATTGATTACGACATCGGGGTTATCCGTGAGTCTTTCAGCAACCGTCTTCAGCATATCGTCATAGCGGGAATCGATATCCGATTTGCCCTCTTCGAAGAAAACGATTGGGATGATCGGCTCTTCCTCTTGATAAAGCGTAAGTTTGCTAACCGTAAGCTTGCTGTCGCGCGGGAAAATCATGCCTTCCGGAGTGAGGAAGACCTGGAATTCGCCCATTCCAACATTGTTGTCCTCGTCCTCTTCGGGAATTCTGCCGTTGATATCTGGCAGGCGATCACCTTTATCGTCAACCGCTACGAACATAGTGTAGCGTCCCTTCGCAGGGGGTGACCATTTCCACGAAAGCTGACGTCTTTCCGCGACATCGAAATCGTATCTTTCAACCGGAACCGCCAACTGCCACATTCCGGCATCGTCCTGATAATAAACAGAAACGCGGACGTTTCGCTCTTCGA
>Ga0334886_1000053_pt1 | contig 181057 bp, 157 predicted proteins | sample GraSluR1_MG_9_FD_207232 | JGI IMG/M metagenome (GOLD analysis project Ga0334886, IMG submission 207232) | Sludge microbial communities from methane-producing bioreactor in Wageningen University, Netherlands - Granular Sludge_27_06-R1 | ecosystem: Engineered > Bioreactor > Anaerobic >...
CATTCTTTGGACATCTGAAATACAATCTGGGATATCGTCATTTCTTCTTGAGGTCACTTAAGAAGGTCAAAGGAGAATTTAATTTGATGTGTATTGGATATAACCTCAAGAAGATGCATAAGATGCTGGCCTTTAGCTAGATACTCATAATAAAGAAAAAAATGGATCGATAAAGATCGATAAGCTCCTGATAAATTACCGAAAGATCATCAATAGATGGATTTAATGATAAAAGTTCTCGGTCAGCCTGTCAACATTTGACATAAAACCAAGCCATGAAAGGGAATAAAAATTTACAGGATCAGTTATTGTCTCAAGACTTAGGGATCAGACTTCACATTTTCACAAAAAAATAAAGAGCTTATTTAAAAGATAACTAATAGATTGGGGAAGTTTTAATCCAGCTTCTGTCTTGCTCGCTCCATATTTACCTGGGGTAAGTAGGGAGAGCTGGATATTAAAAATACAAATAGAGAAAATCAAATACCATCGAGACTTACAGGGAAACCAATTAGCCACATGCTATTGACAAAAGAGGACGATTATGAGAAGATGTTAGGGAATATCTAACTAACTATTGAGGTGGCATTTTGAAGGAGCATCAAACCCTGTTCAGTGTATTTAATAGTTTCATGCTAATTAAGACAGAGTGCAGATATAATGTCATTAGGAAACATAATATTTCAGGGTTGACCTTAAAACAGATTGAATATTTGAAATTATTTGATAGAAGGGAAAATGTGACCATCAGCCAATTAGCTATGGAGCTTGGTTTGTCTAAGCCAACTGTTACCGAAATGGTTAAAAAGTTTATTCGCTTAGATTGCGTTCAGAAAGAACAATGCAGACATGATGCAAGAGTCTATTATCTATTTCTTACTGAAAAAGGTAAAATGATTGCCAGGTTAGAACAGATTGCTAATGATAATTTTATCAAAAAAGTGGAAAGTTGTTTAAGTAAAGAAGAGATTAATTTATTAATAGAAATACTTTTAAAGATAGTCTGAAAGTTCATTTTTTTAAACTAATAGTTAGGTAAAATATAACTAACAAAATATTATTACATGCCCTGATTTTAAAAAAAGATATTGTTATGAGGGATGTATAAAGCAATCCCAGTTTTAGAAATGAGGTAAGATTAATGAATACCAATAATATAAAAGATAAATTAGTAATTATAGCAATTCCCGGACACGTGCTGTTTAAAGGAATAAAAAGCACCATCAGGATTAGCAGATCACTATCTGACATAATATATCCTAAAATTAAGCAGGATAATGATTATGCCCTTGCACTGCTTCTAAAAGACGGATGTAATCTGGAAAATTACCAGGAAAGTGATTTATATAATACTGGGAGCCTGGTAAAAATTGAGAAGATGGTCGATTCAAAATTAACCAGTGACATGGATTTAGAGGTATTGGACAGGGTAGAGGTTAAGAATATAAGCAAGGAGCAGGATTATTATATCGCTGAATATGACATTAACCCGGATATTGAAGATTTAGATAAGAATTCGCAAAACCAGATGCTTGAATATATTAAAGGGCTTTCTGCTGAAATCAGCAAAGGATTTGTAGGCTCTGAAAGCTATATTAAATATATCAATAGTATAAATGATTTAGAAAAAATGATTAGCTATTTAATGCAGTTTATCAACATATCCGCTTCTGAAAAGCAAGAATTATTTGAAATTAAATCCAGAAGAAAAAAATGTTTAATGTTTTTAGATTTTCTCATTAAGCAAAAAGAAAATATCAAATTCCAGATGGAGATAAATGCAAAGCTGACCGGCGAAGTTAATAAACAATATCGAGAAAAAATGTTACGAGAACAGTTAAAAGCTATACAGGAGGAATTGAATGAAGGTAAGCAGTCTGAAACTAGAAAGAAGGATTACCTGACCTTAATCAATGAATCCAAGATGCCTGAAGATGTGAAAGAGATTGCCCGGGAAGAAAATGAAAAATTGGAAAATCAAGGTCCGAATAATATGGAGACAAATGTCATCAGGAATTATTTGGATTTACTAATAGCGCTCCCCTGGGGAAAAAGCAGCATAAAGGAAATAGACATTAAAGAAGCTAAAAATATTTTAGAGCAAGACCACTATGGTCTGGATAAGGTGAAGGAGAGAATTATTCAACATCTAACCGTGATGAAGCTTAAGAATAATCAACAGGGTTCCATCCTACTGCTGGTAGGACCTCCGGGAACGGGGAAGACCAGTTTAGGGAAAAGCATTGCCAAAGTGCTTCAGAGAGAATATGTGAGAATAAGTCTGGGAGGGGTAAGAGATGAAGCTGAAATTAGAGGTCATAGGAGAACTTACGTTGGTGCACTTCCGGGGAGAATTATACAGGGAATCAAGAAAGCAGGAACCAATAATCCTGTATTTATATTAGATGAAGTGGATAAGCTATTAGCCTCCAATATGGGAGACCCGGCTAGCGCATTACTGGAAGTACTGGATCCTGAACAGAATAATTCATTTTCAGACCATTACCTGGAAGTTCCCTATGACTTATCTGATGTATTTTTTATTGGAACAGCAAATTCCCTACGGGATATTCCGGAACCACTTAAAGACAGAATGGAAATCATTCAGATTCACAGTTATACCACGACTGAGAAATTTTATATAGCAAAAAGACATCTACTGGATGAGGTATTGGAAAATCATGGCTTAACAGCTGATCAGTTAAAAATAGAAGATAATACCATAAAGGTGATAATAGATAAATATACCCGGGAAGCGGGAGTGAGGGGTTTGAAAAAACAATTATCAGCTATAGCCAGACATGCTACAGAAAAGATTATAGTTGATGAGGTAAAAATTCCCTATATCGTTAAGGAAGAAATGTTGTTTAATATATTAGGACCTGAAATATCCACTTATGACAAAGTTAAGAAATCAAACCCACCTGGTGTGGTTACCGGATTAGCCTGGACACCGGTTGGTGGAGATATTCTATTTATCGAAAGTGCTTTTATGCCTGGGAAAGGAGAGCTCATGCTGACAGGACAATTGGGCGAGGTAATGAAAGAGTCAGCTAAAATATCCCAGAGCTTGATCAGGTCGAGATTGTTTCTGAGTCTGGAGGATAATCATTTTGATAAGCATGACCTGCATATTCATATCCCACAGGGCTCTATACCTAAGGATGGACCGTCTGCTGGTGTGACTCTGTTTACATCAATAGCTTCTCTGTTTACCGGAATTCCGGTAGATGCCAAAACTGCCATGACTGGAGAAATATCCTTGAGAGGCAAAATTCTTCCAGTGGGGGGAATTAAAGAAAAAGTAATAGCAGCACATCGTTCTGGTATTAAAAAAATACTTCTTCCTGCGGAAAATCAAAAAGACCTTTGTGAGGTTCCGGAAGAAATAAAGAAAGATATACAGTTTGTTTTTATTGAAACCATAGAAGAATTAATGCAGGAGACCTTAGGTATTAAACTGCCAAGGGTTAGTAATTTTCATTTTTACATACCAGATAAAAATATGATAAAGAAAGACAAAGAAGTTTTAAAAGTATAATAAAAATGATTTGGAATACTTTTTTGATGAGGCAATTTGCTGTTTATTCAATTTTTGGAATGTCCTGATAAAGCTGAAGACAACTTTCAACCTCTTTCAGGCAGTAAAGGTTTTAGGTGTTGATTTTTTTGTCTGTTGGCCGAACCACATGGCTCCCCAGACACCGGTGATAATCATGAACGTGCCAACAGCCTGATACCAGGCGAAATGTTCACCGCGAAAGAGAATACCTCCCAGAATCGCAATGACTGTCGTCAGATTGACATAAGTCGCAGTCTGTGAGGGTTGGGTTTTAGAGAGCATGTAGTTCATCAAAAAGAAAGCAATCACAGAGGATAGTATCCCTAAATAGAGAATGGCAATCAGGACATCAGGTTGTTTCAGTGGTGTCAGATAGTCAGCAAGGTTTTTATTCATTATACTCTGTCCAAGAGCCATGATATTGAAAACGATTGCGCCAACTGACATCATGAAATAGGTTATCTCCACGGGAGTAAAGGAAGAAGAAGACTTTTTGGAAAAGATATTGAACATCCCACCAGCCAGGATGGCGCCTATCAGGTAGAGTGTCCCCAGGATATTACCACCAAACTGAACGTTTCCCTGCATGATAAAGATAAAGAAGATGCCTGATACGGATAAAAGGATAGAAAGAGATTGCTTCCAGGAGGGGAAGGTTTTAAAAAACGGAATTTCCAGCAATAGGGTGGTTACCGGAATGAGTCCCATCATCATCCCGGTTTCCGAAGCGGAGGTTAATTTGATCCCCGTCGTTTCAAAGAGAAAATAAAGAACAGGCTGAAAGAGTGCCAGTAAAGCAAGGGAGCACAGACTTTTATTTCTGAAATTTACCTGAATCACACCAGAATAGCGCAGCACGCTAAGGGTAAAGATTGCCAGGGCAAATCGATAACCAATCAGCTGTAAGGGTGTTAATATGGTCAATGCACCACGGGTTACCATAAAGGACAGGCCAAATACCATAGACACCACCATTCCGCTGAGAAGGGGAAGCCAGTGATCTTTACTCATATTCTTCCTCTTGGTTTGAAAATAAATATTTTAATATTATATCTTATTGAATTCAGTAATGCCAGTGTAAGAAAAAATAATTTGGAATTCTGTAAAAGCAAACATAACCGGTAAAAAATGGATATTTATTTTGAAAGTTAAAAATGGGAGGATTATAATAAAGCCATAACAGCCGAAATAGCTCTATCGATCCATCTTGGAATGAGCATGATCTATATATGAATGGAAAGACCATTGCAAAAATTACCGTAAACGTAAATAATATAATCATAGAAAAGAAAACTGGTCAAATCAATAAAGAAGGAGCGTCAGTAGATTTAAATGAGTGTGGAAGATGTTAGACAGTATTTTAAAGAGAGAAAATTGTCCTATGAAGTGACAGAACTGGAAGAGAGTACAGCTACGGTAGAGCTGGCTGCCAGCGCTTTAGGTGTCCAGCCGGCTCTGATTGCCAAGACCTTATCCTTTAAGCTGAAAGATAATCAGCCTATTTTGCTGGTGACGAAGGGGGATGCCCGAATTGATAACCGAAAGTATAAGGATTTCTTTAAGGTGAAGGCCAAGATGTTAAAACCTGAGGAAGTGCTGGAAGTGACCGGTCACCCAGTCGGTGGTGTCTGCCCTTTCGGCTTAAAACGCAGTCTGAAGATTTACCTGGATATTTCCTTACAGGCGTTTGAGTGTATCTTTCCTGCGGCAGGATCCGGAAATTCTTTTGTAAAAATGACTCCTGCAGAATTACAGAGAGAAAGTGAAGGTGTCTGGATCGATGTCTGTCAGTGAGGAGGACATGGAGGACATGGGGTCAGGCTTCACAGATTCACAAAGAGCATGATACAGGGCATGATACAGGGGACGGTTCTTTGGTGCGGCCAGGCTTAGGTCGTGATATTTAGCAGGTGGAAACCCTGTCTGGTAAGGTTATAGCCAAACCACCAGTAGCGAGTCTTGGAGTCTGGGGAGTAATCCCTAAGACTTAAGCGTAGACAGCAAGGTAGCAGGCCTGTAAAAAGGAAATCTCAGGAAGGATTTCTGTGATAGAGCCCCGAAATGTCCCACCGCGGGAAGGTCGACGACCTCGAAGAAGTCGGAAGACTACATCGCACCCTGCGTTTAAGGTGAGGAGCGTGCGGTTTCCCCGGGGTCAAAGAGCCAGGCATGTTACACAATGATAGCACGGCAACCTGGGAGACCCGGCTTGTTCTTCCCATAAGGGGAGTATGATAAACAATCGATACCAAGAGAGAATATCAAACAATAAGCCGGGAGTCGGATAGCCCCATAGTACCGGTGACCCCGGGTAATGCCGGGTGAGGAAAGGGGGCTACATCGTATCGTTCTTAGTAAGGACACATGAACTACGCTCAGGAGTAGACGCATTCATGGAAACGAAATTAGTAAGAATAAACCAGATCGCAAAAGAAAGACCAAAGGAGGTATTTACATCACTCTATCATCACTTAAACGACCAGATGCTGACCCAATGCCATCAGGAGCTGAAAGCAAACAAGGCAGCAGGGATAGACCAAATGACCAAGGAAATCTATGCCGCCAATCTCCAGGAGAACATCCACCGGCTGACCGAAGCTCTAAAGCGGCACAGTTACCAGCCGCAACCGGTCAAAAGGGTGTATATCCCCAAGGGGAAGGATAAACGGCCACTGGGAATTCCCTCCTATGAAGACAAGATGGTCCAAGCGGGATTAACCAGAATACTCCAAGCCATCTATGAAGCTGATTTTCTATCCTGTTCCTATGGCTTCAGGCCGAATAGAAGCTGCCATGAGGCCTTAAGAAGTCTCAATGATATCCTGATGCACCATAAGGTGAGTTACATCGTAGATGCCGATATCAGGGGATTCTTCGACCAGGTGGATCACCAACAGCTGATGGATTTTATCAGCTTGAGAATTGCCGACCCCAATATCAAAAGACTCCTGGTGCGCTTCTTAAAGGCCGGGGTCATGGAGCAAGATAGTTATGAGCCTACCCTTAAAGGAACTCCCCAAGGGGCCATCATCTCTCCCCTTCTAGCCAATATCTACTTACATTATGCCCTGGATTTGTGGTTTGCTAAAGTAGTTCAGAAACACTGTCAGGGAGAGGCCTATCTTATCCGCTATGCCGATGATTTTGTCTGCTGTTTTCAGTATCATGAGGATGCGCTGCGCTTCTACCGGTCTCTTGAGATGAGACTGGCTAAATTCAAACTGGCCTTATCAAAAGAGAAGACCAAGATTATCGAGTTTGGGCGCTTTGCAGCACAAAACAGAAAGTCCCAAGGATTGGGAAAACCAGAGACCTTCTCCTTCTTAGGATTTACCCACTACTGTAATCGAAGCAGAAACGGTCGATTCCGGGTAAAGAGAAAGACCGAAGCCAGCAAGTTCAGGATGAAAGTTACGGCCTTCCGTAAGTGGATAAAGAAGGTAAGAAACATTCCCACATCCGATATCTTCCGACAGGTCAGAATCAAGCTCCTGGGGCATTATGCCTATTACGGGATTACGGATAACCTGAAGATGATCAGAACCTTTTATGATATCGTGATTCGATTACTGTTTAAGTGGCTTAATCGCCGGAGTCAAAGGAGAAGTTTCAGCAGGGATAAATTCAAACAATATCTGAAACGTTATCCCTTGCCTCTGCCGAGAATCTGTGTCAATGTCTTGGTTTGATTTTGCTTTTGAGTTAAGATATGATGAAGAGCCGAATGCCCGAATCGGGCACGTTCGGTTCTGTGAGGGGTGGGCTATCAATTGGCCATGGAACGAATATTGTGACACTTCCATTTTAGGAAACGGGAAGCAAACAGGGAATACAAAGCTGTTCCTAACGTTAAGAGATACCCATCTACTCGACTATCACTTAAATCTGAACCATCAGGATAGTCAAATCACTTTCTGGAAAGGATATATCGATAACAGCAAACAGGCAAGATTAGAATATCTGACCGAAGAAGAGAAAATATTATATTTTAAAATAGATTTAATAAAAAGGAGAAGATAAATGTTTAAGAAAAAAATGTTTTTATTGTTTTTCTTGCCTTTTATTCTGGGATTATTTTTGCTTAACGGTTGCGACATAATATCGCCAGTAGCAGTAACAGGAGTAACCTTAGATCAAGGAACCATGACCTTAACAGCAGGCGGGGCAACAGGAACTTTAGTAGCGGCTGTAATACCTGCAGATGCTACCAACCAAAACGTAAATTGGACTTCAAGTAATGAGGTAGTGGCAACCGTAGCAGATGGAGTAGTCACACCATTAACAGAAGGTACAACTACTATTATAGTAGCAACAGTAGATGGAGGCTTGACCGCAACATGCGCAGTGACAGTCTATCCGGCACTAGTAGCAGTAGGCGATAGTTATGGCGGTGGTATAGTAGCCTATATTTTAGCAGAGGGAGATGCAGGTTATGATCCAAATATACAACATGGATTGATTGCCGCTACAGCTGATCAAATGGCAGAATTTGCCTGGAGTAATATCACAGATATATTAATAGGAACTACCGATACTGCAATAGGAGCAGGGCTGGCAAACACTGAGGCTATTATAGGACAATCAGGTCATACCAATAGCGCTGCAAAGGTTTGCGATGATTACTCGGTAACAGTTGGTGATATCACTTATAGTGATTGGTTTTTACCTTCGAAAGATGAACTGGATAAACTGTACATTAACCGAGTTGCAATTGGAGGTTTTGTTGATTACTTCGACTACTGGAGTTCGTCGGAGAGTGATGCTAACGATGCATGGAGACAGGGTTTCTATAATGGTCTGCAAGACATCAGTAGCAAAAATCTTCCCATTGGAGTTCGGGCTGTTCGAGCTTTTTAACTATTTATAAATTTAACCATTAAGGAAGTACCGGGATTAGAGCTTCTGGACTATCAGAAAGACGGTTCTCTATTTGATCTGACTCCGATATTTCCAATATTCCCACTACTATTCTATTAAATATTAAATATATAAACTACAGGAAACAGGGATTTCTACATAATTAATCCCTTCCTTAACTTCGTATACTATCATGCCAAAACAGATGAGGCCATTAAATTTTTCATAGAAATTATTTTCCGGTCTAAAGGGAGAAGAAATCATAGTAGGAGGTTGGTCAGTTGCTTTAAATATATGCATTCCAAGAGGGACCTTTTGTACAGTAAGAACTGCTGTGGCATTCATTGTTCCTAAGAAAACGAGTTCATCATCCATATAGATGTAATAGGTTTTTTCAGGTCTTTCAATACCAATTAAAAAGGTAGAGTCAATTTCCAGGGTGATAGTAACAACTCCAGTCGGAATTACCTCAACGGAATCGCAAGCAGTTAGACTAATAACCAACAATAGAGAAAGCAAAGTCAGGAAGGTTAAAAAAGAATACTTTTTCATTTTTATTTCCTCCTATTTTTTCGACAATATCATAATATAAACATTATCCTCTAAGCATCTAGAAAATTAATTTATTTATATTAATATTATACTACTTTTCTTTAAATTTTATTATTACAAATCAGAGTCAGATAGGTGTGCTATTGGTAGGCCTTAATACTCTCGAGGAGAAAAGACACCAAGACTAAGTATAAAATTATTTTTTAATCTGTTCAGGTTATGATATACTTTGAATGATAAAAAATATTAACTGAGAGATATAAAAATACCTTACCAATGTTTGTTTTTCCAAACCATGTGTTAAAACGAAGGGAGGTGTTTATAATCTAATAAGTGGTAAAACAGGTAACTACCATGATGGTGAATATTATGTAGCCTGGTTTTAGCTGAAATAAAAAGTTTAAATAAAAATTTTGCTAAAATTTACAAGAATAAAGGAGATAAAAAATGAATCTTTTAAAAAGAGCTGGCATTATCTTGTTTCTAATTTCTCTGATTTTAGGTTTTAGTATATCAGGTATACTTGCTGCGGAAACGGTTAAAATTGGTTATCTGGCAGCACTTACCGGGGACTGGGCTGCTTACGGGCAGACAGAAGAAAAGTCTGCTCTGTTAGCTATAGATGAGATTAACGCTCAGGGTGGAGTTCTTGGCAAGCAGATTGAGTTGGTAGTTTATGATTTTCGTACCAGGGCTGAGGATGCGGTAAATGCAGTTCGTCGAATGATTGAAGAGGACAAGGTTGTTGCCATAGTGGGTGCTAACGGCAGCGGTATAAATATTGCTACAGCCCCTATCGTGAACAGACTCCAGGTTCCTCAGCTGGGGACCGTATCAACGAATCCAAATGTTACAGTTGATCCCAATGGGAAGGTATATCCCTATTCTTTCCGGGTATGTTTTACTGATCCTTATCAGGGAAAACTGATAGCCTATTTTGCTGCTAAAGAGCTGAACAAAATGAATGCTGCCATACTTTACGACATTGGAAGTGATTATTCTCATGGACTTCGCGAATTCTTCATGGACAGTTACCAGGAGTATGGCGGGAATATCGTAGCAGATTTAGCCTTTCGTGCCGGAACAGATGTTGACTTTCGTGCCCAGCTTACCGAGATTCGGGATAAAAAAGCAGATGTACTCATGCTTCCCAATATGGGTAAGGAGATGGCTCTTATTATGAAGCAGGCGCGTGAATTGGGCATGGATGATATCGTATTTGTCGGTGGAGACGGTTATGCTGAATTTATGTGGGAAATTGCCGGTGAGGCAATGGAAGAATCCTACTGGATTAACCATGTTGCCCCGGAAGATCCTGCGATGGCACCTTTCTTTGCTGCTTATAAAGAAAAGTATAACGATGAGTGTAAGGAGTTTGTAAATGGAATCCTAGCTTATGATGGTATCTATCTAATGGTTGATGCTATCAGACGCGCCGGTTCCGAAGATTCTACTCAAATTGCCAATGCACTTGCTGCTACCGAGAATTTACAGCTTCATCATGCCGTCATTACCATGGATGAATTTCATAATCCTAAGGATAAGGATGGAATTGTGCTGATTGCGAAAGATGGAAGAGGGCAGTTTTACAAAAAACTGCAACCGTAGTTAATCTTATTATCTTAATATTTTAAAGATGAATTATCCAGGGCGGGCATGAATGGATGGTTCATGCCCGTTTTTATGGTAAAAAGAGGTGAAGTGCTTGGATATTCTAGTACAGCAGGTCATCAACGGTTTATCTCTGGGATCGGTCTATGCCCTTATTGCTGTTGGCTATTCGCTGGTCTATTCAATTCTCATGTTTTCTAATTTTGCCCATGGTGGTTTTCTTGTTATAGGGGGTTATATCTGTTATTTTGCACTTAAAAACATGGGGACCGGAATATTAATAGCAGGATTTCTCTCTCTGCTTGGTGCAGGTGCTGCCGCAATCTTGACCGAGAGAATGGCTTATAAACCAATCAGGGAGAATACCAACAATACCCTTTATCTGTTGATTGCTTCTATGGGTATGAGTATTGTGATAGAAAATATATTTGTTGTTACCATTGGCGGAAGATTCCGCGCCTTACCGGCTATCATCCCCACCCAACCGGTTCATCTGTTCGGGATGGCTACCACAAGTGCTTTTGACCTGATTTCCTTGATAGCAGCTGGAGTTTTTCTGGGTATATTACAGATGATACTGGTAAAAACCAAATGGGGATTAGCCATCAGAGCTGCTGCTTATAATTTAAGAATAGCCGGTTTGATGGGAGTTAATGTTAATCTTCTTATTTCCATTACCTTCTTTATTGCTGGAACACTGGCTGCAGTGGGAGGAATATTTCTGGCGGTAAGATATACTCTTTATCCCCAGTTGGGGGCAATTACCATTAAGGCTTTTGTGGCAGCAGTTATCGGTGGATTAGGTTCTCTCCCCGGGGCAGTGGTTGGCAGTATACTGTTAGGCCTGGCAGAGATGCTCACCTCTGGTTTTATTTCCAGCCAGTTACGAGATCTGGTTGTGTTTTTCTTTCTGGTTCTTACTCTGCTTGTCCGTCCTCAGGGCTTGTTTGGGAAGAACATCGGCGAGAAAGTGTAAGGAGGCTTATTGATGTCTGTTTATACCGAAGGTATTATTGTTCTTCTCTGCATTAATGCTATTGCCGCAATGGGAGTTTCTCTTCTTACTGGCTTTACGGGGATTTTTAGTCTGGGACATGCAGGATATATGGCTGTAGGAGCTTATGCAGCAGCCATTCTTACCTTCCGGTATAATGTTCATTTTATTATAGCCATACTGGCAGGAGGAACTATGGCTGCCATGCTGGCTTATATTATTGGTGTTCCCACCCTTAGACTGGTGGGAGATTATTATGCCATTGCCTCTATTGGTCTCGGTGAAGCAATCAGGTTAATTTTAGAGAATGGTGGTACTATTACCCGGGGAGCCAGAGGATTTCCCGGAATACCGCCTTATACTACACTGGCAGTAGCTTTTTGTTTCTTTCTTATTATGGCTTTTTTCATGTTTAATTTAATCAACGGCCGATTGGGAAGGGCATTTAAGGCTTGCCGTGATGACTATATCGCTGCCTCTCTGCTGGGTTATAATACGGCCAAGTACCGAATTTTAAGCCTGGTTTTATCTGCCTTCTACTGTGGAATATCAGGAGCATTGCTGGCTGGATTCCTGTCTTTCATCCAGCCCATTATGTTTGATATGATGAAATCTACCGAACTTACTTCAGTGGTTGTCTTTGGTGGATTAGGGTCCATGACCGGAACTCTGCTGGGGGTAATAGTAATTACACTGGTCACCGAACTTTTCCGGCCCATATCCCAGTACCGGATGTTAATCTATGGAGCAATTCTGGTCATTATCATGGTTATTAGACCGGAAGGAATTATGGGACAGTATGAATTTGGACCGAATATGTTCAGGGCAATAAAAGGAAAACTTTTCGGCAATCATTTTGCCAAAGAGAGCAGGAAATTATAATGACAGAAACATCTGATAATATTATCCTGAGGTTGGATCATCTTACTAAATATTTTGGAGGAGTTCCTGCTGTAAATGAGGTCAGTTTTTCTATTCAGGAGGGAGCCTTAGTCGGGCTTATCGGTCCCAATGGTTCTGGCAAAACAACTATTTTTAACCTTATTACCGGGGTATATTCTCCGGATAGCGGAAGCATTTACTATCAGGGTGAGGATATTACTTCCTTGAAAACCTATGAAATTATTGGTAGAAGAATAGCCAGAACTTTCCAGAATCTAAGACTTTTCTCCCATTCTACCGCTCTGGAGAATGTAATGGTGGCCATGCAGCAACACCATAGCTACTCCTTTGGAGAGGCGATAACGCATTTTGGCAACTGGAAAAAGAAAGAAAGAGAGATTGAGTCGAAAAGTATAGATATTCTATCCAGAGTAGGATTGGTAGAGAGAGCTGACCAGAAAGCCAGGACACTTCCTTATGGAATGCAACGCAGACTGGAAATTGCCCGAGCTATAGCTCTGGAGCCAATATTTTTATTTCTGGATGAACCTGCTGCCGGGATGAATCCGGAAGAGGTTAATGACCTCAATTCTCTAATTATAGATATTCATAAGGAATTAAAATTTACCATACTGGTTATTGAGCATCATATGGATTTGGTTATGGAGATCTGCCCTCATATTATCTGTATGAATTTTGGTAATAAAATTGCTGAAGGAAATCCCCTTGAGATTCAAAGTCATCCCGAAGTTCTAAAGGCATATCTAGGTGAGGAGGAGGTTGAATGGTGATGACTAAGAATCCTATCCTGGAAATAAAAGACCTTCATGTAAGCTATGGTGCCATCAAAGCACTGAAGGGCATCTCTCTTTATATCGGAGAGGGAGAGATTGTCAGTGTAATCGGTTCAAACGGGGCGGGTAAATCAACGCTCATGCAGACCATTATGGGGATGGTTCCCCGGGAAAGTGGTGAGATTTTACTCAGAAATAAACCCCTGGCCAGAAGAAGTTACCAGGTAATAAACCAGGGCATAACTCTTACTCCTGAAGGAAGACAGGTCTTTGCACCTCTTACTGTATATGAAAACCTGATGATGGGAGCCTTTTCCAGAAGTGACCGGGATAAACTTGACCAGGATTTGAACTGGGTATTTTCTTTATTCCCCATATTAAAAGAACGGCAACAGCAATATGCTGGAACTCTTTCGGGAGGAGAACAGCAGATGTTAGCTATTGCGCGGTCTCTGATGTCCAGACCAAAGGTCCTCCTGCTGGATGAACCGTCTCTGGGGCTGGCACCAATTATTATTAAAAGTATTTTCAAAGAACTGAAAAGAATCAACTCTGAAGGAGTTACCATCTTTCTGGTAGAACAGAATGCCAGACAGGCATTAAAGCTTTCCAACAGGGGATATGTGCTTCAGACCGGAGAGATTATTCTTCAGGGCGATTCCCAAGATTTATTGGCTAATCCAGATGTTGAGGCAGCTTATCTGGGTACCTTACGAAAGAAGTCTTTATCCTGCGAATAACCAAGATACATAATTATGATTGGCAGATTGAGTTATATAGATTGAATCTATAATTGAAAAGTATTATTATGGTTATAGTAAATCTGATAAATCAAGACAGTAAAATCCCTCATTTTATGCTGAAATAGTAGTATATAGCCAATAAGTGTTTATCGCTTTTGGGATTTATACTGGTTTCAGGCCAAGCTTTCATATTATTTATACTTTTCCATCCTAACTGTGCTGATATGAAAAAATATCAAGATCAAAATTGCTGAGTAACCATAAGATTGGCAAAGGTTAACAGCAAAGAAGTTCAGGAAGGAGGATAAATGATGAAAAAACTGTGGGGGGGATTAATTGGAGGAGGGAAACATTCCTTTATCGGTTTTGCCCACAGAGTAGCAGTTGCCTTGCAAGGAGAAGCAGAAATAAAGGCTGGGGTATTTTCCAGTGATGCAGAAAGGTGTATTCAGAGGGGACTTGAACTGGGAATAGATCGGAAAAGAATTTATACTGATTTTTGGGAAATGATTAAAAAAGAGAACCAGCTTCCTGCGGAAGAGAGAATTGATTTTGTCATTATAGCTCCACCCAATTTTTTACATGGCGATATGAGCAAGGCGTTTCTGGAAGGTGGATTTCATGTCATCTCAGATAAACCTATGGCTGTTTCACTTTACGAAGCCTTGGCAATTAAAGCGGTACAAGAAAAAACCGGCAAAGTATTTGCCCTTACCCATGGTTACACAGGCTATCCTATGGTAAAACAGGCCAGATATTTAGTGAAATCTGGGAAAATAGGTAAAATTATCAGTGTTCTGGTTAGTTATAATCAAGGATGGCTTTCTCCTCTCATAAATGAACCGGAAGCATTTCAAACCTGGCATCTCGATCCCTCTATATCAGGTCCCTCTTGTACTATGATTGATATTGGTATCCATGCCTTAAATCTTGTTTATACTATAACTGGCTTAAAACCTGAAGAGGTTTGTGCTGATCTGAAGTCGGGCATATCGAAAAATCCCCTGGAGGATCACGGGAATGTCTTAATCAGATATAATGATAAAGTAAGCGGTCTTCTTCATGCTTCCCAGATTTCCACTGGAGAGGGGAATGCCTTAAGGATAAGAGTGTATGGAGATGAAGCCAGTCTGTTCTGGGATCAGGAATTTCCTGAAGTGCTGGAAATGAAGAATTCTGATGGCACCAGTACTATATTCAAGAAAGGTATTTCAGCTTTATGTGAAGAAGCAAAAGAAGCTTCCTATTTTCCTGCTGGTCATCCAGAAGGATTTATTTGTGCCTTCTCACAAATCTACTCTGCGGTATTTAAAGCTATACGTTCATTAAAGTATGATCAACCCCTTATTTTAGATGGAAGGAATGATTGGGATTTTCCAGGCATAGAAGAAGGTATCATGGGAATCTCTTTTGTAGAGGCAGTTTTGAAAAGCAATAAATCAAAAGAGAAGTGGACAAAGATTTGACATTAAAAGGCAGTAAATATATCATTAATTAGGATATACATTGAGTGTTTTACATAAATTTTTATGTATAAAGGAAGAAAGGCGGTGATATATTAAAGTACTAATAGTGAAACTTAAAACATTAAAAAATAATGATTTTAAAAGGAGAGAAAGAAAAATGAAAAAGTCAATTTTTTGGCTTATGATTCTACTATTTATTTCTACAGTTGCGAGTTATTCCTTTGCTCAGCCAGTAGAAGTCGGTATTGTTCTTCCTACTAAGGATGAACCCAGATGGATACAGGATGAGGCGCGTTTTAATGAGGCTCTTAAAACTGCCGGTTATAGTGCCGAGATTCTCTTCAGTCAGGGTTCTTCCGCAAGAGAAAAAGAAAATGTTGAGGCATTGATTACCAAAGGTGCAAAAATTCTTATTATTTGTCCCCATGACGCTACTGCTGCTGCCGCCTCTGCAGATGAAGCAAGAGAAGCTGGTTTAAAGGTTATTTCTTATGACCGCTTGATTCTGGAAACCGAATCGGTTGATTATTATGTAACCTTTGATAGTATTGCTGTCGGAGAAGCTCAGGCACAATATCTGGTTGACAAAGCTACCGGAAGCGGAAATCCGCTTTACCTGTATGCCGGTGCTGCAACCGATAATAATTCTTTCCTTTTCTTTGAAGGTGCCTGGAATATTCTGCAACCCAAGATTGCTGATGGAACTTTCGTAATCAAGAACTCAAGTAAAGCAATTGATTTACATGGTAAAGCCAAGTTAACTCGTGCAGAAATGGGAGATATTATTGGTCAAATCACTACTGAATGGGACTTTACAACAGCAAAGAACCTTGCTGAAGCAAATTTAACTGTTGTTGGTCTGGAAGATAAGGGGGATGTATTTATACTGGCACCTAATGATGGAACCTCTCGTGCTATTGCAGATGCATTCGCTGATGATAAGGATGTAACAAGTTATATTATCTCTGGTCAAGATGCTGAAATACCTTCCGTACAGTACATAATTGATGGTAAACAGTCAATGACAGTTTTGAAAGATGTCAGGACTTTAGTCAAAGACGCCAGTGATGCTGCTGTTACCTTCCTGGAAGGCGGCGTTCCAGAAGCTACTCACACCTATAATAACGGAAGAATTGATGTTCCTGCCAAGCCTTCAGAAGTTATTGCAGTAGATAAGAGTAATGTAAAAGAGGCTATAATAGATTCCGGTTACTGGGATGCTTCTGAGTTTACTGGCTTAGACTAGAAAAATTTAAAATTTATGAAAGAAGCAGGATTATAGTTTAACTGCAAAGTAGTAGAGTGAGCGAAGTGAAAATTTTTCGAGTTGATAAAATAATTCACTTCGCTCCCTTTTAAATTTTGCCTGGTGAGATAGATTTTAGCGATTATAGATATAAATATATTGAAATAAAATAGATAGTTATTATATTTCATTATAATACTATTCTTTTATACAAAGAGAGGAAATCTATGACAGAAAAAGTACCTGTTGTAGAAATGCGTAATATTAAAAAGAATTTTGGTGGTGTACAGGCATTAAAGGGAGTAGATTTGGAATTATATCATAATGAAGTATTGGGATTGGTTGGTGATAACGCAGCTGGTAAATCTACTTTGATGAAGATTCTTAGTGGGGCATACATTCCCGATGAAGGGGAAATTTTTATAGAAGGCAAGAAAATACATATGACCAGTTCTCAGGATGCGCACCAGCAGGGTATTGAGATGGTCTATCAGGACCTGGCGCTGGCCAATAATTTAGATGTGGCGGCAAATGTATTTATGGGGAGAGAAAAAACAAACCTACAATTAGGTCCCATTGGTGTGCTAGATGAGCATTATATGGAGAAAGAAACAGAGCGTCTTTTAGATAGGCTTAAAATTGATATTTCTTCTGTTCGCTTAAAGGTTGAAAGTCTTTCCGGTGGTCAACGTCAGGCAGTGGCTATTGCCAGGGCAACAGCTTTTAATACCAAAGTAACCATTATGGATGAACCCACTGCGGCACTGAGTGTTGCCGCCATTCAAAAGGTTCTGGATTTAGTGAGAGAACTTAAAGCGCAGGGAAATTCCATTATTATCATCAGTCATCGTCTGGAAGATATTTATCAGGTTAGTGATCGAATGATAGTTTTACGTCAGGGACGCAAAGTGTGTGATACCCCGGTTAAAGGAGATATTGACAGTTTTAGAGAACATGTGGTGGCTTATATTATCGGAGCACGTGATGACTTTGCTAAAGAAGGAGGCAAATAGACTAATGGAAGGGGCAAATAAATCGAGAGATACCACATTAATCAGGGATGTACAGAGGCTATTTCAGGAAAATATTCGTGAATGGGGCATGTATATTGCCTTGTTGGTTATTATGACCATCTTCACTATTACTACCAAAGGTATTTTTATTTCCCCAAGAAACATAAGCAATTTGATAAATCAGACAGGCTATATAGCTGTATTGGCAATAGGAATGACGTTAGTAATCATCATTTCTCACATTGACTTATCGGTTGGTTATCTTTCAGGTTTTTTAGGTGCAGTAGCAGCAACTGCCATGGAATTCTGGCGCTTGCCTGCTTCCATCAGTATAGCATTGATAATAATCTTAGGAACTATGGCAGGTTTTTTGTCCGGTTTTCTGGTAGGACAGATGAAAATTCCGGCTTTTGTCGCAACGCTGGCAGGCTGGTTGGGTTACAGAGGGGCATTACAGCTGGTAACTATGCATAGAGGTACAATTGTTATTACCAATGATGTTTTTAATGCCATTGGAAATGGTTATATTCCTGATATTCTTAATATTCCGAATATAGGAATTTTGACCGGAGTACATAAGCTAACTCTTACACTTGGTATTCTGGTAATTATATTTTATATTATTAGTGCCATAAAGAAACGTAACATTATGCTGGACCATAAGTTTAAGGTTTCTCCAATGCATTTTTTTATTTTAAAAATGATTGCTATGTCAGCTTTAATCGGGATCATCGCCTGGATATTGTCCGGTTATAGAGGATTATCCTGGACTGCAGTAATTGTGATAGTTGTAGTTTTGTTCTATCATTTTATTATGACCAGGACTAATCTTGGTCGGCACATCTATGCTGTTGGCGGTAATCCTGAAGCCGCCCAGTTAACCGGTATCAGTGTGAAGAGAATAACATATATAGTATTCTGTTCAATGGGTATACTTGCCGCATTGTCAGGTATACTATATGCTTCACGTTTTAAATCAGCAACCACAACAGCAGGAATGTTATTTGAGATGGATGCAATAGCAGCTGCTTTTGTTGGAGGTGCTTCGCCCTCCGGTGGGATTGGAAAGGTTACCGGGTCTATTGTAGGCGCCTTTGTCATGATGTCCTTGACCAGCGGTATGAACCTGATGGGTATTGACATATCCTATCAGTATGTTGTCCGAGCCCTGGTTTTAGTAGCAGCAGTAGTATTTGATGTAGCAACACGTAACAAAAAGAAGATATATTAAAGATTTGGTCCAGAGAAGGCTCATTATGGGAGAATCAATCTTCTCTATGCTTAAATACAGACAACATGGTATTTAGGGTAACTATAGAAGTTTTGGTATCTATCATGGTAAAATAACATTCAACCACAGGATAATCTAATCAACCAGGATAGTAATATCGCTTTCTTTATACCCAAATAATAACATATAGCAGAAGGATTATTTGTGGATCTAAAGCTTGTTTAGTTTTTGGGAAAAGAATTCATATTTTATCTCCCATTGTAGGAATTAGAAACGATATTAGGGGTAAAATCGATAAAGTAACCGGGAGATATTGTTAAATTAGCTATAAAAGAAGAGAACGAAGAGAATTGTTTTTAGTGATATAATATAATTAATAAAAATAAATAAACATTTGGTTTAGTTGGTAAAATATTTTAGTTATTAGGAGGTCAAAAAATGACTAACGAGGATAAAGAATGTTGTCCTGAATTTCACCCTGAAAAATGGGATAAAAAAACATTTAACTGGGAAGGTAAACATTTTATTAAAGAGACAATTCCTACCCTTTTTCATACTCCCTTTCCTCCCATGATTAGCCAAAAGATAACCAGGATGATGAATCTGGCCACCAGCGCTAACAAGATAGATGCAAAAATGGATGAAGTGCTAGTTTTGTTTCAAGATCCGAGTGCCTTTAAATCAAACATTTATATTTCGGTCACCGGAGATGTCTCGGGTGCAAATAATGTTAGCATTCCCGGAACTTTCATGGCCAAAGTATATGACGGACCGTATAATGCCATCCCAAAATTTATAAAAGATATGAATATGTACCTGGAAAAAGAAGGGAAAAAGGTCCCAACCGATGATGAATACTATATCCATTATGCCTATTGTCCAAAATGTGAGAAGAAATATGGACATCAGTATATGATTCTTTTTGCCAGAATTTAGACAGTTCTTATTAATGGTAAAAACTAATCCTCTTATCCTCTTAAATTAATCGCTTTTTTTGAGGAAGAAACAGTTTCAGAAAGACAGCGGTGAAGATAGGGAAATATTATCTTTTCAGAATGCAAATACAGTAGATTTATAATAAAATCATATGAATATGCCTGATAGAAGTAAATCATACAAATTTTTTGGAAATCACTTTTTATTCACAATTTTGCCGCATATATCAAAATCATTACTTTGAGTAAGGGAGTACTTTTTAAAAAGTTGAGTAAGAATCTATTATGATGATGAGAAAAGGAGTTTATAAAGCATGAATATTAAGAGAAAAAAGTATTTCTATTTTCTAACAGGAATAATACTCCTTTCTACTTTAATTTATTGTTCCTGTCCAATTTTTGCTTCTGAATCAGAAATTGCCCAAGAATGGTTTAACAAAGCTAAGAATGAGAAGGACCAAAAGTTAAAAATAGAATTCTATAGTAAGGCAATAGAGCTTGATTCTAAATATGTCGATGCTTATGTTAATCGAGCAATAGCTTATTATAATTTGGGTGAATATCGGTTAGCAATAGATGATTATACCAGGGCTATAGAATTAAAACCCAAGGATTCCTCTATATATAACAGGCGTGGTTATTCTTATTATAGGTTAGGAGAATATCAAAATGCTATTAAGGAGTATAACAGGGCAGTAGAGCTGGATTCCCATACCGCTCTTTATTATATTAACCGAGGAATAGCCCATTATGAGTTAAAAGAATATCAAGAGGCAATTGCTGATTATAGTGAGGCAATAAAATTAGAATCAGAGAATGCCTCCATTTATAACAGGCGTGGTTATTCTTATTACCTGCTGGGAGAATACCAAAAAGCACTGAGTGATCATACTAAGGCAATAAAATTAGATTCTACCAGTCCTATATATTATGTGAATCGAGGAAATGCTTTTTATAGATTAGAAGAATACCTGAAAGCTATAACGGATTATAGCAGGGCAATAGAAAATGATCCCAAATACGCCTGGGCTTATTACAATCGAGGGAATGCTTATCTGATGTTAGAGGAATATGACAAGAAAGCTTTTGGTGAATACTATCAGGCTGGCTTGTTGTTTGTGGAGCAAAAAAATAAAAATCAGGCTTTAATCTGTCTGGAGAAAATGAAAGAAATTGATCCCTCCTCTTTCCTGAACAATGCACTTAGAGATAAGATTGGATTATTAAAATAAAATTTTAAGAATAAATATTCCGGATTGATTCAGATAAAAAAATCACATTTCTGTAATATGAGAGCATAGAAGACTAATATTGGGCTGGATATGACTGGAAAGTTATTAGCTCCAGGTGAAGTGGATTGATAGTTATTTTAAGAGGGTAAGAAAAATAGTTTGCCTATAGTATTCCAAGTTAAAATATATTGGTCTGGAAAAATCAAACTGATTTTACCGCTACTAATGGCAAAGGTAAAGGTATAGTATAGTAGATTAAATAAATTAAAGAACCAACCAGTTCCATTATTTCGTCAAAGAGCAAAATAAAGGAAAGGTATAAGTTAGAAACGCTTTCCTATTAAAAGGTAATTTGCTATAATTCATGGTATAGTCTGCTGTTTATCTTGGTCATCAAAATACTTTTAGTGCCAGACTATCCTACTATTGATATCCTGGGAGACAATATACATCATGGTATTCTTAAACTATGAACCAAATGTAAAGAATTAAAACAAAGATGAGACTGATTCTAATTGATATTCCCAATTTTGAACCCGAAATAAATTTTCAGATAGAAAAAAAGATTTTAAATATATATCTCACTGATGCCCTCATCCTAAGATTCTGGCAAAATAATTCCTGTGCAGTGATGGGTAAATTCCAAAAAGAAGAATACGAGTTAAATCTTGATTATATAACAAAAAATAAAATATCGTTCTTCAGGAGATTTACTGGAGGGGGAACAGTATACCATGACCGGGGAAATTTGAATATAACCTTATGTAAAAGCAAAAATAAGATTCTGTTTTCTAAGTATTTTCTGGAGGAAACTGCCGGGATTACCAACGTTATTTTGGAAGGTCTTCTATTTTTCCATAAGGGTATGAAAATAAAAGAAAGGAATTCCATCTTTTTAGATGGGAAAAAAGTTTTAGGCTCTGCAGTTGCTATTAAGAATAACAACTTTTTCTATCATGCCTCTCTTCTGGTGAATGCTGACCTGGGACAATTAAGAAAAGTAATAAAATGGGAAGAAAATTATCCTGAAAATATAAGAATTCCTATTAAGAGCAAAAGAAGTGAGGTGACCAATCTTTCCTGTGGCCTTCCTCTATCCATAGATGAGGTAAAAGAAAAAATATTGATTAATTTCCAACGTTTACTTAAAATAGAAGATAAAGATGTAAAAAGATTTAACAATGTTGATTTACTTATAGAGATAAAATAGACATTTCAAAAATACAAAAATATAAAAATATCAAAGGTTTAAGAGATTTAGAAATGATCCATATATCTCCAGCAGAACTCAATAAGAAAAGAGAATTAAATGAGGTATATTTATCTTTAATAGATTCTTTTATAGATAAGTTTTTTTCTAAAATAAAAAAGAAAAGTTTCTTAATCTCTTTTTTGGATGCTGATCAGGTGCTGCTAAAGGTAATCTGCCTGGGCAGAGAAAAGGGGCTTTTTGCTGAAGGGTGTGTAGTAAAAGAAGAAGTATTTGGTAAGACTGCAGTAAGCCTTTCTCTGAAAAATAATCACGATATAGAATATATTGGACCAGATCATACCTTCCCGGAATTGAAAGATTGGGCTTGTGCTGCATCCCCCATTCATGATGCTTCCGGAAATATTCGTGGTGTTATTGCTTTTTCCTCAAAGGTAGATGATTACCCAGATTATGCCCCGGGAATCGTATCTTCTCTTTCCCAGGCCATAGAAAAAGAAATAACCTGGATGGAAATATCAGAAAATTTAAAACTATCCAAGAAATACCTGGATATAATAAGTGAAGGAATGAAAGATGGTATTCTCTGCCTGGATAAAGAAGCAAAAATCTTGTATATGAATGATAAAGCTGGGGAAATTTTACGTGTCAATCCCAGAAGATCGCTGGGGAAATTTGTAGGAGATATTGTAGATTTTGACCCGGTTATTTTATCTGTCTATGAAACACATAAAGGATATACTGACCGCGAGTTTATTATAAATAGCCCTCTTATGGGGACGCTACATTTTATAAAGAGTGCGGTAGTAGTAAGAGACGAAGAAGGGCAATTTGCAGGGGTGGTAGACTTCTTTAGAGAAATAACCAGGGTGAGGAAATTTGTGACTTCCTATATAGGAGCTCAGGCAAAATTTAGTTTTGCCGATATCATAGGTAATAGTACTAAATTGAAAGAAGCTATCAGGATTGCCGAAATTGCTGCCAAATCTAATTCCAATGTCTTAATTTTAGGAGAAACTGGTACCGGAAAGGAAATGTTTGCTCAGGCAATACATTATGAGGGCTTGAGAAGAACAAGACCATTTGTGGTAATAAACTGTGGAGCAATACCACGAGAATTAGCAGAAAGTGAGTTTTTTGGTTATGAACCAGGAAGCTTTACCGGTGCTGATAAAAGGGGAAGACCTGGTAAGTTCGAATTAGCTAATGGGGGGACTATTTTCCTGGATGAAATTGGTGAACTCCCTTTAGACCTTCAGGTAAAATTATTAAGGGTTCTGCAAGAAAAAAGTGTTACTAGGATTAGCGGAGCCAGACCTATCCCGGTAGATGTTCGAGTGATTGCTGCCTCGAATAAAAATTTATCCCGAGAAGTGGATAATGGAAATTTCAGAGTAGATTTATTTCATAGACTAAATGTAATTCAAATCAGTATTCCTGCCTTAAGGGAAAGAAATGAAGATATTCTTCTATTAACAAAATATTTTATAGAAAAATTCTCTCAAAAATTACAAAAAAACATAGTAAAGATTGATGATTCATTCTATAAGCCCTTGCTCAATTATAGTTTTCCGGGAAATGTTAGAGAGTTGGAAAACATCATCGAAAGAGCATTAACTATAAGTGATAGCAATGAATTAAATAGATTTCATTTACCAGAAGATATATTAAAAAATGATTCCCTGTATAAATCTATAGACCAGTTTAAAAGAGATTCTTTAGTTAAGACCCTTCACAATAACAAGTGGAATATTTCCAGAACAGCAAAAATTCTGGGAATCTCCAGGCCTACCATTTACCATCATATCAAAAAATGGAATATTAAGAGAGAATCTTAAAATCAACCCCACTCTTTTTACTAACTACTGTTATTGTAAAGATATTTTACATATAAAGTGTAAAGGGACTTGGCACTTTTACATATTTAACTCATTTTTTATTTAAAATCCCTTATAAAATAGTCTTTTTCTAATTAATTAATTATGGCACAAAAATTGCTTGTTTAAAATCTATCAAAGAATAAAATAATAAATTGTCAATAAAAAATCTGGAGGCTAATTTTTATGGAAAATTCTAATGATTTTTTATTAAATCTTTATACCACTATGGTACTAATCAGAAATTTTGAATTAATGGCGGAAAAATTATTCCTGGAAGGAGAACTCCCTGGATTTATCCATCTGTATATTGGCGAAGAAGCCATTGCTACGGGAGTTATGGCAAATCTCCGAAAGGATGATTTTATTACCAGTACCCATCGTGGACATGGACATATGATTGCTAAGGGAGCAGATATCAATAGAATGATGGCAGAACTCTACGGCAAAGAAACAGGCTATTGTAAAGGTAAGGGTGGTTCGATGCATATAGCAGACTTTTCTCTTGGTGTTTTGGGAGCAAATGGAGTAGTAGGGGGCGGACTTCCTATTGCCGTTGGTGCTGGATTAGGAATAAAGATGAAAAAAGGCGATCAAATAGTAGTAGCCTTCTTTGGCGATGGAGCTTCCAATACCGGTTCCTTCCACGAAAGCTTGAATTTTGCCTCTATTTATAAACTGCCAGTAATTTTTGTCTTAGAAAACAATAGATATGCCTCTACTGCTTCTACCCAAGCAACCACTGCCATAGAGAATATTTCTGACCGAGCAGTGGCATATGGAATACCAGGAATAACTATCGACGGAAATGATGTGATAGCTGTTTATGAAACTACCCAGGAAATGGTGAAAAGAGCCAGGGATGGCGGTGGCCCATCTTTAATCGAAGCCAAAACCTATCGGATAAAAGGACATTTTGTGGGGGACCCCGAACTATATAGAAATAAAAAGGAAGTTGTGGAGTTCTGGTTGAATGAACCCATCAAAAAATTTGAGAAAAGATTAGAAAGAGAAAAAATACTAAACAGTGCTGAAAAGAAAAACATATGGGAAAGTGCCCAGAAAAAAATTAAAGAGGCGGTTATATTTGCAAAAGAAAGCCCAATCCCTGATGGTAATGATGCTTTAACTGATCTTTTTATCCATGATTCGGGATATGATTATTAAAAGGAGGTAAAGATGAGAGAAATAACCTTCGCAGAAGCTTTAGGAGAAGCTATCTTAGAAGAAATGGAAAAAGATCCTGCTATTTTTACTTATGGCGAAGACATAGCCAGACAAGGAGGTATATTTGGTGCTTATAAATCCCTGCTGGGGAAATTTCCAGACAGAATATTTGACACTCCTATTTCTGAAGAAGTTATTTATGGTTCTGCATTGGGCGCTGCTTTAGTAGGAATGAGACCGGTTGTAGAATTTCATTTTGCTGATTTTCTATTTACTGGTATTCAATCTATAACTCTTCAGATTGAAAAGATTAGATATATGACCGGTGGTCAGGGAAAACTTCATTTATTGTTGAGGGGTCCCGATGGTATATCTAATTCCGCGGCAGCTCAGCATTCAGAATGCATAGAAACTATATTTATGCATGTTCCAGGAATCAAGGTAGTCATCCCTTCTACTCCTTATGATGTAAAAGGGCTTATAAAAAAAGCTTTACAGGAGGATGATCCGGTTATCTGTTTTGAACACAAAATGCTTTATAGAATGAGGGGGCCTGTCCCCGAAGAAGATTATACTATTCCCCTTGGAATAGCAGAAGTTAAAAGAGAGGGGAATGATGTTACGGTGGTAACCGTCTCTCGTATGGTACACGAATCTTTAAAAGCAGCAGAGGAGCTAAAAAAAGAGGGCATAAGTGCAGAAATAATAGATTTAAGAACACTGGTTCCCTGGGATAGAAAGACAGTTATTGAATCTGTAAAAAAGACTAATCATCTCATCGTAGCTCATGAGACCTGGAAAAGAGCCGGATGGGGAGCAGAAATTGCCAGTGTAGTGCAAGAAGAGGCATTTGATTATTTAGATGCCCCCATTATACGGGTGGGAGCAAAAAATGTCCCTATGCCTTTTGCTGCAAATCTTCAGGATTTTGTTACACCTAATTATAAAGATGTAATAACAGCGATAAAGCAAAGTTTAAGGTAGGTAAGGTAAAATGTACGAAATTAAAATGCCGAAGTTTGGATTAACTATGGAATCCGGTTTTATCGAAAAATGGTTCAAAAAAGAAGGAGATATGGTTAAAGAAGGGGATCCACTTCTGGAAGTTTCCTCTGAAAAGATAACCAATGAGGTTGCTTCCCCTGTTTCAGGTATTCTTCTAAAAATAATATTCCAAGAACAGGAAGAAATAAAAGTCGGAACTGTAATTGCCCTGATAGGTGAAGAAGGAGAAAAAATTAAAGAATACCAGGTAAAAGAAGAACCAGAAAAATCAGTTGGGGAATCGGAAAAAGAAGAAATTTCTTCAATCAAAATTACCTCTCCGGATACAGATAGGGAAAGACGAATAAAGGCTTCTCCTCTGGCTAGAAAGATAGCTCAGGAAAAGAAGCTTGACCTTTCCGGGATTAAGGGTACAGGGCCAGATGGCAGAATAGAAAAATGTGATATACTTAATTTTCTTTCTTTTGCTTCCAAAGAGGAAGAATTTGACGTAGAAAAACTTTCGGGTTTAAGAAGGACCATCATGGAAAGGTTATCTAAATCTTTCCATGAGGCCATCACTTTAACTAACGTCACAGAAGTTGATTTTACTGAATTGAAAAAAATTAGCAAAGAACAGAAGGTAAGCATAACTTCTGGTTTAATTTTTATCCTGGCTCGAGTATTAAAGGAATTAAATAAATTTAATGCTCATTTTGATACTGAAAAAAAAGAATATATATTGTTTAAGAATATTAATATAGGTATTGCTGCAGATACAGATAAGGGATTAATAGTACCGGTAATCAGGGAGGCAGATAAATTAAAATTAAAAACCATAAATGAGCAATTAAAAGAATTAGTAAATAAGTCCAGGAGTGGCGCTATTAGCGAAAGAGATATTAAGGATTCTACCTTTACCATTACTAATCTGGGGATGATGAGAACAGATTTTTTCACTCCCATTTTGAATCCTCCGGAGGTAGCTATTCTGGGTGTGGGTAGAATATTAAAAAAGCCCTATATTAGGGAGGATGATAAAATAGCTATCAGGGAAATGGCGTATCTTTCCCTTTCTTACGATCATAGGGTGATTGATGGTGCAGATGCAGCACGTTTTTTAGATAAAATGGCACAATACATTGAAATACCTGATTTAGAATAAAGAAGGAGGTGTTTAAGAATAATAAAATCAATAATAATATTGGAAAGAGCATTTAATTATTTTGATTATTATAAAATATGAGGAGGAAATTTGAAATGAAAAAAACAATAGTATTAAGTATACTTGTTCTGGTTATCATAATTGCTGGTATATCTTTTTCTTGGGCTGCTGAATTCACACCTAAGAAAGAATATACTATGACTGTTAATGTAGGAAATACATACGCTTGGGGCATGGGAGCTCAGAAGTGGGCTGATTTAATGGCAGAAAAAACTAATGGGAAAATTGTTGTTAAACCTTATTGGAATAGCCAGCTGCTAGCCGGTAAACAGATGAACTGGCTTCAGGCAGTTGCTGAAGGGAGTATTGATTTCGCGGTTGAATCAACCATCAATTCTTCATCAGTAGTGAAATCACATAATCTATTTTCTCTTCCCTTCTTTATCAATACTTTAGAAAATCTGGACAGAATAGAGAATGGGAAAAGTGGTCAGATGATATTTGAGGAAATGGAAAAGATGCAGGTTATCGCCTTAGCCTGGGGAGAAAATGGATTCCGTCAGGTAACCAATAATGTAAGACCAATAACTGCTCCGGCAGATTTGAAAGGTTTAAGGACTCGTGTTTGCCCGACAGCAATCTATGATGATATTTTTAGAGCACTGGGTGCCGACCCCATTCATATGAATTGGGCTGACGCGGTCACTGGTTTCCAGCAGGGAGCAGTGGATGGACAGGAGAATCCCTATGGTGTATTATTACCGGTCAGAATCTGGGAATATCATAAGTATGTAACCAACTGGAATTATCTGGCTGATCCATTAATATTTTGTGTTAACAAGAGAGTATGGGATTCTTTCCCGGATGTAATAAAATTAGCAGTGAAAGAGGCCGCCAGAGATGCTGCTGAATGGGAAAAGGCTTATGCCAGAAGAGGTCTTGATGGAGAAAGATCCATTAACATATTGAAAGAAAAATTTGGAGAGGTACCGGAAATAGTTGATCAGGTTGCCTATATGAAGAGTCAGGGAGCAGAAGTAGTGAATTTAACACCTGAACAATTGAATGATTTTATTGAGGCAACTAAAGATGTTACAGATAAATGGTTGGAAATAATTGGTAAAGATTTAGTGGAAGCAGCAAAATCAGACATGAATCAATAAGATTGCCTTGATTATATAATAATAAGGGGGATACCCACACCTATCCCCCTTATACTTTAAAATATTAAGGGGATACACTATGAAAAAGAAGAAAATTGTGCCTGAGGAATTTATCTCGGCAATTTTATTGTTTATTATGGCTTCTATTGCTTTTGTTAATGTTTTAAGCCGGTGGTTTTTTCATCTCTCCTTTGCCTTTACTGAGGAAATTGCCATTCATTTTTTCGTCTGGATGACTACCCTGGGAATTGCTATTGCCTTTGAAAAAGGTGCCCATTTAGGCATGACTTCCATCTATGAAAAATTACCCAAGGTTCCCAGAAAAATTGCCGCAGTTATTTCAGCCTTGATGGCTATCTTACTGTTTCTCATAGTAGATTACTATGCTTTAAGAGAAATCTATATGGATATAACCATTTTTCATATGGAAAGCGAAGCATTAAGAATACCCCAATGGATTTATACCATAGGAATACCTATATTTTCTTTATTTATTTTTAAAAATATTATCAAGGGAATATTCAAAGAATTTCAGCGAATAGAGGGGGAAATAAAATAATGGAAATAGCAATCCTCTTTGGAATTTTTTTCTTACTTTTATTAATTGGTGTTCCTATTGGCACTGCTATTGGTTTTGCTTCCGTCTTTGCTATCTGGCAATTTGATATTGGAGTAACACTGATTTCACGGAATTATTCGGCTGGGATAGCAAAATTTCCTCTCATAGCTATACCCTTCTTTATTCTGGCCGGTAGCTTGATGTCCAAGGCAAAATTAGCACAAAAAATTTCTGATCTGGCTACCGTCATAGTGGGTAAAACTGCAGGAGGACTGGCTATAGCAGGTATTTTAACCTGTATGTTCTGGGGAGCAGTATCCGGATCGGGACCCGCTACTACGGCAGCGGTTGGATTAACCATGATCCCAGCAATGATTAATCAAAATTACGATAAGAGTTTTTCTGGCGCCACTATTGCTGCTGCCAGTGGTCTGGCTATTGTTATCCCACCCAGTATTGCCTTTATTATTTATGGTAATGTGACAGATGTTTCAGTAGGTGCCCTCTTTTTAGGAGGGATTATTCCGGGAATCTTTGTAGGTGTTTTTCTTATTATTGCCGCTTATTTTATCTCTCGAAAAAGAGGCTATCGAGGAATTTGTGAGCGAGGCTCTACCAGAGAAATATGGCAAACCTTTAAAGAGACTATCTGGGCATTAATTGCCCCAGTGATTATACTTGGTGGAATTTATGCAGGCATTGCTACACCTACTGAAGCAGCAGTATTTGCTGTTTTTTACAGTATTTTTGTAGGTGTCTTTGTTTATCATACTCTAGATTTAAAAGGTTTATACCAGACCCTGGTTGATTCGGTGATAATGTCTTCTGTTGTTATGTTCGTAGTTGCTTTTGCCACACAATTTTCTATTGCTTCTATGGTTTTAGGTGTTATTGACACTATTGCCGAAACAATTATCCAGGTTGCCAAAAGCCCCATAGTTATCCTCCTACTGGCTAATGTTGCCATTCTTATTGCCGGAATGTTTTTAGATGCCATTTCCATTATTTACGTCTTTATGCCTATTTTTATGCCTATCTTAGTTCATTACCAGATTGACCCGCTCTTTTTTGGAATTATCTTTGTTATCGCCCTGGCCATTGGGCAAATTACTCCACCAGTAGCAGTAAACCTTTACGTTGCCGCTAATTTAACAAAAAGCACTCTGGATGAGATAGCCAGAGAGATTTTACCTTATCTGTTAGCGGCTATTATAGCTTTAATTGTACTGACCTTTATACCACAGATAAGTTTACTTATTCCAGTAGAATCGGGCTTATATATTCCTTAACCGTGTCATGGGGATGATTCTGTTGGCGACTATTGTCTATAATTATGGAAAATGATCTTAGCATAATATGCTAAAGAGTGAACTTTTGAACAAGATTTAGTTGGGCAAGAAAAAATATTTGGTTTAGATTTTTATATAATATCATAGATAATATAATAGTGGATACATGTGATGATAAGTTATTCAACAATATTTCTGCTATCGGATGGATCAGTTTTGCCAGCTTCTTTTTATGGTTTATGCTAATTTTCACTGATAAGAAAGAGCTCATAAAAAATAGAATACTATATCCCCTCCTTTTTATTTTACCAGTAGTACTTATTGGCAAACATTGGGCTGGTTTTATGGTTGCCGATTATATTCAACGACCCTGGGGTTGGAGCAAGGTATTATCAGCTACCCTTTGGAATCCTCTTTTTTATATTTATTAGATCTCTTTTACCATAGCTTAATAGAGAAAGTTAAACAATCCCAGTTTTTTAGTATCACTGAGAGACTTTTTCTTATCTAACTTTCATATTTTTATTGAAACCGTATAGATCTTTGTTTTTTATTCCTAATTATAAGGGGGAAAATAATTTAAAAAATGAATTACCTGATATATAATATAGACAGCTAAACACTCCTTTAGGGAGGTCTTTATATGAAAAAAGTTATGTTCTTAATATGCTTAGCCATCCTCGTTCTATCCTTTGAATTTATATTAATAGTTGATGGTATAACTGCTGAACAATCCCTGGTCTCACTTTCCTCGGGAGCATTCTTGTTAAAAAAACCTGCCGAATCCAGTCTTACCTTTTATGGTTTTTATATTATGGATGAAAATCCCGAAACTGGCTGGTTTTCTCCAGAAGGTGAAATTTCCAATCACATCTTCGTCATTGAGCTTGCCGAAGAAACTGTAATCCATAACCTGGAGTTTGACACCGCCTATGTAGATACAGCAGGGAGTGCTGCTAAAGATATCATTATCGAACTTTCCAATGAAGGTTCTACAGAAGGATTTCAGGAGATTGCCCATATTTCTTTGATTGATCAGCAGGATAACCAGAAATTTCCGGTTTCCAACAGGATATCCGGAAGATGGCTCCGGATGACGATTTTAAATAACCATGGATCTACTCGGTACACCGAGTTAATGGATTTTCGTGCTTATGGAAAGCAATTGACCGAAACACCTTTACCTGATATTTCCGGAACTTATAACAGTGATTATCACAGCGACTTTCATCTTCTGCATCAGGGAAACTCTCTTACTGGCTGTTATGAATGGGATGGAGGATTACTAAATGGTACCTTTAAAGGAAGAATGGTAAAAATGACCTGGGAGGATAGTTACGGAAATGGACCAGCGGTCATGGTTTTTTCTTCCGATGGAGAGAGATTCTTTGGTCTGTGGTGGTATGAGGGTAATGAAGATTACCAGGGTGAGATATGGGAAGGAAGGAAACAGTCCCAGGATGTGGGCAGCTGTCCTCATTGGGATAGTGGTATATAGAATAGGATTAACGTAAATTTTCTATATAATATCAGATAGATAAAAATTGGTTACGAGATGGGATGGTTAGAATAACTAAAAAGTAGGGAATAGAGAAAGATATATAGATATTTATAGACTCTATAAATAAAATCACCAGAGAAAAAATAATAACCTGATATTATGAACAAAGGAAGGAAAATAATTTTTGTATAAAAGAGGTGGAAAATGTTACTAAAAGATTCATTAATTGAGTTAAGCAAGAATTTTCCTGAAGTATTTAAAGAACAAAGAGACGGTTCACTTATAATGCAATTTGTGATTGCCGAAAGAAAAGCCTTTCTCTCTAAAAAGAGATTGTTATATAAAAGTAAAATAAGGGTTAATGATGAGAAAAAGGAAGTTACATTTTTTGAGATGTTAAGTGAATCAAGTTCAGGTCTCTCAGCCGACTCAGGTGTTTCATTTAAAAAAGAAACTTATGGTATAAAAGGTAAGGAACGAGAAGGAGAAATAGAAGAAGCGGCAAAATTATTCGGAAAGGATTTTAAATTTAACTTTGATTATAAAAAAATCAGAGAAGCAGTAAAAAGGGAATCTGAGAAGAACAATTATTCTTTTTCCCTAAAATTGATTGAAAAGCAGGTATAATCAAGAGAAAAGAAAGAAGAACAAGGTTGAAGAGGGGGAGTTGGTTTATGGTCAATCCCGCTACCATCTTAGAGTAGGCCACCACCATACCGATGCAACCTTCAAGTGAGCAAGACGAAGTTGTATTTAAAGAAAGTCCTGATAATAATTTTAGTAATTCTGAATTAGCAATTGAAAATGGTAGTATGCCTAATTTTATACTAAGGTCTTTCCTTCAGCTTGACTAAAGCACTATGCCCATAGATGTTGCTATTAAATTTGCAAATTTAAAGTTATTTAAATGTAATTCTATCTCTTAGGAATCAGTGAATAAAAGCTATCTTATCTATTAATTAAGACACATTTTTGATAATACTTAGTTATAAAGCTATGAGTTAAAGTAATTAATGATTGTATTAAAAAAAATATTCACCACCAGAAGATATTTACTTTCAATTGCACAGGATTATTTAGCTGTCTTCCCTGGTATAAAAGAGGAAATAATATGCATATTCCCGTATTTGGAGAGGGTATATTTTTCCAATGAGTTATTATAAAGAAGGAGCTTATAGTGAATCTCAGACTGGGAATGATTAGTGATTTGCATGCCAGAAAAAATAAGTGGTGTATGCAATGCAAGTTAATTCAGAAAATAATGGAATTCTTTCTAAGCAACCAGGTGGATGCTGTAATAGATTTAGGAGATCATATAGATGGAACTTCATGTGCAGAGACGAAGAATTAACAATGGTTATACGTAAAGAGCTTGAACAATATAATAAGAATATTTTTTATCTTTACGATAACCACGATCTTTCCTATACCAGTAAAGGCAAGTTGAATGGTATGTTACAGAAGAAGAATTCATATGAAATGTATAAATTAAAGGATTTTCTTTTGCTTATTTTGGATTCTAATTAGGGTAAATCAGCTTTTATATCCAGAAAGCAAATTGACTGGATGTGCAAGATATTGATTGAAAATAATTCTCCAGTTTTAATCTTTTCACATCATCCGATTTTTGCCATTGACATTCCTGAACATCCCTATTTTTCTCTTCATCCGAACGAGGCTATGGTAAAAAATTTTTATGAAGTACAAAAGTATATTTTAAAAAGTCCTAAGGTTATAGGCGTATTTCAAGGGCATATTCATCAATTGCTGAAAAAATCTATTTCTGGAAAAATTTTCAGTATTAATCACCCATTACATGATAGTCAAGATAAGTATTTTCCGGAGGGAGGTATAGCCATCAGGGATATTACCTTTCCCGGTACCATAAAGGTTTCATATTTTCGAGTTATAACCAAAGGAAATGAGTATCTTTTTTAGATGCCAAACTTAGAATCAGTGTCCGAAGTGAAATTAAGCAGATTCAGAAAAAGCTGGGTATTACTACTGTTTATGTTACACACGATCAGGAAGAAACCCTTTCTATGTCAGATACCATAGTGGTTATGAATTCAGGCAAAATTCAGCAAATTGGTACTCCATGGGAAATTTATAATTATCCCCAAAATCAATTTGTAGCTGATTTTATTGGAATGAAGAATTTTTTAGAGGCAATAGTAAAAAAGATAGAACCAGCAAAGGTTATCCTGGATTGCCAGGGATCACAGTTATCAATGAACAGGATAAAGGAGAATTGCTATTCAATTGATGAAAAAGTGTTAATAAGTATCAGGCTTGAAGATATTAAAATTTATAAAGAAAAACCCAATCACCCTACCATTAATTTATGGAAAGGAATTATTTCTAAGAGCAGTTATTTGGGTAAAATAAGCCGTTACTGGGTTCGGACTGAGAATGGTCATGACCTTATTGTAGAAGACTATGCTCCCAAGGAATTTATCAAAGCTGATGTCTATCTGGATATCGATGAGGACAGTGTCCAATTTATTCAGAAAGAATAAATACAATTAAGGATTGAACTGATTCATTTCCTGTTGTCTTATCTAAAAATGTTCTGGTAAGTTGAGGCGCTCTCTAATATATAAATAAAATCTAACTACTTTAATTTTATTGCTTAAATCTGAGTTATATTCAGTGATCAGAAAGGGCATATCCTCCTTTTATTTACCTTTTTCCTTCTAATACTCGTTATATTTTAACTCATTATTATTATTTCCATCCGGCATTTTGCAATATCGGTAAAGTGGAGCTCAGGATAACATCACCACTGAGATTACTCTATAATTAAAATGATTTAGAGTACTTTTTTATGGGAGGAATCAATACTTTTTGTTTCTGTTTTTAATAAGGCAATTCGCTATATTGGCTCTATCATAAATTTAATTAATACTGGTAATACATAAGAAATGAAAATTGTTGACAATAAAAAAATTGCATGCTATAAATTATAGTTAATATCAATAGAAATATGGTTAATATAGTAAAAAAATAGCATAGAAAAGTATATTTATTTTTTATAATTATAAAACAAACTATTAAATGATAGTGATAATTCAGGTATAGTATTGACAGGAATTTTCTCATAGTTAAGCAATATTAAACTCCAGAAGAAAACATAAATTATTTGCCTAAATATAAAATATATAAATATATTTATAAACCAACATTCTAGATTTCCAAATAGAAGGAGGTAAATTATAGAAGCATAAAAATATATTAATATAATATTATTTATACTATTTCAATTTTTAAGGGGGTATTTATCTATGAGAAGATTGAGTTTAAGAACGTTTAAGGTAATTTTCATATTGGTTTTCTTTTTGGGAACCTTGGTAGCAACATTCGCTCAGGAAAAAGAGCCATTATTAGTAGGTTCAATTTGGGATCAGGTTGGATTCGGAGGAACGATTGGGCAAATATGTTTAAAAGGATCTCAGTTAGCTGTGGATCTGGTGAATGAAGCGGGTGGAATCAATGGTCGTAAAGTTGAATATATCAATATTGATGGACAGAGTGAATTGGATGTAATAGCAGGTGCGGCAAAACGACTTGCAGAAGAAAGAAAAGTATTAGCTGCGATTGGTAGTGAAGATGACTCGCTAACCTCTGCTTCGGGACCGGTGTTTCAAGCTAATGGCACAGTTTTTTTAACAGGTCCAGCTACAACTCCAACACAGCCAGAAATAGGTGAATATATTTTCATGCCTGCCTATGGCGACCACTTCCAGGGAACAGCTGCAGCTAAATTCTGTGCTGAAGAATTGGGATGGAAAAAGATAGCAGTCCTTTATGACGCTGCTAGTGCTTATAGCGTCTATCTGTCTAAAGCTTTTCAGGAAGCTTTTAAATATTTTACTAATGATCCTTCAGCCATAGTTCAGGTGGAATCATATATGACTGGTGATATGACTTTCACTGCACAACTTACCAGAATCAGAGGTATTCAGGATAAGATAGATGCCTTTGTTACTTTCCCTCCTGAACCACAGGATGCTCCTGTTTATTCAAAACAAGCAAGAAGTTTGGGAATTACAGTTCCACTTTTCTTCACCGATGGTGGTGATGATATGAGTGTAGTAGAAGTTGGAGGAGATGCTGTAGAAGGTGCATATATTTCCACCCAATTTGCTGGTGATGCTCCTACAACTGAAATAGGTAAACAATTCGTATTAGATTATAATAATAAGTTTGGTGAAGAGCCAGGCTGTTTCGAATCAATTGGCTATGATTCTATGAGATTAGTTCTTGAGTCCATAGAGGCGATTATCGGTATAGTTGGAGATGAAGTATGGGATTCCATGACATTAGTACAGAAGAGAACAGCTATTAGAAATACGCTACAGCTGTGGCCTGCTTTTCAAACCACTATTGTACCAATATCCTATCCGGATCCAGAAAAAGCAATATATCCAAGAGTACCCAACAGACCGGTCATATTCAAACAGATAAAAAATGGAGAACTTCGCTATTATACTCATATGGAACCGGAAGAAATTGCAGACCATCTAACACCAGTTCTAGAAGCTATGGGTGCCATAAAAAAATGATTAAAGCATGAAGGATAATTTCTAGTGATAGGAGAAAGAAGACGCGGGAAAGAGATATTAACGCTTTCCCGTGTCCTTATTTTTAGAGAACCGGGGGTATATAAAATGCCAGTAGATATACAGATAAGAAAATTAACCAAACAATTTGGAGGATTAAAAGCTGTTTCTGAACTTGGTTTTGAACTTTATCAGGGAGAACTGCTGGGGCTGATAGGTCCAAATGGCGCCGGCAAGACAACTGTCTTTAATCTCATTACTGGTCTTTTAAAGCCAAATGCAGGGCAAATACTCTTTCATGGTCAAAACATAGCAGAATGGGCTCCTCACTTAATATCTGCTTGCGGCATTGCTCGTACTTTCCAAAATATCAGGCTTATGCCAGGGATGACAGTACGAGAAAATATAAGACCAGCATTCCATCAAAAAATTAGTTACTCCCTATTAAGCTCCATTGCCAGGACATCTGCTTTTATGAAAGTAGAAAATGAAATGGATCAGAAGATTGATGAAGTGCTCAATATGCTACAGATATCTGAATATACCGATCATTATGTGGAAGATCTCCCTTATGGGATACAGAGGAGAATTGAGATTGCCAGAGCTTTATGCCTTGAACCAGCAGTTTTGCTGCTTGATGAACCTACTGCAGGTTTGAATCAAAAGGAAGCAAAAGATATTGTTGAGGTTATTAAACATCTATCTAATGAAAATAATATTTCTATTATTGTTATAGAACATAATATGAGAGTCATTATGAGTATATGTAACCGGATTATAGTTATTAATCAGGGGCAACTAATTTCCTCTGGTACTCCGGAGGAGATACAGCAAGACAAAGAAGTGATAAGGGTTTATTTAGGAGAGAAAAGGATTGCAGGATAGGGGGTTTTTAAATGTTACTGTCAATAGAAAATGTTAGTACAGGTTATGGAAAAGCTCAGGTTCTCAAAAATGTTAGTATTAATCTTGAAAAGGGTGAAATAGTCGCTTTAATCGGGGCTAATGGTGCGGGGAAAACTACAACCTTAAGGTGCATTACCGGTGTAATTAAGCCATGGGATGGCAATATTAAGTTTAACGATCAGAAAATTGACTCTCTCCAACCATTTGAGATTGTTTCGCTGGGAATTTCGTACTGTCCAGAAGGGAGAGATATATTTGGGAACCTTTCGGTGTTTGAAAATCTGAAAGTGGGAGGTTACCTGATTCAGAACCGAAATGAGTTTAAGTCATACCTTGATTGGATCTATGACCTTTTTCCTATTCTAAAGGAGCGGTGCAATCAAATTGCCGGGTCACTGAGTGGTGGAGAACAACAGATGTTAGCAATTGGCAGGGCGCTTATGTCAAAACCTATTGTTATCTGTCTTGATGAACCTTCTTTAGGTCTGGCTCCCATAGTAGTGGAAAATATATTTAATACTATTCAGCAGATAAATTCTAACGGGACATCTATACTTTTGGTAGAACAAAATGTAAGTCTGGCGTTAGATATTGCTAAAAGAGCTTACGTCCTTGAAAAGGGAGAGATCAGACTTTGTGGAGAGTGCAAAGATCTTAGCAATAGTGAATATGTTAAAAATTCATATTTAGGAATTACATGATACATGATATATTCCAAAGATAAGGAGAATCAAAATGTTATTTTATTTGCTACAACAACTGATTAATGCCATTTCTTATGGCAGTATATTGGGCTTACTGGCAGTGGGTTATACAATGATCTATGGAATTCTGGGTTTAATTAATTTTGCTCATGGCGAAATCTTTATGATTGGAGCTTTTTCATGTTATCTTTTCGTTAAATTCCTTAATCTACCCTGGTTCACTGCTGCACTTTTAGCTATTGCCTCATCAGTTGTTTCAGGAATAGCTCTGGAAAGAATTGCCTACCGACCTTGCATTAGGAGAGGAGGTTCTGTTTTAACTATATTTATTATTTCATTTGCTGCTTCAATGTTTTTAAGATATTTATTTATGATGTTTTTTACAGATGAGCGGAGGGCATTTCCCATTCCTGCTTTTTTCGAAAAGATGTACTTTATAGGAGGTATAGTAATTGGACTGCGAGATATAATTATTTTTATAACTACTGTTATAATTATGCTGCTTATTAGTTACTTTATAAAGTATTCTAAACTTGGAATAGCCATGAGAGCAGTATCATATGATAAGAGAACTGCAAATTTTATGGGTATTAACAGCACTCTTATTATTAAAATTGCTTTTGTTATAGGATCTATACTTGCTGGTATTTCTGGTATTGAATACGGATTGAGCTTTGGAATTGTGAATCCAAGTATGGGTTTTAATCCGGGACTTACTGGTTTTATTGCTGCAGTACTGGGAGGTATTGGCAATGTGCCCGGTGCCATGATTGCCGGTTTTATCGTAGGAATTGGCGAGGTCCTCTTTGTGGCAATATTGCCCTCTATTTACTCACCTCTTCGCCCCTTGTTTGTATGGATTTTATTGTTTTTTATACTTTTCTTAAAACCAACTGGCCTATTCCGGCCAAATGTTAAGTTTGATGGGGGATGGGAAGAATGAAACAAAACAAAAGTACTGTTATAAAGAATCGATGGTATTATATAGTAGGTTTTATTGCAGCGATTGCCATTCTTGCTCTAATTGAGAAAAATATGAGAGGATTTTATCTTGGTATCTTTCTCTTATTTGGAATTAATGCCATTATTTGTTTGGGTGTTACCATTACCAATGGCTATGCTAATATTTTTTCTTTAGGATTTGGAGGGATCATGCTTTTTTCAGCATATGTTTCCAGCTTGTTTACCCTTCCTATTCAGTATAAAGCGTCTTTTTTAAAACTTCCAGAATGGTTAGAGGCAGCTCAGTTACCATTTGCTCTAGCCTTGTTTTTAGGTGCTATTGCTGCCGTATTGGCAAGTATTACCTTAGTTTTACCAGCTTTTCGCCTTAGAGGGCATTATTTTATTCTGGCTTCTATAGGCATTAATATAGTGATGGCTAACCTTGCTGTAAATTTACGTTCTTTTACTCATGGACCTTTGGGCATCAGAAATATGCCTTTTGCTACTAATGTCTGGTGGGTATATGGAATTTTGTTTTTAACTGTCATTTTTATGTGGAGATTTACTCATTCCAAATTTGGAAGAGCGGTAATTACCCTTGGCAAGGATCAAACCCTGGCTTCAACTATGGGCATTGATGTCGTTCGTTATAAAATTTTTGCTTTTATCACTGGCAGTTTTATTGTTGGATTAGCTGGTCCATTATGGGTTCATTATACAGGGGCAATGCACCCGGAAGTGTTTGGTCTGGTTTTTGTATTTCAAATAATAGCAATGCTGGTGATAGGAGGTATAGGGACTATTTCAGGTGCAATTCTTGGCGCTGGAATTATTACTATGTTTACACATCTTGCCCGACCCATACAGGAAGGTTTTAAAATATTTAGTTTACAGGTTCCCCCTTTAATTGGCTTGATCCAAGTTTTAATGGCCATTATGATATTTTTGGTTTTAATGTATAAACCGGAAGGATTACTTGGTAAAAATGAAATTACTGGACAGATCTTGCCAAAGCTTTGGTTAAGATTAAAAGAAAAGGAGAATTAGATATGAAAAAGATTACCAGAGATCAGGTAATTTACGCTATGGGGAAATCAAACAAGCCGATAATAAATGTTAATCCCGGAGAGATGCTTCAAATAGAGACTGAGGACTGCTTTAGTCATCAATTAGTCAAACCAACTGATACATTAGAGGAAAATGTTGATTTCTCAAGAGTAAATCCAGCAACAGGACCAATTTATGTTAACGGTATTAAAACTGGAGAAACATTAAAGGTGTCCATTAAAAAGATTAAACCAGATAAACAGGGAGTTACTGTTGCTCTGAGGGGATTAGGCGTATTAGGTGATAAGGTAGATAATTCTCAAGTAGAGATAATCCCAATCGAAAACGATGTTATTGAGTTTGCTGGTCAAAAGTTATACTGTCGTCCCATGATTGGGGTCATAGGTGTAGCACCAGAGGATGGTGAGGTACCGAATAATACACCTGGAGATCACGGTGGTAATATGGATACTTTAGATGTTTGTGCCGGTGCATCCATTTATTTACCTGTTTTTGTTGATGGTGCTTACTTTGCCCTGGGAGATGTTCATGCTATTATGGGTAATGGAGAGGTTTGTGGGACTGGAGTTGAGTGTAGGAGTGTAGTAGAACTTAGTCTCGATATCTGTAAAAAGTACTATTGGCGAATCCCGGTAATTGAAACTGAAGAGTATTTTTATTTTGTGGGAAGTGCCAGTACATTAGATGAGGCAGTTAAAAAAGCCACTGATGAAGCAGTTCTATTTATTGAACAGAGTAATCAGATTCCATGGAATACTGCTTATATGCTAGCAAGTCTTTCTACCCATGCCATAGTCAGCCAGGCTGTTAATCCATTAAAGACTGCACGGATCCAGATTCCTAAAAGCCTGTTAAATATATAGCTAATTATAAAAACTTCCCGGTGATTTCCTCCTGGGCAGGCTTGTAATAGAGTATTTATATAATCTACTAAATAAGGCACCTGCATAGCAGATTACTTTATAAATCCTCCCAAAGAGGATTAACTTGTTAGTAGCAACTTTTTGCTATTCTTTTTTCTCTTATATGGGAAAGCCAGTCTGCAAAAATGTTGTCTTGGAATTAATTAGAACAAGATATAGATTTAAAAGAAATAGAAATAATAAAATAATGAAGAATGAATCAACTATTTTATCTAAAAGAAGCAAGAAACCAGACAGAGATTATAATCTAATAAAAATTTTGATTGTACTATTTCTACCATATCTGGCTTTAAGTTTAGCTCAAACCGGATTTCTGGGATTACTTCCCTTCGTTCGCGAAGAGTTTACTCTTACTCGAGTCCAGGTTGGTTATTATTCCACTTTTTTCTTTATCAGTGCAGCATCGCTTTCTATATTTACCGGTAGTATAGTAGATAAATTAGGACCAAAGAAGAGTATGCTTTTAGGTATTGGATGCTTAGGTTTCTTATTACTACTGCATGGACTATCTCCTTCTTATAGCCTTCTTTTATTATTGTCCTTTTTAACCGGACTGGGTTTCAGCATTATCACGCCATCAGCAACTAAGGCAGTCATGATTGCCACTCCCCGGGAAAAGCGAGCTTTTTCAATGGGTATTACCCAGGTTGGGTTTGGATTGGGAGGTATTCTGGGAGCAAGTTTTTTGCCTCTTCTTGGAGAAAGCATGGGCTGGCGAAGAGCCATTCAGATTGCCGCAGTTATTGTTCTGTTTGCTGGATTCTTTATATATAAACTATATCAGGAACAGAAGGATATCAACCATATAATTCATACACCTGAAGATAAAAGAGACAAACAGAAGTCTTTTTTCAAAAACCTCTCCTCAATTATAATAGAAAAACCTTTGTTTAGCATTTGTATTCTGGGCATACTATTTGGAATTTCAGAGGGATCCTTACTGGGTCACTTTGTAGTATTCCTGACTGGAGATCTTAAGATAAGCAAGGTGACTGCTGGCTTGCACTTTGCTACTCTTCATATGGGTGGAATGCTCGGACTTTTAGGTTGGGGATCACTATCAGACCGGTTTTTTAGGATAGACCGACGATTTAGCCTTTTCTTGATTGGATTATCTACTGGAATTATGTATCTAATTTTTGGTCTTTTTTTATGCCATCCTTTCCTGAATCAAATCATAGTTTTTATTTTCTCTTTTCTTTTTGGTTTTGTAGCACTGGGCTGGGCTGGGGTATATCTAACAACAGTAGGAGAGGTTGCCGGTGATAGAAAAGCCGGAATTGCCACAGGATTAGCATTATTATTCATTAGAACTGGTATGATTTTAGCTCCACCTATTTTCGGATTGATAGCTGATAGGTATGGATACTATAGAAATAGCTGGTTAATCTTTAGTATTTTAATTATGATTATATCCTTTCTTTTTTTAAAAAAGAAATAATTACCAGGAGAAGTTTCTTTTTTGGAAACAACTCTTGATAGAATATTTCCAATTATTCAACCAGAAACTATAAGAAGAAGTTGTTATTGTTTTTTAGGAAGGAGAGAAAGAATCAATGAGAAAATTATTCGATAAAACTAGCATTAATCAGATGGAACTAAAAAACAGATTTGTACGGAGTGCCACCTGGGAAGGTTTAGCCAATCCAGATGGTTCATGCGGTGATAAGGTCACTGCTATGATAGAAGAGCTGGCATTAGGTCAGGTAGCATTAATAATAAGTAGCCATGCTTATGTTAATCCCGAAGGGAAGGGAAATAATGGTCAACTGGGAATGCATGATGATAGTCTTATAGCCAGCTATCAAAAAACGGTTCAGGTAGTTCAGGAAAAAGGAAGTAAGATAATTTTACAGATTAGCCATGCTGGCGGAAGGGCAATAAGCCAAAATCCCTATGGACCTTCACCAACTAATATCCCAGGCTATCAATGCAGGGAAATTACTTTAGCTGAGATTGCTAAGATTATTCATGATTTTAAGAAGGCAGCTTTAAGAGCGAGAAAAGCAGGTTTTGATGGTATTCAAATACATGCAGCACATGGATTTTTATTAAGCCAGTTTCTTTCTCCCTTTTTTAATAAAAGGAAGGATTATTATGGTGGAAGCATTGAAAATAGGGCTCGGATAATTTTAGAAATTGTTCAAATTATCAGATCAGAATTGGGTAATAGATTTGTAATTACGATAAAAATTAATTCTGACGATTTTATAGATGGTGGTTTTCAACCAGAAGAAATGATTCAAGTTTCAGAATTGCTGGAAAAAGCAGGATTAGATGCTTTAGAAATGAGTGGAGGTACTTCAGTAGGCAAGTATTCCTCTCACAGGGTAAACAAAGATGTATTAAAGGGCGATGAGGTTTATTATCGTGATGCTGCTAAGTTATTTAAGGAAAAAATAAATATCCCCTTAATATTAGTGGGCGGAATTCGTTCTTATGAGGTAGCCAGAGAATTGATTGAAGATGATTTTGCGGATTATATTTCTTTAAGCCGCCCCTTAATCAGGGAACCATATTTAATCAGACGCTGGCAATCAGGAGATACCAGAAGGGCTACCTGTATTTCCTGTAATAAGTGTTTTGCTCCTGCCCGAGAAGGCAAAGGTTTGTATTGTATGCTGGATAAGTAAATGAATTTAATTCAATTTAGATAGCAATCTCTAATTATACTTATTTTTGGGCAATAATAAAAACTCTTTCCTCTTTCTCAGGATTTTTAATCTTAGTATTTAGATTATTAATACCGGCAAAATAGATATTCCTCCAGCCGGTTGATTTTAATAATTTTCTTATTTCCGACATATCATAAGCATAGTTATACACAACCTCTTCAAAACGGTTATACAGATTACTATCTTCCTCTTTTATAAAGCCAGAAGCCCTGGTAATTGCCCTGTTATTTTCTCTGTCAAAAACCCCTTTTATTATTAATAAGAATTTTTTTGATTCATTGATATTGATACTATTCCATCTCTCCAGACCTAGCCTGGTATTCAAATCAAAAATAAAATAACCTTTTCTCACCACACTATTATATACACATTGAAAACAATCTTTTATCAAGGGCGTTCCTTCCAGGTGGTTTATGGCGTCATAACTTGATATTGCCAGACCGAATTTGGTTTCCAGAGAAAAATCGGAGGCATTTACTGCTCTAAATTCAGCTAAACCTTTCTTGATAAATTCTTTGTTATTCTTACGGGCATAGAAGAGCATATAAGGTGAGAGATCAACTCCCAGGACATAATAATTTTCCTGTAAGAATTCCAGAGCTAATTGACCGGTACCACAACATATATCTAGAACATTTTTATTTGTTTTAGAAATCTCCTGTTGTTGGTAAAATTTCATTATCGGTTTTGCTACTTTTTGGGCAAATGTTCCCCACAATTGATTGTATACTTTAGCGAAAGGCTTTCCATATACCTGAGCTATTATCTCACCTTCCTATATTGCTGAGTTACCAATAGTCGGGGTAAGCAAAAACATCTTAAAACCTAGTATACCACACCATAAGTATTTGCAAATAGAACACATGGCATTTTATATTATGAATCCTATCGGAATAGTTTTAATATGGTAAAAATTGCTCTGTTTGTTGTTTAATGAATTTACATATATTTAAGATTCTGTGGAATCATGTCTTGTAAATAAAGAAAAGCTATGTTAAATTTATTCTAGCAATGAAAAACAAATAAGAATAATAAAAGAAAATGAACCTGAATTTGATGTCATTTTAAGTATTGAGCATCTGAGGCAGAGTCCGAAATTGGTGAATCTCAAGGTAGAATAAGGGCCCTGCCTTTCTATTTATCTTGATGAGACAGGTATATAATAAATGTGGGAATTTTTTGTTGTTATCATTTCTTTTTTAAGTATTCCTTTATTGAATAAAAAGAAGATACAGATTGGTATAGCTATTTGTATTTGTGCAGCTCTTATGGCTTTCCTGGGGGGATTGGGATTATCAGATATTAAAGAAGTGATTTTTTCTACATTTTTTGATATAACAAAAGTGGAAAGATATATAGTGGTTCTAGAAATAGGTATTCTGGGTGTTCTTCTCAAGGAATATAAGATTATAGATGAAGTTATTAGGTATATCGTTGCAGTAATTAAGAATAAAAAAATAGTACTCATGTCTATTCCTGCCCTGGTAGGCTTGCTTTCTGTACCGGGAGGGGCTATTATTTCTGTTCCTTTTGTTGATAAGCTGGGAGATGAATCGAATTTATCAAGCAATCAGAAGGCTATTGTTAATTTGATTTATCGGCATATCGCTATGCACATTTTACCTTATACTATCGGTTTTTTGGTAGTGACCTCTCTCTTGCCACAGATTTCGATTTATAAATTCATAGGTCTTAATTTTATCTTTGTTATATTATATGTCACCATAGGCTATTTCTTGTATTTAAGAAAAGTAGAAAACAATAATATTCTATCAGCAAATCCTGTCTTGCCAAACCTATTAAAATTACTTATTTATACTGCACCGGTCTATTTAGCAGTATTTTTAAATATGTTTTTCCATATCCCGTTTTATATTGGAATAATAGCTAATTTGTTAGTCATATATTTTCTTCGACCGAAGAAGACTTTTTTATGGGATATTGCCCGGGCGTTTAATATAAGAATATTATTAGCATTGATTGGTGTTTATTTGATTCAAGGTGTTATCGGGAAAATGGAATCCATCTCTTCCTTGCTTTCCTTAATTTTTAATAACCCCCAGACTATTATGCTGGGTATTATTTTTACTTCCTTCTTCTTTGGCCTGACTACTGGTTTTCAACCAACAGCACTGGGAGTGGTACTGCCAATTTTAATAACGCTGCCCATTTCAGAAAGTCAACTATTACTTTATTGTCATTTCACTTTCATGTGGTCTTTTATTGGCTATTTTTTCTCACCGTTACACTTATGTCAGCTGTTTACCTGTGAGTACCTGAAGATTTCTACCATAGATCTTTACAAAGATTATTGGAAATTTTTTCTCTACCTGGTTGCTCTTCTGATAATAGATTATTTGATCCTGGGTTTATTGCTAAAATAATTGAAGTAAAGAAATTTTATCAGGTGCAGACAGAAAGCGACTATTAATTGTGATACCTTCAACATTTAATCTGCTCTCGTAGCAAAAATAAACCAAATATAAATGCATCCCTAACTGGTGGTCGATGTACTTCCTAATAAATGTAATAAATATATTTTTGATATCTGTTTTATCACTTAATGGGCTGTTCCCCTAAGACAAAAATTAATGCTCTATGGTATGAGTTAGGAGCAATACTCCAAAAATTTGTTTATACCAAAGAATGTACCAGTGTTCTTTCTCCAGAAGGGAAATAATGTTCCATACAGCTACTTTCCTTAATAACTATATCAGTTAGCTATAGATCTTTTTTGGTAGTGAAATGCAAAAGGATATATAGTAGAAAACTAATAAAAAAGGGGATAGAAGCCAGACGATAGGCATAGACTAGACCAAGTTTATCAGCAAGCCAGCCATAGAGGAAAGGCGCAATGGTAGAAGATAGCCCTTCTATAAAAAAAACAAGACCAAAGAGTTTTCCTCGGATTTGATTAGAGCTAACCTCGTTCAGCCAGGTATGTTGTGAAGGGTAGATACATCCCTGCAGTAATCCAATGGTGACCAATATTATAACCATGATAATCGGAAGAGTAGAAGAAGTAAGGGCAAGTATTAGTAAAGATGAAAAAATTGTGGCAATGATAATTAACTTAAGAGAATTAATTCGGTCAAGTATTTTACTGATACCTAAACTTCCGAAAAGTTCACCAGCAAAATAAATACTGGCAAACCAGGCAGAAATGCCAGGAGTTAAACCAATAAAATCTGTGGCATAGACTGGCAGGAAAGAGAGTATTGCCCATATTCCCAGTCCACGAAAAGCATAACTTATAAAATAGATTAAAAAACAGATTTTTTGAGTTAATTGCTCCTCTTTGATATCCACATTTGATTTGTTGTTTTTTAGTTTAGAGTATCCCCAGGCTAGAATAAATCCAGGGAGAGAAATAGCCAGACATGCTATCCTCCAACCCCAGAGCTGAACAAGCCAGCCAAACATTAGACTTATTATAGATAAACCCAGAGTACCGGCTACATTAAATAAGCTTAGATATTGACCTTTTTTACCGGGAGCAGCATTTTCACTTATCATGACTGTTGCCAGAGGGTGAAAAGTAGAAACACTAATAGCCATAAGTAAGAGTATGGTAATCACGAAAGGAAGGTGACTGATCCAGACGATACTGCCTAAAAAAATAGATGATAGGGTAAAACCAAAGGCAATAAAAAGGTGTCTATGATTGAATCGTTCTCCCAGTAAGCTAAATACCAGTGAAAAAATAGAGCGTAAAGCTACATGAATTGCCAGGATAAGTCCTGATTGAAAATAGGTGAAGAAGAATTCTTGACGTAAAAATGGTAATAATAAGGGAATAATAAAGAGATAAGAATCATTATAAGCATGACCCCATAAATTTATTTTTAGTTGAATATTTTTCTTATCTTTAATCACAATATATTCTTCATGTTATTAATAATACACTTAATATAGCATACTACTAAACAAAATAATTTCAAGGTATGAATTCATAATGGACTCCACTTTTGTTAATAGAAATAGGTGTAGTTTTCTGTTAAAATGAAAAAATGAAAAAGAAATTACCATTGGGGAAATTAGATTTTTCATTATTAGAAAGATTACTGGGAAAATATCAAGGCAAAACAGATTCGAGGGTTATCATTGGTCCAAAATTAGGAGAAGATGCAGCCGTTATTGACTTTCCTGATAGGTATCTGGTGGCTAAAACAGATCCCATCACTTTTGCTACAGAGGAGATTGGCTGGTATGCTGTTCAGGTGAATGCTAATGATATTGCCACCAGAGGAGCAGTGCCCAAGTGGTTTCAAGCCACTATCCTTCTGCCAGAAAACAAGACCACCGAAGCACTTGTGGCAACTATTTTTTCCCAAATACAAAATGCTTGTGAGGAACTAAATATAACAATAATTGGAGGGCATACTGAGGTCAGTTATAATTTAGAAAGACCTATTATTGTAGGCTGTATGCTGGGAGAAGTAGAAAAACACAAGCTTGTTTCCACTTCCGGAGCAAAACCAGGTGATGCCATTATTTTGACCAAGGGTATTGTCATTGAAGGGACCGTAATTATTGCCAGAGAGAAAAAGGAAGAATTAAAAGCAAGGGGATATCAGAAGAACTTTATTCAAAGGTGTCAGAACTATCTTTGTAATCCCGGCTTTTCTGTAATAAAAGAAGCATTACTGGCCAATAGTATGGAAGTTCATGCTATGCATGATCCCACTGAAGGAGGCTTGGCTGCCGGTCTTTATGAGATTGCTCTGGCTTCCGGGGTTGGTCTTTTGGTGGAGAGGGAAAGGATACCGATTTTAGAAGAAGCAAAGATACTATGTAAAGAATATAGGCTAGACCCCTTAAGAACAATTACCTCCGGAACCTTACTTATCGTCACTTCTCTGAAAAATGCCCAGAAAATCATTACTATCTTAGAAGAAAATAAAATTAAGGCTTCTTTAATAGGTGAAATAAAAGAACAAAGATTTGGTTTGAAGATAGCGACTGGTGGTATTTGGCAAGACTTAAAAATTTCTGCTAAAGATGAAATTACCAAAATTTTTGCCTGAGCAATGATTTACCTATAAAGTTAAAAAATTGATTATTTAGTTTTGATTATCTTGCCAGATTTCTTTAGACGCTTATTATTAATTGATAGTTATAATATTAAAAAAGAATTATTGACTTTTTTACTGTATAGTATCATAATATATATGAAAAATAATTTATAATGGTGAAAAAATGAAGAACAATGCCCAGAGTAAACTTGAAGGCCAAGAGAGATTATCTACCTTAGAAAGGGCGATTAAGGTTTTAGAATATCTGGAGAATTCTCAAGACAAAAGTAGATTATCAGATATTGCCGAAGCTCTCGATATTCCTTACGGTACCACTTTTAATATCTTAAGAACCTTAGAACGGTATAATCTGATTGATCGTAGCAGTTCTACCAAGCAATATAGACTTGGTTTTAAACTATTTCAGCTGGGCAATCATGTAGATTATATCAGGGAATTACGGGAAGTGTCTTTACCCTTTATGCGAGAACTTACCAGAGAAAGTGGTGAGACTTCCCATCTTGGTATCTTATTTGAAGAATCTTTATACTTTTTAGAGATAATCGAAAGCCCTTTTACCAAAAAGACAAGAGCCACAGTTGGTACCAGCTTACCTTTGCATGCTCCCGCAGTAGGTAAGGTGTTACTATCATTTCAGCCAGAAGAAGAGAGAAAGAAATTGTTAGATAGTATCGATTTACCCAAATTTACTACCCATACCACTATAGAAAGGGAAAAACTGAAGAAAGAGGTGGATTTGGTAATTAATCAGGGTTATGCAGTAGATAATGAAGAAGTCTTTTTGGGAACTACCTGTATCGCTGCTCCGGTTTTTAATTCTTCAAAAAAAATATGTGCTGCCTTAGGTATAACAGGGGATTCCAGCCGTATCAATAAAAACAAATCTGCTTTAGTTAATATTATTCAGCATGAGGCATTGAATATATCTTTTAAATTAGGATACCAGCTAACTTAGACACACTTTATTGTGGAAGATAATAAATGATAAGGTAAAATAATATTAAGTTAAATGAAAATAATTTCATATATATGAATAATAGAGCTTCAGTGTTTTGTAAGTATATCTTAGATAGGGGGTGATTAAAACAAATATTTAAAATAATAAGAATATGGAATATATTATTTAAATTAGGAGGAAAAAATGTTTAAAAAAATATTTACCATTTTATTTATTCTGATTGCTTTAATGCTTGGTGGTGTTGTTTTATCTGCTTCGGCTCAGGAATATACCTGGTCTTTGGCCTCGGTGTTACCGGAAACTCATCCTGTGCACAGTGCTCTGGTTTACTTTGCGGATCAGGTAGCTGAAGAAACTAATAATCGAGTCAAGATTAATGTATATGGTGGGGGACAGTTAGGTCAGGAGAAGGATTATATTGAAGGGATTCAGCTTGGCACCATTGATATTACCAAGGTTTCATCAGCTCCACTGGGTCAGTTTTCTACATCATTACAGGTAGTTAGCTTACCCTTTATCTGGAGGAACTTAGAACATCAACATGTCGTTCTCAGGGGACCGGTTGGAGAAAAGTTAATGGCCGATTTAGAGGAAAATAATTTCAAAGGACTCGCTTTTTACGACGCAGGCTTCCGGAATATTACCACTAAAACAAAACCCATCAAAGTTCCGGCTGATCTTAAAGGATTAAAAATCCGCGTTATGGAGAGCGCTCCCTTAATTGATACCATTAATGCCTTCGGTGCTACAGCCGTACCAATGGGTCAATCCGAGGTATATGTTGCTTTGCAACAGAATGTAATCGATGGCTGGGAAAATAATGAGCCGACAGTCATATCATTTAATATGCAGGAGGTTTGCCCCTATTATGCTTACACCAGACATACTTCCATTCCCGATATTTTAATTATGAGAAAAGACCTTTTTGACTCCGTACCAGCTGATATACAGGAAGGTATAATGAGAGCAGTGGAAAAGTCCATTCCCTATCAAAATCAAAAATGGGCTGATTTTGTAGGTGAGGCCATAAAGCAATTAGAAGAAAAGGGCATGATGTTCAATGAGGTTGATGATATTACCGAATTTCAAGAAATTGTTCAGCCTATTTATGAGAAATATGGCCAAACTATCGGTATGGATTTGATTGACTCTATTGCGAGCTATTAACCATAACTTAATAAATAAATATTAGATATAGGAAAGCAAAACTTATATTTATGGATTTCAGGGAGGTTAGCCATTAATAAAAGATGGCTAACCTCCCCCCATAATCTAAAAAATTAATGGCATGTGTGAGATCAATGTTAGAGAAGATTACCAATTTATTCAATAAGCTTGAACGTGTTATCACCAGAGTAACAGCTATCATGATTATCTTGTTGTCTATTCTAGTAAGCTGGCAGGTTTTCGCTCGATATGTATTGAATACCGGGCAATTCTGGGCTGAAGAAGTATCCATAACTACCATGATGTGGATTGCTTTTCTGGGAGCATCTGGTGGTATCTGGACTAATTCACATATTGGTTTACGATTTTTTGTAGGGCTGTTGCCAGATAAAGTAAAAAAAATAATTAATATTATAAACTTTTTAATTATTAGTATTTTTTCACTGTTATTATTTAATTATGGCATTATTTTAGTTCAAAAAACAATGAGCGGCAGATTATCGGCTACAAATATTCCTATCGGCTATGCCTATGTAATTATTCCCATATCAACCGCTTTCATGGTGATTTTTTCTTTGTGGAAAAGTTTTCATGCGCTATTGACATTTTATCATGAACATAAGGTAAAATAGGAAAGGTTAGCAATGTCTCCGATATTAGTTTTAGCATTATCTTTTGTTATTTTATTACTGATAGGAGTGCCCATTTCTTTTTGTCTGGCAGTCTCGGCAATGTTAACTACCTGGAGTATGGGATTGCCTCCGGTTATGGTTGCTCAAAGGGTAGCAGCTGGTGTGCAGTCTTTTCCCTTGATTGCTATACCACTTTTTGTTTTAGCTGGATCTATTATGGCCAAAGGTGGAGTTGCCAAAAGAATTGTCGATTTTGCCTATATTATTGTAGGACCTTTTCGTGGTGGGCTGGCTATGGTTAACTGTGTAGAATCCATGTTTTTTGGCGGAGTTTCCGGATCTGCAATTGCGGATATTTCTTCCACCGGTCCAATTATGATACCTATGATGGAGAAGAAGGGTTATGACCGGAATTTTGCAACCGCTTTAACTGTTACCTCAGCAGTGCAGGGAATAATTATACCTCCCAGTCACAATATGGTCATTTTTGCCATGTCAGCCGGTGGTGTCTCCGTAGCTCGGCTCTTTCTAGCAGGATACTTTCCTGGTATAATGATAGGTATTGGACTTATGATAACCAGTTACATTATTGCCTTAAAGAGAAATTACCCGAATGAAAAGAGACCTCCTTTAAAGGAATCACTTAAGATAGCTTTTGACGGATTGCTAAGTATTATGGCTGCTTTTATTATTGTGGGAGGTATTGCTTTTGGCATATTTACTGCTACTGAAGCCTCTGCCATAGCGGTACTATATGCAGCCTTCCTTGGTATTTTTATCTACAAGGAGATAAAACTTAAAGATTTATGGCCTTTGGCAATCGAAAGTGTAAAAACAATTGCCTGTGTACTTTTTCTAATAGGATCTGCTTCCGCCTTTGGGTGGGTTATTACTTATTTAAAAATCCCGACCATAGTGACTAACTTCTTTTTGGGGCTAACAAGTAGTCCTTTTATAATTCTATTATTAATAAACCTATTATTGCTAATACTTGGTATGATTATGGATGTTGCTCCCTTAATTGTTATTGTTACACCTGTGATACTGCCAGTTGTACAGGCGCTTGGTATGAGTTCAGAAACATTTGGCATAGTATTATTAATCAATCTGGGGATAGGCTTAACAACGCCACCTGTTGGTGCTGGTCTTTTTGCTGGCTGTGCCATAGGAAAAATTACCATGGAAGAGGCAGCCAAAGCAACACTCGTTTTCTGGCCATCGATGGTTATTGCGCTTTTATTAGTTACGTTTATTCCCTGGCTCACAATGTTTTTACCAAATCTGATAAAATAAAGAATGTTCTTTAAAAGACAGTATCAATTAAAGTAAACACTTACTAAATTATAATGGAGGTACCAAGGAAATGGAGATAAGATATGCAGTTCATCCGGATGATTTTATCTATTATGACACAGAACTTATTCGAGAGGAATTTTTAATTCAAAATTTGTTTATTCCCGGCCAGATTAACATGGTTTATAGTCATAATGATCGGATTATCATTGGTGGTCTTACCACTGTTGATACTCTTTCATTAGAGGCGGGAAAAGATATCAAGGCTGATTATTTCTTGGAACGCCGGGAGATGGGAATTATCAATATTGGGGGAAAGGGTTCAGTTAATGTGGATGGGAAAAAATATACTCTTGAAAATCAGGATGGTCTTTATATTGGCATGGGCTCCAAAGAGATATTATTTTCTGGGCTGGATCCCCAAAATCCTGCTAAATTCTATTTTAACAGTGCCACTGCTCATTATTCCTATCCTACTCAGAAGATAGCTATTAACTCTGTGGAGGCGGTTCATCTTGGTTCTATTGCTGAATCTAATGAGAGAACCATTTATAAATATATTCACCCTGAAGGTGTAAAAAGTTGTCAACTGGTCATGGGAATGACCATTTTGGAACCCGGTAATGTCTGGAATACCATGTCCTGCCACACTCATGAAAGAAGAATGGAGGTCTATCTTTACTTTAATATGCCAGAAAACAGAGTAGTTTTTCATCTCATGGGTTGCCCCAGTGAGACCAGGCATATCACCGTGCGCAATGAAGAGGCAGTTATTTCACCCAGCTGGTCAATACATTCAGGTGTAGGAACCGGAAATTATACCTTTATCTGGGGAATGGTGGGCGAAAACCAGGCTTTTGGTGATATGGATGATGTGGAGATGGATAATTTACAATAGAAATATTATTAGACCTGAACCTTATCCTATCTTTAGTAAAAAATTGATTAATAAATAGGTAATAATAGTGCTTTAATATCTCTATTGAATTTTATAAGCCATGAACTACTACTAAAGGCTTGTATGTTTTTTCTATGGACAAGAATGCTAACAAATATTTTCCCAAACTTATAAATTTTTATAGTATAATCTTAAGAGAGTTATCTAACGTGAATAGGTATCAGAAAAAGGTTATTTTTAATTTTCAGATAAGATGCTTTTGAATTAGAATATTTTAGAATGTATAAAAATCAGAAGAGGTTAGCTAAAATGGAAAAAACCGGATACATCATTTTAATCATAGTTGCTATAGCCTGGATAGTTGCCTGGATTATTGGGATGTTTCAGAATATATGGATAGGAGTTATTGGTCTGGTAATGTTAATTGGCCTAGGATTGCTTTTTCTAAAAGCATTACGTGATAGAATGAAAAGTCATCAGGATGATCGCTATTCCAGGGATGTTGAAAAATAAGGGGGGTAAAAGTGTAAGATGCTATTAACGACTCAGGATCAATTTTCCGAATATGAAATTATTCAAACCTTAGGATTGGTTAAGGGCAATACAGTACGTGCCCGTCATGCTGGCAAAGACATACTTGCTACCTTCCGTAATGTGGTAGGAGGAGAAATTGAGGAGTATACCAAATTACTTGCTGAATCCCGGGAACAGGCGATTGATCGCATGACGATGATGGCTAAAATGATGGGAGCAGATGGCATAGTGGGTATTCGCTTTACCACCTCTTCTATTATGCAGGCAGCATCAGAGATGTTTGCCTATGGCACTGCCGTTAAGCTAAAGAAAAAATAGACAGATTCCCTATTGCCAGGAATATTATCAAGAAGAATCAAATTATAGGGATGTCATGGCAAAATATCTTTTAGCTACATATATAACAATTAGGTTAGTTTTTCTAAAGATAAAATGATAGTTTGGACTAGAATAATAAAATTTTAAATATCTCATCAAATAATTTCCCCCTAATATAAGAGGATAAGATAAACAAAAGTATTGACATCTTATTTTTAAGTATGATTTTAGAGTCTCTTCCCCTGAAGAATATGGAGAAATTTTATAAGCCTTTTTCACCCTACATTACCACCAATATTAATAAAAATTTAAATAGTATAGTAAAAAATCTAATTCTATGCGAGAATAAAAAGTAAATTTTTTATATAATTAGAGTTATTATTGCTCTGGACAGGATTTAATGAAGGAGTAGGAGTGCCTTGCATTGATTAAATTGTTAAAAAATTTGAGACCATACTGGTTATCAATAGCCGGGATAATACTTTTTGTCTTTTTACAGGCCATTTCAGAATTATTTTTACCCACCCTTATGTCGGATATTGTGGATGTAGGGGTAGTTAATGGGGATATAAATTTCATTTTAAAAATCGGAGGGCGGATGCTCCTGATTGCCTTTATAGCAATGATAGCCTCTATTTATGGTAGTTACCTGGCATCAAGGGTATCCATAGGATTTGCCAGAGACCTTAGAAATAAGGTTTTTACTAAGGTAGAAAGTTTTTCTTTGGAGGAATTTAATAAGATAGGGACTGCTTCTCTCATAGTCAGGACCACCAATGACATAACTCAGATGCAGCAGTTAACCATTACTTTATTTAGAATGTTTCTCAGAGCTCCTTTGCTTTTTGTGGGCGGTATCATTATGGCCATCTCTAAAAACACCGAATTAGCACTACTTTTAGTTGTTATTTTACCTGTCCTGGCTGTCATTGTTTTTTTTGTAGCTAAAAAAAGTATGCATCTTTTCAAATCAATGCAAACGAAGATTGATAAACTTAGCTTAGTTCTCCGGGAATATCTAACCGGTATAAGGGTTATAAGAGCATTTAATAGAGAAGAGTATGAAAAGAAAAGATTTAATAACAGCAATTTTGAATTAACGGACACAGCAAGAAAGGTCAATACGCTCATGGCTTTGTTAATGCCTTTGATGACCTTGATTCTTAACTTGACCATTGTAGCTATTATCTGGTTAGGAAGCATAAGGATTGAATCCGGCAGCATGCAAGTGGGAGATTTGATGGCCTTTGTGCAATATGCTTCACAAATAATGTTTTCCTTAATTATGTTTTCCATGATGTTTGTCATGATTCCCAGGGCTTCTGTTTCCGCTGTTAGGATTAATGAAGTTCTAGATGTGGAACCAAAAATTAAGGATCCAGCGTTATTAGAACAAAGCGCATGGGCCACTCATAATGCTGGTAGCTTCCAGAATGTAATTCCAGCTAAAAATAGAAAAGGATATTTGAAATTTGATAAGGTCTGTTTTGGTTATCAGGACGCTACAGAATATGCTATTAAAGATATTTCTTTTCAAGCCAATGCCGGTGAGGTTACTGCCATCATTGGAAGTACAGGATCAGGAAAATCAACCTTAATTAATCTTATACCAAGATTTTATGATGTATCAAAGGGGAGCATTTCCATTGATGGTACAGATATTAGAGATATTGCTCAAGAAAGGTTGCATGAGATGATTGGATTGGTTCCCCAGAAAGCTATTCTTTTTACCGGGACTATTACTGAAAATATAAGTTTTGGAAACAATAATATCTCTCACGAGGAAATAAAGAGGGTAGCAGAGATTGCTCAAGCTGCCGAATTTATTGACAGGATGCCAGAAGGCTATAATTCTTTAATTGCCCAGGGTGGCACCAATTTATCAGGAGGAGAAAAACAACGTTTGTCCATTGCCAGAGCTTTAGCCAAGCATCCGGATATCTTTATTTTTGATGACAGTTTTTCGGCTATTGATTTTAAGACTGAGGCAAGGTTAAGGGAAGAATTAAAAGATGAGCTGAAAGATAAAACTGTATTAATAATTGCGCAAAGGGTAACTACAGTAATGAGTGCAGAGCAAATTGTTGTTCTTGATAAAGGTGAGATTGTTGGTATAGGCAAACATCATGATTTAATAAAGAGTTGTTCAGTATATAAAGAGATTGTAGCTTCACAACTCTCAACAGAGGAAATATATGATTGAAAAACAGAAAAAACCAACTATGGTCATAAAAGGATTTGGACGTGGTCCTGGAAGCCATCGGGGCTTAACTTCACCGGTGGAAAAACCCAGGGACTTTAGGGGAACATTAAAACGATTAATTGGTTATTTAAAACCACATTGGTCTAAGATTGTATTCGCTTTTGCGGCATCAATAATCAGCTCGATGTTTGTTATCGTAAGTCCTAAAATTATGGGTAGAGCTACCACTAAATTATTTGAAGGGTATCTTCTAAAAATAAAACAGATTCCAGGAGCAACCATTGATTTTGATTATATTCTGAATATTATTTTTATTTTAATAGGACTTTACCTTTTCAATGCCCTTTTTACCTATCTACAGCATTATATAATGGTTGGGGTTACCCAGCAAATTGTTTATGAGATGAGAAAAGGAATCAGCTCTAAGCTGTCACGGCTGCCTTTGAGTTATTTTGATAGCAGAACACACGGGGAGATTCTCAGCCGGGTAACTAATGATATCGATACAGTAAGCAGTACGCTACAACAGAGTATTACCCAATTTATCACTGCTCTAGTATCTTTGATAGGCATTGTCATTATGATGCTGACTATTAGCTCTTTTTTATCTTTAGTTATCTTTTTTACCCTGCCGTTGAGTATAGTAGTTACTAGAATCATTGCCGGGCAATCACAAAAATATTTTAAAAGACAGCAGAACCTCCTAGGTCAATTAAATGGTCATGTAGAAGAAATGTATACTGGTCATGAGATAGTAAAAGTATTTAATTATGAAAAAAAATCTATTGATCAATTCAATCAACTCAATGAGCAACTATTTGATACTGGCTGGAAAGCCCAATTTATTTCTGGAATTATTATGCCTCTCATGATTGCCATCAGTAACCTCAGTTATGTCTTTGTGGTTATTATGGGAGGAATTGCCGTAGCCCGGGGAACAATCACTATTGGTAATGTTCAGGCTTTTATTCAGTATTCCAGACAATTTACTCACCCTATTGTTCAAACAGCCAATATAGCTAATATTATTCAATCTACTATCGCTGCTGCTGAACGTGTTTTTGAGGTATTAGATGAACCTGAGCAGATACCCGATAAGGATACTGTAGTCCTTTTCTCTAAGCCGGATGGTAATATTAAATTTGAGCAGATTAATTTTGGCTACATTCCTGAGAAAATAATTATTAAGGATGTAAATGTGGAAGTGAAAAAAGGTCAAACCATTGCTATCGTAGGCCCTACCGGGGCGGGAAAGACCACATTGGTAAATTTGCTTATGCGTTTTTATGAAATTAACAGTGGGAAAATTACTCTGGACGGTATTAATATCAGTGATTTGAAGCGTACCGAATTAAGGAGTCTTTTTGGTATGGTTCTTCAAGATACCTGGTTGTTTAAAGGTACTATTAAAGAGAATATTTCCTATGGTAAAGAAAATGCTACTGAAGAAGAAATTATCAGAGCAGCAAAAATGGCTTATGCCGACCATTTTATTAGCACACTTCCGGCTGGTTATAATACCATTATTGATGAGGAGGCAGGCAATCTTTCCCAGGGACAAAAGCAATTATTAACTATTGCCAGGGCTATTCTGGCTAATCCAACCATATTAATTCTCGATGAAGCTACCAGTAGTGTTGATACCAGAACAGAAATACTTATTCAAAAGGCTATGCTTAGCCTTATGCAAGGGAAAACCAGTTTTGTAATTGCACATCGTTTATCCACTATCAAGGAAGCGGATATGATTCTGGTAATGAATAACGGCAAAATCATAGAAAATGGTACACATGAAGCATTGCTAAAGCAGAAGGGATTTTATGCCGATTTATATAATAGCCAATTTGTGGGCTTGAAGCTTAATAAGTAATACTTACAGAGAGAAAACTATTGAAGAGGAGTAATTTTATTTCACGAAAACATTAAGATGCATAATTATATAGAGCTTGGATTTGGGAATGGATAATGAAAAAAACAATTTTCTTCACACTGCTGTTTATATTAGTGATCTTAACTATGAGTCTGGAATCATCTTCTATTGGTGTACAGGTAAAGGAATATCTTGAGCATAAATTTCCGGCAATCTTTACCATATATCTATCTTCTTTGCAAGACTTAGACGAATATGAAAAAGAATTTATTGATCTTCTTGAAAAATTGCCTGCTACCGAACAGAGGATTTTTACTAGAGAAGTTTATGAAGATGGCTTTTCTATAGAATTGCTAGAAAAACTAAGAGGCTGGCGGAAAAAAGTGGAGAAACCATTCTTAAAAGTAGCCTATCCTGTGCAGAGCGGACAGAAGATAAGCGGAAATCCTATTTTTGTCTTTGGTTGTACTACTCCTTTTCGGGAAGTCACAGTATCTGTTAATGGAGTAGAGGTGGAAAAATTTGATTATCGAACCGGAAATTTCCTTACCTTAGTAGAAGTGCCGGAAGGAGTGGAGTTTCCCATAAAGGTTACTGCTGCTCTCAATGGAGAAGAAACCTCACTGGAAAAAACCGTAATATATCAACCATCCTGGCAGGAAATGCCCATAGAACCACTGGCCATTCACCCTCTTAATGTACAGCCCAAGCAGAATCAGGTGCTGGAAGAAGGTAGTCAATTGAGGGTGATTATTCAGGGAAGTCCTCAAGCTGAAGCGGTATTTCGAATTGGAAATGATTTAAAAGAAATACCAATGGACGAAATAGATACTTTATCATCTCCTTTTGAAGGAAAAGGTGTTTACCTAGGGAGTTATATAGTGAATAAAGAAGACATTCCCTCTACTGGGAAGACAGATGCTCAAGTAATAACTGTTACTTTGAGTAGAGGAAATGAGCAGATTAGTCGGGAGCTACCAGGTAAGGTAATTTTTTCTTCTGGCATACCATCTCGCAAGGTAGAGGTTACCGGAAACAGGACAAGATTATACCGCATTAAAGAAGATTCATTTGGTCTTCCTGGTTCAACTCTCGGTGGAGATGGTTGGCTTACTCAGGTAATAGGCTTTGATTTATTACCAGGAAGTCGCTTTAAAATTTCCGGTAATGCAGGAGATTATTTCCGGGTAAAATTAGGAGTAGAAAATTTTTTAATCCATCAGAATGACGTTCAAGAAATAGAAGATAAAGAAAGAGAACACCAGTCCCTTCTTTCCCAAATCAGCTTAAAAGAGACTGAAACAGAAGCAGAAATTCGTTTTAGTGCTCTACAACATATTCCATTTTTAATAGAAGACGGACCACAACAATTGAGACTTATGCTATATGGTGTGCAACAAAGTGAGAATATCGCCATAGAAGGACAAGCTCCCTCTATTAAGGCTATAGAGTTTACCCCTTTGCTTTCAGATCAGCCGATTGATGATGTGGTGATAGATATTAAATCATATCACTTATTGGCAGGATTTAATTATTACTGGGATGATTCAGAATTGGTGATAAGTTTAAGAAGATTACCAGATATGGTTAAAGATAATCCGCTTAAAGGTAGAATAATAGTGCTGGATCCGGGACATGGTGGAGAAGCCCTGGGGGCTATTGGTCCAGGCGATGTTCATGAAAAAGATATAGTATTAGAAATCAGTAAATACCTTCAAAAATTATTAGAAGAGAGAGGAGCCAGGATAATAATGACTCGCTCTCAAGATACAAATGTTAATATACAAAAACGCATAGATATGGCTGTTGCCCAGCAAGCTGATCTTTTTGTCAGTATCCATGCCAATGCTCATGCTGAAGGGGCAGATGCCATCAATTATCATGGGCACATGACCCTTTATAATTATAATTACAATCAGAAGTTAGCTGAAATTATTCTTGATAATTTAGTAAAAAGGACCGGACTTCCCAGAGCGAGAGTATGGCAGAGACCTGACCTTACTGTTTTAAGGCAACCTCAGGTGCCGAGTGTTCTGGTGGAAACCGCTTTCCTGATGCATCCTGATGATAACTGGTACCTTCTTCAATCCGAGTATCAGCGGGAGCTGGCTCTGGGTATAATGAATGGAATTACTGATTATTTTCTTAATTTAATACTATCTTACTAAAAGGAAACTTTTTAGTCCACCTTTTGCTGCTTATTTTAACCACCAGCAACGAGCTTCTTGAGGGCACCTACTATTTGAATACATTTTACTGGTAACTGCTATGCTATAAGCAAATATATTATTGGAATTATTTTATCTAAGCAATATTACTAATAGTAGGAAAGTAAAATAGAATTTATAAGAAAAAAGTTTTATAATAAAGAAGAAAACTATATTAATTATTGTCCTTTTCAAATTTAAGACTGAGTTAGAATAAATCAGAAAAAATGGAGAAAAGGAGGTGGTTTATCTAAGGTTTCCTTCTGGTCAGGAAGGAATTTTTAAACAATTTAAAGTCAACTTTGTTGACTGAATTAAAATTTAGGAGGTATTTACATTAAATGTTTATTAAAAGTAAAATATCCAGAAGATTGATAATATTAGTATTAACATCCTTAATTATTCTGAGTGTAACATTCTTTATCTATGCAGCAGAAAAAGAAATCGTGGTACTGTCGTTTAATGATTTTCATGGTAGTCTTGCTCCTTCCGGAAAAAATGTGGGAGCTGCCAAGCTTGCCGATGCTTTAAAAACCGAGAAAGCTAAGAATCCTGAAGGAACAATTATTGTCTCAGCCGGTGACAGTTATCAGGGGAGCGCCATGTCCAATTTATTGTATGGTGAGCCGGTTTCTGCTGTTTTGAAAGAGATTGGGGTTGAGTTATCTGCAGTGGGAAATCATGAATTTGATTGGGGAATTGAAAGGATTACCAAATGGGCAGAAGATGGTAATCTTACTTTTGTTTGTGCCAATATTTATGATAAAAGAACAGGTGAACCAGTAGAATGGGCAGAACCTTATGTAATTTTAGAAAAAGCAGGAGTTCAGGTGGGATTCATAGGATTGGCTACACCGGAAACCGCCTACAAGACCCTTAAGGAAAATGTTGAAAATTATGAGTTCAGAAATCCGATAGATAGTTTAGCTCAGTGGATTCCAATAGTGAAATCAGAAGGAGCAGATTTAGTTATTGCCTTAACCCATTTAGGATCCTATCAGGATAAAGAGGGCAACATTACCGGTGAAGCAGCAGATTTGTGTCAGGTAGATGGAATTAATGCAGTTATCTCAGCCCATACCCATGCCACTGTTAGCGGATTAGTTGATGGCATACCTGTAGTTCAAGCTTATTACAATGGACGCACTATCGCTAAGATTGTCTTTACTCTAGATGAAAATAATCAATTGGTAAACGCAGAACCATCACTTGATCATCTCTATGAAAGAGCCGATACCCTTAAGGATGATCCTGATACACTGGCAATTTATCAAAAGTATGAGACAGAATTAGAACCAGTTCTGGGTAGAGTACTGGGTGAAACTACCGTTGAATTAGATCATGACCGTTATGCCGGGCCTTCTTTGTTAGGTGAGTGGGCATGTGAAGTTATGCAAGAGAAGGTAGGTGCCCAAATTGCCATGACTAATGGTGGAGGTTTAAGAACTGCCATTCCCTCAGGTAAGATTACTGCAGGTAAATTGTATGAAGTGATGCCTTTTGATAATACGCTTTATGTTTTGAAATTATCCGGAGCTGATGTAAAAGCCAATATCGAGCATGGGATTATGAATGAAAACGTTGGATGGATTCAGATATCTGGAGTAAAAGTCACTTATGATGAGAAGGCAGAAGCAGGAAACCGAATTATCAGTATGGTTTTGGCAGATGGTACTCCAGTGGAAATGGATAAATACTATACGGTGGTAACCAATGATTTCATGGCTACCGGTGGAGATAATTATAACTTTTCCAATGCTATTGAAACAAACGATACTTTCCTACCGATTAGAGATGCTTTGATGGAAGCAGTAGAAAAAGCAGGAGTGATTTCACCAGTAAGGCAAAATTGGTTAGCTGAGTTAGGAGTACCTAAAACTTATATTGTTGTTGCCGGTGATTCTGTCTGGAAAATTGCTCAAAAATTTGGCACTACTATGGAGAAAATTATCAAACTTAATGAATTGGCTAATCCGAGACTCATCTTGCCTGGACAGGAACTGCTCATTCCGGTAGAATAACTTTGTAATACAAAAAGCGGGTGGTCATTGATAAAAAACTTGGCTGCCCACTTTTTGTATTATATTATAAATCTTAAGCATTATTTTACTATAAGTATGAGCAGACAAGTTAACCCTTTAAAATCCTATGAGTAATAATCAGTAAGAGGATTCTAAAGAATGTTATATAGGACTAAACTCTATGAAAGCAATGCTGTTAAAGAAAATTGCGCCAATAAATAAAAACTCACTCATTTTAAAAGATATACCAATTCCTTCACCAGAAAAAAGAGAAATTTTAGTTAAAGTTAAGGCCTGTGGGATTTGCCATACTGAACTGGATGAAATTGAAGGCCGACTTACCCCTCCCCATCTACCTATTATTTTAGGACACGAGATTGTAGGACAGGTAGAAAAAGTAGGTCCAGTAGATGGTCGTTATCAGATAGGAGATAGGGTGGGCATAGCCTGGATAAATTGGGCTTGTGGCAAATGCTTTTATTGTAAAAGAGGTTATGAAAATTTATGTGACCAGGCTAAATGGACCGGATACAGTGCCAATGGTGGGTATGCTCAATATACAGTAGTGGCAGAAGACTTTGCATATCGGATACCTTCTTTTTTTTCAGATGTTCAAGCTGCACCTTTGCTTTGTGCCGGTGTAATTGGTTATCGTGCTTTACGCTTAACCGGCATGAAAGATGAGCAAGTCCTTGGATTATTTGGTTTTGGAGCCTCTGCCCATTTAGTAATTCAGGTGGCTCGTTATAAATTCCCTGAGAGCAAAATATTTGTATTTACCCGTCCCGGTCAAATTAAGCATCGAGAACTGGCAAAAAAATTAGGAGCATCGTGGATTGGAGTTACTGGAGAGGTGCCTCCTGAGCCATTACACTGTGCCATTGACTTTACCCCTGTTGGAAGACCTATTGGTGAAGCCTTAAAGGTTCTGGCTAAAGGTGGGCGATTAGTGATAAATGCTATTCGAAAGGAAGAGCCGGTACCACCACTTGATTATACTACCCAATTGTGGCAGGAAAAGGAGATTAAGAGCGTAGCAAATATTACCAGGCAAGATGCAGAAGAATTTTTACCCCTAGCGGCTAAAATTCCAATAATTTCTGAGGTGACTGAATTTAGGTTAGAAGAGATAAATGAAGCTCTCTTAATTCTAAAAAAGGGGAGAATGCAGGGAGCTGGAGTATTGAACATGGAACCGGGAAAATAGATTATTATTTTTCAAGAATTTAATCCAGAGATGAAGAGGGAGGAGGTGGTTGTGAAAAGTATTAATAGAAATATTGGTGAATAATTACAGTTGCTTGAGGGTGAATATTTTTTGAAAAATAATAGGAATGAGGAGATGAATTTAATAATGAAAAGAATAAAATTAACTATAAGTATAATTTTTTTACTATCACTTATCTGTGCAGTGACAGCAGGTGCATCGAAAGTATCCTTTTATGCTAATATAACGGCAATTGAACCAATTATGGAGGCTTTTGAAGCCAAAACTGGTATCAAGGGGGAGTATACCCGAATTTCTACTGATAAATTTCTGGCAACAGTACTGACAGAGTTTGAAGTAGGCAAACTACTGGCAGATGTAATACAGGCACCGATACCTGTTTTAGAGATATTGAAAGAAAGAGGCGTTATTTCATCCTTTACTTCACCAGTTGCTGAAGCTTATCCAGAATGGACACGTAAAGAGGGAATTCAGCTGTTTGGTATAGAGTATGTGGCACTTATTTATAATAAAGAATTGGTTAAACCGGAAGATGTGCCAAAACGTTATGAGGACCTCGCCGATCCAAAATGGAAAGATAAAATAGTTATGGCCAATCCCGCCATACATCCTACAACCATTTCCTGGTTGATTGGTCTTAAAGAGAATGTTTTTAGCTCAGAGGAGGAATGGATGAACTTTCTAAAAGGATTAGCTGCTAATAAACCTATGTTTGTGGCTTCTTTCGGACCAACACCGGCACCGGTGGAAAGTGGAGAAAAATTAATAGCAATTTCTATGCCCAAATATATTATTACCAAGGCACCTGCACCTTTGGACTGGGCACAAGTAGAGCAACCCCTTATGGGCACTCCCAGGGCTATTGCTGTGACCTCTTCTGCTCCAAATCCTGAGGGAGCAAAGGCTTTTATGGATTACTGGCTTTCCGACGAAGCCATGTCCATGTTGGCTGAAGATGTGGGTGAGTATGTTCTGGCTCCGGGTATCTTTCCACCGATTGAGGGAATGGATAAGGCAGAAGTTCTTGCTATTAGAGAACTTTCTGATGAAGAAATTCAACAATGGGGGAATGAATTTAAACAAATTTTTGCTCTTGACTGACCAGCAACGGTAATTTTGATAAAGGAGGATAACCGTGGAAATCCGGATCAAAGAGTTAAGTAAATATTACTATTCTGATGGGAAGACTATTAAAGCACTCGATAATATTAGTCTTACTATTCCCGGTAATCGGATATTTACTCTTCTGGGTCCCAGTGGTTGTGGCAAGACTACTCTGCTGCGTTGTATTGTAGGATTGGAAACACCGGATTCTGGAGAGATTATAATAGGTGACGAGATAGTCTGGTGTGGCAAGAAAGGGATAAATGTGCCTACTGAAAAAAGGGGATTGGCTATGGTTTTTCAGACTTATGCTATCTGGCCTCATATGAATGTGTATAATAATGTTGCTTATCCACTGCAGATTAAAAATGTCCCTAACGAGGAGATACGCAAAAGAGTGGAGAAAACTCTTCGTTTTGTTAAGCTGGAAGGTTTTGAAAAAAGACCGGCTACGAATATTTCTGGAGGCCAGCAACAGAGAGTTGCTTTAGCAAGGGCCTTAATAGCGGAACCCAAGGTTATTCTCTTTGACGAACCTTTAAGTAATCTGGATGCCAAACTGAGAGAAGAAACAAGAAAAGAGCTAAGGAACTTCCTGAGTGAGCTTAAGATTACTGCTGTATATGTTACTCATGATCAGATTGAAGCATTAGCTCTTTCTGATATTATTGCTGTCATGAATTCCGGATATATTGTTGAGATTGGCTCTCCCAGGCAGATTTATTTTAATGCCACTCACCAGTTTGTTGCTGATTTTATTGGTAGAGCCAATCTTATTAAAGCGATAGTTAAATCTCAACAGGAAAACCACACTATTGTTGATTCAGAACTTGGTACCTTTATCTGTCAGAAAAGAGATTTTCCAGTGGGAAGTAAGGTGATTCTTTGTATTAGACCGGAATTCATCTATTTAAAAGGAGATAAGGTTTCTGAAGAACAAAACATAATCACTGGACAGATAGAAAATTTGATCTTTATTGGAGAAGCTTATGAAGGAGAGATTAGTATTGGCAATGAACGCTTGATGATAAAAATAGAATCGGAGAGCTCTTTAAAAAAAGACGATACTGCAAATTTCGTGGTAAGTGCAGAACATTGCCTGCTGGTTTTGGATTGAATGGAGTAAAATAATGAATAAAAGTACTAAGGTAACGCTCATTTTGATTATTATAGTCGGTTTTTTAACCGTGTGTCCGGTAATAATGCTTATTTTGGGCAGTTTTTCCAGGGGACTGAGTGCTTTTGGAGCTTTTACTCTGGATAAATATATTGCAGCTTATACCGATCCAGATTTTGCCAGAATTATAAATAATACTATAATTTTTGTTCTTGGTTCTTCTTTTTTAGCAACTCTCCTTTCCCTATTTTTAGCCTATTTAAATAATAGAACAGATATACCGTGTAAATTCTTATTCAGAGTAATTTCAATAACGCCCATGATGATTCCCCATATACTTTTTTCAGTTAGCTGGGTATTATTACTTAATCCATCCAACGGGATTTTCAATTTAATACTTAAACAGGTCTTTGGTTTAGAGAATTCACCTTTTAATATTTATTCACTTTGGGGTATGATTCTGGTAGAAGGATTATTGGATATGCCTATTGCATATCTTATTATTGCTCCAGCTATGGCTTCCTTTGATGTAAACCTGGAGGAGTCTTCCAGGGTATTCGGAGCAAATACATGGCGGACTTTAGTCAGAATTACCTTGCCTGTGCTAAGACCGGCCATCTTAGCTGCTTTTATACTCTGTATTGTCCGTTGTATGGCTTCCTTTGCCGTACCCTCGGTTATAGGTATGCCTGGAAGAATATATGTTCTGGCTACTCATATCTATCAGACTATTTCAGTTGGATTTGCCGTAGATTACGGTAAGGCAGCAGCAATTGGTATGAGTGTTCTGGTAACTTCCCTTATCCTCATCCTACTATATCGATATTTAACTGCGGCCAGTGAAAAATATGTTACTATCTCCAGTCGTGGCTATCGCCCTACAGTTATTGAGCTAAAAAGGGCAAAAATTCCTTTGTTCTTTGTTTTAGGTTTACTATTATTCGTTCTGATAGTCCTGCCTGTTTTGGTATTAATTTATACCTCTCTAATACCTTATACTATGGTTCCCAGTGTCAGAGCTTTTTCCATGATGAGTCTACGTCATTGGTATGCAGTGATTAAAGATCCTATTTCTATTCTATCCTTGAAAAATAGTTTGTTTTTAGGAATCTTTGGTGCCACTCTGGGAGTAATATTGTCTATATTTGTAGCCTACACCATAGTTAGAATTAGAACAAAGATGTCAGTTATTTTAGAATCTTTAAGTTTTTTGTCTTTTTCTTTCCCCGGTATTGTTATTGGTGTTGGATTTATGTGGTTTTTTGTCCGTACCCCTATTTATGCTACTATCTGGGCTTTGTTAATTGGATATATTGCCACCTATTTACCTTATGGCATTCGTCCTCTGAGCAGTGCTTTTATTCAGATACACAAACACCTGGAGGAATCATCAAGAGTCTGTGGAGCTAAATCTTTGACTACTATGAGGAGAATCATTATTCCCTTACTCATACCCGGAATTGTCTCTGGATGGATTCTGATGGCTACGATATTCTTGCGAGAATTATCCCTGTCTGTGGTACTCTCTCGACCGGGAAGTGAAGTCCTGGCAGTTCAGATTCTGCGTTTTGCTGGAGATGGTCTCTGGGGAAGGCTTTCGGCTCTGGGAATAATTATGATTCTTATTTCTACCTCACTTGTGGCCCTGGTAAATTTTATTGGAGCGAAATTGAAACCATAAATGATATCCTATTATGAAAAATGTCTTAATTCCTTCTAATTTTATGTAACTACTTATTAGCCAGCATTAAAAAATGGTGAAACTTTCTCTTTAGGTTGACTTAATAAGAATAAGATTGTTATACTTGACACAATAAACAATTAAGGTTAATAGAATTTTTATGCCAGGAGGTTTAAAAATGAATGCTTATGAAAATATTAAGACCAGGCAAACTATCCGAGGATTTTTGCCAAAGCCAATTTCCAGAAGTATGATGCAAAAGATAGTAGAGGCTGCCGGAAATTGCCCCTCCTATACTAATACCCAACCCTGGGAAATGGTAGTAGTAAGCGGTGAAAAAAAAGAAGAACTGAGTAAAAAGTTATATAAATTAGCGCAAATTGATGCACCAATCAGTCCCGATTTCCCTTTGCCTACAGGATGGCCTTCTGAGATGGAAAACCGAACCAGAGAACATGGAGCCAGAAGGTTGAATACACTGGGGATAGAGAGAAAGGATAAGGTCAAGAGAGAGGCTCTCAGATTGATGAATTTTGAGTTTTATGGTGCCCCCTGTGCTGTTTTTCTCTTTATGGATGGATCATTAGGAAGCTGGTCCTTATTTGATATGGGCTTATTTGCCCAGAATCTTGTTTTAGCAGCTCATAGTCAGGGTGTGGGGAGTTGTATCCAGGCTTCAGTAACAGAATATGCTGCTGAAATTAAAGAATTTTTTAATATACCTAAAGAAAAGAAATTAGTAGCTTGTATTGCAATGGGCTATCCTAATCCAAAGGCTAGGCTTAATGAATATCGTAGTATCAAAAAAAAGGCAGATGAATTCTTTTTCTGGGATGAGTAAAGTGTGTATAAAAAATTACTTTAATTTAATGATAGTACTAAATAACGAAACAAGATAATGAATGTACCAAAAAGTAAAGGTGAAAAAATGAGCTTAAAAATATTTCAAGTTTTAGCAATCTTGTGTTTGATGGTGTTTACTTTCTTTGTCTCTGATTTTCGAAATAAAAAAGGTATGTTGCCTCTAATAAATATGAAACTAATAAATGTTTTAAAAATATTTTATTTAGTACCTATTTTTATTTATACATATGTAATATTAAATACTAAAAATATTATTTTCTATGATTATATTGGACTTTTTTGTACCTTTAATGGTGCTATTTTAGTAGGAAAAGCCAGGAGAGATTTAGGGAAATATCATACCTGGGCAGGACATATGCTTTCTTCAACCATGATTATTACCAGGGGCATATATTCCTTCATCAGGCATCCAATATATACAGGGATTTGTATATTTATATTGGGAGGGATAATAATTGGTATTAACAATAATCCCTTTTCTCTTTTTGCCACAATAACTATTATTGCATTTGTTTTTTTCATTGGGCTTTTTTTGATAATTTCAGCTGTAAAGGAGAGCAATTATTTACAGAAGATGTTTGGAGAGAAATATATAGAATATAAAAGACAGGTTCATGCCTTCCTGCCCATCAGAAAGTACAGTATTAGCAAGGATGTTAAGGCCGAATCTTAATATTATTAAATAAATTCTTATTAGAAAAAATTTGAAGATAGAAATTAATTTATAAACAAATAGCAAAATTATTTGACAAAATCAGAATATATTAGTAGAATTTCAAAAATTACCTTTTTTAAAGAAGCTAGTAGGTAATGATTGACTAAAGAGAGCCATGTTCTGGTGTGAGTATGGCAGTTAATGTTATCGAAACTCACTTCTTTCTATATCAGTGATGAGTAAAGTTTGATTAACTCAGTACGGTTTTTGAAACAGAATGAGGGTAGAAAAGATTAATTTTTCTACCGAAATAGGGTGGTAACACGAGAAAGTCGTCCCTATATGAGCTTGATTGGCTCAGGGACGACTTTTTTATTTAAGGAAGTATACCTAGGGTTCCGTTTTCTGGTAAAAGTCTGGACCAAGTGGTATAAAATACGAGATTTATCTTTTAAAGGTTTTCGTATTACACCGTGGGTAAAAAAGACCCCAGCGGAAGGTTCCTTGTACGATAAGAAAGAGCCTGTTTGCTGGGGATTTTTATTAATTATTGATATTTTTAGCAACATAAAATTTTCAGTGAAGCATATAAAATATAGCTATTGTTAATCGAAAAGAATTGAGGTGACAAAAATGGAATTAGGTGGAACTGAAATTATTGTTGAATGTCTAAAGCAGGAAAAAATAAAGGTTATTTTTGGTATACCAGGTGCGGCAATTATGCCTCTATACGATACCTTTGGAAAATATGAACCGCTTCCTTTTAAGAATATTCTAACCAGACATGAACAGGGAGCAGTTCATGCGGCAGATGGATATGCCAGAGCAACTGGTGAGGTAGGAGTGTGTGTGGTTACCTCTGGACCTGGTGCCACTAATCTGGTAACCGGATTAGCCAATGCACATATGGATTCGGTCCCATTGGTTGTCTTTACTGGGCAAGTACCCACTGCTTTAGTAGGTAATGATGCCTTCCAAGAAGTTGATATTACCGGAATAACTTTACCCATTACCAAACATAATTATATGGTCAGAAAAGTCGGAGATTTAGCATCAATAATAAAAGAGGCTTTTTATATTGCTCGAACCGGTAGACCTGGTCCGGTACTTATTGATATACCAAAGGATATTCAGTTAGCTAAAGGTAATTTTAATTATCCCGAAAAAATAAATAGGAAAGGATACAATCCCTCTTATAGGGGACATATTAAACAGATAAAATCTGCCGCAATGAAGATAATGGAGGCAAAAAAGCCGGTAATTATTTCCGGGGGAGGTGTTATTAATGCCAATGCTGCTCCGGAATTAATGAAGATAGCAAGCAAAACCAATATACCTGTAGTTAATACTTTTATGGGTTTAGGTAGTGTCCCCACAAACCATTTTCTGTTTCTTGGCATGCTAGGAATGTATGGCCGATATACTGCTAATCAGCTAGTCAGCAATGCTGATTTAATCATCGCCTTAGGAACTCGTTTCGATGACAGAATTACCGGTAATTTAAATCAATTTTGTCCCCAGGCAGATATTATTCATATAGATATTGATCCAGCAGAAATAGGGAAAAATATCTCGATAAAAATTCCTATTGTAGGTGATCTGAAGAATATATTGCAACAATTGAATAACTTTCTTGGGGGAAAAGAACATAATTTATGGCTGCAGGAGATACAAGAAATTAGAGCAAAGGATCCTATAAGCAGAGAGGATAATGATCCATTGTTACATTCCAGGTTTATTATGAAAGCTTTGAATGAGTTATTTAAGGGTGAAGCAATTATAGTAACTGATGTTGGTCAACACCAGATGTGGGCGGCTCATTATGCCCGGGTTAATTATCCTCGACATTTTATCTCTTCAGGGGGATTAGGAACTATGGGATTCGGATTACCTGCTGCCATAGGCACCAAAATAGGCTGTCCCCATAAGACAGTCATTTGTATTTCTGGTGATGGTGGTTTCCAAATGAATATTCAGGAATTAGCCACTGCAATTTATAACCGTTTGTCAATTATCGTAATATTGATGAATAATGGTTACCTGGGAATGGTAAGACAGTTGCAAGAATTATTCTATGATAAACGCTATGTTTCTACTTTACTTGCGGGGAATCCCGATTTTGTAAAGATTGTAGAAGCTTATGGAGGTGTAGGATTTAGAGTTGATAAACAAGAGGATTTTTTACCAATCTTAGAGAAAGCAGATAGGAAAAATCAATTTGTGTTGATAGATTGTCATATTCCAGCGGAAGAGAATATTTTCCCCCTGGTGAAACCCGATTCATCAATCAATCAAATGATAGGAGTTGATTAAACATGAAACATACTATCGCTATTTTAGTTGAAGATCTCCCGGGAGTAATGGCCAGGGTGGCAGGTTTATTTACCAGGAGAGGTTTTAATATTGAGAGTATTGCCGTAGGCCATTCAGAGATACCAGGAATTTCCAGAATGACTATCATCGTAAGTGGTGATGAAAAAGTATTAGAGCAAATAATTAAACAATTAAATAAGTTAATTGATGTTATCCGGGTAAGAGATATTCCGGCTGAAAATATTATTGAAAGGGAGTTGGTTTTAGTTAGAGTTCATGTCGATTCCCTGCCGGTTCGTTCAGAAATTATTCAATTAGTAGAAATATTTAAAGCCAAAGTAGTCTTTGTAGAACGAAATACAATGACTATTGAAATGTCCGGGGATGAAGAAAAAGTTGGTGGATTTCTGAATCTTTTAAAACCATTTGGCATTAGAGAAATAGTACGTACGGGAAGAATTGCAATTACCAGAAGCAGCAAAAATGGTTTAAAGGTATAAGCCCAAATAGAAGAATACTAATTCATGAAGTTAATTAATATTATAAAAAAGGTTTAAGTAGGAGGTATATTATGACAGATAAAATTATGATTTTTGATACTACCTTACGTGATGGAGAGCAATGTCCCGGTGCCTCTCTGAATACACAGGAGAAATTGGAGGTTGCCAGGCATTTAGAAAAAATGAAGGTTGATGTCATTGAAGCTGGTTTTCCAATTTCCTCTCCTGGGGATTTTGAGGGAGTTGAAACTATTGCCAATAATATAAAAGGTCCCACTATCGCTGCCTTATGCCGAGCAATAGAACAGGACATTAAATGTGCCTGGGATGCTATAAAATTAACTAAAAAACCAAGAATACATACCTTTATTGCTACCTCTCCCATACATATGAAATTAAAACTGGAGAAAACACCGCAGGAAGTCTTAAAACAAGTGATAGCAGCTGTGCAGCTGGCAAAGAGTTATTGTTCGGAAGTTGAATTTTCTGCCGAAGATGCCAGTCGTAGTGAGCCGGAATTTTTATATCAGATTTTTGAAGAAGCAATTAAAGCCGGAGCAACTGTTATCAATATACCTGATACTGTTGGTTATTCTCAACCAGAGGAATTTGCCAGGCTAATAAAAGGTATTAAAGAAAATGTACCAAATGTCAATCAAGCTGTTATAAGCGTACACTGTCACAATGATCTGGGATTAGCAGTGGCAAATTCACTGGAATCTTTAAAACATGGAGTGGGACAGATTGAATGTACCATAAATGGAATTGGAGAGAGAGCAGGTAACGCCTCCCTGGAGGAAATTGTCATGGCTATTCATACCAGGAGAGATTTTTATAATAAAACAACCAATATTGATACCCATCTTATTTACCCTACCAGTAAATTGGTAAGCCGTTTAACCGGTTTTGTCATTCAACCTAATAAGGCTATCGTAGGGAAAAATGCCTTCGCTCATGAGGCAGGAATACATCAGGCAGGTGTATTAAAAGATACCTCTACTTATGAGATAATGAGACCACAGACTATTGGACTGGAAAGCAATCAGATAGTTTTAGGGAAACATTCTGGTCGCAATGCTTTTAGAGAAAGATTAGCTGAATTGGGATATGAGTTAGATAAAGAAAAACTTGATAAATCGTTTGAGCAATTTAAACAACTGGCAGATAAGAAGAAGGAAATTTATAGTGAGGATCTTATTGCACTAATGTCTGAAATTTTAGTTACTGATATTACTGATATTTACGAGTTAAACTATTTTCATATTAGTACCGGAAATAGTATTTTACCAACTGCCACAGTAAGGCTGTCCAGAAAGGGTGAAATATTAGAGGATGCAGCTTGTGGTGATGGACCAGTAGATGCAGTTTTTAAAGCTATAGATCGTATTACCGGAGTCAGGGTAAAATTAACTGATTATTATATCAGGGCGCTGACACGAGGAAAAGATGCTCAAGGTGAGGCAGTTGTGGAAATAAAGAACAATAGTTTTTCTTATATTGGAAAAAGTATAAGCACTGATACTTTAGAGGCAAGTGTAAAAGCTTATATAAAGGCTATTAACAGAATGTTGAGTTTTAAAGTGAAAAAATAAAGAAAAATATGTATTCTTGAATCACACGAAAAAGTAACAGGGGTGTTTTATATGAAAAAGAGAATTGCTGTAATGAGTCATAATAAATTAACCAGGGTTATTGAAGAGACTATCAAGCCAAAAGAACTGAATAAGATTATCATTATTGAATCGAGCTTTAATAAAACCAGGGATATAGCTTTAGATCTTTGGGAAAATGATAAAGTGGATGTATTCGTATGCGGAAGCAGTAATTTGCAGATAGTAAAGGATGTTATCCCTGCACCTATTGTTCCCATAAAAATCTCAGGTTTTGATATCATGGAAAACTTAATTAAAGCAAAAAGCAAAGGGAATAGAGTTGTCATTATATCTTATAAACAGAAAGTGGCTAATAATTTTGTCAGGGAAGGGATATTTAATATAGATATCAGCGAAGAGTGTTACGGCAATATTTCTGAATTAAGATCTATCTTGCATAAACTAAAAGAGGATAAAGTAAGTATGGTTATTGGTTCTAGCCTGGTTTGTGATTTATGTGATGAGTTGGAAATTGATTCAATACTTATTTATTCTAAAGATTGTATTAAAAATGCAATTAATCAAGCTATACAGATTCAGGAATCTATTCAGAGGGAAAAATATAAACTAAAACAATTCAATACTATTTTAAATTTTACCTATAGCGGTATCATTGCTACTGATAAAAAAAATATTATCCAAATTTATAATCCTATGGCAGAAAATATTTTAGGTATACCTCGAAGGCAAATTGTAGGTCAGAATGCTGACCATGTTATTGAAAATTCTAGATTAGCACATGTTTTACAATCTAAAAGACCAGAAATCGATCAGATACAGAGAACAAATGGTCATCTGATATTGACCACTCGTATTCCGATAATTGTAGGAGATCAAGTAGAAGGAGTAGTAGCAACTTTTCGTGATGTTAAATCAATAGAAGAATCTGAACGCAAGATAAGGAAACAATTATATTCTAAAGGTTTAGTATCAAAATATACTTTTGATCATATCCAAGGAGAATCCCGAGTTATTAAAGAATGCATTAGTATTGCCAAGGAATATTCTACTAACGAATTTTCCATTTTGCTCAGTGGCGAATCTGGAACGGGAAAAGAATTATTCGCTCATAGCATTCATTATGAAAGTCAGCGGAGAAATGAGGCCTTTGTAGCAATTAACTGTGCAGCTCTACCGGAAAGTATTCTGGAATCAGAATTGTTTGGATATGTGGAAGGTGCATTCACTGGAGCTAAAAAAGAAGGTAAAGTCGGACTTTTTGAGTTAGCTCATAATGGAACAATCCTGTTAGATGAAATTTCAGAGACTCCGCTTAGTATTCAATCAAGATTGCTCAGAGTGATACAGGAAAAAGAAGTAATGAGATTAGGAAGTGATCGAGTGATTAAGATAGATACTAGAATTATTTCTACCACTAATAAAAATTTGTGGAATGAAGTTATTAAAGGAAAATTTAGAGAAGATTTATATTATAGACTAAGTGTCTTAGAGTTAAAAATTCCTCCCCTAAGAGAAAGAAGAAAAGATATACCTATTATTTCCAGGGATTACATAAAAATTAATTTTCGAAATCTGTACTACATCTATCAAAAAAAATGGGAAGAAGTCTTTTTATATCTTCAAGGTTTTGAATTTTATGGAAATGTAAGAGAATTACATAATGTATTAAAAAGATTAGCCATACTGATTCAGAAAAGAGAAAATTATTCCGTTGCCGAATTAATTAAAATATCTTATGATAAAAAAGAAAAAATGGTACTTTCCAAAAAAGCCCATAAAAAGGAAAAGGAGATAGAAAAAATACTGGAAGCATTGAGTTTAACAGAGTGGGATAAGGGTAAAGCAGCCGGGAGATTAGGAATAAGTAGAACTACTCTGTGGAGAAAATTAAAGATTTACGGTCTGGAAGAGTAGCATGCTATGTGTTACATAATCGTTATAATAAATTGTAATATGAATGTAACAAAAAGATTTTTTTACCAACATAGAAATAAATAAACCATACTTTTTAAATATCCTATATATTGGCACACTTTTTGCTTATATTAAGTAATCAAAGAATTGAAACTTTAAGAGGAGAAAAAAAGGAGAAACTAATTGCGAAATACAAAAAAATTAAGAACATTATTGCTCAATAAAAGAATATTGATTGCACCAGGAGCTTATGATGTTTTAAGTGCCAAGATGATAGAACAAATTGGCTTTAAAGCTGTTTATATGACTGGATACGGGACTTCGGCCACTGTTCTGGGGCAACCGGATGTAGGATTACTTACTATGACTGAAATGGCTATAAGAGCTGGGAATATCGCTCGAGCAGTAAAGATCCCTGTTATTGCCGATGCTGATACCGGCTATGGAAATTCCTTGAATGTCAGAAGAACAGTAATAGAATATGAAAAAGCTGGTGTTGCCGGTATCCAATTAGAAGATCAAGTTTTTCCTAAAAAATGTGGCCATATGTTGGGAAGAAAAATCATACCAACCAAGGAAATGGTTCAAAAAATCAAGGCAGCCTGTGATGCGAGAACAGACCAGAATTTTGTTATCATTGCTAGAACTGATGCTAGAACAAATCATGGATTGGAAGAAGCCATTGTTAGAGGCAAGGCGTATGAGGAAGCTGGTGCAGATGTTATTTTTATTGAATCTCCTGAAAATATTACAGAAATGAAAAAAATTACTGATTCATTTCCGAAAATACCTACTCTGGCTAACATGGTAGAGGGGGGAAGGACGCCTATTCTTTCAGCTGAGGAATTAGAAAGATTGGGTTTTTCTATAGTGATATTTAGTACTGGACCGTTATTTTCGGCTGCTAAAGGTGTAAAAGATTACCTGTATGAGATAAAAGCAAAGGGTACAACCTTAGCAAAGCTTAATGATATAATATCTTTTTCAGAATTTAATAAATTTATTGGATTACAACATTATCTGGAATTAGAAAAAAGATACCTGGTAGATTGAATTAAGATTTATAAATACTTTTATGCTTTTGAGTAGATATTTTTATATTTTACTTACATAGATATTTTAATAGAATAGATAACCTAATACAAATTAGAACCTATAGAAATTGAATAGGGAAGGAGGAAAAATGGGAAATAATATTGTAGAGAAAATACTGCAGGCCCATACAGATACTATAAATTTTAAGATAGGGGATATCATAAGTGTTAAGGTTGATTTTGCCTTTAGTAATGATATTACTGCTCCCCTTGCAATAGAATTCTTTGAGGAGTGCAAGGCTGAGGATGTTTTTGATAAGACCAGGGTAGGTATTATTCCGGATCACTTTACGCCAAACAAAGATATTAAATCTGCTGAACAGAGCAAAATACTAAGAGAATTTGCACGAAAATACCAACTAGAAAATTATTTTGAAGTAGGAAGAATGGGCATAGAGCATGCCTTATTACCCGAGAAGGGTTTAATTTTACCGGGTGATTTGGTGGTAGGTGCAGATTCTCACACTGATACTTCAGGTGCCTTGGGAGCTGTTGCCATTGGTGTTGGTAGCACTGATCTGGGCTATGCTATGGCTTTAGGTGAAATGTGGCTTAAAGTTCCACCTGTAATTAGATTTAATTATTATGGAAAGTTGAATAAGTGGGTTGGCGGAAAGGATTTAATACTGTACACAATTTCTAAAATCAGTGTCAGTGGTGCTAATTATAAGGTAATGGAATTTGGGGGAGAGACAATAAGAAACCTTTCCATGGATAGTCGTTTTACTATGTGTAATATGGCCATTGAAGCCGGAGCAAAAACCGGTATTATTGAGCCTGATGAGAAGACATTACTATATATAGAAAGTAGAACAAAGAGACCCTATAAGGTTTATAAAAGCGATCCAGATGCTAATTATGAAGAAATAATTGATCTTGATGTTGGTACTTTAGAACCGCAAATTGCTCTACCCCACTCTCCGGATAATGTTCATTCCATTAATGAAATTGGGGAAATAAAAATTAATCAAGCCGTTATTGGTTCCTGTACTAATGGCCGAATAGAAGATTTAAGAATAGCTGCTGAAGTCTTGCAAGGGCATAAAGTTCATCCTGAAGTAAGATTGATAGTTTTTCCTGCTACTCAAGCTATTTATCAACAGGCTATGCAAGAAGGAATAATCGATATCTTTATTACTGCCGGAGCAGCTGTAAGTACTCCTACCTGCGGTCCTTGTTTAGGTGGACATATGGGAATTTTAGCAAAAGGAGAAAGAGCAATATCAACAACCAATCGGAATTTTGTAGGAAGAATGGGGCATCCTGAGAGTGAAGTTTTTCTTGCTAATCCAGCAGTTGCTGCTGCCTCTGCCATTTTAGGCAAGATTGCCCATCTCGAGGAGGTGAAATAAGATTATGATAATAAAGGGGAAAGCTTGGAAATTTAGAGATAATATTGATACCGATGCCATTATCCCGGCCCGTTATTTAAACACTTCTAATCCCAAAGAATTGGCTCTCCATTGTATGGAAGACTGTAATGCTAATTTTATTAAAGAAATGAGTGCAGGAGATATTATTGTGGCAGGATATAATTTTGGTTGTGGTAGCTCTAGAGAGCATGCCCCCATTGCCATAAAGGAGGCAGGAGTATCCTGTGTTATTGCTAAGTCTTTTGCTAGAATCTTTTTCCGCAATGCCATTAATATTGGCCTTCCCATTTTTGAATCCATAGATTGTGCTGAACAATGCGAGCCGGGTGACATATTACAGGTTGATTCAGACAAAGGAATAATTAAAAATCTGAATAATGGCGAGATATATAAAACAAATATACATCCAGATTTTATTCAGAAGATAATATCCTTAGGGGGTTTAAAGGGATATCTTAAACAACAATTAAAAAGGAGAGAACAAAATGTATAATATTGCTCTAATTCCTGGAGATGGAATCGGACCAGAAATAATTAGAGAAGGCAAAAGGATTATTGATTTTGCCTCACAACAGGATGGTGTTCAGATTAACTGGACTGAATATCCTTTTGGTGCGGAGCATTATCTTAAATCCAGAGAATTATTGCCTGATAGCGCATTAAAAGAAATAAAAGATATGGATGCCATCTATTTAGGAGCAGTAGGAGATCCACGTGTAAAACCAGGTGTTCTGGAAAAAGAAATATTGTTAAAGCTACGATTCTATTTTGACCAGTATATTAATCTTAGGCCTATTAAATTATACAAAGGTGTTCCCACGCCTTTGAAGGATAAAAATCCCACAGACATTAACTTTTATGTAGTCAGAGAAAATACGGAAGACTTCTATATTGGAGTAGGGGGAAGGTTTTCCGGAAAGGTTAATCAAGATCAACTGGAGGTAACAAGAAAGTTATACCAGGCTAAACTTGAGGTTAATTTTGAATTAGACCAGGCACAAGAAATAGCATATCAAATTGGCTTTATTAGTAAACCAGGTGCCCACAGGGTGATTAAATATGCCTTTGATTTAGCCACTAGAAAGGGTTTAAGCAGGGTAACTTCGGTAGATAAGGCTAATGTGCTGAGTGATATTTATGGGCTTTGGAGAAATTGTTTTACAGAGATTGCCGAGCAGTACCCTAGTATTGAAACAGAATTTACTTTTGTTGATGCAATTACTATGTGGTTTGTAAGAAAACCAGAATGGTTTAAGGTTGTGGTAGCCCCAAATATGTTTGGAGATATCATTACCGATTTAGGAGCAATGATTCAGGGTGGTTTAGGTATTGCTGCTGGCGGAAATATCAATCCGGAAGGGGTATCGATGTTCGAGCCGATTCATGGTTCTGCCCCTAAATACAAAGGTCAATTAGTCGCTAATCCTATAGCTACTATTTTGGCTGGTGCTATGATGATGGACTCCTTAGGTGAGACTAAGATAGCTTCAGCAATAGAAAATGCTGCAGAAGAGGTTCTTAGTGAAGGAAAAGTAAAATCTAAGGATTTTGGTGGAAAGGCTTCTACTATAGAAATTGGAGAAGAAGTTATTAATAAATTAAAAAAATAATAAATTAATATTATTTTAAGTAACATTTTTTAAATTTGTTAATAGCATAAAATAATTAGAAAGTAGTGATAATTATGAAAAGAATGCTAAGTGTTCTTTCCCAGGGGATAACAAAATTAAATTTGATTAACGAGATTTTTGCAGAATTAAGTTCCATAATTCTAGCAATTATTGTTGTCTGGGGTGTTTTGCTCACCTATGTTTTTAAAAAGAGTGATATCTTTTCGGTGGAGATAAGTGAATATTTGCTGATATTGATATGTTTCACCTCAATAGCTCATATACAGAAAGAAGAAAGACATGTTAAAGTAGATATGCTTGTTGAAAAGCTATCTCCGGCAAAACGTAACAAATTAGAAATACTTACCTCATTTTTATGTGCAATATTTTGTTCTATTACTGCATGGAAGGCCTCTACAATTATGATCTTAAATTATCAAAGAAATTTTTATTCCACCTCATTGATTAAATTTCCCATATGGATTCCTTATTTGATCATATGTTATGGCTTTCTCATGTTGACACTACAGTTTTTAGTAAAAATCTATAATCTTCTTATTGAATCAGTTAATAAAACTGACCATTTATAGAAAAGTATTAAAGGAGAGATTTAGCATATGGATCCTATAATTGTTGCCATAATAGTAATTACGATATTTATACTGTTACTTCTTATGGGAGTACCTGTATTTGCTGCTTTAGGACTTTCTGGTACTATTGGCATTCTTATTATCCGTGGTCCCAGCGGTTTGCAGGCTATTCCCTCAATTATGTATGATAAAATAAGGAGTTTTATTCTTGTTGCCGTACCTTTATTTATTTTAATGGGTCAAGTTATTTTCCATAGTGGTATTGGGGAAGACTTATATACACTTGGTAGTCGCTGGTTAAATCGACTACCAGGGGGATTAGCTATGGCCAGTATTTTAGCTTGTACTATTTTTGCCGCTATGAGTGGGGTGAGCATTGCCGGGGCGGCTACCATTGGATCGTTTGCTATTCCTGAAATGCTCAAAAGAGGTTATAACAAGAGTTTAGCAGCAGGTTCGGTTGCTGCAGCAGGGGCTTTAGCCTTGCTTATTCCTCCCAGTGTAGGATTTATTGTATATGGAGAAGTAGCAGATGAATCAGTTGGAATGCTATTTATCGGAGGAATTGTTCCTGGATTAGTATTAGCATTGATGATGATAGCTTATGTTGGTATTTATGCCTGGCTTAAACCAAAGGTAGCACCTAAATCCATTGAGAGTGTAACCTGGAAATTGAGAATAAATTCACTTTTAAGAGTTTGGCCAGCTTTAGTTTTAATTATTGCCGTATTGGGAAGTATTTATTTGGGGCTTGCCACTCCAACTCAGTCTGCAGCAATAGGCTTTTTAGTAAGTATGATTTTAGCCCGTTTTGTATACAAAAAAATGGATTGGACTATTTTTCGAAATATAGTTCGTAGCTCAATGCTAACTTCTGGCATGATTTTATTAATTTTTATATGTGCTATGTTTTTTGGTTATGTGTTAACCTTTCTTAGGGTTCCACAATACATAATGGAATTTATTGCCAGTTCAGGATGGCCTAATTGGTTGTCATTGACTGCTATTATGGTATTACTATTTATACTGGGAATGTTTGTAGATGTGGTATCAATTATTACCATTGGTGCACCACTGTTAATTCCCACTGTGACAATGCTTGGCTACAATACTCTGTGGTTTGGTATTATAATGGGCATTACCCTTGAAATGGCAGTTATTACACCTCCTGTTGGATTGAATTTATATACAATTAAGGGCGTTTCGCCTCCCGAAGTTTCTTTGGCTGATATTATACGGGGAGTAATGCCGTTTGTATTGATAGAGATTATTGCTCTTATAATCTTTATCAGTTTCCCCAACTTATGTCTCTGGTTACCATATACTATGAAATAATTAAAAATAGGAAAAGAATAGAAAGAGAAAGGAGTGGTATGAAGAGTAATAATTATACAGATATATTTCAAATCTAATGTTAATTCAATATTGAAATTATTTATCACTATTAAGGAGGAAAATTGTGAAAAAAATATTTACTATCATAGTCTGTTTATTCTTATTTAGCTGTATGTTAAGCAATGGTTATGCAGCCCAGAAACTTATTGTTTCAAGTATGTTTCCAACCTCTTATACTTATCTGCTTAATCCAACATTGGATTTTTGTGAAAAAGTAGAGGCTTTATCAAAAGGCGAGATTCAATTTGACATTTACCACTCAGCACAGTTATATGGCGGTAAAGAGGAATTTGCAGCTGTTAGCAGAGGTGAAATTGATATAAGCATTCCTCACGATACATATCATACTGGTGAAGTCCCAGAGTTAGGAATTACCACTGTGCCTTTTTTATTTGACGATCTTGATCAGGCTATGTATATGCTTGACATTGGCTTGAAAGAGATGATCGGTCTGGTATTAGAGCAAAAACATAATTGCATTTTGTTGGGATGGGCGGCTATTGATCCTTATCAGTTGTACTCTAACAGCCCCATTAACTCAGTTGATGATATGAAAGGGAAGTTATGGGCTATTTCTGGTACACCTGCTGCCAAGGCCATTGAACAACTTGGTGGATCCACCACCATGATGAGTTCTGGAGAACTTTATTTGGCTTTACAGACGGGCACAATTGATGCAACAGTAAGACCTTTGTTGACTGGAGTTGGGAGAAAACTCGATGAAGTAGTAAAATATCTTACCCTTGTTCCTCAATTTCAGCCCTGGGGGGATTTGCTAATTATTAATAAAGATAGATGGGATCGTCTCTCACCAGAATTGCAAGAGATTTTAAAGAAAGCTGGCAGAGAATGGGAATATCAAGTATTCTATATGTCCAAGATGTATATCCAGGATGCAGTAAAGATTTTAAAGGAAAGAGGAATGCAGGTAAGTACTTTATCTTCAGAAGAGATGAATAAGTTTAGAGAAAAAATGAAACCGGTTGTTGAATGGTGGGTTCAAGAAGAAGTGCCCGATGGACAAAAATATATTGATTTTGTAGAAGCAAATCGTTAATCAATTAACAGGAGATTATTTAATCTTTGTAAATTTATAAGAAAAAATATATAATTTGATTAACACAAGAATGGAAGATTTGTTATTTATATAGATTTATAATAACAGATCTTCTATTCTTTTATCTTTGAGCAATACTTCTTTTAACTCTTGGTCAGAATATTAAAATAGAAAAAGGAAGATTAAAGAAAAACAGTTGATTCTATTATTTACCGGAATTATATTAAATATTATTGGAATTATTGGTGTGGTGATACCAGCTTTACCTGGTATTGTGTTGAACTATATTTCCTTGGTTTTGCTTTATATCATTAAAGGAGAAGAAGCACTTAGTCTTATTATTCTGGTAACATTCGGTATTTTAACATTATTGGTTACTATGCTGGATTATATTCTTCCCTTGTTAGGGGCTAAAAGATTCGGTGCATCACGTACTGGTATAGCAGGTGCAGTTGTTGGAATGCTGTTAGGTATTGTATTTTTCCCACCATTAGGCATTTTTTTTGGTCTCTTAATTGGTGCATTTGCAGGAGAACTAATAGCCGGAAAAGACCAGTACCAGGCGTTTAAGGCAGGAATGGCTACCTTTTTGGGAAGTCTTACTTCGATAGCAGTTAAGATAATCTTGGCATTAGTAATGACCTTCTATTATCTCTGGCACCTTTTTTAGAAATCTTAAGTTTCTCTATTATTTGAAATTTAATAGATGTATCAAATGGTGATTGGCTAAAAGTTTCTTTAAAATTTTTTGATAATATTATAAAAATGCTACCACTGTAATAAAGATATTGATAGTATAATTAAAATATAGAATTATTGAAAGTTAATATGTAAAATTTATTGTAGAGAGAAAAAAAGACAGGAAGGGTAAAAATATGGAAAAGAAGAGTGATATGGTAACCAGAGGAGCAAGTCGTGCTCCTCATCGTTCTCTATTTTATGCTATGGGCTATACCCCGGAGGATTTAGAAAAACCCATAATTGGAGTTGTAAATTCCTTTAATGAGATTATACCAGGTCATATTCAATTAAATGAAATTACACAGGCGGTAAAGATTGGTATTGCAGCAGCAGGTGGAACACCAGTTGAATTTCCGGTCATTGGAATTTGTGATGGCATTGCCATGAATCATAATGGCATGAAGTATCCCCTGGCCAGTAGAGAGCTTATAGCTGATTCCATTGAAGCAGTTGCCATGGCTCATCATTTTGATGGTCTGGTACTGGTGGCAAATTGTGATAAGATAGTGCCTGGTATGCTAATGGCGGCCGGGCGTCTAAATATACCATCCATTTATATCAGCGGTGGTCCCATGCTTCCAGGTCAATATACCAACAGGGATGTTGACTTAAATACTGTTTTTGAGGCTGTAGGGCAGTATCAGCAACAAAAAATGTCTTCAGAGGAATTAAATAAATTGGAACAGTGTGCCTGCCCAGGTGCAGGTAGCTGTGCAGGATTGTTTACCGCTAATTCTATGAATTGCCTATCAGAAGCTCTGGGCATGGCTCTGCCCGGTAATGGAACCATTCCAGTGGGCTATGGTGAAAGGAAGCAATTAGCCAAAAGGGTAGGGACGGCCATAATAAACCTGGTTCGTAATCAGATTAAACCCAGAGATATAATGACTGCTAAAGCCTTTGAAAATGCCATTACTCTTGATTTGGCTATGGCTGGTTCCACCAATACCGTATTACATCTACTGGCTATCGCCCATGAGGCTGGTATTAAACTGGAATTGAAGACTTTTGACCGATTAAGTCGTATTATTCCCGTTTTAACCAAGATCTCCCCCTCCAGTCATTTCCATGTTACTGATTTGTATTTTGCGGGAGGCATTCAAGCTTTGTTAAAAGAACTAGCTGAGGAAAACCTTATTCATACCGAAGAAATGACTGTAAGTGGAAAACCTATTGGGCAAAATTTTGCTCAAGCCGAGATAAAGAATACTGAGGTTATTAAAAAATTCAATGAACCTTATAGCAAGGAAAGTGGCATTGCGGTGCTTTATGGAAATTTAGCTCCGGAGGGGGGAGTGGTAAAGGTTTCGGCAGTAAATAAGAGTATGTATGTTTTTGAAGGAAGAGCAAGGGTATTTAATTCAGAAGAAGAAGCTTATCAAGCAATAATAGAAGGAAAGATAAAGAAGGGTGATGTAGTAGTTATTCGTTTTGAAGGACCAAAAGGTGGTCCGGGAATGAGGGAAATGTTAGCACCAACTTCTGCCCTTTGTGGAATGGGATTGGATAATGATGTTGCCTTACTTACTGATGGTCGTTTTTCAGGTGCTACCCGTGGTGCAGCTATTGGGCACATTTCACCTGAAGCAGCAGAAAAAGGTCCCATCGGTATGATTGAGGATGGAGATATTATAAAAATAGATATTTCTGGACGAGAACTATCAGTGAATTTATCAGAAGAGGAATTAAGAAGGCGGGAAGCAAAATGGTCTTTACCAGAAAGAAATATCCCGGCTAACCATTATTTAAGAAGATATGCTTATCTGGTTACCTCTGCCAGCAGTGGTGCGGTTTTTAAGGAGGTAAATTTTTCCTAAAAAAGAATATATCTAAATATAAATTTCCGGTTCTTTTCTTTTTCTACCGATTCTTTTCAGGAAAGTTTTTACTAATAGCGGCTGTTTAAAGATTACTTTTCGAGCATGGTGAGGACAAAGTTTAACACAGGCAAAACAGCGGATGCAAAGTTTTTCACGGCTTTTTAAACTATGCGGATCTATGGCTTTAACTGGACAGACTTCCAAACATTTTCGGCAATTCTGGCATAGTTCAGGAATAATTTGCGGGGCGTGGGTAAAAAGTATTTCACTATGTTTAGGCAGTAATTTACTTACTGGCAGCAATTCTCCCCTGATATTTAGGTCAGGTATGATCTTTAAATCTTTGCTGGATTCAATTTTTTGTTGGACTTGTTTCCCTAACTGTTCAGCTTTTTCCAAATCTAAAACATCCGGCCTACCCGGGGCGATTCTGATTTCTCCGTGAGAAAAAGCATGTTCACTAATAAAATTGGCTGCGGCAATAATCTTAAAACCCTGGTGGCTCATCATTTTAGACAATTGTTGTAAGGTTATTCCGGCACTGATGTTACCATATGTTACTACCAGAACCATAGCATTATTATTCCCTCTAATTTTCCAGAGTGCCGGGTATAAAATACTGGGTATTCTCTCTTCATAAGTAGGGATTCCCAGGATAACTGCTTCATTGGCGTTAAGGTTAAATTTAAAATTGTGACGTTGCTCGAGGGAGTTAAGATTAATAGTCCTCTGTTCAGAAATACCCCATCCTCTGGCGACAGCCAGAATAATCTTTTCAGTAGAGTGAGTTGGTGAAAAATATATCTTTAATAATTTATTAATAAGCAAAGCAAGCTCCCCAAAAAATTAAATAATTTAACTCATTACCATGGCCTAAAAAAGTCGCTTTTTTTATTTTAATGCAGTTACTTACTTTAGACAAGGGAAGGACTAAAATATTATGCTCAATTATTGCGGAAAAGATTAGGATGACAGAGAATAATCTATTTTTCCCGGTAATTGATAATCTGAAGAGTACCATCAGGATAATCTAAAGATTAATTTCAACTGATCTAAATAGCATGAGTCAAAATAAATAGTATAATAATAAAAAAGGAGGACTGAAATGTTATCATTGATAAAAGAAAGAAGAAGTATTCGCACCTTCCAAGATAGAGAAGTAGAACCGGAAAAAATTAACCAGATTATTCAAGCGGCTCTTTTATCTCCATCATCAAAGAATAACCATCCCTGGAAGTTTATTGTTATTGATGATAAGGCAATCCTTTCCAGATTATCCGAAGCAAAAGAACAGGGATCCAAATTTTTAGCAAAATCATCTCTCGCCATAGCAATACTGGCTGATCCTAAACAATCTGATGTTTGGGTAGAAGATACTTCCATTGCTGCAATATTAATTATACTCACAGCCCAGCACTTAGGTTTGGGCAGTTGCTGGGTACAACTTAGAAAAAGACATACTTCCACCGGTCAGGATTCAGAGGAATATGTAAAAGGCTTATTGAAAATCCCGTATAATTTGCGTGTTTTATGTCTGGTTGCAATAGGTTATACCGGTGAAATTAAATCAGAAAAGAACATTCCTAAACAAAAATTGGATGATATTTTCTAAACTATTATGAAAAGAAATATAGTTCTATAGAACAATAGGTAAAGAGATAGAAAAGGTATTATTATGAAAGAAGAATTTGGACTGGTTTTAGAGGGCGGAGGTGCCAAGGGTGCTTATGAAATAGGTGCTTGCAAGGCACTTATAGAGATGGATGTTAAGATAACCGGAGTTAGCGGGACCTCTGTGGGAGCCTTAAACGGTGCCATGGTGGCTCAGCATGAAATTGATAAAGCTTACCAGCTTTGGCATGATATTCATCCCTTGCAGATTATGAATATTGATGCAGAGAGATTACAAAAATTAGTTCATTTAGAAATAAAACCGGATGATATTAAATACTATTTAAAGATGTTGGGGGAAATTATTGCTGAAGGCGGGATTGATGTTACTCCTTTACAGAAGCTAATTAAAAAACATGTTAATGAGGGAAAGCTACGTAAATCTAATATAATCTTTGGCATGGTTACGGTTTCCTTTACCAATCGCAGGGCACTGGAATTATTTGCAGAGGACATTCCCGAAGGTCAGATTGCCGATTATCTTTTTGCCAGTGCCAATTTTCCGCTTTTTCGTTCGGCAAAAATTGGTGATAAGATCTATTTGGATGGTGGAATCTACGATAATCTACCCATTCGTATGCTGGTTAAAAAGGGTTATAAATCCTTAATTACGATCCAGGTTGGTGGCATGGGGAGAAAGAGGAAAATAAAATTAGATAATCTCCATGTTATCAATATTGAAGCTAAAGAAAACTTGGGAGGACCATTAAATTTCAATGCTGAAAAAGCAAGGCATAATTTAAAATTAGGCTATTTTGATGCGTATCGAGTTATGAAAAATTTAGCAGGCCATTATTATTATATTAATTTAGAACATCAAGAAGATTATTTTGTTGACTATTTCAGTCATCTTAGCCCTGAGCTGGTAGTAAAAGTAGCTAGAACTCTTAGTTTGAAGGAAAATATCCCCTATCGCAGACTCCTCTTTGAAAGGATATTACCCAGATTAGTAGAAATATTGAAATTACCAGAAGATAGTAGTTATCAGGATATTGCTCTAACACTGGCCGAAAAGATTGCCCTGGAAGTCGGATTAGATAGGTTTCGTATCTATTCTTTTTCAGATTTAATTGATTGTCTTACTAAGCAATATAATAAGAGAAAAAAAATTGATGAACAAAAAGAACATAGTTTAATTTCTCATTTTGGATTTCTTTCCTTGTTTAGCGGAGATAATATTTTGAAAAAATTAGTACAGAATCTACTAAGTGAAGAGATAATTAGTTCCTGGAAAGAAGCCCAGAGTAAAAAAGAAGATTAAAAGTTACCGGTGTGGAGAATTGATGAAGAAAAAGGAGCAGTATGGTGCAGAAAAAATTAGAAGATTTTTATCAAAAAGTTCTCCTGTTGGATGGAAGTTCCGGATTTTATAGGATTGATCGTTTTAAGGCAGAGGAATATTTTGGCTCGCCTGATTTAGGTTTATTTTTAGCTGGTAAATATAATAGTTTAAACATTGGTATTGGCTAACTAGTAAGTTCAATTTACCCGGTTCCAATAGACTCTTTTTCACTAATTTGAATTTTAAAAATGAAATGATTAGGATATTATCTTCAGGAGATATTAATGGGTAAGCCCTGGTCGAACATCGGAACATCTGGCTGGCATTATCCGCACTGGATAGGAAATTTTTACCTGGAAGATATTACCAGGAAGGATATGCTAACTTATTTCAACTCCCACCTTACTAGAAATGTGATCTGGAAAGATTAAAATTATTTATGGTGGAACTACCGGCAGATAAAAAGTATGTTTTTTAAATTTTGTGAACCAAAAAAATCATATTCCTGGCCGGTGATAACAATTCAATAAAATGGTTTTATTCTATATTTTGTTTATAATTAAAATAATTTAGTAAGATAAAGGAGAAAGATTATTATGAAAAAATTATTTTGGTGGCTTACCATTATACTTCTGTTTTTATCATATACCGGAGAGTTGACTGCTGAATTGGGGCAGGATAAGAAACAGGGGGAAGAAGATTTTGGGTATAAAATAGACAATTATAAGGCTGATGGAATAATTTCCGATGGTGAGTATGAAAACAGGTCAGTTTATAGAGATTTAGAGATTTACTGGTGCAATGATAACAAATATCTTTACATGGCTTTAAGAGGAAAAATAAAGGGATACATCTCTATTGGATTCCAACCGGGATCTATGATGAAGGATGCTGATATCATTATGGGTTATGTTCAGGATGAAAAGGTAGAGGTATTTGATTAGTATAGTACCGGTAATTTCGGACCACACCCTGCTGATGAGGAACTGGGTGGAAGTAATGATATTATATCGTACGGAGGGAAAGAATCAAATGATTATACTATCATAGAATTTGTGCGTTTGTTAAAGACTGAAGATAAATATGATCATGAGTTGAAATCAGGTAAAAATAAGATTATCTGGGCTTATTCCCATCAGGATAATCCTAAAGCCAGCCATGTAATCCGAGGTTATGGTGAAATTGAAATAACTTTAGATGAAGAGAGGGAAATACTCAACCTCTAAAAATTCTAATAGAAATATGGGTGGCCTACTTATTAATAAATTTTTAGCAATGGGTAATCTTGACAAGAAAAAAATATTTTATAAAATTTTTAATAGTGAGGAGGAAAATTATTTAAAATCAGGTACCTGTGCAACATAAGTTTAAAAAATTAAATGAAACAATTTAATAAACTTTTGGGAAAGCCTTAATTTTAAAATGAAGATTAAAATAATCAAACAAGATATAGGAGGTAATATTGATGAATCAAAAAATTAAAGGTTTTTTATTTTTTAACATGGTCTTTTTAATAGCTATTTCTTTGCTTTCTTTTTCTTCCCTGGCACAGGTAGAACAAGGTGAAAAGTTAGCAAGAGATTTTCTGATTTACAGTCAATTTTCCAATTTAGTATTGGAAGAAGGGCAAAGCGTTGATCTTGATGTCAAGTTTATGAACCAGGGAACACAACCGGAGGAAATTATAATTGAACTAATTACCGACCCTGATGCTGAGGATTGGGAGGTGCTTTTGCGTAATGAAAGCTGGCGAGGCTTTAAAGTTAGACAGATTAATCTTCTCCCTGATGATCCTGACAATAGTAAAGCTCTAAATCTGCATATTGAAGCACCTGAAGAGATTAAAGAAGAACAGAAAGAGTATATTTTCACCATTAAAGCAGAAACTATTGATAGGCAGCTTATGCGATCTCTGGATATTATAGTTGCTGCCACGGGCAAAGTAGAAGAAGAACAGAAAGAAGAGACTAATGAAATCTTATTAAGTACTAAATATCCGGTAATGGAAGCCGCCTCTGGTAAGACAATGAAATATGAAATTGAGGTGAAAAATCAGACTGAGGAGGATCAGGTGATGGATTTTGCAGTTGAACTTCCTCAAGGCTGGAGAGCTTCAATCAGTCCCAGATGGAGAGAAGAAGAAAAGATTTCAGCCATAAAGATCAATAAGGCAGGTACGGAGACCCTCTTGCTAACGATTACTCCACCCTTTACTGCTGAACAGAAGGAATATGAACTGAGACTTATTGCCAGAACGGGTGAGCTGGAAAAGTCTCTTGATTTGAGAGCAGTTGTTAGCGGAACCTATACCCTGAATCTGGGAACAGAAACCGGTAACTTAAAGCTAACTACCGTTTCAGGTGAAGAAAAAGAATTTACCTTTTATATATGGAATGAAGGTTCTGCCTCCATAGATAATGTTGCCTTCTATGGCACTACTCCTCAGGGATGGGAAGTAAAATTTAATCCGGAAAAGATGGTCGAATTACCCTCTATTGTACAGACGCAGCAACCGGAAAAAATTACCATGAGTGTCAATGTTCCCCAAAATACGGTACCAGGTGATTATATGATTACAGTTAATGCAGCAGGAACCCAGGATCAAAAAAAGATTGAATTCAGAACCACAGTTCAGGTTCCTACCAAATGGGGCTGGATTGGAGTGCTAATTATAATTGCTATTCTGGCCATCTTATTAGGTATTTTCCTGAAATTGAGACGAAGATAGGGGAATAAAAAAAATGAAACCAACTCAGACCATATTAGAAACCAAAAATTTATCCAAGATATACAATGGAACACTGGTGGTTGATAATCTAAATTTAAAGATAGAAGAAGGGGAGATTTTTGGCTTTCTTGGCCCCAACGGTGCTGGCAAGACGACTACAATTTTGATGATTCTGGGATTAACAGAACCCAGCTCAGGAGAAGTAAGCGTTTTTGGATATAATTCAACCAGAGAGCCCTTGAGGGTAAAAAGAATAACCAGCTATCTTCCAGAGAATGTAGGTTTTTATGAAGATTTAACTGCCTGGGAAAATTTAGCCTATGTTGCTCGCTTGAATCGTATTCCTGAAAAAGAAGCCAGTGAAAGAATTGAGGAAGTATTATCCCTGATAGGATTAACAGAGGTCAAAAATCTGGAAGTAGGAAAGTTTTCTAAAGGTATGAAACAGAGATTAGGATTGGGTACTGTTTTTGTAAAAAAACCAAAATTAGCCATATTGGATGAGCCTACTACTGGAATTGATCCTCAGGGAGTAGAAGAAATTTTAGAATTAATAACAAAAGTAAATCGGGAAGAAAATATAACTATCTTTTTATGCTCTCATCTTCTTTACCAGGTGCAGCAGATTTGTACCAAGATAGGAATTTTTTCCAAAGGTAAAATGGTTGCCATGGGTTCATTGCCAGAGATAAGTAAAAAAATATTAACTAAAAAAAATAATCTGTTAGAGATTAGTTTTAATGATAACCAGGATGCCTCTCAACTAATTGCCAGTATTCAAAAATTAGATGGTGTCTTGAAGGTAGAAAAGAGGGCAGAGGATATCTCACTGGAAAAAATCTATACTAAATATTTTCAGGAGGGCAATTAATCATGTCAGGATTAAGCATTGTTTACTGGAAGGAATTGGCTGATTATTTAGGCAGCAGGAAATTTATCATACTTTTTCTAATTGTAGCCCTTACTGCTGGTACTATTATTTATGTTATGCATCAATCAGTGAGTAGCGATGTCAGTCAATTTATTGGTGAATACCTTTTTCTGAAACTATTTACCTTTTCTGCTGGGACCCTTCCTTCCTTCATTTTTTTTGTCAGCTTTTTTGGTCCTTTAATCGGGATTATCTTTGGATTTGATGCTGTGAATAGTGAGCGTTCCGGTGGGACGATGAGTATGGTGTTATCACAGCCGATTTATCGAGATGCCCTGATTAATGGTAAGTTCTTAGCTGGAATAACTACTATTGCCATAATGTTAATCAGCATTATAATGATTATTTTTGGTCTGGAAATGATAGTATTTGGAATTATTCCCACTATGCAAGAATTAGCCCGAATAGGCTTATTCTTCTTGTTAAGCATTGTTTATATTGGATTCTGGATGGGTTTGGGAATTCTTTTTTCTATCGTTTTCCGACAGACAGCAACATCCGCTCTGGTTTCAATAATGGTGTGGATATTCTTTTCCTTTTTTATTCTAATGGTTGCCAATGTCATTGCTGATCAGATGGTTCCTCTGGGGACTGATGCTACTCTGGAACTGGTGTCTAAAAATGAGAATATCAGGAATATGATTTTACGAGTATCACCTTTGATACTATTCCAGGAATGCACAACAGCCATACTAAATCCTTCCATTAGGTTTTTTGGCATTACTACTGCCTTAAAGAATTTGGAAGTAATACCCAATCCACTTAGTATTGGTCAGAGTATTTTAGTGGTTTGGCCGCAGTTTGTTATTTTAATAGCGTTAATATTAATTTGTTTTGCTGTTTCTTATGTGGTGTTTATGCGCCAAGAAATTCGTTCTACTTAGGCTTAAGATTATAATTTAAGATAATAAATTTATTGTTTTTGCTATCAAAAGAAAAGATTGAGGAAGTGATAATATAAAATTTTCACCTTCTCAATCTTTTTAAGTATTTTTGAAATTATTTGAATTATTTTTAGAAAAGATACATCCACAATAATTTTGACGGTAGAGCTGGTATTGATGGGATAGCATAACGGAACGTTCGAAACCGCTTTTCTTTTTAAAGTCACTGAATAAATATCCCAGTTGGTAGGTAGAGGCAATATTATAGCCAAGCCGGTTAATTAACTTAACATTTTTATGAGGACTGACAGTCAGGGTGGTGGTAAAGTAGGGGAATCCTGATTGAGAAGCATATTGAGCTGTTTTCTCCAGACGCAATTCATAACACTTTAAACAACGTTTTTGACCCTCTTTTTCCTGTTCCAGACCCTTTACTCTTTGAAAAAAGATATCTGGTTCATAAGAACCAACAACCAATTTTACTTCATTCTTTACCAGGAGCTTCTTAATAAGTTTAATTTGTTCCTTTAATCTTTTTTTATATTCAGCTTCTGGATGAATGTTAGGATTATAAAAGAAGACAGTCACTAAAAAATAAGTAGATAGATATTCTATTACATAGCTACTACAGGGAGCACAACAACTGTGAAGTAAAAGCTTGGGAGGATATTTTTCTTTTTTTATTTCATTGATTTTTCTATCCAGCCATTGCTGAAAAGACACTTTTGATAAAGCATTATTATTCATCTTCCTAACCATATCATGTAAAGAGCATAGACTACACTGATAATAGCACCGGGGATTGAAGTTGCCTGGTCAAAAAGGGTAATGGCTAAGGCTGCAGCAAAGCCCCCATTTTTAATAGTTCCCAGCAGAATCATGCTGATTGCTTCACTCTCTTTTAGGTTTAATTTTTTAAAAATCAATTGAAGCAGATAAAACAAGGGAAAGGTAGTTAGCAGCGCGATTAGGGAAATTATGATTAGATTATGGTAATTCTGGAAAAAGCTTACCTGGTTTAAGCCAATTACCGTAGCAATGACTACAAAGAAACCCCAGTTAACTATGGTTCCTTTCCATGATTTTAGAAAAAGGAGAATCTTTTCTTGTTGTAATATTCTGGAAAAGATAATTGGCAAAATAATCAGATAGAATAAATTGAAAATTAATTGGGAGACTGGAAAATTTTGAGCTTTGGTAAGTAAAAGTAACAGGGTAGGAGTAATAATTATTGCCGACAGATAAGCACCAAAGGTAGCAAACAGGGATAATAATACATTACCGGATAGTATAGCTGAAAAAGGAATGATTGCTACTCCGGGGGGAGCAGCAGCAACCATAATCATACCTATTCTTAACTTAGCATCAGGAATAAAAAGAAAAGTGAGCAGGATGATAAGAGAGCTTAATACGAAGTAGTTCATTAATATCCCCAGAAGAAGTGGTCTGGATAGCTGTTTCCATTGTAACATATCTTTGGTAGATATGTCTGATAAGGACACTGTCATTACCAGAGCCAGGGCAGGAATGGTTAATGATTTGGTATATTGTGCCAGGTCAGGTAAGAATAAACCCATGACAAAAGCAAGTGGTAGAATAAAATTACGATTTTTTAAAAAACCTAGCATTGATGACTTTCTCTACTTTCTTTTTCAGAATGGAAATATAATATAAATAATATTGCTGTAATGAAAATATTTTGTCAAAGAGAATCTCAATCATTATAATATAAAATCATTATAAGATAAAGATAACACATTCCAATCTATCGTATATTATCAGAATTTTTTGAATTTCTAATACTATAAAGTGTTCTTTTCTAAATAAAAATGATACATACTCAGATTCAGGGATTCTCCAGGGTAATTATTCTCGCTTTATATCCCAAATTATTAGTAAAGACAGAAAAGGAGAAAAGTTGAAACAACCTGTTTTTGGCCGTAAAAAGATAATTAAAGGATTGATTGTTTCTTTAATTATCGGGATCTCTGTGTTTTTACTAGTTTTTTTAATTACCATTGACAGGAATACTATAAAGAGCTTGCAATATATGGATGAAAAATTTCTATTGTTAGCAACAATAGCTATTTTTTTAACTGTTGTGATTGAAGCTTTAAGGATACAGGTAATTTCACAAGCTATTGGCGAGACTATTAGTTTCTGGATCTCAGTCAAGATCTTCTATATCAGTTTTTTTCTAGGCGGTATAACTCCATATTTTTCTGGTGCTATTCCGGGACAGGTATTCTTATTTAATCAACATGGTATCTCTGCCGGCAAGGGTATATTAATTGCTACCATAAGACCAATTATAAAATCTATTATTTTTCTGGTTATTGCTCCAATACTATTTTTTTATTTCAGGGACTTATTAGAGGAGTATGAGCTATTATCCTGGTTTTTGCTGATGGTAGCCATAGGTTTTTCAGCAATGGTTATATCTGTTTTTGCACTGTCAGTGAGAAATCCTCAAAGATTGGAATTGCTACTTAGAAGAATAGAAAAGATAACCTTTCTGAATAATTTTTTTTCTAAACCAGCTGTCCAGCAAAGATGGGAAGTAATAATATCACAGATTAGGTTGTTTCAGAGAAGTTACCATCTCTTATTAAAACATCCTGAAAAAATAGTGATGGCTTTTCTTTATACTTTTTTATACTGGTTAATTTACTTTTCCATTGCACCTCTACTCTTATTAGCAATGGAAATTCAATTAGCTTTTACCCTGGTACTGGCAATACAAATTTTAATTTTTTTTCTTTTACCTTATTTACCTACTCCTGGAGGAAGCGGCGCTGCTGAACTAGGATTTGTTTCTCTTTTCTCTTTTTTTATGCCTTCCCATCTACTGGGAATATATGTAGGAGGGTGGCGGTTATTTACTTTTTATCTAAATATAATAATTGGCGCTCTGTTAAGTTTAAGTTTATTAAAAGATTGGATGGTGAGAAAATAGGGACTTTAATTTAAAGTAATTATTTAATTAAGGACCGGAATAAAAAACTTTATAAATTTTTATTCCGGTCTAGTTGTATTTATTTAAGGTTTTTTCCTAGTATAGGAATTTTTTGAAATTCCGATATCAGGAAAAGATCTTTGTATATAAAAAACAAAATATGCTAATTATTTTGACCATTTTTCTAGTAGTTCCTTCGCTCTTTTACTGAAATAAGGATGGTCGCTTTGAGCAGCTTCATTTAGGAGTCCAATAGCCTCTTTCTTTTTTCCACGATCTTTTAATAGCTCGGCATAATAAACCAGGCCCTGGGGATTATCTGGAAAATATTGAGAATACTCCTCGAAATACCTTTGGGAGGTCTTTTCTTTTTGATAAGGCCAGGGCAATTGATGCCACATTCTTGCTAAAGCCAGTATGGGTCCGGCGTCATCATACATCTTGTCAAGGTCATAAGCTTTTTCAAAGGCTTTTTCTGTTTTTCTTCTCAAACCTTCCCTGATAGCTTTCAGGATACTAATTCCATCAGAATAAGTACCAGCACATAGACCATAATAATAATTTCCTTCTACTTTATCCGGTTCCATCTTCTTGGCAGTTTCAGCAAACTTTAATCCCTCTTTACCGTATTTCTTACAGATGTCTTTCCAATCAGACACTTCTGCTTGCATGGATAAGTCAGCATATTCTCTTAAAATCCTGGCCATTTTCCAGTTAGCCTCATAGCTATCCGGATTTTCTTCTACTGCTTTTTGGTAAAGGGGAAGAGCCTGTTTAACGCTTTCCAGGTTATCTTTTTGGTAAATAGCATCTGCCTGAGTAAGATAATCCGATGCTGTAACAATACTTGAAAACAATAACAAAAATATTGAGAGAGTTAAAAATGAAATTATTATTTTTTTCATAGAACCTCCTTTTTAAGGAAATAGACTTAGTAGTAGCTATTAATACTTTGTATTATATCAAAATTTTTATGACAGTCAAATTAATTTTAAAATAAAGGATAGCATTTTCTGTTTTTACTGAAGATAAATGATATAATTTTTATGCATATCACTAGTTTAGCTTTTTAGAAAAATGTATAAATTACATTAATATTTGAATAGAACAAAAAATATGATAGACTAAAAGAGATTTCAGCCACAAAAAGCAATATTTCCTGAAGTTTCTTTGCTTACTATATTTATAAGTATTGCTGAAAAAAAATTGAAGGAGAAGCGTATGTTAAAAACAATATCGGTTAATACTCATAACCGAACAGAAATGCTGGACATTACCACTAAAATTCAACAAGTAGTTCAGGAAAGTAATCAAAAGGAAGGGCTTTGTTTTATTTTCGTACCACACACTACTGCAGCTATAACCATTAATGAAAATGCTGATCCAAGTGTATTAGAGGATATACTGCAAGAGCTGGAGAAAATCATTCCGTTTAAAGATAATTACCGTCATTTGGAAGGTAATTCAGCAGCTCATATTAAATCAAGTCTGGTGGGATCCTCAATTTCAGTTATTATAGAAAACGGTCAGTTAAAATTAGGAACCTGGCAGGGGATATGTTTTTGTGAATTTGACGGACCCAGGACTCGCAAGGTCTGGATAAAATTGATTTATTAACCAATTAACTATGAATAATAAAAAAGAATTAATAGAAGAAGAAATCCTGATAAAAGGAACCATAAAAAAATTAGTCTTCCATGATGAAGAAGATGGCTTTGTTATTGCCCGTATTGATATGCTGGAACCGGAAAGGAAAGAAATGGTCATAGTGGGTAAAATGGCTGCCGTAAGTATAGGGGAGATGTATCAATTTAAGGGGAAGTGGAGTGTAGATTCGCGCTATGGATTACAATTTAATTTTGATGATTATCAAATACTTTTACCAACTACCTTAGAAGGTGTACGACGATATCTCGGCTCAGGATTAATCAAAGGTGTCGGTCCGGCAACTGCCAGCAGAATAGTAGAACACTTTGGAGAAAAAACGCTGGAAATAATTGAACAAAATCCGGAGAGACTAAGTGAAGTAGAAGGGATTGCTGAAAAGAGGATTCAGATAATTAAAAAGTCCTGGCAGGAACAGAAAGAAATTAAAAGAGTTATGCTTTTTTTACAATCCTATCAGGTTACTACCGGATACGCGGTGAAGATATTTAAACAATACGGAACCAGAGCCATTGAAAAATTAAAAGAAAATCCTTATTGTCTGGTAGATGACATATTTGGGATTGGTTTTAAGATTGCCGATAAAATTGCCCAAAATTTAGGGATTATTAGCGATTCGCCGGCCAGAATTAGAGCTGGAATTAAATATTGCTTGAATGAAAAGGCAGGACAGGGTCATTGTTTTGTCTACCAGGATGATTTGTTAATAATGACAGGCGAATTGCTGGGAGTGAATGAAGAATTAGTAGAGAGAGAATTGGCACTGTTAAATCATAATAAAGAGATAATAATCCAGAACAAACAAGTCTGGTTGCCGATATATTTTAATGCTGAAAAGGAAATTAGTCAGAAAATTATCAGCCTGATTCGCTCCCCACAGCAATTAACCCAGCTCAATATTGACCAGAAAATTGGACAACTGGAGAAGAAATATAAGATTAATTTTGCCCAGGAGCAAAAACAAGCCATAAAAGAAGTTATGCTTCATCGTGTTTTAATTCTAACTGGTGGCCCCGGTACCGGAAAAACCACCACCACTATCGGATTAATTGAATTATTTGAAGAGCTTGGTCTAAAGGTTGTTCTGGCTGCACCAACTGGTAGGGCAGCAAAAAAATTAAGTGAAGCTACTCGTAGACCGGCCAGAACCATTCATCGTTTACTGGTTTACAATCCCAGAGAAAAACGTTTTACCAAAAATGAAGAGAATCCTATCAGGGCAGATGCAGTTATCCTGGATGAAGTTTCTATGATAGATGTTCTGTTAATGCATTGTCTGTTAAAGGCGATAACAGAAGATACATTTTTAATTTTGATTGGAGATATTGATCAATTGCCTTCCGTTGGCCCTGGGAATTTATTGAAGGATTTTATTGATTCCGAAGTGATACCGGTAATACGGCTAACACACATTTTCAGGCAGAAGGAAAAGAGCCTGATTGTATTAAATGCCCACCGGGTTAATCAGGGTCAATTCCCTATCTTAAATAGTAAGCAGGAGAGAGATTTTTTCTTTTTAAAAGAGGAGAATCCAGAAAAAGCTGCTCAAAAAATAATTCAACTATGTACATATCGACTACCCCGCAGTTATGGTTTTGATCCTATGAGGGATATACAGGTCTTAACCCCAATGTATAAAGGAGCTGTGGGGGCTGATCAATTGAATGATTTGCTGAGGAATGCCTTAAATCCTACCGGGAAAAGCGTAAAATACGGTCATCAGCAGTATAGAATAAACGATAAGGTAATGCAGGTTCGCAATAATTATGATAAAGAGGTCTTTAATGGGGATATAGGTAATATTAAAGAGATAGACTATGAAGAACAGATGGTTAAGATACTATTTTATCGTCGGGTAGTGGAGTATGATTTTTCTGAATTAAATGAATTAGTCCTGGCTTATGCCATTACTGTCCATAAAAGTCAGGGAAGCGAGTATTCGGTAGTGGTTATTCCTCTTTTAACGCAACATTTTCTTTTATTACAGCGTAATTTGCTATATACAGCCATTACTCGTGCTAAGAGATTGGTAATTATTGTGGGTACCAGTAAAGCATTGTGGATTGCCATTAAAAATAATAAGACTATTCAGAGAAATACCTTTCTTAAGGAAAGATTACAGGAGATGATAGATAAGGAAAATAAGAAATCCCTTCAAGAATGAAAGGAGAAGATTATTTTGATAGATGAGAATATATTAAAAGAACTGACTATAAAAACTGATACTAAAATTATTCTGGTAGTGCTGGATGGTATAGGTGATCTTCCCAATAAGGAAGGGAAGACTGTACTGGAACAAGCGACCATACCAAACCTGGATCAATTAGCAGCTCGGTCAATTTGTGGTTTAACTGACCCTGTTTCACGTGGGATTACACCTGGTAGCGGACCAGCACATCTATCTTTATTTGGATATGATCCACTTAAATATCAGATAGGCAGAGGTGTCTTAGAAGCGCTGGGCATAGATATGGAATTGACCTGTGATGACCTTGCCTGTCGGGGAAATTTTGCCACCATTGATGAAAACGGCATAATCACTGATCGTAGGGCAGGTCGTATTTCTACCGAAAAAAACCAGCAGATATGTGCATTATTGCAAAGAGAGATAACTGAAATAGATAAAATAAAAGTAATAATTAAACCTGGCAAGGAACATCGTTTTGTGGTGGTATTCAGGGGTAAAGGACTGGAAGATGGAATTTCAGATGCCGATCCACAGCTGGCTGGCAAAAAAATAAAATATGCTCAGGCCATAAGACCGGAGAGCGAAAGAAGTACTGAAATAATAAATCGATTTATAGATAAATGTCTGGAAGTTCTTAAAGGGCATCATCCTGTTAATGCAATTCTTTTAAGAGGAATAGCTAAACACCCGGGATTACCATCTATGAATGAGTTATACAAATTGCATCCCGCTGCTATTGCTGCTTATCCCATGTATCGCGGTTTAGCTAAATTGGTGGGCATGAATGTTCTTGATACCGGTGAAACTATTGCCGATGAGTTTATTACTTTAAAGGAGAAATACCATGATTATGATTTCTTTTACCTTCATATCAAGAAGACTGATAGTTATGGGGAAGATGGAAATTTTGAGGCAAAGGTTAAGGTTATAGAGGAGGTAGATCATTATATTCCCGGTTTATTAGAGCTAAATCCAGCAGTACTAGTAGTAACCGGTGATCATTCCACCCCGGCAGCCTTAGCTGCTCATAGCTGGCATCCCAATCCATTTCTACTTTATTCCCGCTATATTCGAGTAGATGATGTTAAGACCTTTAGTGAAAATGAATTTGTCAGAGGAGGTCTGGGGAGGTTCTCAGCAACAGAAGCCATTCCCTTAATGTTAGCCAGTGCCCTGAAACTGAATAAATATGGGGCATAGGATGGTGTGATTAAAGCCATAAAAAAAGAGCAAGAAAATAAAAAAATTAATCTGGTTTTCGACTGATGGGCATAGAAATTGTACTTTTACCGGAAGAGTTACAGAATAGAGATATTAGCAACTCTCTGGTGGTTATAATTGATGTATTAAGAGCTAGTAGTACCATTGTTACTGCTTTGGCAGAAAATGCGGTTAGAGTTATTCCGGTGTTTTCGCCAGCAGAGGCAAGAAAAAGAGCAGCTACTCTATGCTTAGAAAATGTACTATTATGCGGTGAAAGAGGTGGGCAAAAGTTATCAGATTTTGACCTGGGAAATTCTCCAAGGGAATATATCAGCTCGCAAGTTAAAGATAAAGTTGTTTTATTGTCCACCACCAATGGCGTGAGAGCCATAAACATGACCAATAAGGCTAAACAGATTATCATTGGCTGTTTTTTAAATATCCTGGCCGTTGTCCAGTATTGCCAGTATTCTTCTAATAATGTCTTGCTGGTTTGTGCTGGGGATCGGGGAAATATTTCTCTGGAAGATACGGTATGTGCTGGTATGATAAAATATTTAATTGGAGGAAATGACTGTAATCAAAGCAGTAACTATCTTTCTTCCAATGATGATGCTCAGATTGCCCTCCTTTTATATCAGCAATTTAAGGATAATTTACGGGAAATGTTGCAGACCAGTATCTGGGGTCAACAACTTATAGCGATGGGATTTAAACGGGATCTTATTTTTTGTGCCCAAACAAATGTATATAATGTCATACCGGTATTGAAAGAGGATAATCTGATTATTGCAGAGCATAGGGATAAGATATAATTATTATTCAAAAGGGGAAATTAATGAGGAAGCATCTTTTTATTCCTTCCAAAATTGATTATGTGAGGGGTAAACGTCCTCAGGTCAACTGTATTTTATGTGCTATAGTAGCCCATGACAGCAAGGTGGTTGATTCAAGTGTTTTTAGTAATGATTTAATGACAGTTGCCCTAAATCTTTACCCCTATAATCCCGGGCATTTAATGATATTCCCTAATCGGCATATAGTAGATTTTGCAGAATTATCTCCTGAGGAAGTAAAGGAGATGCATCGCTTAGCCGTTCTATCTATGAAGATATTACAGAAAATATATAATACTCAAGGCTTCAATATAGGCTATAATCTGGGAGAAAGTGCTGGAGCTAGTATTCAGCATTTACATCAGCATATTGTTCCCCGATACAGGAATGAGTTAGGTTTTGTTGATATAATTGGAGGTTCAAAAATTTTTGTGGAAGATCCGGCACAGGTCCTGATAAAATTAAAAGAGGCTTTTCTAAGAGAAGAGAATAATAAAGAAACTGATTAATTTACTTATTTCTTTCTGGAAAAATTTATAGACCAGAAATAAATATATGAGAATAAATTCATATCTAACGCAGTACTCTTTACGCACAACATACTAAGACATTTGGCCTATGTTATCCTGAATCTAATATGAAAGGAATTTTCAAGAGGGTGAATACCCCTTTGTTGTATTGTAATATTTAAAATAATTTAAAAATAGTAATAATAAGATTATAAGAAAGATGGAAAGGAGAACAATAATGCAATTATTAAAAAAGCTCTGCGAAGCCCCCGGTATATCCGGTTATGAAAGTCAGATAACTGATATTATCCAAGAAGAACTGAAAGGTATTTGTGACAAAGTGGAAGTTGACCGACTGGGTAATGTTATTGCCCTAAAAAAAGCTACTGAGAAAGAAGAGAACTCTAAGGCTAAAAAAGTTATGCTGGCTGCGCATATGGATCAAATAGGATTTCTGGTAAAGTCTATTGATCAAAATGGATTTATAAGATTTGCCGTTGTTGGTGGATTTGATCCCAAGACTCTGGTTGCTCAGAGAGTGATTATACACGGCAAAAAAAGGGTAACTGGAGTAATCGGCTCTAAGCCTATTCATGTTTTAGAAGAAACAGAAAAGAAAAAGGCACCGGCTATGAAGGAATTTTTTATTGATATTGGTTTAGAGAAAAAAGAAGTAGAAGCAATAATTCAACCGGGAGACGCCATAACTTTTGATAGAGATTTTGTGCAGTTGAATGATAAGGTGGTAACTTCCTTAGCTCTTGATAATAGAGCAGGGGTCTATGTCATTATGGAGGCAATACGAAGGGTAAGAAATCACCATGTAGATATTTATGCAGTGGCAACTTCTCAGGAGGAGGTAGGTTTGAGGGGGGCAACAACATCTTCTTATGTTATTGAACCGGATATTGGTATTGCGGTAGATGTAACCATAGCTCTGGATACTCCAGGTATTAGAGAGGAAGAAAAAGGGTGTGCTTTAGGAAAAGGAACTGCCATTGCGGTGATGAACTCTTCTATGATTGCCCATCGTGGATTATTTCAATTCTTAAAGGAGCTTGCCGAAAAGAATAATATCAATTATCAAATGGATGTAATGGAGAGAGGGGGAACCGATGCTGGTTCCATTCAAAAGAGCCGCTGTGGAGTGATTACCGGTGGCATTTCTGTGCCCACCCGTTATATCCATTCAGTAGTAGAGATGTGTCATATTGATGATATAGAAGCAACTATTAAATTGTTAGTCTATTTCTTAGAGAATGTCCATTTAGCTGATTTTTTTAATTTATAATATTTATTACCTCTATTTTTCTTATGACAGATACTATAAGCAATCAGAATATTAATATCAGCAGTCAGTTATGGTCAATGCACCGGAGTCTTTTAAAATTTTATGGTCCTTTACATTGGTGGCCTGGTGAAACCGAGCTGGAAATAATGATTGGAGCAATTTTAACCCAGAACACTAACTGGCAGAACGTGAGTAAGGCTATAGAAAAAATAAAAGAAGAAGGGCTGCTTGATGTGCAAGCCCTTCTTCGTATTGAGGCAGAGTATCTGGGAAAATTAATCAAGTCCTGCGGTTATTATAATCTTAAAGCTCAGCGACTGAAGAATTTTCTAAGTTTTTTCTATAATAAATATGATGGTTCGGCAGAGAAGTTATTTAGTCGCAATGGGCAGGTTTTAAGGACAGAGCTTTTAAAGGTAAATGGTATAGGACCTGAAACAGCTGACAGTATCTTATTATATGCCGGTAAAAAGCCTATTTTTGTCGTTGATGCCTATACCAGGAGGATATTCCAGCGACACGGCTATTTCTCACATAATGAAGACTATGAAGATATTCAGTGCTTTTTTATGTCACACCTGCCCTGTGAACATTCTTTGTATAATGAATTTCATGCCCAGCTGGTGATGGTGGGCAAGGAGTACTGTAAGAAAAATAATCCCAGTTGTCCACAATGTCCCCTATTTTCCTTTTTGTAACGGAAGAATTTTTCACCATTGAGCTTTTTCTCTGAATCAGATAGAATAATATTATCAATATTACTTGATTATTAAAATGCTGGTAGAAAAAAAGCCATTTTTATGATGAGATATGGATGAAAAAATTTTTCAAAGCGGAATTCTCTCTCAAGAGGATAGCAATCTATCAAATTTTGCAACTAAGAACGATGATGCTCAACGAAAGGTACCAATAGACCATCCCCTAAGAGGACCTTTTGCCCGGGATCGTGATCATATATTATATTCCGGGGCATTCCGACGGTATATTGGTAAAACTCAGGTTATTTATAATACTGCGAGCTTCGATGAACAACTGGCCAATCGCAGTATTCATACCTTGCAGGTTTCTCAGATTGCTCGTTCTATCGGGAAGGTATTAAGACTCAATCTGGATTTAATTGAAGCAATTGCCCTGGGACATGATCTGGGTCATGCTCCCTTTGGCCATGATGGAGAAAGGTTTTTGCAGGAAATAGCCCAACAACATGGATTGGGTCTTTTTTTTCATAATGTACATAGTTTGCGAGTGGTTGATCAGCTTTCTGATGCTAATAGAGGAATGAACTTAACCTTCCAGGTGAGAGATGGAATTATCTCTCATGATGGAGAAATAAACGAAGTAGTAGTAAAACCTGTTAAAGGAAAGAGGGAAAAGGATATCCAGGATTATATCTACCGTAAAAAAAGAGGAGAACAGGCTATTATCTTCCCGGCTACTTTAGAAGGATGCCTGGTTCGTGTTACCGATTCTATTTCCTATATCGGTCAGGATTTTGAAGATGCGATACGTATTGGTCTGGTAAAAAAGAGTGACTTGCCAATAAAAGTTAAAGAAGGACTGGGAGATAATAACAGTGCCATAATTAATACTCTGGTGCATGATATCATCACACAATCCTATGGAAGGAATGAAATAAAATATTCCCGGGATATTTCTGAATGTGTTTTTCAATTAAAAAAATTCAACCTACAGCATATCTATGAAAATAAATTGCTGAAGCGAGAAAGGGAGAAGATTAAAACAGCATTTTTTTGTTTATTTAACCATTTCGTACGGGAGGTAAAAGAAAACAAGGTTGATTCGATAGTATTTCAAGAATGGATTTCAAACAGGGGCGAGGACAGAGGAGAAAAGTATTTGAGTGAATATACACCGGAAGAAGTTGTGATAGATTACCTGGCTTCTATGACCGACCGTTATTTTCTTAATGCTTATTATAATATTTTTCAATAAAGAACAATAGATGCAAACGAGATGGTTAAAGCAAGTTCCATATAAAACCGAATAGAAACATTTCAGGGGAAGGATTCCCCTTAAAGATACTGCTTGCTAAAATTAGAGCAGTAGTTATTAGAAATATTTGAGGCAATCTAAACTTACCAAATTTTTTAAAATTTGCTTGCTATTGATAGCATAGATATATAGTATGTATTATAATAATGAAATATAGATAATAAAAAACTGAGATGATATTGAGCCTGGAATGAATTCTGGATAAGGAGTGCGATATTTGTCTATTAGAAAATACAATACTCATTGTTTTGGTCATCACTTTAAGAAAAAAAGAGAATTAAAAACAAATAGTAAAATATTATTTTCTAAGCGAGGATTATTATCTGTTATTGCTATTGCTATAATTTTAATACTGGCAGGAATGAAGTTATTTTTAGATATACCGAAAATTTCAAAAAGATCATCAATATCTGGAGAAAATTCCGAAGAAATATCTTGGCAGGCTTCGGGAAAAGTCTCGGAATTTGAAGAACAAAACATTACTGAACCGGAGAAAAAAGGATTAGCAGAAGGGGTTACCGAATATGAGGATGAGTTTAGTGCGGTAGCGCTCAATCTGGAACGACTGGATTTAGAAAGATTGAACCTGAGATATCAGGAAGCCAATAAAGAGATGGATATTAAGAAATTTTCCGGCATGCTGAATTCAGGAGAAACACTCTATGAGCATCTGGTTAAGGTCGGGATTGTGCCTTCTGAAATTCTACGCTTGGGTGAAAAGGTGCAATCAATAGTTGATATCAGTCGATTAAACGCAGGAACAAGATTTGCTGTTCATTATAATAGTGAGGGCAAAATAGTTCAGTTTGATTATCAACCTAATCAGCTGGATACCTATTATATCAAAATTCCCGATAATGAACTGAGTCACATAGAGGTGATTAAAGAGGAGATATTCCGGGAAATTGTCTGTATTGAAGGAGAGATTGAGAGTTCGCTCTATCAAGCAATGATTAATCATTGTAATTCTGGTCAGCTGGCAATTCAGCTGGCAGAAATTTTTGCCTGGGATATTGACTTCCTGACAGAATGTCAACAGGGAGATACCTTTAAAATTCTGGTGGAAAGGCTATACCGAGGAGATTTTTATCGTTGGGGGGATATTATGGCAGCGGTTTATGAGGGAGAGATGCTCAGTTCCCATACCGCTGTTCTTTTTCAGGACCCTTCCGGAAATATTGATTATTATGATAAAGATGGCCGTTGTTTGAGAAAGGTATTTTTGAGGGCACCCCTTAATTATAAGTATATCAGTTCGCATTATACCGAAAGCAGATACCATCCTATATTGAGAATATGGCGTCCTCACCTGGCTATAGATTATGCCGCTCCTACCGGAACCCCCGTAGTAGCAATAGGAGCCGGTACTGTAATTTCCAGATATTATGATAAGGGGGGTTATGGAAATTATGTGGAAATAAGACATCCCAATGGCTATGTTACCGGTTATGGTCATCTTTCAAAATTTGCCCAGGGACTGCAAGTGGGAAAACGGATTGACCAGGGCGAGATTATTGGTTATGTGGGAGCAACGGGATTGGCTACCGGACCCCATCTGGATTTTTCCATTAGTAAAGAGGGGGAAAGAATTAATTTTCTGGAATTAAAATTACCACCAGCCAGTTCGGTAAGTACAGAATACTGGGAAGATTTTAACCTGGTGAAGAAAAATTATCTTTCTATTTTAAAAGAAGAGCTATAGTTTTTTATATTTCTTAGTTCTGAAGATAAAATTAATATTAAATTAGGAAGGAGAATAGAAATGAAACTGAATAAGTCAAGAATGGGATTTTATCCCATAATATTATTATTGGTCATATTATTTCAGCTGATTTGTGGCAATAGCTTAGCGCAGCAGGTACGGATTTATAGTGATACCACAACGGAGGCAGTAGAATATCTACAAGAAGCAGTAGAGAAGATGGAGGAAGCACTGGCTACTTACCAGGGTGTCAATTATCCGGGGAGAAAATTGTGGACGGAAGCAATTGGTTTAGCACAACAAGCAATAGCCATAGATCCGGATTTTGTAGAAGCGCACTATTACCTGGCTTTAATGTATCAACATACCAACTGGTATTATCGCGAAGCAGAACAATGGAACAAATACCTGAACTTTATCGAGAGAACTGATTTGACCTCTCCTCAGGTCAAACAGAACTTAGCTTATGCCTATTACCGTTTAGGTTATAACTCTTACGAAAAAGGAGATTACGAACAGAGTCTTATTCATTTTTTGAATTCTATTAAGGAATATCCGGATTTAATTGATTCCAATTATTGGGCTGCCCGGGTGTTTTACGAAAACGATGATTTGGAAAATTCCTTGTTTTATTGGCGCAGAGTACTGGAATTAGATCCAAATTATCCCCGAGCACAGTATTTTTATGATAAAGTAGATGCTTCTATCAAGTATGGCAAGGAAGCATATAACTGGTATGAACAGGGTTACAATGAATATGAGAAAATGAACTATGGTCGTGCAATTGATAGCTACCGGGAAGCAATTAGATTAAATCACAGATTTGTTGAGGCTTATTACTGGCTGGCGAGGGTCTATTTTGATACTGGGGATTATCAGCAAGCCATTCATTATTATAGGCAAGTACTGAACCTACAACCTGATAATGCCAGGGCTGATTATTGGTTAAAAGAAGCGCAGCGGAGATTGGAAGGAAAAAAATAAGTTAAGATAGCAGGGCATTATCTTAATTGAATAAAATAAATTATAAGATAGGAATAGGAAATAGTTTATTTTAATTTTTTAATCAAAACTACTTCCTAATCTTATATATCTTATTTGTTTTCTGGTGAAAAGAATGGTATTATATAAATAGTTATAATATATCTGTGAACATTTTTTGATTATTTTAAATTTTTTTATGGAATTAATGTCTAAAAAATATTCAATTAGGGAATAATTTTAATAATAAATAAAATTATACTATTGAATATTCCATTAATTCTTGGAAAATAGTTTAAAGGTAAGAAGTATTAACTTCACAAAATTTTAGCAGAATAATAACAGATTATAGAAGAGGTGATGCCTATCGCATGAGAAATAAAAAGTTGAAAAAGGTAAACTGCCCAAAAGGGCAGGACGCAAAGTTTTGGATCTAAGGTCTGTAGAATCCTACAGGCTATGATTGCCAAACTACCGACTTTTTGTTATTTATATTTACCCCTGCAGGTTACACCTGAGGGGTTTTTTTGGATGTTAAGTAGTAAAAAATATAAATAATGAAAAGGAGATTTTCAAAATGAAAGACTTACGAGTATTCTTACCCGTTTTATTACTGATTATAATTGTGTTATTACTAACCGGCTGTGGTGGATTTGTTCCATCTCCCGGTACCACCGAGGAGGATGTCACTACCATAGCAGGCCAGATCAAGATGCCCTTAATCTGTTGTGATACCTTATCTGGGAAAACCGATAGCCTATCCCGAGAAACCGGTTGTGATGAGACCGAACTATGGCCTGTTACCCCGGGTGCTATCGTAGAGCTGAAATCTGCCGAGAAGGGTAAATGCAACAAAGTACTGGATACCACTATTACCGATGAAACCGGTAACTATGTCTTTGAGGATGTCAAACCCGGACTTTACCTCATCACTGCCTATTGTCCGATAGAAGGTGATCAAGGATTTCTTACTAAAGATGTCGCCGAGAAGCTTTCAGGACAGGCATTTGATGCCGGTATTCCTGATTGTACCTCTACTGCCTTAGCCTTGGTCATCGAGAAGATCAACAACTGCTATAATGACTGGTATCAGTGTTTTAACAAATATTCTGCTATCTACAGAACAGTAGAAGATATTGCCTCTGATATAGTTACGGTTGATATCCCGGCTATTATGGGTCATGAGAACTTTGGCAACTACTGTGATGATAATATCTACGGATTAGTTGACATGATCTGCGAGTGGAGCTGTTGTCAGTCTCCTGGTGCTACCGGCGGCGGTGGTGGTAATGGTGATCCAACACCAAGGTATAGCTTAACTATGGCCGTAAATCCCGAAGGCAGTGGAACAGCAACTGATGAAACTGGCACCAGCCCCTATAAATCAGGCACCACAGTGAATATTTCCGCGGCAGCTAAGGAAGGTTGGAAGTTTGTCAACTGGACTTCAGTTGCCGATGCCGAGAAAGCACCATTGACTAAGGCCAGCCGCTTGATAAGTAAAGCAGTGGTAGGTTCTTTTGCTGAGGAAGGCAATCCTGATTCTACCTTTACCATGCCCGCTCAGAATGTAACGGTTATAGCGAACTTTGAGGCTATCCAGCCCCCCGATTACACCGTTACTTTATCTGTTGATCCTGAGGGTGCTGGAACAACATCTGGTGGGGGAACCTATAATGAAGATGACTCTGTTGACATAGGAGCTACTGCTAATGCTGGTTACACTTTCATCAACTGGACGGATGATGATGACAGTGATGTGGTGGTTTCTACAGATGTCAGCTACAACTTTACCATGCCGGCAGCTGATGTAAACTACACTGCTCACTTTAGTTGTCCTGCCTTTGCTGACCCCGGTTTGGTAATTGATATGGAAAAGCAAGAACAAGTTAGGTCCACTATACCTATGCCGTTGGAGTTATGTATGGATGAATGCGCGATTATCAATTCGGTAACCATCAAATACCAGTGTAGCGAACTTAACGAAGTAATTGAAGATCTTACTGATGACAGATTAGAATGGACTTATGATGATGCCAAAATCAGTTTTGATCTGGAAACCGGTCAGGTCTGTCTGATTGGAGGTTACGAAACAGGTAGTGCTGGTAAGTACACCATTTCAGCTACCTATACAGATCCCTGTGGAGGTGAGGTAAGTGGTTCGGTAGAAGTTGAATTTATAGATTGTAGATGTACAGAGCTGATTGCTAATGCCGGGGAAGATCAGTGCATTCAAATTGCCTGTGCATCCGAAGTGGTAGTAGACTTTGACGGATCCGGTTCTTCAGGTACGAATCTGACTTATGAATGGGATTTCGGTGATGGATCTAGTGAATATGATGCTGGAGCAACTCCGAGCCATACTTATACTGCTGCAGGTACTTATGAAGTGGAATTAACCGTAACTGATAGCTGTAATAATAGTTATTCTGATACCTTAGAGGTAACAATTCACAGTGCCTGCGGGAACTTGCCGGCTCAATTGACTGTTTCTAGTAGTGAAACTTCTTTCAGTAGATATCTCAAGGTGTATTTCAGTGATGCTGGTGGTGATATTCTAGAAGGCAATAAGTATTATGGATGGTGTGCTGATGAAACCAAAGAAGGATTTCCTATAAATGGTGATACATTATATGCTTATTGTACTTTAGAGTTGGATACTTACTGGCCAAATATTAATTGGATTGTGAATAATAGAAGTGATTATAACAGAATGGAAGTTCAGTATGCTATCTGGTACTTCATCCATCATAATGGGGAGGGTGTAAAGGATTATACAAATGGCTTACCTTATAACCTTATGGAATATCATAAGAGTGATATAGAAGCGTTAATAAACGCAGCTATGTCACATACTACTTTCTGTCCGGCTGTAGGTGAGCAATATGTTGTTCTGCTTACCTTCAATCTGATTGATTCTTATGGTAGTCTATATAAGTGTCCGCCTTCTCACGAACAGAATATTATGATTGAGGTTACCAGAATAAACCATTGCACATCTTTCTAAGACATAAACAGATATAGATTACTGTTACTGATATTATAAGGAATAAGGAAAATGTAAGAATGACACCTTGCTGAGTTTTCTCGGTGAGGTGTCATTCTATAGTGTATGATTTTATTAATTTATAATTAAAAGGAAAAAGTAAGTACAGACTATATTATTTAGTGCCTCTCAGAAGCCAAAGCGGACCAGCTGTTATGTTATATTTATATAATTTATGAGTATTTATTCTGTTATTATTTTTTGAAAATATTGTGTCTAAAAGGTCTTAATTTAGGGAATAATATATTATAAATTAGGAATAATCGGTTGTTAAATTGTGGTCTGATTTGATTTATAGAATAGATTTAACTATAGAAGATTAAAAGGGAGGTGATGCCTATCGCATGAGAAATAAAAAGTTGAAAAAGGTAAACTGCCCAAAAGGGCAGGACGCAAAGTTTTGGGTCTACGGTTTGTGCTGAAAATCCAGCCTCATTTTTTCATAAAATATAATTTCTGCTACAGACTATGATTGCCAAACTGCCGACTTTTTGTTATTTATATTTACCCCATAGGATTGCCTCTGGGGTTTTTGCTTTCTTAGTATTACTGGCAAAAAAATACAGGAAATAAATATAAATAATGAAAAGGAGAATTAGAATAATGAAAATTTCACAATTAGCTTTGCCTATTTTTTTATTCGGCTTGCTCTTATTTTTTCTAACAAGTTGTACCGGCATAATACCCATTTCGCCAGCTCCTTCACCTGGAACTACCGAAGAAGATGCTACTACAATCAGTGGGCAGATTAAAATGCCATTGGTATGTTGTGTTCCTGTAGAAAAAGGAAGGGAAACAGAAAAATCTGATGATGAAACCGAATTCTGGTCTGTTATTCCAGGAGCAATAGTAGAACTTAAGAGTTCCAACAATTGTAAAAAAGTGTTAGATACTACCGAAAGTGATGAATCAGGAAATTATACATTCAAAGATGTTAAACCTGGTCTCTATATCATCACTGCTTATTGTCCATCTGATAATAACTATTTAGTGAAGGATGTAGCCGAAAAAATTGCCGGTCAGGCTCTTGACGCCGGTATCCCTGATTGTGCTTCCACCTCAACAGCTCTGGTAGCAGAGTACCATAATGGTTGTTACAATGGATGGTATTTCTGCTTCAATAAGTATTCTGCTATTTATAAAAGAGTTAAAACAATCGCCGAAGCTATAGACCAGGTGGATCTTGTAGTAATTGAAAATAATAAAACTTATGATGAACTTGTAGCCCTTGTTTGTGATTCACTTCAAAATTGTTGCGGATCGTCTCCAGGAACTACACCTTCGAACGGAGGCGGAACTACCCCAGCTACAGAAACGACCATTAGTGTAGCAGATATATCTGGTATTAAGGCACCAGTTACCGGAGAAACTCCGGTAACCTCCCTTACATCTGATGTTTCGATGTCAGCTATCTCCAGAGCTTCCAAAGCGACCGAACAATATACTGGTACCGTCAGCTGGAATCCAAATCATAGTAAATTTGAGGCCAATGTAGTATATACTGCAACGATTACCCTGATACCCAAAGAAGGTTTTACCTTTAAGGGAGTGCCTGAAAACTTTTTTAAGGTAACAGGGGCAGATAAAGTATCAAACCTTCCAAATTCAGGTGTAGTTACCGCAGTATTTCCAAAGACAGAACCATTAGAACATACCGTAACATTTAAGGAAACAAATAAATGTAAAGATGTGTCTATACAGGTTTATAATGACGAGGAGTGCCAGGAAGCCAATAAAGTAGGAGATCCAATTACTACCAATAATAATGGAGAGGCAAGCAAAGATCTTCCTGATGGAAACTACTGGTTTATCGCTAAATTCGTAGGTTATAACGATTATAAAAAAGATTTTAAGGTAGAAGGAATTGATAAAACTGTTGAGTTTACGATGGTAGAAACAGAATATACTGTTTCTTTTAAAGAAAAAAATGAATTAACTGGCGTTTCCATTCAACTCTATTCTGATGCAGATCGCACCGTGCCAGTAGGCAGCGTATTAACCACGAATAGCAGTGGCATAGCTACTGCAAACTTATCTAATGGCAGCTACTGGTTCACTGCCAGCCTTACAGACTATGATGACTATAATGACAACTTTGAAGTATCGGGAGCAGCAAAAAATGTTGAGTTTACAATGGTAGAAACAGTCAATACTGTAAATATTGCAGCAATACCAGGAGTCACACCCCCGGTAGCTGGTGCGACCCCGGTAACTGCTATTACCGAGACCGCACAATACACAGGAACCGTAGACTGGTCTCCAAATAATAGTCCTTTTGAATATGATACCCCATATACTGCTACCATCACCTTAATTGCCAAATCAGGATTTACCCTTACCGGTGTAGCTAAAGATTTCTTTACTGTAGACGGTGCAGACCCGGTATCCAACGATGCTAATTCAGGTGTAGTTACCGCAGTATTTCCAAAGACAGCTATAGAAAAATTCACTGTAACTTTTCCTGATCCTGATAATGGTAGTTTGAGTGCAAAGGTTGATGATGCTGCTATTAACAGCGGTGATGAGATTGAAAAAGGAAAGTCAGTTGTTTTTACAGCAAGCCCGGATTCAAGCTACCAGGTCAAAGGCTGGAAATTAAATAATAACCCAGTTGACTCCACAGAATTAACTTATACAGTGAATTCACTAAGCAGTGATATAGAGGTAGAAGTTGAGTTTGAAGAAATCCCTCCTGCAACCTACGAAATAACCTTTAAAGAAACAAATGAATTAGCAGGTGTTTCCATCCAGCTTTACTCTGATGCAGACAGGACTCAACCCCTGGGTGGACCAGGTATTACAAACCAAGATGGTGAAGCTATCAGAATGCTTGCCAATGGCAATTATTGGTTTACTGCCAGTCTTGCTGGGTCTGAAGACTGTGAAGATAGTTTTGAGGTAGATGGAGAAGGCAAGACTATAGAGTTTACGATGGTATCAGCTCCACAGCCGGATGGCTTAGTCTTATGGCTTGACGCTGAAGATTATGATCCAGATACAGGCAATTGGACAGATCTTAGTAGTTTTAATAATGATGTCAGTCAAACATCCAGCAGCAATCGACCCAATCTAATATCAAGTGGTCTCAATGGAAATCCCGTAGTACGTTTTGATGGAACCTATGACTACCTGAGCCTGAACTGGAGTGATTCGCTGGGTGGTTCTCTTAATACTGATTCCATTACTATTTTTATGGTATTGAAAAATAATGATATGTCTGGTGGTTCACAAACAATTATTGGAAGGTTTAACCAAGCAGGGCATATCAGTTTCCGCAAGAGTGGAAGTGAGGATGTTGTATATGCTATAGCTGGTGTATATGATAATCGGGTTTATTATCAAGAGCCAAACGGTGTAGGCGATGCAGGACCTTATGTATTGGGATTCCAATATGATCATTCAGTAACAACACATCGGGCTTTTGTCAATGGTATCCAAACTGATGTAAAAACAAATACTGCTGTTGATATTAATTGGCCTGCTACTTCTATAGGCAGAGACCACACTGCCAGTAGTACCGAATGGTCAGGCGATATTGCCGAGATTCGAATTTACAACTATGCTCTTGATGATGGAGAGCGAGCAGCAGTTGAAGCAGAACTGCAATCCAAGTGGTTACCAATTCCGGACAAATATACAGTTACCTTTACTAACCCAGCTAATGGTTCACTAACTGCAAAGGTTGATGGGTCTGCCATCAGTAGTGGTACTGGAGTTGAAGAAGGTAAAGATATAATATTTACTGTTGTTCCAACAGGAAGCTATGTGGTGGATAAATGGACAGTAAATGGTTCTACTGTATCCGGTGCAACAAGCCTTACCTATACCCATCAAGACCTCAGTGGAGATATAGAAGTAGCAGTAGTTTTAGAAGAAGCTCCACAGCCTGACGGCTTAGTCTTATGGCTTGACGCTGAAGATTATGATCCAGATACAGGCAATTGGACAGATCTTAGTAGTTTTAATAATGATGTCAGTCAAACATCCAGCAGTAACCGACCTGCTTATATTTCCGATGGACTCAATGGAAATCCTGTAGTCCACTTTAATGGGGAAGATGATTATCTGGATTTAATCTGGAGTGATTCTCTAGGAGGTTCCCTGACTACTGATTCAATTACGATATTTATGGTCTTGAAAAATAACAATATGAGTGACTCCCAGACTTTAATGGGTAATTATAATGAATTAGGCGATGTTTGTTTCCATGTGAGTTATAATCAAAACGCTCTGACGGCTACTGTTTCCAGTAGAGATAATAGAATCGACATCAGTAACAGTACTCAACCATATGTAGCTACTTACAAAGTTACTCCAACTTCACATACTACTTATGTTAATGGAGTTGAAAGCGAATCGGATAGTTTAACAGAAAACATTGATTGGGGAACTACTACTATTGGAAAGAATGGAGGAACATTGAGCAGCAACATCCAGGATTGGTTCTGGGAAGGGGATATAGCTGAAATCAGGATTTACAATTATGCCCTTGATGATACGGATCGAGCAGCAGTCGAGTCAGAATTGCAAGCCAAGTGGCTGACTGGGGGAGGACCTGGGACTTTGTCTGATGCAATTGTCATATATTCTGATCCTCAAAATAGTAGTAATCATCCTGCGACTGTTGCCCATGTTTTAACAATAAATCCGCATACTGTACTGATTTCGGGAGACTTGGTGATGAATGCCAGCAGCACCACTGAGTGGAACACCTTTAACAATCTAGTTGATGATTATAACTTACTATATACTGCAAGAGGAAATCATGATGGATCTACTAATTGGGACGGCAGATATGATAATTACTATTCTGACGATATTAACCTGGGTGGTTATACGGTTCATCTCATTGTTCTGGATACGAATGATTCTGGCAGTGGGGGGATGGTTCTAACTGGAGATATCGGTGATACCCAAAAAACATGGTTTGAGGCAGATTTACAAGAAAATTCCTCTGCTGATTTTACCATAGTTTCTTTTCATCATCCGGTTTATAGCAGCGGTTCCCATCGTGGTAGTTCATATCTGCAAACTAAATTGGTACCATTATTTGAACAATATGGTGTAGACATGGTTTTCTATGGTCATGACCATACTTATGAGGTTAATACAGTGAATGATATTCATTATGTCCAAACCTGTGGTGGTTCACCTCGGGATGGCAGTGATCCGAACTACTGTTTATTAACTGTGATGGGAAATGAATTAACCGGACAAATCTACGATATATATGGCAATATGATTGGTTCAAGTTTTTCTTCTGAAGCATCCAGTTTGCTGACTGGCACAATATACCAGCAGGTAAGCTCATTTACCGATGGTAAGAATTACATTATTGCCGCAAAAGATGGAACAGATTATTATGCTGTCAAATTTAATACACCAGCGGAATATAATTATCATGTTCTTTCTGAGAGTATTGAAGTAATTGACGGTGTTGCTTATGGTTTGGAAGGAACAAACATCATTGTAGACCCCGATAATTCTGATCTCGTTTGGGCAGCTGAAGCAAGCAGCAGTAGATATTTGTTACGCCACGACAGTTGTTATCTGTATGGTGGTAAAGTCGATCCTCAAACTGGAAAGGCAAGTAGTAGTGGAACAATTGATTTTTATAATCTTACCTCACCTCGTATCTGTAATATTGATTTAACAAAATTTTATGCTTATAGTTCTAGTAGCGGAAATTATTATTTAACCTTCGATGGCAGTGATTTTAGCGCTTCTACTACAGAAGGTGATGCCGCAGAGGTATATATCTTTGAAGAGACCGAAATCGAATAGTCCTGAATTATAAGTCAAACCGGTAATATTATAAATACCCTGCCGAGATGATATTTAATGGGAACTGGCGGGGTATTTATAATATTTTTTCAGATGAATAGATAAGAGTTACTACTTTAATTAAATATTCTTTATTGTTTATTAAATTATTAAAAAATTTCAAAAAATAGATATAGAAAATAATAAAGAATGAAAACCAATAGAAGAATTCCTTTATATGTCCAGGGGGATAGCTATCTTAACAGATTGATTATTATATTTGAATGCCATTGCTTCCTATTTTTCCTATAATATCTTGTACATTACAAATATAAGTTAAATATTTCTTGCTTTTTAAAATGAATTGCTTTAAAATTCTATTAAGATTATATTACATCTCCTTCAGGTGAGTAATCAGTTGCCTTGCTTAAATCTGATAATTCCGGATGTATATAAAGCATATATGAACCTTCTGTTTCTCCGGCATGTTTTAACTCTTTGGCAATCTCTTTGCTCATGTAGTAAGGATCAAAGATAACTGTTTTAACCTTGAATTCTTCCTGGGCTCTCTGTGCTGCAATCTGCATCCATACTACATTTACAATTCTATGTTCGTTAAGCAGGACAGATTTTTTAAACCCATGCTGGCTTAGAGATTTTATTATGACAAATAATAATTCAATAAGTATTTTAGTTCGGATAGCAATAGTACCTGGCAATGCCATATGAAGTGGTGACCAGCCTGTCCAAACAGGTGGTGCAACCAGCACACCGGTCTTCCGGGCTGCTTCTTCTGCCAAGGTAATGGCTACCATGCTGTCAGTCCCCAGTAGCAAGTACCTATGAAGATATTCAAATACTGTGCGCTAACGAACTGCTGACAACTGAAACTGATGTTACCGCTATGACTTGTATACCAGGTTCAGCCACTGCAAATAAATGGGTTTCCCACACTGTAGCGTTAAACCCATAAGTTTTTACCTTATAATAAATCGATTTATGAGAAGCTGGGAAAAGTTACCGAGTTATTGAGCTAGTACAACGGTTCCTTATTTGATTGATGCTAAAATTAACTAACAATACCCCACTGGTATTATTACCAGTGGGGTTATTTTTATCAAATAAACCACAAGTAATATTTAACAAAAATAATGATTATAATTATAGTATTTTCTGTTTTTTAAAATTTGACATGAGTATTATTTACTGTATAATGAATGCAGGAGGTGGTACACTTGAAGAGATTAAATATTACAATACCAAATGATATCAATAAAGAAATAAAAGATATTCCTAATAAAAGTGCATTTATTTCTGAAGCTATAAAAGAAAAAATTGACCGGATAAAGAAAGAAAGATTGGATAAACTTCTCATAGAAGGATATAAAGCAACCTCTAAAGAAGATAAAGAGATAAATGATGAATGGGAAGATATTACTTTAGAAGGTTGGAAATAAGATGGATTTTCCAAAAAGAGGTGAGATATGGATTGTATCTTTAGAGCCTGTAAAGGGGTATGAAATTGGAAAAACCAGGCCTGCCTTAGTTATTTCCAATAATAGTAATAACTTATACTCTGAAACAATAACAGTTCTTCCTATCACTTCAAATGTTTTAAAGATATACCCTTTTGAGGTTTTTCTCTCTAAAAAGGAAATAAACCTAAAAAATGATTCCAAAGTTAAGTGCAATCAAATAAGAACAGTAGACAAAAAAAGACTTTTAGATGTTCTGTGTGCTGTATCTCCGGAAATAATGGAGGAAGTAAAAAAAGCTCTTTTAATTCACCTTGATATGAATTAAAGATATATCAACAATAATAGGCTAGCTTTCTCTTTGACAAAGGAAACGATACATCGCCGACAAATACTGGTGATGTGTTGTTTTTGTATTATTTACTTTATATTTTATTTTTCTTTAACCATAAACAAAAAACCTTCTTTCCTCACCCCCCCCACCTTCATCCTCCCCCCTCAATGGGGAGGAAATGGGAAAAGAATGAATCCCTCCATCGGAGAAAGGACGAGATTGGTCCATCTTTCTCCAAAAAGCTGGAAATGAAATAGGAGTTAATACCTATCTCAAAGGGGAGGAAACGAGAAAAGTGTTACCTATGTGTTGGTTAAATAGAAAGGTATCTTAACTTGTACCTTGAATCTTGTAACTTAATAATTAGTAAACCGGCTAACTGGTAAACTGGTAAATTTAATTTTTCGTTCCCATATTTTTTGTATTAAACTAACTACTGACTACTAACTACTAGATACTATCTTCCTTGCACCTCGTTTCTTTATATTTAATACTCGATACCCGATACTGGATACTATTCACTATTTTGACCGGCAAACCGGCAAACCGGGTGACCGGTAGACTGTATTAAAGGTATTTCCGCTCGATAAGCGATACAGTTTGCATTGCAAACTTCTTCTCATTTTGCTATAGTGATTTTAGATTTTCTATATGCTAAAAAATAAGGGAGGAACATACTATGGGTGAGAATACAGTCTGGGTGGATTTTAATACCCTGGAAAACTTTATGGTTGATGCTTTTGTTGGTGTTGGAGTACCAGAAGATGATGCTAGAATATGTGCCGATGTTTTGATTACTGCCGATAAACGTGGTATTGATTCCCACGGAGTTGGTCGTTTTAAGACCATTTACTATGACCGACTAAAAATTGGTATTCAATCTCCCATCACCCAATTCGAAGTAGTTAAGGAAAGCCCGACTACTGTAGTGGTAGACGGTCATAATGGCATGGGACAGGTTATTGCTAAAAAGGCAATGCAAATAGCTATTCAAAAAGCGCGTGCATATGGTATGGGAATGGTAGTAGCTAAAAATTCTACCCATTACGGAATTGCCGGTTATTATGCCTTAATGGCAGCTGAGGCAGGGATGATAGGTATTACCGGTACCAATGCTCGACCTGCCATTGCCCCTACTTTTGGAGTAGAAAATATGCTGGGAACAAATCCCCTCACCTTTGCTCTGCCTACTGATGAGGAATTTCCTTTTTGTCTGGATTGCGCTACTTCTATGGTACAACGTGGCAAGATTGAATTATATGAAAGAGCTGAAAAAGAAATACCTGCTGGCTGGGTCATCGGTACTGATGGTAAGGCGAAAACCAATCCCAAGCAGATATTAGAGGACTTTAAAAAAGGGAAGGCAGCATTGGTTCCATTGGGAGGAATCGGGGAAGAGACTGCTGGTTATAAGGGATATGGATATGCTACTGTGGTGGAAATATTATCATCTGCCTTGACGGGAGGAAAATTTTTAAAGATGCTTTCGGGGATAGAAGAGGGCAAGGAAGTACCCATCAACTTAGGTCACTTTTTTATTGCTATTAATATTTCTTCTTTTATTGATTTGGAATCATTTAAAAAGAATACCAGTGATATTCTAAGAACCCTTCGTGCTTCTAAAAAAGCACCTGATGCAGAAAGAATATTTACCGCTGGTGAGAAAGAGTATTTAAACTGGATGGATAGAAGGGAGAAAGGCGTACCCGTCAATAAAAACCTACAAAAGCAGCTATTAGCTGTTCAAAAAGAGCTTAATCTTAAACAATATCAATTTCCCTTTTCCTGATTTTTATTACGTATTACGATTTCCCAGGTTGACAGATTTTTATTTAACCATTATTATGGATATGATTTTTGACCAGGATGTCAAGGCAATAATAAAATCAAAAGATAAGAAAAAATATCATCAGGAAGAAGGTTAATAAAATTGATTTTTCTAATATTGCTTTACCTCTTTTTAATGCCCTTATTCTTCTTTTTTATTATAGCTCTGATTTTCTTGCCCTATGGTTTTACCTTGTATTCCCTGGTAACTCTGATTACCGTTCCCAAGCAGATCTGGACAATAGCCCAGAGCAAGAATATTAGAAGAAACCATGCTATTGAACATGCTACCATAAATGTATTGGAGCAATTGGCTGGACAACAATTGAATATTTCCGGATTATCTCAGGAAGATGGATTTTATATTGCTGGTATACAGAATGCGGAAATGGTAGAAGAAGCCGCTATTCGTGGTTTAAACCTATTGAAACAGGGTAATTGCCAATTAGCTATTCATCGTCGCTGCGGAACTGATATAGCTATTGCTAATTTTATCACTGCTTTAATCTTTTTCATTCTACTTTTCACCACCGGTATGTTTAGTATTTTAAATATTGTCATTGCTCTCTTACTTTCCAATTTAATCAGTCCCTATTTGGGGGAATATGTGCAAAAATATTTCACTACCTCCTGTGAGGTAAGGAATACAGACATCGTTGGATTGGAATATGAGATAGGCAGACAGGATAAAAACTTACTGCTAAGGCATTTCCCGAGAGGTTATTTTATTAGAACAGAGACCTCCTATTGATTATTGAGATTTATAGACTATATATTCATATAGCAGTAAAGTGATAAAATTATAACAGAGGAGATTTTAAAGGAATTAAAAAAAGGGAGGATTGCTGGTGACTAAAAATCAGATACCAGTTAAACAGATTCTTATTTCCCAGCTTAATAGAATTGGTATTGTTCATTTACATGGTATAGAGAAATATTTAATCCGGAATGATATTCAAAGATGTTTTCTCATTACCTCGATTACTCCTCATGAAAATGTCCTTGAATATGCTAAAAAAATCCCCTCTTTAGAAATTGTTGTTTCATCACATTTTCAGAAAGAGAAAAAAAAGATTGAAGAGGAACATCCTAAAGCAAAAATAATTTCCATCGATCCCTATCATCTTGCTGGCAGAGATGGGGCATTGGATGCTTAGCAAAAATAGGACAATGCAATAAAGAAAGGAAATAATATATGAAGCAGATAGGCAAATTAGACATTACTGATACCAAACGACTTATTTTATCTGTAGGTGAATACAGAGGTTCTCATAGGGTTGATTTGAGAACTTATGTCAAACTCAAGGATAAAGATGAGTATATTCATACCAAAAAGGGAATAAACTTTGATGCAGAGTGGACAGATGATTTCATCAAGATGGTAGAGAAATTAAAGGATGCCAAATTTGAATAATCAGCATCAGGTATTTCTATCAGTAAATCCTATCTTACTGTAAAGAGCCATGATATCTTTCGTTGCTGCCCGGTTTCTACATCCCGGGCAGTAATCTGAGCAATCCAGGTGCGTTTTTGAAGAAGTTTAGGTGCTAGGGGAGTAAAAGATATCTTTTGTTGTTCAGGGTAGTAAGTATGATTCAGCGAACCAGAACCGCTTAATCTCAAATACAAAGAGGTTGGTTCAATATTTTGACCACCCAATACCGCTCCAATAGTAATTTCTTGGTTATCAGTAACGGTACCATCAGGGGGAAAGATATTATTAACTTGCAAGGTTTTTTCTAACACAATTGATTGGAATTGCGTTAGCGAACAATTACTAGATATAATTTGACGATTGAGAGAGTAAGCATTAATAGGAATAGAATTATTCATATTGTTTACATTAAGCAGGGCTTTATATCCAGCCTGTTTTGCCAGCATTTTAATCTCTTGACTGTAAACTCCATAAGGATAAGCAAAAGAGAGCACTGAGCTACCTGTGTTTCTTTCCAGAATAGTCTTGGAGAGAAAAATCTCTTTTTTTATTCTATTTAAATATTCAAGATAAGACTCGTTCTGTTTTAAGTTGAGTAAATTGGTATGGCTTAGACTATGAGATCCGATTTCTATTCCCATATCAATCATCTCTTTAACTTCTGACCAGGATAGCTGGTTAGGACCATTATTGATAAAGTCGGTATACAAGTAGATGGTGGCGGGGAATTCGTATTCTTTTAAAATGGGGAAGGCAAGATTATAAACGGATTTAAAGCCATCATCAATGGTTATAATAACCGGTTTTTCAGGAAAAAAGTTATTCTCAATGCACTCCAGAAGCTGGGAAATAGATATAACTCGATAATCGTTCTCCCGGAGAAAATCCATTTGTTGTTTAAAGCAATCAATGTTAATAGTATAGGCATCCGGGCCTTCTCCAATGCAGAATTTATGATAGGTAAGTATAGGAATGGAAAGCTCATCAAAAGTAAATTGATAAGCTTGCAGTTCCAGATTACCTATTGTTAGAACAAAAAACACCAGCATTATTACTAATAAATTAATTGTATATTTTCTTCTTACTTTTCTTCTTATTTTTTTACTTTTATTTATTTTCATCTACCGTTTATCTGCTTTCCAAGGAAAGTAGTCAACTTACAGGAAATTGTTTAAAATTGGTAAAATTTCTTTCAGCTCAGTGACTGTAAAATCAGCTGAAATATTCTTTTTATCTATTTGGTTCTGATAACGGTTAATCCAGATAGTAGTCATGGCCATATTCTTTCCACCGATAATATCTTTACTATAGGAATCACCAATCATAAAGGTTTCCTCACCCTGGCAATTTGCTTTATGTAAAGCAACTTGAAATATTAGGGCAGCTGGCTTATATTGCTTTACCTCCTCTGAAGTGGTGATGGAATGAAAAGCCTGGTCAATATTTAATGCTTTAAATTGTTCCTGCTGGTAGTCCAGATCAATGTCACTTATAATTCCACAATGATAACCCCTTTCCTTTACCAGCAGAATGGCTTCCCATGCTCCTTCTACCAGGTGAATATATTTTAAGTGATTTTCTAAATAATTTTCATGAAATAATTGTAAATCATTAGGAGTTACCTTTTTATTGAATTGTTGTAAAATGGATTGAAATGCTAATTCAGAATAGAAATGTAATTTATGGAAATAGTAACCATCCTTATTATTATTTTTAGCATTATCCTTATTATCCTTCAGAGTCATATCTTGATTAAAAAGCTGCTTTTCATAAAGAGTAAGAAGTTCTTCTGCTGAGGCTGGGAGTTGATAGATTTTTTTTATTTCTTTCATCATATAGTAGTGAGCTTTCTTATCACTTTCGGCATCCATCAGAGTTCCCCCAAAGTCAAAGAAAACTGCTTTAAAGTTATTTTTTTTATAGTTAGAATTGCTCATAGAAAATAATATACTCCTGAATAAGATTAATGGGATAAGATTGAGTAATATCTTTTGAATAGATTAGTAGTAAAAAATTATTAAGCAAATAAGCTCCTCTTACCACAAAAATTATAACAGATATAGTTTAAATTTATAACCCCGTTTTATAATAAATAAAATATTTTTTTATGAAGACTAAAATGTGGTGCGCATTTATTGTTATTTATTTTAATTTGCCAGAGGGGGATAATAATGCCGGGGAGGTTGACTGAAAAGATGGATAAAAAATTAAGAGATAAAGAGAAAAGTGATTAAACTTTTATTAACAATTACCAGCTAAAGAAAGAAGAGGAAGTAAGAATTTTAAATAAAAGTAGCACTTAATTTTATTTCTGTGTAGAATATAAATAAATCAAAGAAATAATAAGACAGGTAAAAGGAGAACATAAATGGAGATAAATACAATAATGTTAGATTACCCTGAGGAAGTAAACATTATACTTGGTCAAACCCATTTTATTAAAACAGCTGAGGACCTTTATGAAATTATGATTTCTTCAGTGCCCGGAATTAAATTTGGATTAGCTTTCAACGAAGCATCCGGTCCCTGTCTGATCAGGGCTGAGGGTAACGACAATAAATTAAAATCGCTGGCAATCTCTAATATACAAAAAATAGGGGCAGGCCATGCTTTTATTATCATCATGGGAAATGCATTTCCTATTAATGTTCTAAATGCTATCAAACAATGTCCAGAAGTCTGTAATATATTCTGTGCTACAGCCAATCCTGTAGAGGTTATAGTAGCCGAAACAGAGCATGGGCGGGGTATCCTGGGAGTTATTGATGGTTTTGCTCCTAAGGGAATTGAAAAAAGGGAAGATGTGGAAAAAAGAAAAGAGTTTTTAAGAACCATTAATTATAAGTTATAGCAAACCTGGTGTCATTACTAGTATTTTCGGTCAATACCAATAATAAGTTAGCTGTTTTTCTGAAAGAGTGTATTGTAAGAAGGAATAAATCTTTAATAATAAGCTTATAAAGAATAACACCATATACCTTGAGTCCAATAACTATACTATACGATAATATACGGTATATGGAATACATCATACTTAAAACCAAAAACTATGTACTAAATACTATATATTAACTACTAAATGGTAATTATACAAGAAAGGCTATGTTCAGTGATTAAGGTTACCCATTTAAAAAAGGTATTTTTTGATAAAAAAAGAGGCAAAATTACGGCAGTCAATGATGTCAATTTTCATTGCCGTAGGGGTCAAATATTTGGATTGTTAGGGCCAAATGGAGCGGGTAAGACCACCACATTGCGTATTCTGGCTACTATGATGAAACCAACCACGGGAGAGGTTCTGGTTAATGGCTATCATGTGGCGAAGGAAGCTCACAAAGTCAGACAGAGCATTGGTTTTCTTTCCGGGGAAACTGGATTGTATGATCGCTTTACACCATGCGAAACCATCCTGTTTTTTGGTAGAATTAATGGTTTGGCAGAACAGGAAATCAGGACCAGCATGAATGAAATATTTCAAATTCTGGATATGAAAAGTTTTCAGGATGTCAGGGTTGATAAACTGTCAACAGGTATGAAGCAGAAGCTATCAATTGCCCGTGCTATTATTCATAATCCCCCGGTTTTAATTTTTGATGAACCCACAGTAGGTCTGGATGTAATAACAGCCAGGGTAGTTATAAATTATATCAAAGAATTTAGAAATCAGGGAAAGTGTATTATCTTCTCAACCCATCAAATGCCAGAGGCAGAGAAATTATGTGATGAAATAGCCATTATTCATAAAGGAGAAATCCTTTCTGCGGGTACCTTAGCAGATTTACAACAAAAATTTCGAGAAAAGGATTTGGAAGAGATATTTTTTAAATTAGTAAAGGTCAAAGTAGAGGAAAGTGCATGAACTGGAAGAATGTTAGTTTAGTTTATAAAAAAGAAATACAGGGTGCCATCCGAGACCGTAGAACTTTAATCAGTATGATAGTTATACCGCTTATCTTTTATCCTCTTCTTTTCCTGGGAATTGGTTATTTTACAGTGATAGGACAGCAAAGTACGGAGAATTTGCCTTCCCAAATTAACATAATAGGAGTAGAGAATGCGCCGCAACTGGTAGAAATATTACAGAAAGATAAGAATATAAAGATAATTCAGTCTGAGGAAAATCCAGAGAACGAGCTACTGGGAGGCAAGGTTCACTTAACAATGCATATTCCTGAAGTTATTGAAACAGATTATTTGGAGAAAGATAGTATAAACCCGATCTCTATTATAATGAAGTATGATTCTACCACACAGCGTTCCCAGTTGGCAAGAAAGAGAGTAACTGCTCTAATTGATTACTATCGGCAGGAAATTATACAAGCAAGATTGAAGCAAATTGGTTTTGATGCTGATTTTCTACAGCCATTTCAGGAACAATGGCTGGATTTGGCTCCAGAGGAAAGAAAAGTTGGCTCTATGCTGGGATCAATACTACCTTATATTATTATCATACTTATTTTTATTGGAGCTATGCATTCAGCTGTAGATATTACTGCCGGTGAGAAAGAAAGAGGGACTCTGGCCACTTTACTGGTGAGCCAAATCAGCCGTTTGGAAATTGTATTAGGAAAATATTTTACTGTCATGACTATTTCAGCAGTAAGTATGATTCTGGGATTAACAGGGCTCAGTATTGCTTTTCTAACTCCCGCTTATATGCTGGGAGAAGTTTCAATAATAAGGGTACCTTTTTCTTTTTCCTTGTTTTTCCTTTTTTTGCTTATTTTAGCTCCCCTGGTAGGATTAGCGAGTGCCATACTTATATTGATTGGTATATTTGCCCGAAATAGTAGAGAGGCTTCTACTTATGTAACTCCGATTTATATGATAGCAATTTTTTTGGGTATGATTTCTTTAAGCCAGGGAATAGAATTAGCTAAACAACTATTTTTCATTCCCATTTTGAACAATAGTTTTGTCTTTAAAGAATTATTAATGGGCACTGTTAATTGGACTCACATATCAGCTACCCTGATAAGCAACATTAGCATTGCCTTGCTTGCCCTGGCAGCAGCAACAAATATGTTTCATAGGGAAAACGTTTTATTTCGAAGTTAAAGAAGTATAGAGTAATGGAATATTCCGAGCAGAATATAAAGAATAAAAAGGAGAACTACTTTGATATAGCAGTATTAGGTGGTGGCCCTGCAGGTATGATAGCTGCCGGTCGGGCGGCTGAACTGGGAGTCAGAGTAGTCCTGCTGGAAAGAAATGACTCTTTAGGAAAGAAATTGTTACTTACCGGTAAAGGTCGTAGTAATTTTACTCATTATGAATTTGATAAGGTGAAATTAGCTGAAAAATTTGGGAAAAATGGTCGGTTTTTATATAGCGCACTGGAACGTTTTGGAGTGAGTGAGGTATTGAATTTTTTTCAATCCCGGGGATTAATCTGGCAGGTAGAGCGCGGTAATCGTGTTTTCCCCAAAGAGGGAGATGCCCAGGATGTATTAAAGATTCTAACGGAGTATTTATTGAAAGGAAGAGTAAAGATTTATTATAATATCAGGATTAGTTCCATTGAGGTAGCCCAGGATAGTACAGGGATATGTAAAATAATCTCTACGCGAGGAAAAATATTTTCAGAAAAGATTATTCTTTGTACCGGTGGTAAATCCTATCCCCAAACCGGTTCTACCGGTGATGGTTATGGTTGGGCAGAAAAGTTGGGACATACCATAGTTAAACCCTTACCAGCATTAAATCCGGTGAAGACTACCGAAATATGGGTAAAAGAGGTACAGGGATTAACCTTAAAGAATATCTCTCTGCAATTATACCAGGATGGAAAGAAACATGATGAACGATTTGGCGAATTGCTATTCACTCACTTTGGTATCACTGGACCAATAGTGATGGATATGAGCAATAATATTGGACAGCATTTAAGAAAGGGGAAAGTCAAACTTTTGCTGGATTTAAAGCCCGCCCTGGATTTTAAAAAATTAGAAGAGAGGATACAAAGGGATTTTCAGGAATTTAAAGGTCGCATGTTTAAAAATTCGTTACATAAGCTACTTCCCGCTTCTTTAATACCAGTAATAATTCAATTATCTAATATAAAAGAAGACAAAAGAGTGGATTATATTACTAAACCAGAAAGAAAACGATTAGTACACCTGTTAAAAGAGCTGGAATTGACACCTACTGAGTTACTGGGATTTCCCTGGGCTATGATTACCTGTGGAGGAGTTTCTTTAAGAGAGGTTGATCCTGGTACCATGGCTTCTAAAAGGGTTAAAAATCTCTATTTTGCGGGAGAAATTCTGGATTTAGATGGTCCTTCAGGAGGATATAACCTGCAGGAATGCTGGAGTACTGGCTTTTTAGCAGGAGAAAGTGCAGCCAGGAGGAGCAAAGCAAATTGATAAAGAGAATCACATTATTTATTATTACCATTGTTATAGTTTTTAGTCTGGTATCTCCTATAATATCAGGTCAGTCGGTAATAGAACAGGATATTGAGCAATTCAATGCTTTTGCAGGAATTCTAATCCAAGACCTGTACAGCGGGAAAGTACTGCTATCCCATCACCAGGATAGGCTTTTTACCCCGGCTTCTTTAGTGAAAATATTAACTTTACTGGCGGCATTAGAAGTTATAGGAGAGGAATATCGTTTTCCTACATTTTTTTATTTTTCCAGTATAAATCCCGGTAAAATACAGAGTAACCTCTATATTAAGGGGAGCGGAGATCCGACACATTCTCCGGAAATGATAAGGGAAATTGCCCAAAATTTAGTGAATAAATACCGTATTGATCAGATTAATGGTGATTTAATTCTGGATGATTTTTTATTTCAGAAAGAAGAATTTTTAGGCAGGGGGTGGATGTGGGATGATCAGAATCCCCTGATAGGTGCCTTGGTTATTAAAGGATACAGTGCAAAGGAAAAATATATTTCCTACTATGATACCATGACCATGAACTGGGGAGAAATCTTCTTCAGTGAATTGTTACGATTGGGGATACAGATTAAGGGAGGAATTAAGATTAACCAGATTAAAGATAATGTTAGCATTAAGGCTATTCACTATTCTGATACCCTGGACAATATTTTAGTTCAAATGATGAAAATGAGTGATAATCAAAGCTCAGAAATTATTTTCCGTTCCCTACCATTAATGGTTAATTTTGACCAGGCTTTTACTATAGAACAATCCATCACAGTGCTTTCAGAACTATTCTATGAACTGTTTGGCATGCAATGGGGTGAAGATTACCTGATAGTTGATGGCTGTGGTCTCTCTGAATACAATCTACTGACACCTGCTCAGGTAGTTGGGATTATTTCTTATCTTTATCAAAAATATGGTCGAGAGATTCTAAACTTTTTTGCCAGTACAGAAGAAAGAGGGACTATTAAAAATAGATTTTCCTTTCCTCTCTGGGCTAAAACAGGCAGTTTACCTTCTGCTTCTGGATTAGCCGGAATATTTCAGACTAAAAGAGGTAGGAATATTGTTTTTTGTCTGATGGAGAATAATTTTCGTGGCGAAAAGAACAATCCAAAATTGTGGGAAGACCAGATTATTCACTACATCTATGAAAAGTATTAGATTTTAAAATCTCAAGCATTTCCTTGCAAAATACTTGCTTATAATAAAGCTATAAAGTTGCCGATAGCAATATCAAACATCCTGGCTATTATTTTATATTTGCACTTTTTTTGCTAATATGTTAGAAAATCAAGAATAGTAATACTATTATCTTGTTTTCCATCCTAATAATTGAAAGGAGTAGAGCATGATAGACAATGAAAAAAAGATTAATCAATGGATTAGATTTCGTTATTTTTTCTATTTTTTATTTATAATTCTTTACCTCATTCCCATTACTATTATTTTTATTAATGGATTTTATAATGTTTTTCACTTTATTCGCCGCATGGCCGGCTTGACTGGACTAACCTCTCTTTTTATAGCTATTCTCTTAAGTTTACTGGTGAAAGAAAGCAAAAAGATTTTTGGGGTATACTATTTAAAAATACATCACTTTTTTTCCATTGTTGGGCTGATATTAATTAGTTTACATCCTGTGATTATGGCTATAGATTTTGGAACTACCAGCATATTTATTCCCAATTTTAATTCCTGGAATGTTTTTTTAACCAATGCCGGTCGCCCTGCCCTATACTTGATTTATATGGCAGTTATTGCTGCTCTTTTGAGAAAAAATATAGTAAAATACTGGAAATATATACACAGCTTGCTTTATCCTGCTTTTCTCCTGGCAGCAATTCATGGTATCTTATCAGGAAGTGATTTAGATAATTCAATAATGTATTTTCTGTTCATTGCTATGATTTCTGTGGTTAGCATAATCTTTTTTTATAAGAGATATCAAAATATGAAAAATGTCTAAATAAGCTGCTTGCATCCTTAAGATTAAGGATTAGCGATAACCATAAAATAGTGAGAACAGCTGATTTCTAATTATCTTGGGAAAGCACCAGATAAATATTCTGAAATATTTACCATAAAATATAGCAACAGAAGCGAGGATAACTAATGCTTACTTTTAAACCAATCTATTTACTCCTTATTGTTCCTGTACTCTTAGGATGGTTTGCTCAGTGGCGACTTAGACGAGTCTATTATTATTATCTACAAATACCTAATAAAAAAGGGAAGAAAGGAATTGAAGTTGCCCAGAATTTATTATCTTTTTATGGATTAAACATACCAATTTTACAGACCAATAAACAGATGGTTAATTATTACAATCCCCAAAACAGAACACTCAATTTCTGTAGAAAAATTGCCGAAACATCTTCGATTACCTCCTTGGGTATCGTTGCTCATGAGGTAGAACACGTTGTGCAGGAACACCAGGGATTCCAACTTATGAACTTAAGAAATAGAATAGCCAGAATTTTAGCTATAATGGGTCAATTAAGTCCTCTGGTTTTTGTATGGGGTATTTTTTTTAGAAATATATTCTTAATCTATGTCGGATTATTTCTTCTGTTTGGTATGGTTGTCTTTGCTCTGGTATCTTTGCCGGTGGAATTAAATGCCAGTAATCGTGCCTTAAATTCCCTACAGGAGATTAGTCTGGCTGATCAGGAAGAGATTAAGATGGTAGCTATTGTCTTGCGACATGCTGCTTTTACCTATTTTATTGGAGCTGCTCAAAGAATAGGCACTTTCCTGTTTATTCTATTAATTCTGGCTATGTTCGGTAGAAGGTGAGTGGATAAATATAAATTTCTATTTAACTTCAAAACCATTTATAGTAGAATCAAGTAAGACTGTGAATTTTTTTCGAGTAAAAATACCAGAAAAGAAATATTTTTAAAACACAATAGATGCTAATAGATTATTCCTGCAGATTTTGTTAGAAAATCAAAATGCACTAAGGTGAGGTTAAAGGATATACAAGTGGGAATAAATGCTTTGAATATCCTATAAATAATAATTAAAAAGAAATAGAGAGGATTTTCATGCTAAAGGTTATTAAACGTAATAATACAGTACAATATTTTGACCAGAAAAAAATTATTAATGCTATTACCCAAGCTATGAGGGAAACAATCAAGGGAGTAGATGAACAGCTATGTATCAATATTGCTCAAAAAATTGAACAGGACCTGAAAGGGACTATAGAAAGCGTAACAGTTGCCGATATTCAGGAGAGAGTAGAGACGGAATTAATGAACAGTGAGCGAAAAGATGTGGCCAAAGTATATATTTTATACCGGGAACAACGGGATAAATTAAGGGAAATAGCTAAAGAAAATCATAAATTATTGACTGATGAATTCATAAGTAAATATAAGCATCTTCCCAATCCTTTCCCCACTCAGTTAGGGCAGTTTGTTTATTATCGTACTTACTCCAGGTGGCTACCCTTAGAAAAGAGAAGAGAGTACTGGTGGGAAGCAGTGAGAAGAGCGGTGGAATTCAATTGTAATCTGGTTAAAACTACTCAACAAGAAGCTGAAGTCCTCTATGATAATATCTATCATCTAAGGCAATTTTTAGCCGGTCGAACATTGTGGACTGGCGGTACGGAAGTTAGCTTAAAATATCCCATGTCTAATTTCAATTGTAGCTTTACGGTATTAGACAAGTTCAGTGCTTTTCGGGATTTGTTTTATCTGTTAATGATTGGTACTGGAGTGGGAGTTAGGGTTCTAAAATCAGATATCCAGAAATTACCGAAAGTAAGGACAAATATTAAAATAATTCATGAATCTTATTCGCCGGTTCCCAAAGAAGAAAGAGAAGATCTAACCAGCGTTACATTTCAAAAAGATACTGCACATATTATTATTGGCGATAGCAAGGAAGGATGGGTGCAGGCTTTAGAGATATATCTAAATATATTATCTCGCAAAGAATATCGACAGATTAATACCATTATTTTTAATTATGACCAGGTAAGGCCTAAGGGCGAAAAATTAAAGACTTTTGGGGGAACCGCCTCTGGCTATGAGAGCTTAGAGAGGATGTTTTTTAAAATAGATAAAATTATCAAGAATAATTGTTTTGGGCAGCTGAAAAAGTTAAAACCAGTCGATTGTATGGATGTTGCCAATATCATTGGTCAGAATGTAGTGGTTGGCGGAGTGAGGCGGACCAGCGAAGTAATACTATTTGACCCTGATGATCAAGATATCTTAAATGCCAAAAACAATCTTTATGAGCAGATTGATGGTAAATGGATAAAAAATGAAGAGATTGATTATCGAGAAATGAGTAATAATAGTATTTTTTATACTGCTAAGCCTTCTCGTGAAAAGTTATCCTGGCATATCAAACAGATGCGCTATAGCGGTGAACCAGGTTTTATGAATGCAGAAGCAGCTGCTCGGAGAAGACCTAATCTAGAAGGAGCCAATCCCTGTATGGAGGTCTTGTTGGATAGGGAACAGATGTGCAATCTAACTACAGTAAATGTGATGGGATTTGTGAGAGAGGGAAAAGTGGATGAAAAGAAGCTATGGGAAGCCCAGCGTCTCTCAGTTCGAGCTGCATTCAGAATGACTTTTTTAGATCTGGAATTAGACAATTGGGATATCAAACAGAAAAGAGATAGATTAGTTGGTTGTAGTCTAACAGGATGGCAGGATATGGTGAATGCTACTAATATGTCTTCTGAAGAACAATCACATTTGCGTAAAAAACTCCGAGAAGTTGCCCATCAAGAAGCTGAATCCTATGCCAAAAAATTAGGGACCAATCCGCCTCTTCTGGTTACTACTATTAAACCAGAGGGCACAGTTACCCAGCTACCGACTGTTTCCAGCGGCATCCATTATTCCCATGCTCCCTTTTATATCAGAAGGGTGCGTATTAATGCTTCTGATCCATTGCTTAAAGTTTGCGAAGAACTTGGCTATGACATAAAACCAGAAAATGGGCAGACTGAGGACAATTGTCGCACAAAGGTAATCTCTTTTCCCTGTAGTGCACCACCAGGAAAAACAAAAAAGGATATCTCTGCTATTGAGCAATTAGAGAATTATAGAGTCTTTCAGAAGGAATATTCTGATCATAATACTTCTATTACTATACATGTTAGAAATAATGAATGGGAAGAGGTGGAAGAGTGGCTATGGAATAACTGGGATGATGTAGTAGCAGTCAGTTTCGTATCTCTGGATGATAGTTTTTATGCTCAGATGCCCTATGAAGAAATAAGTAAGGAAGAATATGACAAGAGACTTAAGAATATGGTTCATTTTATTCCTTCCCTTATTTCTAAATATGAGAAAGATGAGATAATAATTGATGCTGGTGATGAATCTTGTGAAAATGGTATTTGTCCTATAAGGTAAGTGAAGATAATTATTAATCTATAGAAATTTATTAAAAATATTCCTGGTTCTTTTTTAAGAAAAAAGAAACCAATAATAATACTATTCCTGATGTGATAGATACATCCGCTATGTTTAATATTCCGGTTCTTAAATTTCCTATTCCTATATTAAAAAAATCGATAACAATACCGTCATGGATAATACGATCAATTAAATTACTGAATCCACCGCTAATTATTAAGGATAAGGACAAGGTCGATAAGCTGTTACCAGCTTCGAAATGGAAATAATAAATTAGCAGGATAACTAATATAATTGCTACCAGAATAACAAAAATCCAGAGTTTCCATTCAGCTGGTAGAGAAGAGCCTAAACCTAAAAAAGAACCTTCATTTTGAGCCAATTGTATTCTAATGGTACCACCTAATAGTTTAGTAACCGAATCAGGTTCCAGTACTCTTTGAGCAGTAAACTTAGTGGTTTGATCACAACCCACACAAAAAAGGGATACCAATAAAAGTAATGATGCCTTAGGCATATTAATAAAAAAATTAAACAATTTTTTCTTCATATTTTCATCCAATAGCATTATTGGTAATTGGTATATCCTGCTTTGCACTTCTGCAATAATTAAAAAAAGTAAACAAGATAATGCTTTTAGTGTTTCAAGAAATTACTACAATTGTAAAATGCTTCTGAATATTAAGCTGATTATAATCAAGTAAACTTGATTCCATAGTAATTCAAGAAGAATAATTTTGCAAGGGGCATTGAGAAGTTTGGAAATTGATAAAAAAATTGTATATACCTAAAGAGGCTGGACTATAAATATACTAATCGAAGGGTATCTGATAATTAATAGTCTCTGGAAAGGGCATACTGAAATAGAGGAAAGATTCAAAAACCAGCTTAATTAGATATTAATTGCTTGAAAATAAAAAAATTAGATTTTTTTAAAAATATATTGATTTTTTAGAAAATGATTGTATAATAAAACTGGATAGACCAATAAACCATTTACCCACTTATCCATAATACCAGTTATTTTATAATTTAGAAATTATAAAATAATTTTTAATTAATTAAGGAACAGTATATATGCATAGTTAGATTTTAGTGTAGAGCAAATAATTCCTTGTAATTTATATCTTTAGACAAAAGGAATTTATTATATAAAAAATTAAATACAGGGTAATTAAGAGAAGTATTCTCCTTGATTATCCTAAAAAGAGGTGTGGATATGACTTTTAAAGCAATTACACCTATCAGGTTGTATGAAAGCGTAACTGAACAGATTATAAATTTAATTAAAAACAATGAGTTAAAACCAGGAGATAAACTTCCACCAGAAAGAGAACTTGCTGAAAAACTCTCTATTAGTAGAGGTTCCCTAAGAGAAGCTTTTCGAGTTTTAGAATCAAGAGGATTAATAAAAAGCAAGCCTGGTGGAGGTAGATTCATTCGAGAAATCAGCAAGGAAGCAATTATCGATACCGAAAATGTTATTTTGAACTTAGAGAAATCTTCAATTTTGGAGTTAATAGAAGCAAGAGAAATATTTGAAGTAAAGATTGTTGAGCTTGCCGCTCAAAGAGCCACTGATGATGATATAAAATCAATAGAAAAAGCTTTAATCAAAATGGATGAAGAAGTAGAAATAGAAGATAAATATGAAGAGAATGAAGAAAAAACCGAATTAGATACAGAGTTTCATTTAGCCATAGCAAGAGCTTCTCATAATTTTGTTTTTGTCAATATCATGAGATTGCATCTTGATTTATTGAAGGATACTCGGGAAAGAACCAGACAAATACCGGGTAGACGTGAACAGCTGAAGAGGGAACACCAAGCTATTTTTCTAGGTATTAAAGAACATGATGATAAAAAAGCTATAGGGGCTATGCTGAATCATTTAAGGAAAATTAAAGCAGCAATAGTAGAAATGTAATTCTCAATTAACTAAATAGAGAGAGGAACTACAATTTGAATAATGTAGATAACACAAAAGGAATAAGTGAACACCTTGTCGATTTTCTTTTTAACCTGGATTATAGTGACCTCCCTTCTGAAGTCGTGCATCAGGCAAAGAGATGTTTGTTGGATTATTTGGGAGTTACATTAGCAGGTTCAGCTACAGAAACTGCGGACAAGTTGAAATATTTTCTCTCAAATTTTAAAGAAGAAGCACAATGTACAGTAATCGGTTATAAGAGGAAAACAGATATCTTCAAGTCTGCAATGTTAAATGGAATTACATCACATGTCCTAGAGTTAGATGACGGGCATAGATATGCTACAGTGCATACTGGCGCTGCGGTGATTTCATCGCTGTTACCATTGATAGAACAACGCGGAAACATCGATGGTAAGAGCGCAATTGTATCCCTTGTTGTAGGTTATGAAACTGCATTAATGTTAGGTAAAGCTGTTCAACCGTCTCATAGAAGTCGCGGATTTCATGCTACCGCTACGTGCGGCACTATCGGCGCAGCGATGGCAGCCTCAAAAGCTTTAAATCTTTCAAAAGAGGATATGTCTAATGCTTTGGGTTTAGCAGGTACCAGTGCCTCTGGTTTGCTGCAGTTTTTAGAAGACGGCTCTGAAATTAAACAATATCATCCCGGGAAGGCTGCATTATGTGGATTATTAGCAGCATATTTAGCTCAAAGTGGACTTACTGCCCCTCATAATATCCTGGAAGGTGGAAGAGGTTTCTTTCATTCGACTACTGATAATTGTAAACTTTCAGGAATTTCTGCAAATTTAGGTAAATCATATGCAATCTTGGATGTTTATTTTAAGCCTTATGCTGCTTGCCGGCATTGTCATGCTCCTATAGAGGCTATTCTTAATATTCGCAGTAGAAATAATTTTGACATTGATCAAATAAATAAAATTTTTGTATTTACCTATAGATCCGCAGTAGATGGTCACAGCGACCCTTTACCCAAAAGTATTGTAGGAGCTAAGATGAGTGTGCCTTTTAGCGTAGCCGTAACCTTAAAAACAGGATGGGCTGGACCAAAGCAGTTTGAACCATCTTCTTTTAATGATCCCGAAATAGTAAGTATAGCTAAAAAAGTGGAAGTTAAAGAAGACCCTACCTTTACTCAATTGGTGCCACTAAAAAGACCTGCAGTTGTAGAAATAACGATGTTAGATGGCAGAAAATTTCAGGATAGGGTAGATTTTCCCAAGGGCGAACCAGAGAATCCAATGAGTGATGAGAATCTTAGAAAGAAGTTTACAGAACTAACCTCCTCTTGCCGTTCAACAGAAGAGATAAAAAATATAGTTAAAATAGTAGAAAACACTGAAAAACAAATTGGGGAAATATATCCCAATTTATATTAGCCAACATATTAGGTAATTAAGAAAAAATAACTTTATTTACAAGGAGTTTGTCTTTATGAAAAATAGTATGAAAAAAACTAGAGAATTTTTAACAAATTTTGGACTTCCTGCTGGAGATCGACATGATCTTCCTACTTCAACCAAGAGGTTTCCGGATGGGGCACAATATCGCTGGGAAGTACCAGGTATTCAAGGGCCTGGAGCGATGCGCGCTTTGTTAGAGGATTTTGATAAAAGAGGGCTTATTTTACATAGGGTAACTCAAACGAAGGGTATCATAACTCTTACTGACGAAGAAATTCAGGAAATGGTGGATCTGGCGAAAAAATGGCAGGTTGAATTGGTTTTAGCAGTTGGCCCCAGAGCTACCTATGATACTGGAGCCATGGTAAGAACATCAGAAGGAGTTAGAATGGGCTATCGCTTGCGGGGTCAAGAACAGATAGTTCGAGCTATAGAGGATGTGAAAAGGGCAACCGAGATAGGCTGCAGATCTATTCTAGTATATGATGAAGGGCTTCTCTGGATCATGAATGAGATGAGAAAAAAAGGAGAGATTCCTTCAGAAACTCATTTTAAGGTTTCTGCTCACTGCGGTCACGGTAATCCCTGCTCAGCTAAATTGTTAGAAAGTCTAGGAGCGAATACTATTAATTTAGTCAGGGATATTCAGGTTGAAATGTATGCTGCCGTTCGTCAAGCGATTAATGTCCCTCTGGATATGCATACTGAAAATCCGGAATCTTCAGGTGGATTTATAAGACATTATGAAGTGCCTGAAATTGTTAGAGTGGCTGCTCCTATGTATTTAAAGACTGGTGGTTCAGTGGCAAAGACACATAGCTGGGAAACCACTGACGCCGAAGCTCGCAAGAGAGCTAAACAGGTTGCCTTAGTACAAAGGGTTATTAATCATTACTATCCCGAGGCAATCCGTTCCGAGCGTGGACCAAAAGATCTGGCAATTCCAGTATAAAAAGAGAAACGGGTATCGTTTTTGAAAGGAAAAGGAGGCCTACATAACAATGAATCAACCAAAAATTGGTTTTATTGGTTTTGGGGAAGCAGCATTTAATATAGCCAGAGGATTAAATAAAGAAGGCATTGATAACATCTTTGCTTATGATAAATATGCAGATAAAGAGCCAAATTCTAAGTTGATAAAGTCAAGGTCAGTTGAGGCAGGTGTAACTTTAAAGAAGGACATAAGACAACTTATTGATACCGCTAATATCATTTTTTGTGCTGTAAGTGCCAATATGGTGGTACCCATTGCTGAGGAGGTACAGCCATACCTAAAACCTGATCAGATATATATTGATATCAATTCATCCTCTCCGAAAGCTAAAAAACAAGCTTCTGAGATTATTTCTAAGTCAGATGCCTCTTTTGTGGATGTGGCAGTAATGGCTTCCGTCCCTTTATTTGGCCATAAGGTACCTTTATTAATAAGCGGTCCAGGAGCCAAGCAGTTTTTAGATATTATGCAGAAATATAATATGAATATGACTTACTACGGAGAAAATGTAGGTACTGCTTCGGCCATAAAGATGTTTAGAAGTGTTTTTATGAAGGGTATCGCTATGCTTTTATTAGAAACAATCGTTGCCAGTCATAAATATGGTGTAGAAGACGATGTATGGTCATCTATTTTAGAAACATTAACCAATAGTTCAGATAAAAGAATAAATGGATGGATTACCAGGACTGTTATTAATTCAGAGCGTCGTGAACATGAAATGGAAGAGGTTGTATCTTTATTACAAGATTTAAGCATTGATAACATGATGTCGACAGCAACCAGGAAAAAGATGAGATGGTGCACAAATCTGGGTCTAAGAGAGTATTTTAAGGGTATTCCCCCAAGTGACTATCATGAGGTATTGAAGGCTGTGGATAGTATATTGTAAAAGATTCTTGTGAAGAATAGAGAAAAGTTTAAATACAGTTAGCATTTAGGAGATTTGTTTGATATTCAATTAAGGAGGTTTCTCCCATCTATGAAAACAGCAAAAAATGTTCCAATACAGATGAATAAAGAAGAAGTATCAAAGAAAGCAGTTATTTTTATATCATTTATTCTTGTTTTATATATCTTAGTTACAAAACTTCGCTATCCTCCAGAACCATTTCTTGATCATAGTATTTATATACTTTCCTGTACTTTGATTCTTTTTTTTACTAAGTTCCCAAAATACAAAGGAATAAGAAAAGCATTATTAGTATTAGGTACCCTATGTGCCCTAATTGGAGTCATCTATGTAGTAATATCAGTACAAAGGATATATGAAAATTATTTAATAGCAAATGATCAAATGGATTTTTATTTCTTTTTAGTATATTTTATTGGGGCAATTATTTTACTTTATGACAATCAAGGTGGGCGTATTATATCTTTTTTGGCGATATTTGCAGTTGGATATTTGTTCATTGGTAGATATTTACCAGGAATTTTTTCTTGCCCAGCTTTTAACCTACGACAAATTGCTACTATGGTTTATATAAGTTATGATCAAGGTGTTTTTGGATCATTTATATCAATAATATCAAGAATATTATCTATATTCTTTATGTTTTCCAGTCTCCTTGTAGTAACAGGGTTGGGAGATTGGATTAGATCAATATCTATGCTAATAGCGGGAAAAACAAAGGGAGGCCCTGCAAAAGTCGCGGTTATTGCTAGTGCATTGTTTGGAATGTTAAGTGGAAGTACTATGTCAAACGTAGCAGCAACGGGTTCATTTACAATACCTCTAATGAAAAGAATAGGATATAAGCCAAAAACTGCCGCTGCAATAGAAACAATAGCATCTACAGGAGGAGGGATTACTCCACCAATAATGGCACTGAGTGCTTTTTTAATGTCTGAAATTCTTGGTGTTCCTTATGTTCAGGTAATTATATGGGCTATTGTCCCAGCCTTTCTTTGGTATTATACTACTTTTTTGTATGTTCATGTTACCGCTATAACTCAGGATGTTGAAATTTGGAGTCCTCCCCGGGAAGAGCTTCTGGAAACTTTTAAAGAGACTGCTCATTTAATTATACCTATCTTAATACTTATTGGTTCATTATTATACCTAAGAGTGGCAGAAACAGCAGCTCTTTATTCTGTAATCTCTCTTTTTATTCTATCTTTTCTTAGAAAAAGAACACGCCTGAATATTGAAAAGACAAAGATATTTTTAACAAATTTTACTAAAACATTAGCAACAATCTGTATTTTAAATACTATATTAGGAGTTTTTGTAGGGGCGATTCTATCGACAGGCACACATACCAAATTAATTGCTCTAGTCATTGGAGGAATAACAAACTGGTTGTTAGTTGCAGTTATTATTTTTGTTTTGTGTGTATTACTTGGTATGCTGGTTCCCCCTTTTGTATCCTACATTACAGTCGTTCTTATTGCGGTGCCAGCATTAAGTAGAATGGGTTTTAACCCTCCCGCTATTCATATGTTTGTATTGTATTGTTGTGCATTAGCTCCTATAACTCCTCCAGTTGCTATGGGTGCTTTTACTGCAGCGGCGATAGCTGACTCAGATGCAATGGAAACAGCTAAAGAAGCTACCATTAAATCCCTTTTCTTGTGGATTATTCCCTTTATACTTTTTAGGTATGAAATATTCTTAGGAATAAACACTGATTTAAATTTAATTTTAAAGTGGATTGTCTTCTTGATGCTTGCTACTTTGTTATTTACTTTTGGAATCAATAGATATTGTTTTGGAAAAATATCAAGTTGTTGGGCACTTTTTTTAATAGTAAATGCATTGTTAATAGTTCAACCAGTAAACGAATGGTTATCAATTTTGAGTGTTGTAACAGGTCTAGGAATCATGTTTTTGTTATATATCAATAGAAAAAAGAATAAAGAAAAAATCTAATCAAAAATTATAAATAACTGAAAATACTTTAAATTTAAATAATATAAAATCCCAATCTCGGATTCCAAAAGAGGAGGAGGTGATATTCAGTAAAAATTAGTAGGATATTGGATTTTATAATTTAGAAAATTTGAAAATAATTATTAGGAGGAACATTCAATGAAAAATCATAGATTCTTAGCTATATTATTTATGACCATTTTGATTATTTCAACAATAGGAATTACAACAAGTCTTGCTAGTAGAAAGATTATTGTAAGCGGTGCTTCAATAGGAAGTACAACTAATTTAGCTGCTAGTGCAATCGCTGATATAGCACAAAATTGTTGTGGTATATTGCCAACCGTGGTTGTTAATCCCACAACTGCGCAGGTAGATGTTTTGCAACATAGAGAGGCTGATATTTCTACAACTACAGGTTATTTAACTTTTGATGCTTATCATGGATTAGGTAATTATGACGGTAATCCTTTCAAGGAAATAAGGTCTTTAATGCAAAGACCTTCTACTCAAATGCATATCGTTGTTCTTAAAGAATCTTCAATTAAAGAAATCAAAGATTTGGTGGGAAAAAGATTGGCTTTTGGTAAACCTGGTTCTGCTTCAGATGTTTTCGGAAAAGATATGCTAGGAGCAATAGGAATTATAGATGATTTGGGTTCAATAATGAATTTATCAGCGGGAGATATTCAGGCAAAGTTGTTGACAAACCAGATTGATGTAACTATCTTAGCAGGTACTTCTCCTTACTCTACAATAACAGAAATTAGTTTATCGAGTAGAAATGGAATTCGAATGATAGGTTTAACTAAAGAAGAAATTGCTAGTGTAATAGAAAAAGTGCCTTATTTTATGCCCAATAAAATACCTGCTGTATATAAAGGTATGGAAGAAAATGTTTCTACTGTGGGATATAGTAATATCTATTCATGTGTAGATCTTTCAGAAGAGGAAGCATATTGCCTGACTAAGAATTTTTGGGAACATTTAGATACAGTTGAATTGTACTGGAGTCTTTTAGGTGAATTAACACTTGAAGAAGTGAGCTTGATTAAGCATATAGCTCCATGGCATATTGGTGCATATCGCTATTATCAGGAAGTAGGGTTAGACATTCCTCCAGAAATGATTCCACCTGAAGCAAAATAGTAAAATTTTATATATTTACATTTTTTTAAATTTCTGTGTAATATTCAATAAAATGTCTTTTATAGCGTATACTTAATCCTTAAAGTTCTTAGAATAGACTCTTTTCTCATGTTGAGTTTATTCTAACTTAAAATCATCCTTTTGTTAAAGGGGAGCAGTATAACAAGATTAACAAGAAGACTAGTTATTTAAATAAAAAATAATTTTAAAAAAATTGTAAATAAAGTGAATTCTTTTTGGAATATTAAGGAGATTTCCAATGTATGATTGTGTTTTGAAAGGAGGAAGGATTATTGACCCTTCTCAAAACATAGATGATATATTAGATTTAGCTATTGAGAAAAATAAAATATCTTCATTAGATAAAGATATTGATCCTAAAACAGCACTTCAAGTTTTTTACTTAAAAGAAAAATTGGTAGTGCCAGGTTTAATAGATTTACATACTCATGTTTATTGGAAGGGGAGTTCGATTAGTGTAAGTCCTGATGAAATTGCTCCCAAAAGTGGCATTACAACAATGGTAGATGCAGGAAGTACTGGAGCAGGAAATTATTTAGCTTTTAAGGATTATATAATTGAATCAAGCATTTGTAATATTTTTACTTTCTTAAATATTGCTTATGCAGGAATACCATATGTCAGTAAGTATCTGAATTTTAGTGAAAACCAATTCTTAGAAACACTCAATATTGCTTCGTTAGTAGATACAATTAAAACATTTTCAAATAATATCATAGGCATAAAAGTAAGATTGGGTGTAAAGGGATCAGGCAAATCAGGTTTGCTCCCATTGCTTTTAGCACTGAAAGCATCTGAGATTACCGAAAAACCTTTGATGGTTCATATTGGTGATCCACCTCCTGCAATTCAGGAGATACTTCCCTATTTACGAAAAGGAGATATTGTTACTCATTCTTTTAGGGGAGGAGCCAATAAATTTTTAGATAATAAGGGAAATGTAATTTCAGAGGTATGGAAAGCCAGGGAAAGAGGAGTTTTATTTGACGTTGGTCATGGTAAGGGGAGTTTTTCTTTTAAAACAGCGAAGGACATGATTAATGCTAATTTTTATCCTGATACTATTAGCACTGATATGCATTCATTATCAATAAAGCATGTTATTGATTTACCTACAACAATGTCAAAATTTATAAACTTGGGAATGTCATTGCCCAAAGTTATTCATGCTTGCACTTATACCCCTGCTTCTGTTATTTCTCAAGAACCAAAGATTGGACAATTACGAGAAGGTAGTGTTGCAGATATTTCTGTTTTTGAATTAACTGATAGTGAGTATAAGTATTTTGATTCTTATAACAATATCTTGATAGGAAATAAAAAATTAGTACCAATTATGACATTAAAAAATGGTCAATTAATTTATCCAATAAATTTGTAAATTCAAACATATGTTAGTAAGTAAAAATTTTACATGAATATTATAGTTGAAAAAGATGTTAAAATTTTAAATATTTTGTAATTGAACATTTATAAAAAGCTAGCAAGTGCATAACTATTACAGACCAACTGGGGTAGAGATAGATCTGATCTGGTCATAAGTAATATTAAAGAGATTAGGGAAAAGATTGGAAAAGATGTTCAGAGGATTGACTCTTTAAAACGAGATGCTCATGGCTATGGAAAAGTTGAAATAGATAATCAATATATATCTGCTTGAATTGAAAGAATGGCCATTGATTTCGTTGATAACAAACAAAATATTGGTAGAATACGCTAAATAAAAATAAAGTATAGTAAATATTAAACATTTGAGATTATATGAGGATCAAGGGTAAAAGACAATTAAATTAGTATTAGGTATTGTCTTATTTTACTTTATGTTTGTTTATTAAATTGATTTGAAGAAATGTTTTATAAGGAGAATTCCTAATAATATTATTGCTTTATTGAATAGAGAGGATAAGAATGTATAAAGAAAATAAGGTGGATTTTAAAAAACTTAGACAATTTTGTATAAATATTTTAATTAAAGTTGGATTATCTGAAAATGATGCTTTTATAGTTGCTGATTCCCTGCTATTTGCCAATTTAAGGGGAGTTGACTCCCATGGTGTTATGCGATTTCCAATTTATGTTAAAAGATTAGAAGAAGGCGGTTCGAAGACTAAACCGAATATAAAAATAATAAAAGAAAGGATAGCATCAGCTTTAATTGAAGGAGATAGCGGCTTAGGTCAGGTAGTAGGTATGTATGCAACCGAGATGGCAATAAAAAAAGCAAAAAAGGCTGGTGCATGTTTTGTAGGCGTCAAAGGAAGTGCTCATTTCGGGGCAGCCTCTTACTACTCGGTAAAAGTTGCTCAGGAGGGCATGGTTGGATTGACTACCTCAAATACCACTCAAAATACAGCAGCATGGGGAGGTGCCAAGAAAATTATTGGCAACGATCCACTTTCCATTGCAGTTCCTTATCGAGATGGAGAGCCTTTAGTATTTGATATTTCTATGAGTCAGGCTGCCGGTGGAAAGATAAAATTAGCTGCAAAGAATAATCAAAAAGTACCATTAGGTTGGGGGATAGATAAACTTGGAAGAATGACCGATAATCCTAATGAAATTATAAATGGTGGAGCGCGCTTACCCTTTGGTGAACATAAAGGTTATGGATTAGCAGTAATGTTAGAAATATTAAATGGAGTGTTAACCGGAGCAGGCATGCTGAGTCAGATAACTTCCTGGTCTAAATATCCTGAAAATCCTACCAATATAGGCCATTGTTTTGCAGCAGTAGATATAGCCAGCTTTATGGATATGGCAGAGTTTCAGCAGAGATTGGAATGGTTTGTCAAGGAAATAAAAAGATCTCCTCTAATGGAAGGTTCTAAGGGTATTTTTATGCCTGGTGAAATTGAAATTGGAATCGAAAAAGAAAGAAGAGAAAAAGGGATTCCAATTTCTCAAAAAGTGTGGGTAGAATTAGTCGAAATTGCCAAAAATTATCAAGAAGAACTCATAGTCTAAATAATTAATTTTACTTTCCAGATATTTTTTATAAATATATCCTATATAAATTTAGTTAAATGAACAGAATAATACCGAGAGGAGAAATATGATTGAAATTCAAACACCAGTAAGTGATGAATATATAAGTAAACTAAAAATTGGGGATCAAATTGAAATTAGTGGCATTATTTACACAGGTCGGGATGCAGTATTACCTAAGTTAGTTAAGTTATGTCAAGAAAATCCTAAGCAGGTGAAGATAAATTTAGAAGGTGGAGTTATTTTCCATACTGCAGTTAGCCCGGCAGGGATAGGACCAACAAGTAGCAACAAAATAGAAATTGAAGGAAGCATTGGTCCTTTATCAGAAAAAGGAATTAAAATACATTTAGGCAAGGGAGCTTTGAGTATTAAAACGATAAATATTCTTAAGAAATATAATGCTATATTTGCTATTACTCCCCCGGTTACTGCTTTATTGACAGCTAAAATTATCACCAAAGAAGTCGTCATGTTTCCAGAAGAAGGAATAGAAGCGCTGCATAGACTGAAAGTCGCAGCAATGCCTGCTATTGTTGCAATTGCCCATGGTAAATCCATATTTGGAGAGAGTGGGGATAAGTCAAATGGATAAGATAAAAATAATAGACAAGGTAGCTCAATGTTTAGTGGAGGCAAGCACAAAATTTCGTGAGGATCAAGTTGAAAAATACAAAGAAGCTATCGCAAAAGAAAAAAATCCAGAGGCAAGATGGGTATTGGAGAATATTTTAGAAGATTCCCGAGTGGCAGAGGCTAAAAAAATGCCCCTATGTGATGACACAGGAATTCCACATGTATTTGTTGAGTTTGGAGAAGACATTGCTATTAATACAGAGATAGAAACAGCGATAATGGAAGGGGTAAGGGTTGGTTTGGAACAGCTGCCAGGCAGACCTATGGCAGTAAGGGGTAATGAAGTAGAAAGAATAGAACAAAGTACAGGTTTATACATGGAATCCGGTGCACTTCTTCCTGCCCCATTAATCTTTAAGTCTTTTTCAGGAAAAGGCATGCAGGTTACGATAATGATGTTGGGAGGAGGGCCGGAGATTAGAAGTAAGACTTTCCGAGTTTTTCATAAACATGACAGTAAAAATGTATTTATTCAGATAGGCGAATGGGCAAGAGAAGTTAGCGCTGAGTTGGGATGTACTCCTTGTGTGCCGGCAATTGGCATAGGAAGAACTCATTATGAAGCAACTGTTTTAATGTTAGAAGCAATGAAGGACGGAAGTCTGGACAAACAAAGTGAATTTGAGCAAATGATAACAGCAATTGTAAATGAGGGCAAAGTAGGACCTTTAGGTTTAGGTGGAAATTTTACTGCTTTAGGTAGTTTTATTAAGATAGGCCCGCAACGTGCTAGTGGCGTCAGAATAGCTTGTATGAGGCCTGGATGTTGTTTTGATCCAAGGCGAGCAACTGTTTTAATTATTTAAATAATTTATGACTGTACTATTGAATCGGAATATAAGTAATTTAAAAGAATAAATATTACCGTAAATAGATGAATAAGTATCCAAGAAAGGTAAGGGAATTAAAATTTTATGGAAGAGATTAGAGTTCTTTCCCCAGTGGGAATGTTAGGATATGGTTTCCCAATAGAATCGTTTTATACTGGATTAGAAAAAAAGCCACATGTTATTGCTGCTGATGCTGGTTCTACAGATGCCGGACCTCATAAATTAGGAGCAGGTGTAGGTATTGTTAGCAAGGAAGCGACTAAAAAAGATTTAATTTTGATGTTAAAGGCAGGTTGCGAAAATAAGATCCCTGTTATTGTAGGTTCTGCGGGAGGCTCAGGCGCTGAGGTCCATCTAAAATGGACTACTGCAATAGTAAAAGAAATAGCCCAAGAAAATAATTTACATTTTAAAATGGCTATCATTCATGCTGAAGTTAAAAAAGATTATCTCAAAAATAAGTTAGAGGAAAGGAAGATAAAACCTTTAGGTCCTGTAGCTGCTTTGACCTTAAAAGATATTGAAGAAGCTATTAGGGTAGTAGCTGTAATGGGTGTTCATCCTTATATTACAGCATTAGAAGCAGGAGCCGAGGTTATTATTGCCGGACGTTCTAATGATCCTGCTATGTTTGCAGCAGTACCTATTAAAAAGGGGAATGATCCCGGATTGGCTTTACATTTGGGTAAAATATTAGAATGTGGAGCAATGGCCTCTATTCCAGGTACCACCTCTGACTGTATGATGGGCTATATGCAACAGGACTGTTTTATAGTAGAACCAACAAATAAAAAACGTAAATGTGTTCCCAGTTCAGTAGCAGCACACTCTCTTTATGAAAAATCAAGTCCCTTGCATATCATTGGTCCAGAGGGAGTAGTTGATATTACTGAATGTAAATTTGAACAATACAATGAAAGAGCAGTGAAGGTTATTGGATCTAGGCTAATTGATAGTAAAAAAACAAACATAAAGTTAGAGGGAGCAAGTATGGTTGCCTATCGGACTATAAGTATTGCTGGTATAAGAGATCCAATAATGATTAAACAGATTGATGAATGTGAGAAACATGTAAGGGAAGCTGTACTATCTTACTTTAACAATATTAATCCTAACGATTATAGAATAATCTTTCATATTTATGGAAAGAACGGAGTAATGGGGGAATTGGAACCGCAAAAAGAAATAACCTCACATGAGGTATGCCTAATTTTAGAGGTGGTTGCCAGAGAACAGGAGTTGGCTAATACCATTTGTGCCTTTGCCCGATCTACTTTGATGCATTATTCTTACCAGGGACGTATTGCCACTGCCGGGAATTTAGCTTTTCCTTATGCTCCCTCAGATATACCTACCGGGGCAGTTTATAGATTTAATATACATCACTTAGTAGAAGTGGATGACCCGAATGAACTTTTCTCCATAGAGATGGTGGATGTTTAATTAAGGACTAAAAGGAGAATTTTTTATGATTAAAGAGGTTTCGATTATTAATTTAGTAGATGTAATCAGAAGTAAAAATGCTGGTCCTTTTGAATTGACCTTCGACATTATCTTCAAGGATAAAGATACTTATGAAAAGGTTAAGAAAAGCAAAGCGATTAATAGGGAATTAATTGCCAGACTTTATCAAATACCCCTTGAGAAGGTACTTTATTTTGTTGAATTTGATCCAGCTAATGCCATAAAGGCAACTATTGTGAGACCGGTAGATTCAGGAAGTATTGGCGAAACTGATGTTTATGGAGCACAACAGCATGCACCACTATTAGATATTAAAATACCTTTTGATGAATAAAAAACCAAATTGTTATTTGAATAATTTTATATAAGAAAAAAATATTTGAGAAAAATATCAATAAAAAAATAAAAATTACAGCAGCAATAGTATGTCTGCCGGGTTACCAGAGCTTTAAAGAAGTTATAGTCAAGAAAGTCTGGAGGATATAGTTTTTTATGAAATTAATGATTGAACAATTAACCAAAACTTTTGGAGAAACAAAAGCAGTAAATAATATTAGTATTACAGTGGAAGATGGAAAGTTACTTGTTTTGCTTGGCCCCAGTGGATGTGGCAAGACTACAACATTGCGTTGTATAGCAGGCTTTGAGAAACCTGATAGTGGAAGAATTACTATAGGTAATAAGGTTGTTACTGACCCCCAAAACGGTATCAATCTACCCCCGGAGAAAAGGGGATTAGGTATGGTTTTCCAATCATATGCTGTTTGGCCGCACCTGACTGTATTTGATAATATTGCTTATGGACTTAGAATGAGAAAATGGACACGTGAAAAAATCAATGAGCGTGTTACAGAAATGTTAGACTTGATGGGATTAGAAAAATTCAGAGATCGTCCTGCACCAATGTTAAGCGGAGGGCAAATGCAAAGAGTTGCTTTAGCTCGTAGTCTGGCTTACAATCCTGATGTTCTATTATTAGATGAACCTCTGAGTAATCTGGATTTTAAATTACGGGAGCACCTTCGTTTTGAATTACGGGAAATTCAATTAAAGGTAGGAATTACTGCTATTTATGTGACACATGATCAATCAGAAGCCGTAGCACTCGCAGATGAAATTGTTCTTATAAGAGATGGCAGGATAGAGCAACAAGGTTCGGCAGAAGATATTTACAATAAACCTAAAAATTCATATGTTGCAGATTTTATTGGCTCTGCAAACCTGGTTCCGTCAATCATTGTCGGGGAAGAAACAAATCACTATATCTTAGAAACTCCGGAAAAGGTGCAGATAAAAGCTTCAAAAAATGAGCGTAATTTTCACAAAGATCAGGAAGTTAAGTTAGTGATGAGACCTGAAAATATTTACCTGTCTAAAAAAATACAAGAAAGTTGGAAAATTAATTCATGGCCAGGAGAAGTGATTGTCCCAAATTATTTAGGAACACAAACAAGATATGTTATTTCAGTTAATGGACGTAGACTTCAAGTAGTAACACTGGGTTCTTCGCAAGCTTATCATGCTAATGAAAAGGTCTATGTACATATTCCACCAGAAGATATTCAAATTTTAGCAGAATAGTTATTTATTAGAAAAGTTATTGTATTTTATTTCATCCGCTGGACGCTCCTGACCTATCAGGATGAGGGATGAGAACAAATTCCCGACAGACCGGGACAGGCATTAGTTTGTAAAAGTGAGTACCACAGTTATAGAATGTGGAAATAGATATAACCTATAATTAGAAAAGAAGTAATTGCATTATTCATAATATGTACTTGACTTGAAAAATATATGGGAGGCAATATACCTTATGACCATAAGAACAAAAAAAACAGATCAAAAAAGTGGAACAAAAAAATCACAAGACAATAAATTCATGATATTTCTTCGAAATAATCGCGGATTTTGGATTATACTTCCTGTATTGCTGATACTTATATTACTAATCGCGTATCCTTACTTTACCTTAATATACGGTTCTTTCACAAGTGAACCACCCAGACAATTATCTTTTTCCTTAAAAGCCCTTACTTTAGAAAAATATCAGACCATTTTTTCCTCAGCACAATTTTGGAGAGCTCTAAAGAATACGCTAGTCGTATCTTTTGGCGGCATGGTGTTGGCTCTTATGATTGGTATCTGGTTAGCCTGGTTAACCACTCGGACCGATGTAATAGGAAAAAAGATTATAGGAGTGGCAGCTATTATACCACTTTTCTTGCCCGCATTTATTGGTGCATTAGCATGGAGTTTTCTGGGTAGCCCCCAAATGGGGATTATAAATGTTTTTTTAAAGGGATTAGGTCTACCGTTCAAGGTAAACATATATAGTTTAGGTGGGATTATGTTTGTCCTGGGTTTATATTATACGCCTTATGTTTATATGTTTTCCAGTGGATCATTAAGTAGAATGGACCCTGCTTTGGAGGAAGCTTCGGCTATAGCAGGAGCAAATAATTTACAGACTACTTTTAAAATTACCCTTCCGTTGATCTTACCTGCACTTACTTCTTCGGCGATTTTAGTTTATATTTTAATGTGTGAGGTTTTTGCGGTTCCTGCAATACTTGGTCAACCTGCTCGATTATATTTTGTTCCGACTGTTATTTTTAACTGGGTCAGAGGAGCTCCGCCACATGATTTGAATTTAGCGTCTGCTATGGGAATTTTACTCATCGTAATTGTTACCATACTCCTATTTATTCAAGGTAGAATCTTACGTAAGCGCAGTTTTATAACTGTAGGAGGCAAAGGTATACGACCTAAAGAAGTAGAGTTACGTTGGGCTCGAATTCCCTGCTTTTTAACAGCTTTACTTTATTTGTTTGTCGCAGTGGTTTTACCTTATATTGTCCTTATTCAATCTGCACTTCGGGATTATATGTATATACCGGATATTGCTTCATTCTTTTCTACTGCTGTTATGAGTGTGAGAAATATTAATTCTGTTATTAATAATTCACTTTTTTGGACTGCACTGCGAAATACCATAGCCATGGCTGTATTTGCTGGTATAGTAGGAGGAGCTCTCTACCTGATCATTAGTTATATAATCTACAAAACCAAACTGCCGGGACGTGGATTGCTGAATTATATCTGTATTCTTCCTATCGCGGTAGCAGGACTGGTTAAAGGAATGGCCTATCTTTGGGCATGGATTTCACTACCAATTGGCATTTATGGTACAGTATGGATTTTAATTCTAGCATATATTTCCCGGTTTACACCCCAGGGATTACGGGCAATATCTTCTTCTATGGTACAGATTCACCCTGAATTGGAGGAAGCATCCAGGATTAGTGGATGTGGTGTTATAGGAACAATAAAAAAGATTCTTTTTCCCCTTGTAAAACCAGGAGTATTTTCAGCAGTTACCCTGATAATGCTGTTGTGTGTTCGTGAACTAAGTACATCAATTTTCCTTTATACATCCAAATCTATTGTTATGACAGTTCTTGTTTATGATCTATGGGAAAGCGGAAAATGGGGTTCAGTGGCGGTAACTGCCTTGTGTCTATCTGTTGTTTTGCTGGGTTTAGTTATTCTCTCTAGAATTATTTTAAAATCAGAGATAGCTGGACAAAAATAGAATGAAATTCAGGAGGTGGTAGATGGATTAAATTGATAAAAAATTTTAAAAAATGACTTTTACCTAAAATATTATTAAGGAGGTTCATACAATGGTAAACAAAAAGCATTTTAGAATTATACTTATTTTGTTGATAGGATTTTTCTTGTGGTCATTTTCGGTATATGCTGCACAAGAAGATAGAGATGTAACAGAAGAGGGCGTTTTTGTAAAAGGAGAATATATCATAGATAGAGATAGTTACCTTGAAGCACTTGCAGAAGGGGAATTGCAGTTATATACAGCACACAGTCTGGAACATGAAGAGGAAATGATAAAAGCATTTATGAATCACTTTCCAGCAATTAAGGTTGAGATTACCAGGGCAGGTGGCGCGACACTTCATGAAAAGATGCTAACCGAACAGGCAGCAGGTGTATTAAAGGCTGATGTCGTAATCAACAGTGATACTAATTATCTGCAAGAATTCCAAGATAATGGTTGGCTTAGAGAACATTTACCGCCATCGGATGATTTATATCCTGAAGCTTCCAAGGTGTCGGAGTATTATTATCCTACCGGTGCCAGTCCGATAGTCATGGCCTATCATAGTGCACTTGTAAGCGGGGATGAAGCACCTAAGGACTGGATTGATCTTGGTGATCCAAAATGGAAAGGCAGATTAGGAGGCCAGAGGTTAGGTGGTGGAGCCATGTGGTCAATGCTGTGTTTTATAAGATCACAGCTTGGCGTTGAGGTAGTGGAATCATGGGGTCCAAATGAACCTATTATGTATACCAGCGGAGGTGCATTGTCAAACGCATTAGTTGCCGGGGAGATGGTAGTAACGCCTATGGGCTTATATTCTGCTTATCCCATGAAGTATGGTCAGGGAGCACCAATTGAAATCGTATATCCAAAATCAGGTTGTCCCCTATACATTCCGGCGATAGGAATCATGGAGCAGGGACAGAACCCAAATGCAGCTAAATTATTTGTGAACTGGTATCTAAGTATTGAAGGGCAGTATCTTTTAGCCACATTGCGAGGACAGTATTCATTGCGAGATGATGTTCCGCCTATCCCCCATGTACCTCCTTTAAGTGAAATTAACTATTGGATTCCTGATCCAGAATTATTCTTGGATGAGAATTTGAGAGATAATTGGATTCAAGAAGCTAATAAGGTTTGGGGTTGGGAATAATGACAATTTAAATACCTTTGTTTAATTCTATTTACATAAGGCGGTCTATTCTATATAAATAGAATGACCGCTACCTGTCTTCTATTAATATAAATATATATTCTATTGATGGAATCTATAGAGATAAGAGCGACAGCTCCCAGTTTTGCAATATTTAATTTGGGAAGAAGGATTTATAAACAAATATCCTTTCTAAATATTCTGATGAATCCAGCAGTCGGTATTAAAGAAGTCAATTCTTCAACTGAAGCTTGAAATAATTATCTCGGAGGAGAAAGTGATATCTCTTGGTAGTAAAAACTAAAAACCTGAAACCTATATTTCCATTTTTTATTATGCTTTTAGGTTTATTTGCTATTTCTCTTAATACAAATTTAATAAAGGTTGCCTTGCCTTTTTTAATGGATGAGTATCAAATTGATACGACACGTCTGATATGGGTTGCTATTAGTTATACTTTTTTCCAGGCAGTCTTAACTCCAGTGCTTGGGAAGCTTGGAGATAAACGGGAACATAACAAAATAATAATTATAGGATATGTAATTTTCCTATCAGGATCAATTGTTGGTGTCATGGCAAAAAGTTTTTATAGTATTTTGCTCGCCAGGTCTATCCAGGGAATTGGTGCAGCAGCGGTATTACCGAATACTATTATTTCTGCTCCTACAATTTTTCCAAAGAATAGAAGGGGATGGGCAATAGGTATGCTAACAAGTACTACTGCCTCAGCAGCTTTTATGGGACCTGCCATCGGAGGATTACTGATGGAATTTACGGGATGGCGAAGCCTTTTTCTAATAAATATTCCTATAACACTTTTAGTTTTTACTATGTTTTTTTCATATGGCAAGAAAAGACAGCAAATTTCCCCTGAATCATCAGTTGCACCTGATTTACAAAAGGCTGCTGGCATCTCATTGATATTAGGATGTTGGATTATTACGCTTAATATTGGAGTCTATTATGGCTGGAAATCTTTATTATTTTTAATACTATTAATGGTTTTTTTGGTTTTGCTTTTTGTTTTTTATTGGCAGGAAAAGAAATGTGAGAAACATTTTATTGATCTTAAACTATTTTTAAATAAGCATTTAAGTGCCAGTTTCCTTTCAGGGGTATTAAATTTTTCAATCAAGTACAGCATTGCCTTTGTATTACCACTTTTAATGGCTATTGAATATGGTATGTCACCAGGCCAAATTGGGCTATTTCTTGCTTTAACAAATATCTGTCGTTTCTTTGTAACACCGTTTTCGGGTAATTTTTGGGATAAGAGCGGTAGCTGTCTTCCTGTGAAACTGGGATTTATTATGTTATTTCTTGCACAATTTTTTCTGTACAGCTACATACGAGTTATATTTAAAGGTTCACTATATCTCAGTATGGTACTTTTAGGGATAGGTTCAGGTTTAGTTGATACGCCTGCGGTAAGTACCGTTCGGGAAAATTCTCCTCGGGATTTGCAGGGTACAATTATAGGTTTTTACTTCTCCATCAGATACATTGCTGGCATTACAGTTCAAATAATTCTCGGGTTATTTTTGCAACCACTCCATAAAAATATGCTCTTATATCAATCCTCACCAATATTCAATAGAGCTTTTAAATTTATGGCACTCATAGTATTCTTGGGATATCTTATTTCAAAAGCATTACCTGGTAAGAGTCATGAATAAAAAAGGTTTTTCTTAACCATTTATTTGATAAAAATATAGTAGCATAAAAATCTTAATTAAAGTATTAAAACTGATTTAAGTTATACTATCTTTGCTATCCTGCCTGTAGGTTTAGCAATCCAAAAAAGCTGAGTGATAAATGGAAATACAACCTTGTAAACGTCTTAATTATAAAAAACAAAGAACGATTAAATATTTTTCAATATAGACCTCTGTGCCTTAGTAAAAGTGGTGTTCGTGTGCAAAGATTAGTTTTTTCCAAATTGATCGGGCCTTGCTCCATCTCCAGTTTTATGGGAGGAGTTTTCCGTCAGATTAAAAAGTGTAATTTTATTGATAGTTTAACAGATGAATTGAGGTTCTAATGATGAAACTGTTAATGATTTATGCAGATGAGTTTACCTATCAGACTAGAAGTAAAACCTTAGAAACAGTGGAAGAATTTCAGGAGAAAAAGCAAATCAAGAATGCCCTGGTTGGTTTTATTCAAGTCGAAAAAGAAGATGAAGAACAGATGGAGAAGGTAGAGACTAAACTTGTTAAGAATTTAAAGTGGGCTGCTAAAAAGAACAATACCAGTACGATTATATTGCATTCCTTTGCCCATTTATCCTTAAGCAAAGGCGATCCAGAGCTTACCTTAAAAATCTTTGATCATGCTGAAAAAAGACTAAAAGAAACCAACTATAACGCTTGCCAGACTCCCTTCGGTTATTTTCTCGATCTTGATTTAAAAGCACCGGGAAAATCCCTGGCCAGAGTTTTCAAAGCGTTTTAGTCTTTCCGTCGCATATAATAATATGATCAATGACAACCCCTTTAGCAGGGTAGATTTATTCAGGCAAGATAAAACAGGATACCCAGAAAATGAGCAATACTGCCACCCATGACGAAGAGATGCCAGATGGTATGATGATAGGGAATTTTTCTGGCAAGATAAAAGATGATTCCCAGAGAATAACTCAAACCCCCTGCCACGATCCAGAAGAACATTCCCCAGGGAATCGATTCTAGCAGTGGTTTAATGGCAATGATAATCAGCCATCCCATTATTATATATAGAATTGTCGAAATAACCTGTGTTTTTGTAAAAAAGAATACTTTCATTAATATACCGATAAGAGCAATGAGCCATACTATTCCCAAAATAGTCCAGCCCCATGGTCCCCTCAGGGATATTAGAGTTAATGGGGTATAAGAACCGGCAATAAGGAGATAAATGGCAATATGGTCCAGAACTTGGAATATATATTTTCTTTTTCTATCAGATAAACCATGGTATATGGTAGAGCACAGATAAAGAAAAACCAGCGTTGTGCCATAGATAGTAAAACTAATTATGTACCAGACATCTCCCTTGTTGATTACTATGAAGATTAGGATAATAAAACCGATAATGCTTAATATAGATCCAATACCATGGGTAATGCTATTAGCTATTTCCTGGTATCGTTCATTTGTCTGGTAAGATAGTAACTTTTTTAGCATGACTCTTCTCCTCAACTTTCTATCCAGTAATCCTGGTGACCATAGAAGACCAATGCTTGCTAATAACAATTTTATAGGTATTATTAATTTATTTTACCACTATCTCGGACGGATCGTAAAGACAATCTTTAATAAAGATTTGTAAGTTGTGGTTTTCTCAATCAGATAATATTGTATGATAAATTTTTGACATTGATATAAAACTGATATATCATATTTATATAAATAACTATTTTATAGTACCAGAATTTGAAGAAATTTTTCTCTTGTTCTACCAATGAAAATGATTAATAGTTTATTTAATCTGAGGTTATTTAAGGGGTCCTTAAGGGGAAGGATTTCCCTTGAATATCTTGAAAAATAAAAAGGAGCCATCTGGTTATGGGTATGCTATTAAGTGACAAAGCTTATTCTATAATCAAAAAGAAGATTAATCAGTGCGATGGTCAGTATCTAAGTGTAAGAAAATTATCCAAGGAAATAAATATAGGCTATAGCCCGGTAAGAGAAGCCTGTAATCGTTTGAGTCAGGAAGGGCTTATCAAGCAATTACCAGGTATTGGATATTATGTACCCAAAGTGAAAGAAAGATATTTCACAGAGGTATTTGAATATCGAAGACTTGTTGGTTGCTATGTCTTTGAACAGATATTTTCTTCCTTAACCCAAGAACATGTAGATATACTTTCAGAATATAATGAAAATATGATTAAGTATTTGAAAAAGAAAGACATTCAAAATTTCCACAAATATGATAAGAAATTCCACCTGCTGTTTTTTCACCTCTATAATAATTCCATTTTTATCAATCAGATGAACAATATTATGGATCGGAGTTACTATTGTTCCTATAAAACCGTAGATAGCGTGGATAAGGATAAGAATATAAATGCTATCGAAGAGCACAAAGAGATTATTAAATATATTGGCCTACATGATAAAGAAATGGCAATTAGAAAATATATAGAGCATATGGATAATAATGAAGCAAGAATAAAAGAGGGATATATTAATAAGCTAGAAAAGAGTTTTCTTATCTAACAAAGCAAAATAGTTTAAAGATGCCTGCAATATAAAAAAGAAAGGTGAGTATTAGATGATACATGTTATTACCAGTATACCGAGGGTATCAAAAGAAATCGTTGAAAAGTTTAGAAAAATTTCTGTAGCTACCGTTTACGAAGCTTCTGGCAAAAAGGGTTTTGTTGATTCTAAGATAAAGCCATTAGCTAATGGAATAAAGATATGTGGTCCAGCTTTTACTGTTCAATGTAGTCCAGGTGATAATCTTATGTTACATAAGGCATTAGCTATATCCTGTTCGGGTGATGTGATAGTTGCTACTGTAGGAAATGAATATGACTATGGCTATTGGGGTGATTTAATGGCTACTCAGGCTCAAGTGAAAGGATTAGAAGGATTGGCTATTGATGGATGTGTGAGAGATTCGGAAGATATGATAGAGCAGGGATTTAAAGTATTTTGTAGAGGAACCTGTATTAAGGGTACAGTCAAGAAAACACTCGGTTTGATAAATTATCCTATTAATTTTGGTGGAGTAACCGTTAGTCCTGGTGACCTGATTTTGGGAGATGATGATGGAATGGTTATCGTAAAACACGAAGAGTGCGCAGAAGTATTAGTTAAATCTTTAGAGAGAGTACAGAAAGAAAAGGTAAAGACGCAAGCCCTAAAGTCAGGAGTGACCAGTGTGGAATATAACAAATTAGATGAAGTGTTCAAATCTTTAGGTTTAATAGAGGAAGATCCTAATGATTAAAGAAGAACAGCTCAAAAAGATTGCTTCTGAAATATTAAAAGCTTACGGAGAGAGTGAAACAAATGCTTCATTAGCTGCTGACTGCTTAGTAAAGGCAGATTTGAGAGGTATTTCTACCCATGGAACCTACTTGTTAATTCCCATTTTTGATCGTATTCAAGCCGGTATGATAAGTATTCCTACTAAAATTGATATTATTAAAGAAAAAGGTGCAGTTACTATAATGGACGGAGGAAATGGCTTAGGTCAATTAGCAGCCAGAAGAGCAATGGAAATAAGTGTTGAGAAGGCAAAGGATTCTGGTATTGCCACCACATCTGTTAAAAATGCTAATAATATTAGTTTCTTAGGATATTATACCGAAATAGCTTCCAGAGCTGGTATGATAGGCATAGCTGCCTGTAATGCCGCTCCTGCCATAGCTCCCTGGGGAAGCAGGGAAGCTTTCATTGGTACCAATCCTTTTTCTATATCCATTCCAGCAAAAAATAGAAGAACAATTCTTTTAGATATGTCATCCAGTCTTGTGGCACGAGGGAAAATCCGACAAGCTTTTAGAAACAAGAAATCCATTCCCTTGAATTGGGCTTTAGATGCGGAAGGAAATCCAACCACCAATCCTGAGGAGGCATTAAAGGGTACTTTGCTTCCTATTGCAGGACCTAAAGGTTCTGGTCTGGCAATAATTATTGATATTTTGACTGGAATGCTTTCTGGTTCTAAATACGGGACTGAGGTAAAAACCTTTCACAAATTAGAAGGGGAAACCGGGGTAGGTATGTTTTGCGTGGCAATCAATATTGGATACTTTCTTAATTTAGAAGAGTTTCTTTCTCAGGTGGATCACTATATTGATTCTGTGAAAAATTTGAAAAAGGTAAAAGATATTTCAGAGATATATTTACCTGGTGAGATAGAATTCCTGAAAGAAGAAAAAGCAAAAAATGAAGGTATCGAACTTGCCTTATCCACTGCAGAAAAGTTGAACGATATTTTATCTGAGATAGGTAGTAAACTGAGATTATAGAATTTAACAGGAAGGGAGCTGGTATCCATGCAAATTAAAGACTGTGTGGCAATTGTTACCGGAGCAGGAAAGGGATTGGGTAAATCCATTGCAGAGAAGTTTTTTCAGGAAGGTGCCTTGCTGGCCTTATTTGATATCCAATATGATTTAATTGATCATCTGGCTCGGGAATTAGATTCTTCCAAAGAAAAAGTTATCGCAATTAAAGCTGATGTGACTGATGAAAATATCATTAAAAAGGCCATGCAAATAGTTTATGAAAAGTTTGGCAGGATTGACATCCTGGTGAACAATGCTGGAATTTCTTTACATAGACCAATAAAAGAAATGTCATTAGAAGATTTTAATCTGGTAATCAAGGTAAATTTGAATGGTACCTTTATCTGTAGCAAGAGTGTCATCCCTTATATGGAAAAACAAAAAAGAGGCAAGATTGTGAATATAGCTTCTTTAGGAGGGAGAACGGGGCGTCCGGGAGTAGGCGTAAACTATGCTGCTTCCAAAGCAGGTATTATTGGTTTAACCCAGACCTTAGCGCGAGAACTTGGTCCAAGTGGAATTTATGTAAATTCAATTTGTCCCGGTCCCATTTTAACCGAACAAACCAAACAGTATTCGGCAGAGGTTTTTGCCAGCTGGAATATAGGCCGAGCCATCCAACAGGATGGTTTACCAGAGGATATTGCTAATGCCGCAGTATTCTTATCTTCTAATAAATCGGATTGGATTACCGGTATCTCGCTTGATGTAAATGGTGGAATATTAATAAAATAATATTATATGGAGGAAACAATATGTCACAAGTGAAAGTTGTTCGTATTAAGGATGTAAAGGGAATAAGGAGGGATCCTCCAAGAACATCATGGATATTAGTATCTGAAAAAACTGTAGGAGCAAAAAATATTGCTATGGGTATTAACGAAACCTATCCCGATGGAATGGTTCCGGAACACAAGCATGACCTTGAAGAAGAAGTAATGTACTTTATGTCAGGGAATGGAAAATTTGTTACTGAAGATGAGGAAATTGATTTATACCCTGGAACTGTTATATATAATCCTCCTGGTAAATCACATAAAATTTTAAACACCGGAGATGAGGTCTTGCGATTTGTCTGGATTTATTCTCCTCAGTTACCGAGTCATAAAAAATAGAATTAAAGATATAAATATTAATATAAAATAAATAAAATATAATAAAATCTATATCAGTATGCTGAAATTAAAAGAAGGAGTAAAGAGAGAATGAGTAAGTGGAGTTTACCTCCCAAGGGAGGCCATATGGAAAAACCGGATAAGATTTATTTTCAGACTATGACTAAAAAGGATGTAGAGGAAAGACTCAAAAAAAATGATATACTTCTTATCCCTTTGGGATCTACAGAAAATCATGGAGATGCCCAACCTTACGGTGAGGATACCTTTATTGTTACTCGTATGTGTGAACTAATTGCTCAGAAAACCGGGTGCACAGTAAGCGAGCCAGTCTGGTTTGCTTCTCATCCCTTTTCTCATTTAGGGCAGAAAGGAACTGTTCCTATTCCCGATGAGGTGAATGCTGCCTATATGAGAGCAATTATTACTGGTTTTTGGAATGCAGGTTTTCGGAAACAAATTATTATGAGCAGTCACGGTCAGGAATACATAATCCCTTCTGCTATTCAGGAATGGGGGAAGAGGTATCAAGTGCCAGCAGTCATTATCTTCCTGGACGTGCCCAAAATTATGGGAGTGGGCTTAATGGATAAAGCTCATGGTGGAGAATTTGAAACTGTATTCCGGCATGGAGATGAGGCAGAAAATTCCATCTGTCTGGCCTTATTCCCGGAATTCGTCCAGATGGAGAATGCCGTAGATACCAAAACCTGGGGATTTTTACCGGAAGGACATATTGATAAGGGAGGAGATATTTATGGTTGTCCCATACCCGGTCAGAGTCATATTGGTGGTGGTGGAATTGAATGCGTCATATATCCAGAAGGAGTTTTAGGGAAACCCTCACTGGCTAAAGCGGGGAAAGCCGTTAAAGCAATTGAAACATATCTGGATTATGTTGTTAAACTGCACGATGATATCCTGGAAAAGTTTCCATCGGGAGTTTTGCCAGAAGCAAAATATATGACCCAACGCGATAAAGAAGAGATAGATAAATTACTTAAAGGACCTTCTGACGGAGGGAAGCACATTTATACTATTGCCTGGCCCTGCTGATTTAAAATTATTCAATTTATCTTTTTAACTGGCTCATGTAATAATAACTCCAAAAGGTAATCAAGGACAGAAAGAGGAGGTGATTGATGTTATAATATATTAATAAATGGTTTGGGAAGTATTTCAATTTATGGTAAATAAATTAAGGAGGATAGTCAAATGAAAAAACTGATAGTCTCAATATTCATTATTTTAATGATGATGATGGTTCTAATAGCCGCAGGAGAAGCAAAAAACTTTGTTTTGGATTATAACCAGCTGGAACCTGAAGAGCATCCGCAGGGAGTTACTTTAACAAAGTTTAAAGAAAAAATTGAAGAACTTTCCGGGGGAACAATTAAAATAAATGCCTATTACAGCGGCTCTCTGTTCACTCAGGAAGGGGAAGTGACTGCATTAATGGCTGGTGATCTGGATATGTCCACACTGGCATTCCAGGATATGGGTCCCTATCTACCAGCCGCCAGTATGTTTGCTGCCCCATACATTTTTACCAGCTATGAACATATGGAGAAAGTTTTCTCGTTAGATTCAGAAGTTGCCAAAGACTTTTACCAGATGGTATCTGATGCCTGCGGTTATACACCCTTGGCAGCCATGACGCAGGGACAACGATGCATCAATACGAAGTCGGAGAAACCGATCATGACGCCGGAGGACATGAAGGGAATGATTCTGAGAATGCCCAATGCACCTGACTGGATTCATGCAGGTACTTCCCTTGGTGCCAGCGTTACACCGATTGCCTACTCTGAAGTTTATACAGCCTTGCAAACCGGCACGGTTGAGGCACAGGACAATCCATTACCCGGAACATATGCCATGAAGTTTTATGAAGTTACCAAGCAGATTGCACTTACTAAGCATATTATTGATGTAAAATTACTGGTCATCAATAATGATGTTTGGAACGAGATGTCTGAAGTACAGCAGCTGGCGATGCGCGAAGCAGCACATTATGCCTGTGAAGAAGGCAGCAAGACCACCTACGCACAGGAGGCAGAATTGTTAGGCTTCATGGAAGATTATGGGATGATTATTACCAATCCAGATATAGAAGCATTCCAGAAATATTCTTATGAGTACTATGTAGAAAATGGCCTTACTGAGAGCTGGGATATGGATCTGTACAACCGTGTTCAAGCCATGAAGTAACAATATAAAGATATTTTTTAATAGGCAGGCGCTTCTCAGAAGCGCCTGTCTGAGATGATATCAGCATTTTTGATGAGAGGAATTAGCGATGAGGGGACTAAAGAAAGCTGTTCGCTGGATTATAGATCTTTTTGAGGTGCATATACCTATCGCTGTATTTATTATGTTATTTATTGTTTTTTTGATTAATGTTCTTTTTCGGTATGTAATCAGGAATCCTCAAAACTGGACTTTTGAATTTTCCGTGAATTCATTTGTGATTGTAGGCCTTTTAGGCGCCTGTACAGCCTATCGAAAAGAAGACCATGTGGTTTTTGATTTACTTTACAGCAGAATAAGCGAGAAAAGTAAGAATATTTTTCGAATTATTTCCTATGTTTTTATAATTATATTTTTCTCCCTGGCTATTCCAGGGTCTATCAGATATCTGATTAAACTCCGGGCAGTTACCTCAATTATGAAGATACCTCTCAAGATTATTTTTTCATCATTTCCGATTCTCCTGATTTCTACTGTCTTACGATCAGCATACCGCTTAGTACTGGATATTAAATCGTTTAAGAACAAGACTTATATCCAGCTGTACAACAATAACGAAGAGGAGAAGATGATATGAGCTGGTATCTTGTAATACCTTTTGGCTTTTTAATCATTGCCTTTATCATTCGTATGCCTATTGGTTTGGGTATGTTTGTGGGTTCAATTGCCTATTATTTAGCTAAGGGGATCAGCATTGGTTCATTTGTTAATACAGTGTGTTATGGATTAACAAATTCATACATTCTAATTGCCATCCCACTTTTTGTATTTACTGCCAATGTAATGAATGCCAGTGAGGTTACTGATAAGATATTTGATTTTGCCAGATCGGTTATAGGGCGTAAACACGGTGCAACTGGTTATGTTAATATACTGGCCTCTCTGATCTTTGCCGGGATGACTGGAAGTGCAGTAGCAGATGCATCCGGGCTGGGAACATTGGAAATTGCACAGATGAAAAAAGAAGGATACGATATGCCTTTCTCCTGTGCCATAACAGCTGCTACTGCAGTTATCGGGCCTATCTTCCCACCCTCTATCCCATTTGTTATCTATGCTATGCTTTCTGGAGCCTCGGTAGGTAAGTTATTTATGGGCGGAATGATTCCGGCAATTATTCTCTGTATCGTTATGGGAATCTATGTGTATTTTATTTCTAAGAAGCGCAATTATCCTATCGGAGCCAAGGTTACCTTTAGACATTTTTTAAGCAGCACAATACAGGCTGTACCCGCACTGATGACACCGGTTGTTCTTTTAATGGGAATATATACGGGCATTATGACTCCAACAGAGGCTGGGGCAGTTGCTGCTGCCTATACATTAGTTATTGCTTTTTTTATTTATCGAACTCTTGGTTTGAAAGACCTTGTGAAGATATTAGTAAACACAATACGAACAACAGGAACTATTTTTTTAGTTATCGCGGGGGCATTCGGATTTTCCTTTATTGTTACAGCCGAGCAGGTTTCAAGGACAGTAGTGCAAGTAATGAGCAGTTTCGTAAGTAGTCCTCTTGTTTTTTTATTTTCAGTGAATATCTTATTCCTTATCCTTGGCGCTCTGGTAGATGTGAATGTTTCCGAACTCGTATTTATCCCGATTATCTTGCCACTGGTGAAGCACTTTAACATCGATCTGGTTCATTTTGGTGTAATGATTTGTCTGAACATGATGATTGGTCTCTTAACTCCCCCATTTGGGATGTTATTGTTCATAACAGCTGGTATTGGTAAGGTATCTATGAGGGATCTAATACGAGAAACAATGCCGCTTATAGCAGTATTACTTGTGGCACTGGCAATTATTACCTATATTCCAAAAACAGTATTACTCCTGACAAATTTGGTAAGATAGCATAAGAATACTTTCTAAGACTTATTAAATAAGGTCGCAAGATATTTTTTACTAAGGTCATTCTAGGTGATAATTAAGTGTATAATCGCTTTTAACTATTCTTAAATTAGCCTTTTTTATAATTTAAAGTATAACAGTTTTAAGAATACGAAAAGTTGAGGTGATATTTAGATGCGGTTAAGAGAAGATAAGGATTTAGACGAATTATTATCTTTTATTGAAGAATACATTGATCTTGAACATCAGCAAGAAGTAGAGATATTGCACGTGAAAGTTAACAAATTTAAACCAGTTCCTTTTTTACCTCTTTCCATATTACCTGAAGGAGGAGATTTTTTTCACTATGATGAAGCAAGCAATCTATATCCCTACCAGGAAGCTTTTCATAATCCGGCAAAGATGATGTATAACGAACTGAAAAAAACAGTCTTTGCTGGTAGCATCTATGGCAGTGTTCAGATGAAGGATTATTTTCCTCTGCAGATTAGAAGCAATTACGGAATAGGCATTCTTGCTTCCCTGTTTGGTATGGAAACCAGGATTTTGAATGATATGTTACCCTTTGTCATACCTATTCAGGATAAAGATGAACTGAAAATAATCATTAAGTGTGGTATACCTGATTTTAAAACCGGTTTGGGACAAAGAGTCTATGATACCCACCAGTTTTATCATGAAAAATTAAAACAGTATCCTAAATGTGCCAGGGGAATCAAAATTACCCATCCTGATATGCAGGGACCTTTTGATATTGCCCATCAGATCATAGGGTCAGATATATTTCTCATGTTATATGATCAAAGGGATTTAATTCATGAATTATTGGAATTAATTACCCAAACCTATATTCAGTTCCGAAAATTTATGGAAGACCATTATCACTTGAATGATAAAGCAGATCAAGAGATGATTTATATTCATGGAGATATCTGTTATGGTAAGGTGGTTATCAAAGATGATACTCCCCAGGTTTCTTTGTCTCCACAGATGTACGAAGAATTCAGTTGGCGTTATAACAAAAGAATTTTTGATGCGCTTAAAGGCACCTATCACTGCTGCGGTAGAATCAATGACCATATCTATCACCTGTTGAATCAGAATATGAATGTCAAAGGAATAAATTATGGTAATCCGGAAAAGCATAATATTAGGGATATCTATCAAAAAAATAAAGAGGAAAAAAGAGCCATTTACACCTGGGGATGGAATCAGGATTGGTCTTATCTTGAAAAAATTTTAAAAGATGAGGAAATAAATACTGGAATAACACTGGCTTGTAAAGTAAAAGACATTGAAGAGGGAAAACGCATTCTCGGAAAGTATTTAGACCTATTTCATCAAAGAATTTAATAATTATCCGACAATATAGCTAGAAATAGATTAATTTGAATAATTTAAAATAACCCCCTATAGAAGGAGATAAACTATATGAAAGCATTAGTGAAATACAGCGCAGAAGTTGATGCTTACGAGGTAAGAGATGTAGAAAAGCCCAAAATTAGTAGCAATGATGTCTTGGTTCAGATGAAGGCGACGGCTATTTGTGGTACTGATCTTTCGCTTCTGGAGAATAAGTATAAGGGAAAGAAACCTGTTCCTATACCAATAATTCCAGGGCATGAAGGAGTAGGAATTATCATCGAGACTGGTAAGGGAGTAAAGAATTTTCAAGCAGGTGATAGGGTAGCCTTTGAAGCTCTCCAGGGTTGTGGCCAATGTCCGGATTGTAAATTAGGAAATAAAAACATGTGTCAGTATTGGGAGCATTTAGGTCTTACCTGTAATGGTACCTTTGCTGAATACATTCTAGTTCCCAGTGAATTAGTCCATAAACTACCTGATAATATATCCTTTAAGAATGCCTCCTGTCTGGAACCCATGGGATTAACAGTAAGATCGTTAGCTAATGTTAAGCCTGTGCTGGGTGATACAGCTGCTATTGTAGGACCTGGGAAAATAGGGCTTTTCCATTTACAGGCTTTAAAAGCATCTGGAGTCACAGAGATATATGTGATCGGATTGGATAGAGATAAAAAAAGATTTGAAATTGCCGAAAGATTAGGAGCAAACTTTATTATCAATGCAGATAAGGAAGACCCTTTGAAAAAGGTAATGGATTTAACCGGAGGAAGAGGAGCAGATATAGTTATTGAAACTGCTCATTCTCCCCAATGTTTTTCTCTAGCTATAGAATTAGCTGCTCCTAAAGCCCGAATTTCAACTTTCGGTCTTTACCTGGAAGCAACTATTGCTCCTATTCAGGTAATCCGAAAAGGATTAACTATTTGTGGGGACGTGGCACTTTTAACCAAACATTTTATTAGAGCAATTCGCTGGGTAGAAATAGGCAAGGTGTTGGCTGAGCCGGTTATTACTCGAAGTTTTCCTTTAGAAGAGGCAGAAGAAGCAATTAGAGTCTTTAAAAAAGGTACTGAAGGTGCGGTTATCTTAGAAAATTAGAGGAGGGCTTTATGTCTATACCAAGATTAGCAGTGCTGGGGCTTTCTCATGGATTTAAGTTCGTACATAGATTGATGAATTGTAATTTTGCTAAACTCGTTGCAGTGGCTGATTTAAATGTGGAGAAAGCCTTAAAATCATATAGTGTAGACCAATCAGAAGTAAATGAGAAGTCTAAATTATTAAATTCAGATATTAAAATATTTAAAGAATATAAAGATCTGTTAAAGGAGATGGGAAAGGAATTAGATGGGATAATTGCTGCTTTACCTAATGACTTACATGTAGAGGTTACGCGGGAAGCAGCTAAATATGGGATTCCTTTGCTGTTGGAAAAGCCTATAGCCAGTACTCTCCCGGAAGGAGAGGAGATAACGGGAATGGTAGAGGATTCTCAAATTAAATTTATGGTTGCTCATCATAGAAGATTTTCTAAAATTATCCAGCGAACCAGAGAGGCAGTGCAACAAGGAGAATTAGGAGAGATTGTTGGTGCTAATGTGCTCTGGGTAGCGAAAAAACCTGACCATTATTTTGAAAGTTCCTGGCGAATAGATAGAAAATATGGTGGTCCGCTGTTAATCAATACCATTCATGATATAGATGACCTTCGATACATCATTGGAGATATTGAGGAAATTCAAGCCTATATCACCAATAAGTACCGGAGCAATGAGGTTGAAGATACGGGTGTGATAAATATCAAATTTAAAAATGGTGCCCTGGCAAATGTGTTTTTAACAGATGCCTGTCCCTCTCCCTGGTTTTACGAAGCCTGTACTCAAGAATATTCCTTCTTCTATCCGAGTAGTTATGATTGTTATTTATTCTTTGGCAAAAAGGCTAGCCTTGCCTTTCCCTCTCTGACCTTATTCTCCTACCAAAAAGAATTTGGAGAAGGATGGCATAGGCCATTAAAAAAACAGACCCTTTTGGTTGAACGTTTTGATGTTCTGGAGGAAGAATTAAAGCATTTCTGTGAGTTGATAGCAGGGAAAACAAAAGTAAAAATATCTGCCTCTGATGCCCTGGAGACGCTCAGGGCAATAGATGCTATTAAAAGGTCTTCAGAAAGTAGAAAAAGTGTTAGATTATAATATTGACCAGTGGTTAATTCATACCAAATTGGAGTAAAATATCCTATTTAATTTTTTACTATCTCAAAAACCTCTTTTTACCACTTGTAATATTGCCCATTATTAATTGTATTCGGACATGGATTTTTTACCCTAAATGTTGTAATATAAAGAACACTATAGATAAATATTCATTTAACTGAATTTCTATTTGGATTAAAATGAAAAATATGAAGATAACAAAGGTAAGCAAGAGAGGGGAATAAATAAATGAATTCAAACAAAATAAGTAGTCAAGAAACAGTAAATTTTATTCAGGCAATTATTGATAAGGATAAAAAAAATAATAAATATGGTGGTAGAGCACATCTTCGTTTTCCACCCGAACCTAATGGGTATTTACATATTGGTCATGCCAAATCCATTTGTTTAAATTTTGGTTTGGCGGAAAAAAATAATGGCTTGTGTAACCTTCGTTTTGATGATACTAATCCTTCCAAAGAGGATATTGAATATATAGATTCAATTATCAAGGATGTACGCTGGTTGGGTTTTGACTGGCAAGATCGTCTTTATTATGCTTCTGATTATTTTGATAGAATGTATCAGGATGCCCTGGCTTTGATTAAAGAAGGGAAAGCTTATGTATGTGATTTAAGTCCGGAACAGATTAGAGAGTACCGGGGAAACTTTACCGAACCGGGAAAAGAAAGCCCTTATCGCAATCGTTCTGTTGAAGAAAACCTCTCCTTGTTTCAACAGATGAAAGAAGGCAAATTTGAAGATGGCTCTCGAGTTCTCAGGGCAAAAATTGATATGAATTCTCCTAATTTGAATATGCGCGATCCGGTTCTTTATCGTATTATAAAAAAATCTCATCATCGGACTAGTGACAAATGGTGTATTTATCCCATGTATGACTACGCTCATCCTCTGGAAGACTATTATGAAGGGATTACCCATTCTGTTTGTACTTTAGAATTCGAAGATCACCGACCTCTATATGATTGGGTTTTAAATAATTTATATAAAACAGAATTACCTCAGCAAATTGAATTCGCTCGTTTAAATCTTAGTAACACGGTTATGAGTAAACGAAAACTGAGATTTCTGGTAGAGAATGGTTATGTTTCAGGTTGGGATGATCCTCGTCTGCCCACTATTTCTGGTTTACGAAGAAAGGGTTACACGCCGGAAGCCATCAGGAATTTTTGTGATCGGATTGGAGTAGCAAAGACTAATAGTGTGGTAGATATTCGCTTTTTAGACCATTGTATCAGGGAAGATTTAAATAAGAAAGCCCCCAGAGTGATGGCTGTTTTAAACCCTTTAAAATTGATTATTGATAATTATCCGGAAGACCTGATAGAGGAAATGGATTGCGAAAATAATCCTGAGGATCCTGCTGCCGGCACCAGAAAGGTCCCTTTTTCTAAGGTACTTTATATGGAAAGAGAAGATTTTCATGATAATCCTCCTCCTAAATATTATCGCTTGGCACCGGGACGTGAGGTCAGACTAAAGAATGCCTATATCATTAAATGTACCGATTACATATGTAATGAAAAAACCGGTGATATCCAGGAGGTGCACTGTACTTATGATCCGGAAACCAGGAGTGGACGACCAGGTGCACAACGTAAGGTGAGAAGCACCTTGCATTGGGTTTCTGCCAGATTTGCTCTGAAGGCTGAGATACGCTTATATGATTACCTGCTACTTGATAATATTGAAGAACAAGCTGAAGAGGAGAGCGATAGAGATTTTGTCAAACTGCTTAATCCTAAATCAATAGAAATCTTAAAAGACAGCATGGTAGAACCTGGTTTAAAAAATACATTATCTGGTGAAAAATTTCAGTTTATGCGTAAAGGGTATTTCTGTGTAGATCCTGATTCCACACCCGAAAAGCTGGTTTTTAACAGAATTGCTTCCTTACGGGATAGCTGGGAAAAGATAATGAAGAGCAGCGAGAATACTTCTAATTAGTTGTGAGTAGCCTGACATTAAAATCATTGGTGAATATATGAAAATTGCTTTTTTTACCAATTGCTATAAGCCATTAATTAACGGGGTAGTAAGCAGCATTGTATCTTTAAAAGAAGCATTTGAAAAGAAAGGCCATGAAACTTATGTTTTTGCTCCGAGAGTGGAAGATTTTAAGGATGAAGAAGAAAATATATTCAGATACCATTCTATTAACTTAACCCATAAGGTTAAGTACCCCATTGCCATTCCTTTATCTTTGAAAGCAGGTCAGGTTATTACCAGATTTAAACCGGATATTATCCATCTTCATCATCCTTTTGTTCTTAGTATGCCAGCAATTATGTATGCTGCAAGGCTGAAGATTCCTAAAGTATTAACCATCCATACCCAATATGAACGATATGCTTATTATGTATCTCCCATTCCTCAGCTAATTACCCATGAAGCTATCAGAAGGATTATTTTTAACCTGGCAGATAAGGTAGATGTTATCACGACACCATCACAATCTATGAAGGAAATGATTAGCAATTACAGAATCAAAAAAGAAATTGTGGTTATACCCAATGCCATAGATATTAATATCTTTCGTAAAAAAAATGAGCAAAAAGTTGAATTGCTAAAGAAAGAGTTACAATTAACTCAGGGCGATATAGTGATTTTATATGTGGGAAGAGTATCTCTGGAGAAGAATATAGATAAGATAATTAAAGCGCTGGCCATTATTAGAGATAAGAAAATTGACAATTTCCAGTTTATTGTAGTTGGAGAAGGGACAGCAGTAAAGCAACTCAAGAATTTAGCAGATTCCTTAAAACTAACCGAGAGGATTAAATTTGTTGGTGCCATTAATAGAGAAATGGTTATAGATTATTATCAGATTGCGGATGTATTTGCTTTTAGTTCCACTTCGGAAACCTTTGGCATGGTTATTATTGAAGCCTTAGCCTCTGGCCTGCCAGTTCTAGCTGTAAAAGCTCCTGGTGCTGTAGATATTATCAGGAATGGATTTAATGGTATCTTAGTTGAAGATGACATTTCTCAGTTTGCTGAACAACTGAGGAATCTTATTCAAAATAAAGAGTTAAGGCAAAAATTATCTCTAAATGCTTTACAGAATGTGCAACATTACAGCACTGATACCGTTACTGATCAAATACTTGATCTTTATAATAAGCTAATATTAGGTAAATAGTATAAAACTATCCCATCTCTTCTTGCTTAAAAACCTCCTTCCATTCAATGTAAATGATGAACAATAATTCATTTTTCTCTTTATGCTATAATGTGAAAAAAATGAGGATGAGTAAAATATGAAAAAACAAGATAAAGAAAATATTTATAGAGATAGCATAATTACTGGTCTTAAGGTTACCTGGGTATTGAAAACAATAATTATAATGGGGATAATGTTTCTGCTAATGTTTTCTGCTCATAGTACTGCTTTCAGCCAATCAACAGCCGAGAGGGCTACCTTCGCTGGTGGTTGTTTCTGGTGCATAGAAGCAGCATTTGAAAAAGTTGAAGGAGTGTTAGAGGCAATATCCGGTTATACTGGAGGTGACACGGTCAATCCCACCTACGAGGAAGTCTCTACCGGAAGAACAGGTCACTATGAGGCAGTGGAGGTAGTGTTTAATCCCAATGTCATTTCTTATGTAGAATTGTTAGCTATCTTTTGGAGAAATATTGATCCTACTGATAGCAGTGGACAATTTGCTGATCGAGGGAGTCAGTATCAGACTGCCATTTTCTACCATAACGATGAGCAAAAAATTATGGCTGAACAGTCAAAGGAAGAATTACAAAATTCAGGTAAGTTTGACCAGAAGATTGTAACCAAAATATTGCCTGTAGCAGAATTTTATCCAGCAGAAGAATATCATCAAGATTATTACCAAAAAAATCTTATAGGATACGAATTGTATCACACAGGTTCTGGTAGAGCAGATTATATTAAAACAAAATGGTCAGGAGAAATTATGGTAAAAAAATGGGATGATAATTATCAAAAACCATCAAAAGAAGAATTAAAGGACATCTTAACGTCATTACAATATTATGTTACTCAAGAAAACGGCACAGAAAGACCATTTCAAAATGAGTACTGGGATAATAAACAAGAGGGGATATATGTAGACATTGTTTCCGAAGAGCCACTTTTTAGCTCCACTGATAAATTTGAGTCAGGAACAGGCTGGCCTAGTTTTACTAAACCAATTGATGAACACTTTATTGTGAAAAAGGAAGACAGAAGTTTTATGATGGTAAGAACAGAAGTTAGAAGTAGATACGCGGATTCTCACCTGGGACATCTTTTTGATGATGGCCCTCCTCCAACTAATCAACGGTATTGTATTAATTCGGCAGCATTACGTTTTATACCTAAAGAAGATTTAGAAAAAGAGGGATACGGGCAATATCTGAATCTATTCCATCAGTAAATCTGTTAAAAAACAGCAGCAAAGAAAAAGTTTATTTTCTTTTTAGTGATTCCCTAATGGTTTTCCATACATGATGAGTTATTTAATATTAATAGTAGAAGAAAAAAATGATAAGGGAAATAGATAATAGTAAAAAGTTAGCTTTCAAATTTATCCTTCTAATGGGAATGGTCAGTCTTTTTGGTGATATAGTTTATGAAGGAGCACGAAGTATAAGCGGTCCTTATTTAGCCGTTCTGGGAGCTAGTGCCGGTATCGTAGGTTTGTTTTCAGGTTTGGGTGAATTTTTAGGTTATGGATTACGCTTGATTTTTGGATACCTGGCTGATCGCACTAAATCATATTGGTTTTTTACTGTCATTGGTTATGGATTACTAGTATCTATTCCCCTATTAGCCTTTACTAGAAATTGGCAGCTGGCAGTTTTCCTGCTTGTTTTAGAACGTATTAGTAAAGCAATTAGGTCTCCTTCCAGGGATGATATTCTTTCTCATTCTACCAAGCAGATTGGAAGAGGATGGGGTTTTGGTATTCATGAAGCATTAGATCAGATTGGAGCTTTTATTGGTCCATTAACCTTTTCCTTAGTATTTCTTTTTCGCGGTGGCTATCGAGAAGGATTTAGTATTTTATAGATTCCAACTTTCTTAACCTTAACTATTCTTACCATAGCAAGATCCAAAGTTCCCTTACTAGAACAACTCGAAATTTCTGACCAAATAGCTATAAACAATACTGATAATACCAAAAAACTTCCCAGGATATTTTGGTTATATACTCTATTTACCTTTTTCAGTGTGGTTGGTTTTGCTCACTTCCCTTTAATTGCTTATCATTTTAAAATGCAATCTGTAGTTTCTGATGTTCAAATCCCTATATTTTATGCCTTAGCAATGGGAGTTGATGCCCTGTTGGCTTTGTTTATTGGCAAGACATATGACAGGGTTGGTCTAATTATTCTGATTATTATACCCATCATCACAATTCCGCTTCCTCTTTTTATATTTTCAAAGGGATATTATTTTGCTTTGATAGGGGTCCTGCTCTGGGGAGCGGTTTTGGGAATTCATGAAACAATCATGCGCGCTGCTATTGCTGAAATAACCAGTACCAATCAGAGGGGATTTGCTTATGGTTTATTTAACACAGCATATGGGATTGCCGGATTTTTAGGCAGTTTACTGGTAGGTATTTTATATGATATTTCTACAGCGTATATTGTCCTCTTTGTATTTTTGGTGGAGATAATTTCAATACAATTATTCTTTTTTCTGAAAAAAGAGATGAAATAGTAGCTCAGTGCCATTATTAATATCCAATATTCCTTGATAAATATTTTATTATATTGACAATTTAATTAACTAATGATACAATCTGCTACATAATTAATTAGTTAATAATTTAATATAATAAAGTATTTTATAAGCCTTGTTGCAAAAGATAAAATTGATAACAAAGTAACAGAATCTAATACCTTAAAACATTATTTATGGTTTTACTAAAATAAACAACATGAGCAAGTAACAAATCTTTCAGGAATGTTTTATAAAAAGTAGGGAGGTAAATTATTATGACTTACCATCCACGATGGAGAAATGAAACAACTGACCAGTTATTTCAAGCCATTCTGCTATTAGAAAATATTGATGAATGCTATAGATTTTTTGAGGATGTAGCAACCATAAATGAGATACAAGAATTAAGTCAACGTTTAGCAGTTGCGCGAATGTTAAAGGAAGGATTTATTTATGAAGATATTGCCCAGAAGACCGGTGCTAGTTCTGCCACTATTAGTAGAGTAAAAAAATGTCTTAATTATGGTGCTGATGGTTATCAACTTGTATTGCAAAAGTTAAAAGTTAAAGAAAAATAAATAAAATAATGGAGGAGTTTTGATGAATAAATACAAAAGAATCATTTTAACTGTAGTTTGTTCAGTAGTCTTAGTAATATCATGTATGGTAACGGGTATAAGTGCAGAAAAGAAAGTTTATATCAATGGAATTGATGCTGATTACCCTCCTCATGCCTATGTTGATGAAAAAGGCAATCCAGCAGGTTTTGATGTAGAAGCTTTAGATTGGATTGCTCAGGAGATGGATTTTGAGGTTGTACATCAACCTACCGCCTGGGATGGTATTGTATCCAGCCTGTTAGCTAAAAAGATCGATTTGATATTCTCAGGCATGAGTATTACTGAAGAGAGAAAAGAGAAAGTTAATTTTTCCCTTCCTTACTGGTCAATAGATCAGGCAATCTGTGTAACAATAGATTCAAATCTGAGTGCCATTGCTGCCTTTATGGGTGATTATCTAATAGGTACTCAGCGCGGATGTACTGCTGCCATATGGATTGAAGATAATCTGATTGCCACCGGATTATTCCCAAAAGAGAGACTGAAATTGTATGAAGGATTTTCTTTAGCGGTACAAGATCTCCTGAATAAGAGGATTGATGCTGCTATGATGGATGATGTAATGGTGGAGGATGCCATTCGAAAAGGTATGGCTATAAAAATAGTGGGTACCATTAAAACTGGTGAGGAATATGGTGTGGCTATAAGAAAAGATGATAATGAATTATTAGATCTCATCAATGAGGGTCTAAAACGGATTATGCGTTCACCAAAATGGGAAGAGTTAAAGGCTAAGTATTTCCAGTCTGAATAGAAATTGAATTAGCAAAAAAAATTACGCTATAAATAATCTATATTAGAATAATTGATTACTTTGGGGATATAAGATATTTCTATCTTATATCCCCAGTTTAATGTTACAATATAGAATATCCTGAAGAGAAAAATATTGCTTAAAATTATTCTTCCCTGGCTTTTATAGCAACCCATATTGAGTTAACCAGCTCAGATAAGATTGTGGTATCCAAATATTTGTTTATATCGAAGCTTTTTTAGTAATCGGAATAATCTATTTGACCATTGTCTACATAGCTACTAAAATCTTAAATATACTAGAGGAAAAATCAGCTTTTCCGGGATGGGAGAATAAAAAATAATGAGTGAAGACAGAACGAAAAAATCAATACATTTAGAGCATTCTAGCTTAAAATATCCTTTGCCTGAATTATTTTTAAAGGAATTATCTGAAGAATTGTGCTCCATGAATGAATACCCCAGTGGTGGTTACTATAGGCTTCTATCAACCAAATTAGCAGAATATGCCGGTACTAATCCGGAAAGTGTTTTACCGACCAATGGTTCAGATGAAGTAATTGAATCGGTTACCAGAGCTTTTGGCAAGAAATTAATCCTCATTCCTATTCCTACCTTTTCCCAATATGAAGTCAGTGCCGAACGAAACGGATTTAATAAAAAATTGGTTCCCTGTTTACACGATCATCATTACCGATTAGAATACTGTGAAGATGATTTAAAAGAAGCCAGCCTGGTCTGGATTTGCAATCCTAACAATCCAACCGGTACATCTATTCCAACAGAGGAGATTATAAGAATATTAGCTATTGCTCCCGGAATAGTAGCAGTCGATGAGTGTAACTATGAATATCTGGGTAAATCGGTAGTAGATTTAATTGAACAATATCCCAATCTTGTTATTTCCCGAAGTTTTTCTAAAAATTTTGGTTTGGCAGGATTAAGGTTAGGCTTTATTATTTCGGCAAAAAATAATATCAGGGGAATTGCCCATTATTGTCAGCACTTTAGAGTCAACAAGATGGCAGAGGTAGCAGGTATTAAGGTATTGAACTATTTAGATTATTTTCAAAAAATATGGCAGGAAATAGCTCAGATAAGAAATTTTTTTATTGCTGGCTTGAGGGAAAGAGGCATCATTGCCCTCCCCTCGCAAACCAATTTTGTCTTAGCTGATTTTATCTCTGAAGAAAAAACCAGAAAAGTATGGCAATATTTAAAAAAGGAGAAGGTCTATACCTTTGCCGCCTGGGAAGAAGAGTTTTCCGGTCTTGATAAACATTACATTCGTTTTACTATAAGCAACCGGGAAGAGATGGCTTATGTGTTAGGGCTACTGGACAGATTTTTAAAAAGTATTTCATAATTAGGATTTTTTAATTATTCAGGAGGACTGTTACTCTTTGGAATATTTTAGATATCAACTGAAAAAAAGTTTATTTATACTATTTTTCTGGCTTAGTATATTGATTTTTTCATTAACTTTAGATGCTCAGCAGCTGGATGAGAGAGTGGAAAAACAGTTAAAGATTTTTCAGCTATCTTATTTTTTAGAAGAAGGAGATGGTTTTCCCAGGGAGAATGCTTATTTTAACAATGCTCTTGCTTACCTGGAAAATGAACATCTTAGCCTGGCTATAGGAGAATTAGAAAAGATTGAATATAACAGCCTATATATTCCTCTCTATTTAAAAAGCCAATTTTTAAGAGCCCAATGTTATGAAAAAGTCCAACGCTGGGAGTCAGCGATAGGAGTCTATCAGGATCTTCTAATTCAAGTACCGGTTATGCAGGAATATATCCTTTATTTATTAGGCAGGGCTTATCAGAAGATCAATGATACCAGTAATGCTAGAAAAGCCTATTTACAGGTAATTAAAGAATATCCTTCAAGCGGATTAACTGCGCTGATTCACTATCAGTCAGCATTGCTCTATTTGGAGGATCATCAATGGGAACAATTTTGGGAGGAATGTAGTTTAGCGCTGGAGGCTGCACCGGAAGAAAAGTTTAAAGCAAAAATATTAACTAAAATGAGCGATATTTTATGGGAAGATGGGAAATTTATTGATTCTTTGAAATATCTGAAAGAAATCATAGAAAATCGCTATGAACGAGAAAAAATCTCATTCCAGGAAAATTTGTATCTAAATAGATTTCAGACAGTCCAACAAAGTGAGCAACTGGAGATACCACCGAATCTATCGTTGTTTTTTGCCGATCTTCTCCTTAGTTATCGCCGGTATCAAATAGCGGAGATGGTATATGGGGAAATAATTGAGAAATATGCTGAGCAGATTGATTTAGCACAGATACAGTACAATAAAGCCAGGGCTATTTATTATCAGGGAGATTATGAAAGAGCGATTAATCAGTGTCTTTGTATATTAGATAATTTTGACCAGGAAGAAATAGTTATAAGAACCTTATATCTGTATGCCGGCGCTTTACTATCCACCGGGAATCGCAGTCAGGCCAGTGAAAAATATCACCAGATTATAGAAAGGTTTCCCGAAAATTATTTTGCCCAGGTGTCTTATCTGCGTTTATCAGAAATTGAGTTTTTACAGGATAGAAAAGAAGAAGGAATCAATTTTCTGAAGCAATTGCTCTCAGAATACCCGGAATCATCACCGGCGCAGGAAGCCGCCTGGAAATTAGCACGCTATTATACCAATCAGAACTTTATTAGTGAGGCATTACCCTATTATAAATTTATTTATGAGCGTTTTCCCCTCAGCAGTCAAGCTGATGATGCATTATACTGGATGGGGAAACTGTTATATTCAGAAGACAGCGTGGAAGGGATTAAGGTATTTAAGGAATTGTTGTCTCAATGTCCCGATAGTTACTACTCCTTCCGTGTTTCTGCTGAGGTAGGAGATATTAATGATAAGCTGAAAGATTATATAGCTCATAGCAAGGGAGTCTCCTTGGAACAATTTAAGAAAAGCTATTTTCCCCAGGGGACAGTTGCTCAGTTGTCTGCTTATAGAGCAGAAATACTAATGTTACTTAAACTTTATCAAGAATCTATTCTGGAGTTAAGTTATGCCCTCAAGCAAGAACCGGATAATGTTTACTTGCAGCTTTTACTTACCCAGGGATATGCAAAAGCTGAAGAATATTACCGATCAAATAGCTATGCCCAGTCATTGCTTAACAATTTTTTAATGGACAATAATAAAGAAATACCTTTGTTAATATGGGAATATACCTTTCCTCTTTATTATTACGATTTGGTGGAGCAAATAGCACCCTCCTATCATCTGGATCCTTTTTTAGTTTGGTCAATGATGAGAGAAGAGAGCCATTTTAACCCTTATGCTGAATCAAGGGCTGGGGCTAGAGGGCTGATGCAGATTACCTTTTCTACCGGGGAATGGATTGCCCAAAAGCTTAATCATAAAGAATTCAATTATGATTTACTCTTTACACCAGAGCTTAATATTAGCTTTGGTTGCTGGTATATGCAATATCTACAAGAAAGGTTTAATAAGAATAATTTTCTGATAATTTCAGGTTATAATGCAGGACCTGGGATTACTGATCAATGGATTGAGACTTTCGATATAAGTGATATAGATGTTTTTGTGGAAAATATTCCTTATCAAGAGACCACCGAACATATTAAAAAGGTTATACGCTCTTATCTTATCTATCAAATTATTTATAAAAATTAACTGAAGCATATTTAAAGATAGACAATAAAATTGACAATATAATAAAAAAACAATAAAATAGATTATGATTCTTAAATAAATGCTTCTGCCATTTTTGCTTTTCTAAGGAGCATATGAAAATTAGCTCTAGAAAGATATATTAAAGGTAACACAGTTACTTATCTAGTAAGGTAAGGAGGAGAAAGAAATGGAAGAATATCTGACTGCAAAACAGGTAGCAGAATATTTACAGGTCAAACCTCTAACCATCTATCAATGGGCAAGAGAGGACAAGATACCAGCTATAAAAATAGGAAGAATATGGCGCTTTAAAAAAGAAGCCATTGATGCCTTTTTAGATGAACAACTGCGCAGAAAAGTTAATAAAAAATAGATTAACAAGATAGCCTTTCTATAATATTTTATAGTTACTAACCTTAATAAAAGGAATTGGATAATTTTTTTAATTCCTTGCATTTTTATTTAAAAATATAATATAATGAAAAATAAATAAAATTATTCCTTGTTTCGCCTTATCCAAAACAAATTAAAAAATCCCTTCTTTTAATCTAACTGGTGATACTAAAAATTAAATAAAATTTTTAGGTGTTATAGAAGAATGAATTGCCAAAAAAATGCTTTTATCTATAAAGCCTGGCTAATAAAAATTTTCTTACTAATCATTCTTTTTCTAACAAATATTACTTTTACTGTTTTAGCCCAGGATTATATAGATTACAAAATACAAAAAGGTGATAGCTTATGGTCTATTGCCAGGCAGTTTCAATTATCAATACAAGAAATTGCTAACACCAATAATCTAAATATTGAACAGACCTTACAACCCGGCTTTCTATTAAAAATTCCTCAAGATGAATCTGATAATATTGTTTCTGAAGAACCTTCCTCAATAGTAATCTATACCGTTCAAAAAGGAGAAAGCCTCTGGGATATTGCTCAACGCTATCGTTTATCATTAGAGCATCTCTCCAAAGTGAATGGGTTACAACAACCAGATACATTATTCATTGGTCAGGAGATAAAAGTTCCCGTTCCCATAAATAGTAGTAATGAAATAAATAGAGAAATCAATAATGAGTCTGATAAACAGACACCACTGTCTTTCCAGGAGGAAAAATCTAATTTAAAAGATATAACCAGTAGTGTAAACCAGGGGTTCAGAGAATCGGTTAAGGAAATTAATTATGTAGTAAAACCGGGTGAAAATTTATGGACCATTGCGCAAAATTATCAGGTTTCCCTAAAGGATCTTTCTCAGGTCAATAGTTTAGAAAATGCCGAAAGATTATCTATTGGTCAAATTATTAAAATACCTTTGGGCAATAAACAAACAGAAAATAAGGAACAAACAATTGCTGATGATGGCCAAGAACTTGAGGATAGCTCGATAGAACACATAGTATTAAAAGGAGAAAGCATCTCTACTATTGCCCAGAAATATCATATCCCTATAGAAACAATCTGCCAGCTAAATAAGATTACTCCCAATGATTATATTTATCCCGGACAAAGACTTAAAATAAAAGTTAATGAACAGATTCCCTCCGAAATAGTCTTAGTCCAACAGGGAGAACAGGACAAAAAAAATACTCCAGCTGATAATAAGAAAGTAGAATCAGAAACAGCTTATTATACTGTTAAACCCGGTGATACCTTATGGAGCATTGCTCAACGACATGGTGTAGCGTTAGAAGGTATTGTAGCCGTTAATTATTTAACCAATAAAGATATATTATCAGTAGGCCAAAAATTGAAAATACCCGCTATTGGCGGAGAGAATATAAAAACAGCAATCGTGGAATATACAGTAGCTAAGGGTGATACCTTATGGAATATTGCTCAAAAGTATAACGTAAGGATGTATGATATTATAAATTTAAACCAATTACAAAATGTGAATCGACTTTCCGTTGGTCAGAAGTTAAATATACCTTCTTCTGTCCTGGCTGCTGAACAGAGTTCTAACAGCAGCTCAACTGCAGTGCAGGATACTCAAAGAAAAGATGTTGTGCACTATGTACAAAAAGGAGAAACTCTCTGGCAGATTTCCCAGCAATATCAGGTTAGCTTACAATCCATTACTGGTGCCAATCGTATTTCTGAAAATAGCAGAATATTAGTGGGACAGAAACTGGTTATACCCAATGTCCGCAGTGCTCCAAGATCTTCCCTTTCTTTTATCTGGCCTATAAATGGTTTGATTACCTCACATTATGGCGTGAGAACTCTGGGTGGAAGAAGCGATTATCATACCGGTATTGATATTGATGGTCGAACTGGTGCCTCGATT